>OBIU01000041.1_pt1 | contig 100992 bp, 78 predicted proteins | sample 1519871 | NCBI WGS metagenome assembly OBIU01 (sample SAMN04209229, study PRJEB22552) | human gut metagenome | biome: gut; material: feces | host: Homo sapiens | place: USA: Oklahoma
GGGAGCCACAGCACGTCGTCGCGGTGCGGGGTGCCCGAGGCGACGTCGGGGAAGGAAGCGATGCCGCCCTGGCCCAGGCGCCCGCCCGAGGCGCCCTCGACGCCGGCGAGCGCGCAGAAGCGGCGCAGGAACGCCGCCATGTCGCAGCGGGCGATGCTTGCGTAGGGGTGGAATCCGCCGTCTTCGAAGCCGGTGGAGATGCCGGCGTGGGCGAGCCAGAGGATGTCCTCGGCGTGCGCCGTCCCCTCGTCCACATCCGAGAAGCGCGCCCGATCACCATCGCCCGGCTGCCACGTCCCGGCATCCGAGACACCAAGGGCGACGGCGTAGCGGCGCAGGAAGGCCGCCATGTCGGCGCGCGCGACGTTGGCGTAGGGCTTGAAGCTGCCGTCCGGGTAGCCGGCGGTCACGCCCGTGGAGGACAGGCACAGCACGGCGTCGCGATGCGGGGTGGATGCGTCGACGTCGACGAAGGCGCCGTCTTGCGTAACACGGACCGAAACGTTCTGGTTCAAACGGGAAGACGTAGGATGCTCCGCACGGATCGACGTGGTACCCGGCTTTTCGCCGATGCAGTACAACGTACCCATGCGATCGGAGATCGATGCGATGGAGGAATCGAGGCTCGACCACGAAAAGACATCGTGCGCATACGTGACCGTTCCGGAAACAGTCGAATCCCCCACCTTGCCGTTGAACGCCACCTGCACCGTGGGAAGCGCGCGCATCGAGTCCACGCCGGGGGTCAATGCCGCCGCGCTCGTATAGCTCGCCGAGATGAGGCGATCGGGAAGCGAGATGGCGAACGACGCGGGACCATCATAGTAAGAAGCCGCCGTATCACTCGCGCCCCCGGCGCCGAAGCACTGCACCCAGTACGTTATATCGCCCTGACCTTGAAAGCACGCCATGCCCACTTTGGTGCAATCGGCGCTCACCATATTGGCATAATGGCCTGGAGAGTTGTACCACATGTTAAAGATGACGGAGGGGGTGCCCCTCGAAGCATACGCGATGTTCTCGCCCATAGCATAGCGGTCCTGGGGAAATGCGGTGAAGCAATCCCTTCCGTCGGGACGGGTATGGCTGAACAGGATATAGGTCTCCGCGGCGCGCTGCATAGCCGCCTCCTCGAGCGCTGCATCCCACTGCAGCGGCTTGCGACCCAACCGCGCGCGCTCGCCGTTCACCATGGCGAGCATCTCGAAGGCCTGTCCCTGATGCACGGCGCCCCCAAGGACCGCATCGAACGTGCCGGATGCATGCGACGCATCCGCCGACCTGGCCGCTATCACCTCGGACGCGAGCAGCCGCGCCGAATCGCCGATACTCTTCCCTGCCATCTCGTTCACCACGGACATCGCACCGGAGGAGCCTTGGCCCGCCTCGCGATCAACCGAGATGCAAACGCCCTGCCCCTCCTCGGCCCATGCCGTTCCCGTACAGCAGAGCAGCATCGCCGCGCAGACCGCGGCAGCGGCCCCCTTCCATACGCGAGAGCATCGACTTGCAGCCTTCATAGCAACCGCCTCCTTGACGAAAGTCCACATTCCCAGGGTACAGCATAAGCCAACGTAAAGGCTCACACTCCCTTGCAGCCAGATTGCAGCTCAAGGCCGCAGCGATCAGGTGGACGTCAAGGCGACGCCGCCCAGCTCGCGACGCAGGCGCATCAGGGTTGGCTTCCGGAGGTCGCATCCCAGATGACGCGCGGCCACTCGAGCAGCGCCACCAACACGAAGGGAAGCGACACGATAACGGGATAGAGATAGCGCATATACGTCGATCCGTTGCAGGGTCCGATCAAGCAAACCGCCAGCACGCCGAATAGGGGCACCAGGAGCGCCAGCGCGCGCCACTGCTTCTTGCGCAGCACGTAGATTCCCGTAGCGATCAGAAGCCAGGTGTACGATGCCGAGCTCATGGTAAGGGAGATGAGGGGAAGGCGCTGGATCGCGACGCGATACAGGTTGACCATCTGCCCGCATGCATCAACCACAGGGGCATCACAGGGGTGGAAATCGAAGTAGGCGCGATTCTCCTCGCGAGCCATGATCTTCTCGCTCTCAACCGTGCTATAGAACCACACGTCGCGCTCGCTGGGATAGAAATACCCATAGTAGTTGTTCGCCGCCGCGGAGATATAGCTCTCGGGGTCGAGGAAGAACATACGAGCCCACAACGAGAGGTAAGCCGCGACATCCGCGCTCGTGGCATCCTCGTTAAAGCCGTTCTTGACCGCGTCGGATTTATCGGGATCGTAACGCGCTGCAAGCGTATCGTAACCCAGCACGCGATCGATGACCTCGCGCTCCTCCTCGGAGATCAGGCCGTCGTCGGTACCGCCCTCAACGCCCGCATGCGCGCCATCATGCTTCAAGACGAATCGCGCCGTCTGCTGAAAGGGTATGGACAGCATCTCGCGCCGGCTCCCCGGCGTGATATCCAGCGCTGGCATGAGAACGCTGTTGAATGCATATACCAACACGAGCGTAATCGCCAGCACGCCGAACGACGCAACGCCTCCGTGCACGCGCGAACCCGCACGGCTAGACGGAGCCGCGGCAGCCGAAACAGCATGCTGCGCCCCCTGTCCCGCCTCCGCTTGAACCATAGCAGAGGACGCGGCACCGCGTGCCGCGCGGAGACGCGGATACAGGCGCTCAGCCATCGCGAACACCAGCACCAGCACGCACGCCGCCAGCGAAAACACTACGCCGCCGTTTCTCAAAAATGCAGAGCCGAGCGAACCCACGGCGAACAACACGACGTCGAAGGTGCGCGCGAACACGCCGCCGCGCCCATCGCACATAAGGACCGCCATCTGAACGACCAACAGCGCGAACGCGTCGGCGAACAGCACGTCTTTCGTGGCGAGCACCGCGTAGTTGGAAAACAACGGCATGGCGCAGAAGAAAAGCAGCACGATGGCCCGCGGAACGAGCCCCGCCCCGAACCGGCGCAAAGCGGAGAGAATATAGGCGACCGTCGCCACCGTAAGCAGGAATTGCACGGTGGTATAAAGGAGCAGGCCCGCGTTTTCGCTACCAAACAAGGCCATACCGATCTGGACGCATCCCCCTATCAGCGCGGTGTGGACCACCGGATGATGCCCGTTCAGAAGCACATCGGGATTGAGCAGGTTGAGATAATCGCTCGTACCGTTGGGCAGGTTGAACCATTGACGTATCTGCGCGCCCGTATCCCCCATGAAGATACCGGGCATGGCGGCGATAAACGACGGCGCCCATGCCAACAGAAGGAGCGCAGCCGGAATGAGCCACGGTCGGACGTCCAGGCATACATGGACGAGGCGCCAAACAAACCCGAAACGACCCTCGCTGAATGCGTAGCGAGGCGCTCCCAACCAATCCAGGAAGCTGTAGAAGATATAGAATCCCAGGTGGCCCACGACGAGGTAGCCGGCGGCCATGATCGACGCCTTGATCGTTTGAGAGATTCCACCTAGGACGAGGGCGGCGCTATCCGTGAGGTCGTAGCTCATGCCGAATACCATGCAGCCGGCAAAGAGCACCGAGGGAATCACGACGGAGGGCCGCCAGGAGTCGCGACGGGAGAAGAGCACCGAGCGAATGGGAAAGACCAGCAACAGCGCGAGCGCGAGCAGCGGGATGGAGTCGCTGTGCCCCGCAAAGGAGAGCAGCACCTCATAGCATATGTACACAGCGCCCGTCGCGCCGGGCTGGATCTTGGCGATCGCCTCGTAGGAGACCGGAGCCAGATCGATGGAGAGCGCGGCGGCGACGAGCAGACCCAGAGCCAGGGCGACGATGTTGCACCGCATAGGATAGCGCCCGAACCAGGATGGCTGCGCCCCGCCGCGCGCATCGGCAGGCGAAGCCCCTATATGAGATGTGCAGGCTTCAATGACATCGGGCTGCGAAGCGGCGACGTCCGCATCCTCCCCCACGGACCGCACCTTTAGGAGAAGAGGCGCTGGAAGCGCTGAAGCGTATAGCAACCCCAGGTGACCAGACGGAACTTCATGTCGGGATGGGCGTTGCGCTCGTAAAACGCTGCGTCATCCTCGTCAAAGAAATACTCGCGCCCGTGATGGGAGATCTCGAACAGGTCGAATACGCGCGAGCGCAGGTCGCCGCTGAAGGCCCAGCGGTTGCGCTTGCCCAGCACGGTGTACTTCCAATGGCACATGTGGAGGGCGTAATTCACGAAATTGCGCTCGCAGGCGTTCCACAGGCCGTGCTCGCGCAGTCCGTCGCGGAACGCAACCAGCGCGTCGAGCATGAAGCGATAGTCGTCATTCGTGCCGTCGCTCAAGCTGCCCTCGCGCGCACGCCGATAGTAATAAAGCGTTTCATCCAGATAATACAGGCGCTCGGCTGCGCTGAGCGCGATATAGGTGAAGGGCATGTCCTCATGGGCGCCCACCATGGGAAACTTGAGGTCGATCTCCTTGAGGTACGAGGTCCGGTACAGCTTGTTCACCGTGAACCCGACGACGCGCTTGTAGAAGTTGTCGATATCGGTCGAGCAGAACACGGTGCGCGCCGGCACGTACTCCTTGAAGACCGCGTTGGTGGGCGAGGTCTCCCCCGTCTCATCGTCGAAGTTATCCATGTCGAAGATCACGGCGTCGGTGTCGTGCTCCAGCGCGATGGAAACGAGCTGCTCGAACGCCGTGGGAACCACGTAGTCGTCGGAATCGACGAAGCACAGGTACGCGCCCGTCGCATGGTCGATGCCGACGTTGCGGGTCGAGGCGGCGCCGGAATTCTCCTTATCGACCACCACGATACGGGGATCCTCCGCGGCGCGCGCTTGCAAGATGCCGAGGCTCCCGTCCTTGGAGCCATCGTTGACGCAGATAATCTCAAGCGAACGATACGTTTGGTTCTGAAGGGAATCGAGAAGCGTGGGTAGATAGCGCTCGGAGTTATAGACCGGCACTACGATCGAGACAAGCGGTTGCGAGGCGTTCGCGGCATCTACATTCATATTGGGGCTTTCGACGAGGGCTATCGAGGAGGACTACAGGGCGTGCTTGACGAACGAGCCGTACATGCGCAGGCGCGAGATGAGGCCGTTGGCGCAACGCGTGCGCTGATGCTCCTTGAAGTCCTGGGGAGGATACTGGACCGCCAGGGCGCGGTCGCTAAAGGCCGCGGGATCCTCGATGAGCTCGTTGAGCTCCTTCCATTCGACGTCCTGGAACGCGGACTGCTTGAGGTTGCCGGACGCCTTGGCCTCGGCGAACTCGCGCGACATGCGCTCCATGAATTCAGGCTTGAGCGAGGCATCCAGGCGGTTGTAGTTCCACACGTAGGTCTCGTACTTCTTGGAAGGAATGACGTAGCGGAAGGCGGCGGCGCGCATGCGATCGCGGGCGAGGTGCTTCTCGAAGGACTCGTACTCGTCGCACACGCAATACATCTTGGCGCCGGACTTGACCGACGAGCCCGCATTATCCACGCGATAGTTGAGGAACGCCTTGCGCGTGATGACCATGCGCCGCGCCGAGGTAAGCACCTTCAAGGCGAAGCCCGTATCCTGGAACGATGCGCCGGGCGTCTCGAGGAACTCGATGCCGTTCTCCTTCAGGAAGGACGCCTTGTAGATAGCCGTCCAGATGGCGGGGCTGCCGCGCAGGATATCGGGGTGGTTCACCGTATCGAAAGCGGACTCGTACGGCGCGTCGCACAGATTGAGGACGTCCACCAGGTCGAACTGCGTGCCGTTTTCAGACATGTTCCAATAATTCGAGCGAACGACGTCTGCGTCGTTTTTCACGGCAAGGTTGTACAGGGTCTCGAACATCTCGGGGCGCGCGCAGTCATCGGACTCGACGATTCCGATATAGGCGCCGCGGGCATGCGAGAAACCGAGGTTCATCGTATGACCGTAGCCGCGGTTCTCCTTGGTGAGCACCTTCACGCGCTCATCCTTGGCGGCGTACTCCTGGGCGATCTCGAGCGAGTTATCGGTCGAGCCGTCATTCACAACGATGATCTCGATGTCCTTCAGCGTCTGGGCGCAGATGGAATCGAGGCAGGCGGGAAGAAAAGCGGCGACGTTGTAAACGGGCACGACTACAGATACTTTGGGTGACATAACGGCCAATCTCCTGAACTACACAACACGAACCAGTATAACTAAGCACGCGGCTCTACAATCGAACTGCAAATACGCTCCAGGAAATCGGACGTCTCCCGGAACAGGCCGTCGGGCGCGGCGGGCTCCGATGGAGCGGAGAGCAGCTCGGCAAAGCGCGCGTCGAACGAACCGTCATCCAGGCACGAGCTCGCCATGAGCAGGTTGTCCGACATGCCGAAGACCTCGGCGATGCGACGCATCTTGTTTCGATAATGCGGGTGATCGTCTACGCACATGAACAGCGTGGGGATGCCGGCGGCAGCGGACACCAGGCACGCATGGTAGCGATACGCCAGCACCGCGTCGCAATCAAGCAGCGCGAGCCGGGACAGGTCGTCGGTATAGGGGGCGACCTCTACGAGATCAGAGACGCCGAGCTCGTCGACCAGCTGCCCGAGCAGCGTGGTGTCGAATTTCCAGAAGTTGTAGAACGGGACGAGCCTGATGCGGCAATCGTCGCCATAGCGCTCGCGGACGCGCTCGATGATGCGCGGCAGGGCGCGGCGGTTGTGCGCGTTGGTGACGTCGCCCGTCATGAAGACGACGCCCACGGTGTACGGCGAGCCCTCGGGACGCGGGGGGCGCGACCCGATGGCGCCGTTGCCGAACACGATATCCTCGCACAGCTCGACCCGCGCCACGTCGACGCCGGCGTCGCGGAGCGTTTCGAGCGAGTACCCGTCCCGCAGGGAGAAATGCTCGCAGCCCGCCACCACGGCACCGAGACGGCGCGAGAACTCCGTATCGGCCTCGAGCGAATCGTTGGCGGACAAGCCGACGGCGTAGACGTCCTTATCGCGCTTGAGCATCTCCTCGCTCAACCAGATGAAGAGGTTGCCGGTGTTGATGTTCTTGGGGTCGTGGTTGAACTGGCGCTCGTCGATGATGGCGCCGCCGCCCCATACGAGCACGTCGAAGTACTCCGCGAGCTGTCGGAGCTCCCAGATTGAGCGCGGGTAGTGGATCTGATCGACGCACGCGGGCAGCCGGCTGAAGTCGTAGTCGGGATCGTCCCACAGCAGCACGGAGACGCGTGCGCCCCTACCGCCAAGATGCTCCAGCATGGTGCGCATCATGAGTTCGTCACCGCAGTTGCTCGCTCCGTACCAGCCCGCGAGCAGGATGCGGCGGCCGGTGTACTCGCGATTGAACGAGAGGTATTCCACGTTGCAGTAGCTCGGCCTGTCGCGCACCGCCTCGAGGGCGTTGAAGCGGTCCTGAACGGCGCGGAAAGAATCATGCAGCGGGTCGAACTGCGCGCGAAGCGCGTTCACCTCGTCAAGGGACTGGGACTGGAGGGCGCGCGTCTCGGCCTGCACGCGCTGCACATCGTCGATGCGCTCGTTCAGCGCGGCGATTTGATGCTCGAAGTTGCGCGTTGTAGCCGGCAGCATCGAGCGGACATCGGATTTGACACCCATGGGAGACGACCTCGCATTCAGACAGTGCCCTGCAAAGGGAAGCGCGAAACGACCGCCTCGCATCGCGCAGATTCTATGACATACAAACGTTAATGCTAATATAACCCAATGCAAAACGTCTGAGTATGAAGGTGGTCGACCCGTGGATTCAACCAACCAAAATACCGTTCCCGTCCATCACGAGAGCGGCTGGAAAAAAGATATCTACATCCTGAAGCAGCTTGTCGGAAAGGATTTCAAGCTCAAGTATCGCCGCAGCTTCCTTGGTGTCCTTTGGAGCGTGCTCAACCCGCTGCTCATGATGATCGTCATGTCCGCCGTGTTCAGCACCTTCTTCGCCGGGCTGCGCGGCGCGAACATCGTCAACTACCCGCTCTACCTCATCCTGGGCAACATCACGTTCGGCCTCATGAACGATGCGACGAGCTCTTCGCTTATGTCGATCATCGGCTCCTCCTCGCTGCTCAAGAAGGTGAAGATCCACCGGTTTGTCTTCCCCGTCCAGAAAGTCCTGTTCGCGCTGGTGAACTTCTTCTTCTCGCTGATCGCCGTCGCCATCGTCATGCTGTGGTTCCGCATCATGCCCACCGTCCACATCCTCTGGCTGCCCGTGGGCCTGCTGCTCCTCATGCTCTTCTGCATGGGCGTGGGCCTCGCACTTTCCGCGCTGTCCGTGTTCTTCCGCGACGTCATCCACCTGTGGAGCGTCGTCATGACGGCATGGACCTACGCGACCCCGCTTTTCTGGGACTTCGCGATGATCGGCGGCATGAGTCCGTTCATGCAGATCGTCCTCAAGGCGAACCCGATGTATGCCTACGTCATGTTCATGCGCGACATCTTCCTGTATCAGACGAGCCCCAGCGCGGCGGTCCTCTTCAGCTGCACGGCCTGGGCGGTCATCGCCATGGTGGTCGGATACCTGATCTTCCATAAGACCGAGCACAAGTTCATTCTCTACATTTAGGAGCATCCATGTCTTCCGACATCAAGAAGGACGAGGAATACGCTATCGAGGTCAACGATGTCACCATGGTGTTCAACATGGCATCGGAGCAGCTCAACAGCCTGAAAGAGTATTTCATCAAAATCATGAAGCGCGAGCTGTTCTTCGAGGAGTTCAAGGCCCTCAAGAACATCTCGTTCAAGATCAAGCGCGGCGAGACCGTCGGCCTCGTGGGCACCAACGGCTCGGGTAAGTCCACCATGCTCAAGGTGATCGCGGGCGTGCTCGAACCCACCTCGGGCAACTGCGTCGTGCGCGGCAACATCGCCCCCCTCATCGAGCTGGGCGCCGGCTTTGACTACGAGCTCACCGCCCGCGAGAACATCTACCTGAACGGCGCGCTGCTGGGCTACACGCGCGAATTCATCGACAGCAAGATGGACGAGATCATCGAGTTCGCCGAGCTCGAGGATTTCATGGACATGCCCCTCAAGAACTACTCCTCGGGCATGACCGCGCGCATCGCGTTCGCCATCGCGACCATCACCGAGCCCGACGTCCTCATCGTCGACGAGACGCTCTCGGTGGGCGACGTGTTCTTCCAGCGCAAGTGCGAGAAGCGCATCAAGCACTTCGTCGACTCCGGCGACGTTACCGTGCTGCTGGTGAGCCATTCCATGGATCAGGTCGAGCGCATCTGCGAGCGCGCCATCTGGATCGAGAAGGGCGACATGCGCATGGACGGCCCCGTGGAGGACGTCTGCCAGGCGTATCGCGAGCAGTTCGCGTTCACCGATATCGCCGAGGACACCCCGCATGCCAAGGAGATCTGGTGGCTCGCGCGCCAGAAGATCTCCAAGGGCTACCCGGACGACACCTTCCGCCCCGACGTGTTGGTGGCGCGCTGCGACGTGGCCGCGATGCTTTACCGTTACTCCGACGCCATCGATTACACGCCCTCGGCCGAGGATAAGGCGCGCTTCAAGGACGTCGACGATAAGACGCCGCACGCCGAGTCCATCATGTGGCTGGGCAACGCCGGCATCGCCCAGGTGATGGCGGACGATGAGTTCCTCCCCCATGCCCAGGTCAAGCGACACGAACTTGCACGCATGCTCTATCTGCTCGACGGCGCGCCCGAGTTCGAGCCCACCGAGCGCCTGCACGACATGTATCCCGATGTGACGGACGAGACCCCGGGCGCCAAGGAGATCTGGTGGCTCGCGTCCTCCGGCGTGCGCTATAGCAAAGACGACGGCACCTATGCACCCGACGAGGTCATCACGCGCCGCGACGTCGCCATCATGTTCTACAGCGTCCACAAGATTCGCGTGAAGCGCATCCAGGAGGAGCAGAAGCGCAAGGCGAAGCGCAAGTACTAGCCCGCGCACCTCGCACGATAGGCAGCTGATTGCAAGATGCCCGAAGCACATCCGACGTGCTTCGGGCATCTTTTTCTACAACGCGCTAGCTTCGAAGGTGAGCGGGGACGTAGCCTTCGGGGCGATCGCGGGCGGACTGCACGAGGTCGGTCACCATGATGAGAACCAGCGGCATGCTCGTGAACAAGGGACTGGCGTAGCGATAGAGCGAACCCGGCCCCAAGAAAAGCGTCAGACAGTAACCGAGCAGGACCACGGCCGGTACGATGCACTTCACGGGAGCACGCAGCGCGATACACGCGAAGACGTAGGCGACGAGCAGCCAAAACCACGTCGAAGCCTGATAGAGCAGGCCGACGATCGGCACGCGCGTCTCGAAACGGGATGCAAGCATCGCATCGACCGCGCTGCTCAATGCCTCCACGGGACGCTCGAAGGGCACCGAGAGATACTGCGGAAGGATTCCACGCACGGCATCGTACGGGCACATGAGCGGCAGCTGGACGACCGCTGCCTCATCGGCATAGGGAACCGACTGGCTCCAGTACCCCGCTGAGAGAAGCGCCCACGCGTTGATGAAGTTCCCCGGGTACCTCAGGGCGAGTTTTCCGTAGATGGCAGCGAAGCGAAGGGGATCGGAGGCGACCAGTGCGGTGTTGAAATGCTCCTTGGTAGCATCGGCAAGCGTGTTGCGGTCGTACTTCTCCCAATCCGGGACAAGCTGCTCGATATAGCTGCGCTCATCCGGGTCGAGCTCGGAACCGTGGTCGACCAGCACGCTCGAGAGCTGCACCGATGGGACGCTCATAACCTCCTTGGAGGGGCCGGGCTTGATGCCCAGCGCCCGATATACCGGCCCCGTGATAGCCATCGACAGGACGATTGCGGGAATCAAGGCGATAAGCAGCTTACGGGCATCGAACGCGCGCGCGGCGTGGAAGACGAGCGCGACGACCACGACGACCAGGAACGCATGGAGCGCGTTATTGCGCATGAGCTGCGCGATGAGGAAGAGCGCGAAGCCTCGCAGCAGCCAGCCGCGCTCGTTCAGCTGCGAATAATCGCCCCGAACCGTACGGTAGACCCATAGGGCCACCAAGGCGAGGATGCCGGAGAACACCACATCCTTCGTCGTCATCGTGGCATAGACCGAAAAACCTGAGAAGAGCGCGGCGAACGCAAGACCCGCTCCATAGATGACCGGATGACCGGATTCATAGGCATAGGATACGACCCGCGCGATGCACAGCGAGAACACGAGCACCTGGGTCACCGTATAGAACGCGAGTCCGGCTCCATACGAATCGAACAGGGTCTGTCCCAACAGGAGCGACCCGGCGAGCCAGAGGGAATGCAGCGGCGGATGCCATGCATTGAGGTGGGACCAGTAGTCGGAGATATTGCTCTTATCCGGCACGATGAAGGCGGTCTGCCACATGGCATCGAAGCTGAAATCCCCCGGCCACCGCGCGACGAGCACGGGAATCCAGGCGATGCAGATAACCAGCCAAGCCAGGACGAAGGGATGGCTGATGCGCCCGCCCCGCGCGACGCGGCGCCGGACGAAGCGCTCAGATGATATATAGGAAAGCGCCAGATAGCAGGCAACAGCGAGCGGAAGCGCGAGCAGCAGCACCGCGACCCACGTCGCACGCGATCCGATGGCGCATGCACCCGTCTGGGCAAGGTTGCGCCCGATGACGAGCGACGTCGCATAGAGCACGGAAAACACCGCGGATGCGACGGCGAAACGAACCTGAAACCGTTCGGCCCACGGCCAAAGAGCCCCCACTCGCCCTTCAATCTGCCTCATATCGACCTCAACGCTCCTTTGGAAATCGCCGTCTACCGCACCGCGGCCGCCACAGCGGCGCGATGGCCCTATCGCCACCCGCCGACGATGCCGCGCACGAACGGAATGCGATTCAATACGAACGAGCATGCCAGGCACAGGGCGAAAATCACCCAGGGGAGCCCCAGACGGACCGCATACGATGTCATGTCATGGCCGAGGCGTACGACGAACACCTCGTTGAGAACGAAGTAGTGCATGAGGTAGACGCCGAAGGTAAGCCCCGCCACCTGCTTGACCAGCTGCCCGCTGATATGCAGACGAGATAGGACGCCGTCCCAGTCGACCTGCTTGAAGAAGACGAACATCGCCACCGACGGCATGATGGCCGTGAGGTAGTTGTACTCGAACAGCGCGTTGTTGAGAACGCCAGCTTGCTGAGAGGTGATCCAGGTATACCCATACCGAATCAGCAAGCCCAGCACCCCCAGGCCGTACAGCGCGAGCCGTCGAGAGCGATCGGCGAACAGGGACGTGTCCTGCGCGAGCAGATAGCCGAGCACCGTATACATGATGTAGCCGCCCGCCACCGTGATGGCGAGCGAACCGTTCCACGGCAGGCCGAGCACCTTGAACAGGGGTACGATGGTACCGGATAGCAGCACGTACGTACCGACCAGATACCAAAGCGTATCCCTATAGCCCTTCAACCGCGAGAGCACGGGAATCGACAGCGTCACGCCGAACATCGCGAAGAAGAACCAGTAGGTGCCGTCGATCTGCCCGTTCATGAAGAGGTCGAGAAACGAGCCGAGCGACAACGTCCAACCCTCGGGCGCGGGATTGAGCGCGCCGCTCATGCGCACGAGGTACTGGATGGCGCACCAGGCGACAAACGGAACGAAGATACCCTTCATGCGGGACAGCAGGAAGGACGCCGTGGTCTTGCGATCGCGGTATCCGAGCGTCTTGGCGCCCGAGCACATGAAGAAGATGGGAACGGCCCAGTAAAACGCCACCTCCACCGCGAGCGCCTGCGACCAGTGGGGCGTCGCGGGCCCCCAGTGAACGATGCCGTTGCAGTGCAGGAAGATGACGGCGAGGCTGGCGATGATCGACAGGATGTCGAAGTAGAGGAATCGAGGCTTCGAGCCCATTCGACCTATCCCCTTTCAAAGCGAGACGTGTGGAAGCTTAAAAGTTTCAAGGGAAATCATAGCGTGTTTACCAACCGATATATACTTGAACCTTGGCTTATACGGAAAGCAATCGGGGGAGATATCCTTTATGAGCAACGTGGACACCGCGCGCATCGCCGTCTTGATACCCTGCTACAACGAAGCAGTCACCATCGGCAAGGTCGTCTCGGATTTCCGTCGCGAGCTCCCCCGCGCCGTCATCTACGTATACGACAACAACTCGAGCGACGACACCGCCCAGATCGCCCGCGCCGCCGGCGCGATCGTTCGCCATGAACCCCGCCAGGGCAAGGGCAACGTATGCCGCCAGATGTTTCGCGATATCGATGCGGATTGCTATCTCATGGTCGACGGCGACGACACCTACCCCGCCGAACAGGCCGCCGAGCTCTGCGCGCCCATCCTATCCAACGAAGCCGATATGGTCGTAGGCGACCGCCTCTCCAACGGCACCTACGCCAAGGAGAACAAGCGCGCCTTCCATGGATTCGGCAACAACCTCGTGCGCCTCATGATCAAATGGATCTACGGCTATACCTTCGACGATGTGATGACGGGCTATCGCGCCTTCTCGCGACCCTTCGTCAAAACGTTCCCGGTGCTCTCCACGGGCTTTCAGATCGAGACCGAACTCTCCATCCACGCTGTCGACCGTCGCTGGCGCATAGCCGATGTGCCCATCGTATACCGCGACCGGCCCGAAGGCAGCGTCTCCAAACTCGATACCGTGGGCGACGGCATGAAGGTGATACTCATGATCGCCTCGCTGTTTAAGAACTACCGTCCGCTCGCCTGCTTCAACATCATCGCCGCGCTCTTCCTCGCCGCAGGCCTGCTATGCGGCACGCCCGTCATCATCGAGTTCATCAAGACGGGCCTCGTGCCCCGCCTCCCCACGGCGATCCTCGCGGTGGGGCTGGTATTCCTCTCCGGCCTTTCGCTGGCAACGGGCCTCATCCTGGATACGGTTGCCAAAAACGAGCGCAAGCAATGGGAGCTCGACGTTTATCGCGTGATGGAGCAGCGGCCCTCGGCGCTCCCTACACGAACGGACGAGCGACCCCGGTAACGGGCAGGCTCGAATAGACGCTCGCGATGCGCACGCCCTCCTTGGGAGAATAGGCCTCGATGATCTTATCGTCGCCAAGGTAGATCGATACATGGCCGGGCGAGAAGATCAGGTCGCCGCGACGCCGGTCCGCGAAGCGCACGTGCATGAACCGCGGATCGGCGGCCATGTTGTTGGCATCGTGGCTGTGCCACGGGTCGTACCAATGATGGTAGGGATTGTACGTATCGAGATTCATTCCCGTGGCATAGGCGCATTGCATGACCAGGCCCGAGCAGTCCACACCGACGCCGGGCGCAAGGGAGTAGTTCCACACATACGGCGACCCCAGATACTCGTATGCGCGCGCGATGAATGCCTCGACGCATTGCTCGCGCGTAGCGTCGATCGCGATGCGCGAGGGCGTCACGTAGCAAAACGGGGTTAGATACGCGGCGCGCGGCAAGGTGACGTTGTACTGACTTACCTGGAAGAACTTTGAGGGATTCTGATACCCGATCTTCGAGGGCACGGAGACCGGATGAAGCAGCCATTGCTGCGTCGCGGCAGACGGATCCTCGGCGTTGGCGACCACGTTGACCGCATTGCCCGGCGAGCCCGAACCATCGAGCACGGTACCCAGATACGAGCGGGCGACGACGCCATGCTCCCCCATATGGAATGTCCAGCATTGAGCACCCGAGCCCATGCGGGTGAGCTGCCGCACGTTCGCCCCCGAAGCGGCGCTTCCGTCCGCGATCTCCAGGTCCTTGGCAGAGCATCCCGCGGTAAAGGTGTAATAGCCGTTCGCGGTCGAGCGGATCCACCACGTTTGCGCAAGCGATCCGTTGCCCTGGCAAAGCTGCACGTTGGCGTAATTCTGCATAGAAGCATCCGCGACATCGAGTTTATAGCGGGTGTCCGCCACGGAGGTGATGGTATAGAAGCCGTCGGTCATCAGGCGCGTCGGCGAGAACCGCCATCCTTGCGCGTTGGTTCCGTTGGGGGCGTACCCCTGCACTTTCGCGCCATCTGCATCCGACGCCCCGCTCACATCGAGCGCCTGTCCCGTCGCGCAGTTGATCAGCGCCGGGCCGTTGAAAGTCGACTCCACGCGCCAGCAAGCGCGACTTGAACCGTGTTCGGCGATTTGGACGGCGCGTCCGGAGGCGTCCAGAGCGAGGTATTTTCCCGAGCACACGCTCTGAAGGGTGATGGACCCATCGGGAAGCGTCCTCACCCACCATTTCTGCGCGAGCGCGCCATGGGAGCGATACAGCTGCATCGCCGCCCCCTCTGCAACCGAGGCGTTCGCCACGTCGAGCACGCGCGTACCGGTAGCGGAGGTAAGCGTATAGCAACCCTCGGCGAATGAGGGGGCGAACGCCTTCACGATCCACGCCTGGCTCTCCGTTGCGCATTCGCCGCGACCCGTGATGCGGGTGCCCGCGCGCGCAGCGCCGGCATCGAGCACCAGACCGCCCGACTTCGAGGTGAACCTATACGACCCGTCATCCAGCAGGTCGATCCTCCATCGCTGGTCCTGGCTGCCAGCGCTATATGCCCGCTGGGTAACAGGAGAGCCCGCAAGCACGTCCCCATGGGCGATTTCCAGCGCCTTCGCCGACGAGATCACGCGAATATCGTAGAAACCGTCCTCCCCATACGTGATGCGGAACGCCTGCGCGTCGCCGCCGTTAGCCACATGAAGCTGCAGGGGCGCTCCGTTTGCCGTGGAGGCGTCGCAGAGATCGAGCTTCAGGGATGGATCCAGACGAGGGGACAGCGTGTACACGCCATCGGGGAGCACGCGCCCGCCCGCTGCGACGGACACGTCGCAGCTCGTCGCATAAAAGCGCTGAGCACCGGTGCCGTTAGCCTTCCACAGACCGATGTTCGCGCCGTTCGCGACCGATCCGCCGGAGACGTCGAGCACCAAATCGTTGCCCAATGCCGAATAGAACGCCAGAGAGCCGTCTTCCTGGCGCAGCGGCAGCCACAACTGGGCGCGCGTGCCGTTCCAGCGATACTGCTGCACGTTGGCGCCCGACTCGGCACGGCCGCCGGAAACATCGAGGACCTTTCCCGATCGAAGGTTCACGATGCGCACGAAACCGGTCCCGTCGCTCTGGGCGCATACCATCCACTGCTGCGCATCCGCCATGGCGTTCTCATAGAGCCGTACGTTCGCGCCATCCGTCACGCTTCCCTGCGCGACGTCGAGCACGCTCCTCATGCGAAGCGAACTCGAGATGAGATAGGTACCGTCCGCAAGCTCGCCGGCACGCTCTTGAGCCAGCGCGTCGATATCGGCCGTGGTCGAAGGGGAGCCGCCGCCGTGCGACCCATCTCCCCCACCGTGATCGGGCTGAGAGGGACCTTCGCCATCGTCGCCCGCCGCATCGAGAAGCGCGATGGTCCAGAAGATATCCGCACGCTCATCGCGCTCGCCCACGTCTACCAGGGCTACCCGATACCTGAAACCCGCTTCCGAGCCATCCGTCGCCGCGGGGTCGGCAGCAGAAACGCCCGTCGTCACCGGGCCGGCAGCAGAATCGCCCGTCACCGCGGGGTCGACCGAAGTCGCATCAGCCGTCTCGGGATCGAGCACCGACGCATCAGCCGCCACAGGGTCGGTTACAGACCCATCCGTCACCGCGGGGTCGGCAGCAGCATCGCCCATAGGCGAGGTCTCCTGGGATGCAGCCGCTTCAGTCAAGGACGACTCCGCGCGAACCAACGCGAGGGCGACCGAAGAATCCGTCGCCGAGACAAGCGCCGCGCCGTCGTCCAGCCGCACGAGAGCCCATTGCTGCGAAACAGACCCGTCCGCGTACGAGAGCCGCGGCACGGGAAAAGCCATATCGGACTCACGAGAGGCCTCGATGCACAAGCCGCTCTCCGCATTGGACACCGTCACGAATCCCGAAGACGTCCCCGTTCCCTCGTCGACCACCGGAGCGATGTCCCACTGCTGGGCAGCAGATTCGGATGCCGCCAGCACCTGCAACCCGGCATCACCGGAAACCGCCGCGGGGGCCGCGAGGAACAACCTCGTCCCATCGGAGGCGACATTTGAAATCGTATACCGGCCTTCCACGATCTGGTGGCCGGGACCGAAAGACTGGATATCGGATACGGAGGGCTCCACGCGCATCGCAAGCTCTGCATAGACCGCATAGGGATGCAGGCACCAGCCGAGCAGGAATACGAACGAGAGGATAAAGACAAGAGAGCGACGAACGCAGCGCATGATACCACCCCGCTACCACAAACGTTTGTTGTCAGGCAACAGGATAGTACAAACCGAATCGCCCGCCGTGCGAACGCGCGGGCTATCCCGCCAGGCGTCCCACCAGATCGACCAACTGCTTATACGAGCGCTTGCGATCGAATTGCTCCTCGGCCACGGTGCGGGCCGCGGCGCCCATCCGCGCGCAACCGGCGCAATCGCCCTCAAGCTGCACGAGTGCCCGCGCCAATGCGTCCACGTCTCCCGGGCGCACGTTCACGCCAAAGCCGTCGGTATCGACCTTCGCCCAGAACTCCGGGCTCAACGAGGTGCTCACCATGGGCCTTCCGGCAGCAAGATAGTCGCCGATCTTAGTGGGCACGCTCTGAGGAGCGTTCTCGACCAGGGAATTCACGAGCACATCGGAAGCTACGAGATGCGCCGCCATGTTGGGATAGGGCATATAGCCCATGAAATCGGCATCGCATCCCGTCTCGGCGGCAAGCGATTCGAGCTCCCCGCGAATGGTCCCATCCCCCATGAGCTTCAGCTTCATATGGGGATGATCGACCTGCACGAGCGCCATGGCCCGCACGAGCGTGCGCAAATCGTAGCAATCGCTCATCGCGCCCGCATACGAGACCCAGAACTCGCCAGCCGGCTTATCCACCTCGTCGGCGTGCGCCAGCGCACCCGCGTCGAAGGCCGCCAGGTCGTTGCCAACATACGCCACGACCTTGGGAATATCCTCGGCCCGATCGCGAAAGCCGCGCGCTGCGTATTCGTCCGAGGTTCCCACGATGGCATCGGCGAGCGCGTAGGTGCGGCGCGCCTGACGGTAGAACGGCGCGAATGCGATATCGGATAGAACGGGAACATCGAAGGCGATGCGAAACGCCTCGGGCCACAGATCGTTGACATCCACCACGAACGGGATGCCGTAGCGCTTGGCGGACCGCCCCACGGCGAGGGCCACGTCGTTCGGCGGAATCTGGCAATACACCAGATCGTAGTCGTGGTGCTCGTCGAAATAGGCGCGCACGTTCTTCGCCATCACATGATGCGCCCAGATACGCTGCGGGCACATGTTCTTGGGATAGCCAGGCTCATCGATGAAGCGCACGTTGAACGAGTGGGCGGACGCATCGAACCGAGACAGGTCGCGCTGGCGCTTCTCCCAATGCTGAAAGCCGGACGTAAGGAAATCGACCTCGTAGCCCGCCGCCACCAGGGTCTCGGCGAGAAACACATAGCGCGTCGCACCCTTGACCTCGTGGCCAAGCTTGGCGTCGATGCTGAACACTGCGATGCGTTTCTTACCCATGATCTCTTCCCTTTCGCGCCCGGCAGGACCTTAGCGGCCCCGACGGGCGAGCAGCTTTTCTAGACGAGTATACGAAATACCCAGGCGGTTGAGCAAAAGCGCCGTCTTATAGCGCTTCTCCCCCAACGCGAACTGATTCGGGTCGCGCTCCCCCAGCTCCCGGCGAAACGCCGCGGCGCGCGCACGCCCGCGGGCGCGATCCTCATCGAAGAGCAGCGCGATGTTGTAATGCGTATCGACGATGAGATGCACCTTGTGGCGCAGGTAGGCGAGCGCGGGTCCTTCGACGGGCACACGCAGCGAACCCGCCTCGGCGGCGGCGAGATAGCGCAGCATCTCATCGACCACGCGCGTATGATCGGCCCATCGCTTCACGTAGTTGGCGTGGCTCACGCTCTGACCCGCGTTGCCCACCAGGTACTGGTAGACCTCGATATCGAAGAACGCGATATCGCGCGCAGGCGCGCTCGCCTTGACGATGTACTCGTAATCCTCATAGAACGTGTGCTCGAGCAGATTCATGCCGATCGCCCTGAGGTAGTCCGTGCGAGCCGTCAGCGTATGGATCATGATCTGCGCTGCCGCGGCATCGTTGCGGCAGACCTCGCTAAAAGGCAGGGCGACGCCGGATTCGACGCCGGCGGCGAGCGCGAACAGCTCGCTCTCCCCCGTCACCATGTGAACCTCGCGCTTCTTGTCGACCACCAGGTCGCACGTCTGGGCGCGCAAGAGCTCGATGAGCTCGACCAGCCCGTCGGTGCGCACCCAGTCATCGCCGTCGACCACGCGAAAATACCTGCCCGTCGCCGCCGCCAAACCCGCGTTGACGGCAGATCCATGACCACCGTTGCGCTTCGAGACCAGGCGGAAGACACGCGGCTCGCGCTCGACGAATCGCTGCGCGATCGCGCTCGTGCGGTCCGTGGACCCATCGTCCACCACGATGACCTCGAGGCCCTCGACGAGCCGGTCGTCGCAATAGGATTCCAAGCCGTGCTCGAGGTAGCGCTCGACGTTGTACGAGGGGATCGCTATGGTGAGCACCTTGCCCGATCCAGCCTCGTCGCGCGAAGCGGGTTCGAGACCATGCGCCCTCTGTCGACAAGGCTTTTCCTTCAGCGCGCAAACGGCCGTCCGTTCCGCTGCCGCGGCGGACGCCATCGAACTCGTATCCAACAAGCGCCTCCTATCTCAGCATCTTGAGGCGAGCGTATCGGTCGCCGAATTCGTGTCGAACGATATGGATCACGCGGCCCAACGCGCAGGCGAGCTGCGGGGAGCGCATCGATACGATGCGAATGCCCGCATCGAGCACATGGCTGTCGCGCGCCGCGGCGCCGGGGACGAGGGTGAGGAAGAGCTCGTCTTGGAACAGCGACCGGCACCAGGCCACACGGTCGGCGTGGTCCATATGGGCGCGCGGATCGCAGTTGCGCTCGAGCGCGGACATGATGTAGCGGACGAATAGCGAACCCAGACGCTCGCGCGCGTCGGACCCGTCGAGACCCCATCGAACCTGTTGGCGATACAGCTCCTCGATACGGCGGCGATGCACCTCGTAGTATTCGGGAACGAATCTATTCGTAAGGTTGGCGGCGAGGCGCTTCGCGTACCGATAGAGCGGAGCCTGCACGAAAGCCGCTCGCTCGATGCGGTCGAACACCGCGACGTTGAACAGGACGTCCTCGATAAGCGGAACGGTTACGAAGCGCAGGCCCTCGAGAACGGAGCGCTTGTAAACCTTGTTCCACGCATACCCGTACAAAGTGGATTCTTCGAGCGGCAGGACCATGCGATGGAGCGCCTCGTCCACGAAGAGCCCCTGCGCGGGCGGCAGCACCTCGTTGCAGCCGGAAAGCTCACCAGCCGCGTCGTAGTATTCCTCCACGCAACCGAAGACGACGAGATCGGCATCCGACTGCTCGAAGGCGACGCGCGCGGTATCGAGCAGCTGGGGCTCGTACAGATCATCGGGATCGGGAATCCACACGTAGGAGCCGCGCGCATGAGCAAGGCCGGTGTTGCGCGCCCCCGATAGGCCGCGATTGGCCTCATGCGCCACGACGCGGATGCGCTCGTCTTCGACCGCGCGCGCCGCGGCGATGGCGCCGGCGCCGTCGGGCGAAGCGTCATCGACCACGATGAGCTCCCAATCCGCACACGTCTGGGCCTGGACGGCATCGATAGCGGCGTTGAGGTACGCCGCCACTTGGTAGCAGGGCATCACGATGGAAAAGAGCGGCTCGGCCGCCTCAGCGGCAAAACCCTGCGGTTCACCCGACTCTACAGCGCGTTCCAAGAGGCCCCCATCTATTGCTATTCGTGACAGAGCTGGCATTCAGCCCAGAAGATGGTATCACAGCGCTCGAATTCCATGGAAAGAGGACGATTTCTACGCGCGAACGCCAGAGAACTCGGGTAGCCTTGTTACACCTCGGAGCACGTGCGGGGCCCATGCCCCTTTGATTCCCCTCGGCCATACCGATCGGTTCCGGATGGCGACGAGGCCCATCGACGTCCACGACAGGCGGTTTACCATGCAGCACCTTTTCCAGCAGATTATGAAGTTCGGCATCGTCGGCGTCCTCGCCTTCGTCATCGACTACGGCCTCATGGTCGTCCTCACAGAGTTCGCGGGCATGGCCCCCGTGGCGTCCGCAACGATCTCGTTCATCGTCTCGGTGGTCTTCAACTACCTCGCCAGCATGCGCTTCGTCTTCTCCCACAAGGAGGGCATGAGCAAGCAGCGTGAATTCCTCATCTTCGTCGCGCTCTCGGTCGCCGGACTGCTCATCAACGACGGCCTCATGTGGGCTGGCACCGAGATCGCCTCATTCGACTACCGCCTGGTGAAGATCGCCGCCACCGCCGTCGTGATGGTCTGGAACTTCGTGACGCGCAAGATCTTCCTGGACGGCGGAGCGGCATCGGGCAGCAACGTCGGCTAGACCCTGCTGCCGAAATCAAGATACTGCACGTTCTGCATCTGATGCAGGGCCTGGCCGTATGGAGACTCCGCCTCGATGGCGTATCGAAGGCCGTCCGCGCCTCGATAGCCCACGTTGTTGATCGAGGTGATCTGCTCGCCAAGCATGTAGTCGGCTTTCTGACGAGGCGTAAGCGGTGCGCCGATGCGATACAGCACCTGCACGCCCAGCTGCGAAGAACCGACCTCTCTCACATCCCCCGGAACAAAGCCCGCGAGCTCGTAGTTCGACCAGACGATATACGTCGACTCGCATATCTTGAACGAGCGCGCGACCTCGTCTGACCCCTGCCCGAAAAGATCGGCGAGCGTTGCCGACAGGCCGGGTTGGTGGTCGCCGAAGAACACCAGGACCACGGGACGGTCCAAAGCGGAAAGACGCTCGATGAAGTATGCGAGATCGCCATCGGACCGCTGGATGCATGCGAGATACACCCCGAGCTCGGTAAGGAACCCCTCATCCTCCACGCCAGGTATGTCGAGGTGCACCATGTCCTCGGCCGGCACGCTCCCCGCGGTATAGCCGCCGTGGTTCTGCATCGTGACGTCAAAGATGAACTGCGGGTCCTGGTCAGCTGCGAGCAGGTCCAGAATCTTGTCGTAGGTCGAGGCATCCGAGGCGCCCGCATGGTACACGGGCGCATCCTCAAACGCCGCGCCCGACAAGAACGTGTCGAACCCAAGCTGCCTGTATGCAGAAGACCGGTTCCAGTTACCGCGATCTTGCGGATGGAGCGCCGTGGTGGCGTAGCCAAGCTCTTTGAACTGGCGCGCGAGGCTGCTGGATTGCGAGAGGTCGTAGAGCTGATAGGGATATTTCTCGCCGCCGATGAAGGCCATCGCGTTTCCCGTGAGGAACTCGAACTCGGAATTCGCCGTGCCGCCGCCCATAACCGGCACCATGAGCGGGCCGCGCTGCAACGTGCCCGCTAAGTTCTTGTAATACTGCGGGCCCGTATACCCCGCCCCGAGCAAGCTGTCGTAGATCGAAAGGTCGGTGAAGGTCTCGTTCATGACGGCGATGACCGTGGGCCGCACCTCGTTGAACTGAGCTTCAGCCAGCTGACGCTCCGGAGCGGCACCGGGACCGGCATCGAACTGCACCGCGAGGTCCTCCACCAGCTCCTCTGCGTCGGACTCGTCATACCCCTCGGGCACCGGGATGGAGACATCCTGGGCGATTTCGATGAAAGCGGGCACGAAGCCCAGCGTCTCGTACGTGGTAAGGGGCATCCAGCGGTCATAGGTGAACTGGAGGGCCTCCTCGAGCTTGACCGTCCAGAACGATCCGCACAGCGCCGCCGTCAACGCCAACCCCACCGATGTGTTCGCGGCCACGCCGATCATGCGACGCCTTTGGTCCGCGGCGCGCTCGGGGACGACGCACAACGCGAGCACAACGCAGGCCGCCACCGCACCGATGACGGTCACCATGCGACCGGTGAGCAGGTAGTCGTATCCACCTGCGACGGCGCCGGCGGTGCCGAGCGCAAGCAGGTCCATGGGCATGATGGGAGATCCCTTGAAATCTACGACGAAATGCTGGGCGATGCCGAATCCCGCCGCCAAGAACGGGACGAGCATCATGGCGATGCCGGTGCGCTGACCGAGAAAAAACAACGCGAGGCACAGGGCGAAGAAGATCGCAGCGCTCGTTGCGAAGTACTCCACGGCGATCGCACCGTTATCGTCCAGCCAGGCGAAGTCGATAGCCCAGGCGCAGACGACGGCGATGACCACGGAGGAGACCAGCGCGATGCCCGCCCTGATCGATATGGAGACGGGCCGCGGGAGCTCGGAAAGGACCCTTTGGAGCGGTTCGCGCGCGTGGACCAGGACGCCGCCGCAGGCGAGCACGGCCGAGACGATGGCCATGTGGGCCCAACCCACGGATTCTTCAACCAGCCCCATGGCCGAGAAGACGCCGAGCAGGATGGATAGCAGCAAGTGGGGCAGCGACACCAGCAGGTCGCCCACGTGCAATCGGTGCTCCCGCTTCCAAGTGGCAGATGAGCGAAACGCCGTCCAGGCAAGCAGGACCGCGCACGCGGCGAAGGGAAAGAGCGAGTACCAGGCAGGTGCGGAATGAGTCATGCAATCACATTTCAATGCAAGGGATCAGAGGTCAGAACGCATTATAGTACCGCAGCTTTATGGAGAGCTTACGTGCTATTGACCTATGAAGGCTCCTCCATCCCCCGCGCGATAGGCGCGCGCTGCTCTAGGCCGTATCCAACTCTGCAGAAACGGTAGAATCGCCGCAAAGCTGATGAAACCCTTACGAGAAGCTCGTATAGTTCTCTACGCTTCATCGACGCGTGAAAGGACCGTGCGAGTGCGCGCGCTCATTGCTAAAGACTCCACCAAACAGTTCGGCAAGTTCGCCATCGTGGGACTGCTCTCCCTCGCCGTCGAGTACGCGACGCTGCTTTATCTCGTGGAGGTCGCCCACGTAGCCGTGCTCCCCAGCACCACCATCAGCTTCATCGCATCGATCGTCGTTAACTACATCCTCAGCATGCGCTATGTCTTCGAGCATCGCGAGGACATCAGCCGTAAACGCGAGTTCACCATCTTCGCGATCCTGTCGGCCATCGGGCTGGGCCTCAACGACTTCTACATGTTCGTGGGCGTGAGCATGCTCAATATCGGCTATCAGGGCATGAAGCTCATCTCGACCTTCCTGGTCACCTGGTACAACTTCTTCTCGCGCCGCAAGTTCTTGAGCAACCAATCCTCCTAGGCAGAGCTGGAAGAGTAAACACCCCGGCGTAAACGACGACGGACGGACCGCCCACCCGGCGATCCGTCCGTTTTCATGTCGATCCAACCGTTTTCATGCGCGAGGCGCGTAGAAGCGCGCGGGGCTACAGCGAGGTCGCATACACCCATCTCACCACATCGCCGTCATGCAGTGTGTACGAGCTGGATGAGTAGCCCGGCATGCTGCCGTTCACGCTGTACTTCCAGCCGCTTTCTCCACCGTAGTCGAATTCGGCAAGCCCCCCGATGCCCGCGACGTATACGCCGAAGCCGGAGTTGCGCGCATTGACGGATAACCCGGTCGCGCACAGGGCGTCATACGCCGTCGCACCCTCCTCGAAGGTCACCGTGGTATCCGCGCTTACAGAACCGTTCGCGGCGGATGAATCGACGACCACGCGCACCGTGATGGCGGCAGGCTCCTGGGAACCGCCGCCGGTGCCGTCCGAAGGCGCCTGGGCGCCCGGCTGCCCGGAAGGAGCGGAGCCGCCCGCCGCACCGGTCGAACCACCGGATGAAGCAGACGCCCCCGACGAGGCGCCGGCATCTACAAGGCCGTTCGAACCGGTATCCTGAACAGAAGAATCCCCGGATGCATCCGCGGGCGCGGCCTGCGAAGCGCCAGAACCTTCCGCGTCGTCAACGGCCCCGGCGGCAAGCGTCCCGTCCTGCTCCCCTTCAGCGCCACCCGTTGACTCCGACGATCCCGCCGTCGTCTGCAACGCCGCTCCGGAACCCCAAAGGGCATCGATCGACCCCGGATTCACAGCGAAATATCCGACAGCGCACGCGATCAGGAGCAGCGAGAGCGCCAAGCCGGCAAGCGCGGGCTTGGGAAGGCGCCGTACGGCGCCCCCGTCGGCGGCATCGGCCTTAGGGGCACCCGGATAGACCCGGGTATCCCCGTCCGCCGTACCGCCGTGACCATCGCTTCCCACCGAGGCTCCGCGGAGGGACTCGCCTGCGTTTCCTTGTTCCTGCTTCTGCATACCCCGCTCCTTACCGGCGCCTGCGCGCTGCCGAGATCACAAGCCATCCACCCGTCGCCAGCAAACCGACGACTCCCGCGATGCCGAGCACGGCCATGACGGTCGCCATGCCGTCCCCCGCGGGCGCCCGCCCGTCTCGCTCGAGCACGGGGCCGGATACAGACTTCGCCGTAAGCGACGCCGACTCCCCGACGCTTTCCGATGACGACCCGGTGATTGAGGCGGCTCCGGCAGCGACACGACCGGAGAGCGGGCGACTGCCGGGTGCGACGGAGCCGAGCGCGCCCCTCGACGGCGCGACGCCCGGCAGGACGCCGCTCGCACCGGTCTGCCCGTCCGCGCTTGCAGATCCGCCGGAACCCGCATCGCCGCCGTCCTGCTGGCCGCCGGCATCCTGGCCGTCATCCGGGTCGATGGGGCCCCCCGCCGGGATCCACTTCGCAAAGAGCGTCAGATCGCTCGATACAGGCTGATCGAAACTCCAGGCGCGCTCGCAGGCCTCGTCGATAAACCAGCCGCCGAACTCGTAACCCGTCCGCACGGGGTCGTCGGGCGCGGCGACGGCGTGGTCTTTCTTCACATACACGGTCGCGGGCACCGAGCCGTCGCGCGCATCGAAGCGCACGCGCCACGACGGCGCGCCCTTCAGCGCGAACAGGGATCCGGAGTCGTTGATGTAGTACAGCGACCCGTCGGCCCCCGCCACGACGGAGCTCAGGCAGTACTCCTGGTTCGCATCGGCAGGGGTGTACACCACGTCGACGGCATCATCCCCGATACGGTAGCGATACAGGCCGCTCGGGTTCCAGTTCACCGTGAAGTAGACGTAGACGGCGCCATCCTGCGTCGACACCAACGGCGACGCCTGGGAGTACATCGTCGGCAAAAAGCCCCCGTCGGCGGTCTTGCATACCTCGTGCTCCACCGTCATCGTCTCGGCATCGATGACGAACACGGCGGCGTACTTCATATACTTGCTCGGGCCCTGCGTTGCCGACTGGCCGCACAGGACCACCTTGCCATCGACCAGAGCCGGCGTCGAGGTGCAGTACTTTCCGAAGGCGACGCGCGCGACCTCGGTGAGCGATCCGTCCGCGCCCATCACCAGCTTATGGAGCGTCCCCTTGTAATCGGCGGCGTACAGATAGGTACCATCCGACACGATGGTCGAGCGGACCTGGGCGCCCAGCGACAGCGGCTCCCCCACCGTCTCTCCCGTGGCGGGATCGAAGGCGTAGACGTTGCCCGCGTCGTCGCCCACCACCAGATAATCGCCCGCTGCAGCGGCTCCCGCCCAGTAGTAGCCGCCCGCCATGGACTTCGACCAGCGCACAGCGCCGTTCGCGATATTCACGCAGAAGAGGTAGCCCGTACCCGACCCATCGTAGCTTCCGTCGCTCGTCCCGGCATAGACGTAGCCGTCGCGAACCGTCAGCGTGCCGAGGGACTGCTGTTCGACCACGGTTCCCGAGGGGGTCGTCGCGGCGGGCAGCGGCTGGGTGAGCCAGGTCGTGACGAGCTCGTCGGCGGTAAGGGCCTGGAGGCGACCCGCATGGAGCGGCACGATGACCACGCCGTCGGCATACACCATGCGCGCCGTCGAATCGATGGTCGCTGCGAGCTTGGCCTCGCGAACCGTGGCCCCCGTGGCCGCATCCATCATGATGAGCCGGTCCGTCGAGGCGATATAGAGGTAGTCCCCGATGAGGATGGGGTCGGAAAGGTTCTCGCGACCGGCGCCGACCTGCGCCACCCACTTCTCCTCAGCAACCTGGGTGGGGGTCGGCGACGAGACGGGCCTGTTCGACGTGGTGAAACCCGGCCAGGAGCTCTCCCATGCCGGGCGCTCGGCCCCCGAATCGATGACGACGTCGTTTTCGGGCAGCGCGGTGCCCGACCCGTCGACATAGACGAGCTCGATCACATCGCCGTCATGCACCGTGACGTTGTTGGCATAGTCGTCGGCGTACTCGCCGTCGACGAGGAAGCTCCAGTACGACCACGGCGCCGTGCTCGACATCGCAAGCGTGCGCGAACCGTCGGGCGTCGTGATCGAATAGGGCACGCCGCCGGTAAGGCTATAGGTGTAGCCCGCTTCTTCCAGCAACTGCGCGAAGATGTCCCATGCGGTAGCAGGCTCGTCACCGGGAACGACGACCTCGCGCAGGGGGATCCATGTCTCCTGGCGAAGCACGCCGTCCCCATCGCGCTCGCCCACGCCCACCACGCGTGCCGTCACGGTCTTAGCGGCAGGTGCGCTCGGATCGTCCACACCGGAAGTACCGGGCACGATGAACGTCGCCTGCACCTCCTGACGACTCAAAGCCTGGTATTTCGCCAAAACCGCGGCATCGATGGAAGGGTCGTCCTTATAGCGATCGTAGTAGCCGCCGAACCGCTCGCTCGACAGGCAGCTGGTCACGGTCACGCGCGTGTTGTAGACCGGCTGCTCCACCAGCCGCAGCGTCTCGGACTCGATAACCGAGGGCGCGCTCGACCTGAACCGATCCCACTGCTCGCTCGGCCGCGCGGGATCTATCGATACCGCGGCGATGCCGGGAAGCGATATCTCGCTCGCGCTGCGCACCCAGGTGAGCCCGCCGTCCTCTGCAGCATAGACGGAGATGAAGCCCTTGAGGTCGCCGCAGACCGCGCTCGCCGAGGTGTTTTCACCCAAAAGCGCAGTCTGGTATGCCGCCTTCGCGCGCTGCATGAGCGCGAGCTCTGCATCCAGCTCCTCGGTGCCGAGCGAGCAGACCGCCAGGTCGATGGAGGCGGTGCGCGAGACGCCGTCCCTGCTCACGGTAACCAGCAGCGTGTCATGCGCGGCGGGCAGGCCGGGCGCCGGACGGTTTACGACCAAGCGTGCCCCGTTTACGCGGCAGGCCTGATCGCCCGCCGCATCGATAGCAAACGAGAGCGTGTAGCCGGATCCGGCGATACCCAGGTCGCGGCGGGTGGGAAGCTGCACGTCGGCAACGATAGCCGCGGGATCGACGGGCTGCCTCGAGGAGAAGTCCTTCAGCTCGACGCGGCCCAAGGCGGATTCCAGCAGGTCTTCTACCGTGGGGTCGGAATCGATGGACGCAACGGTGACGGCGAACGTCTTCGACGCCCTCGGCACCGCCTCGCCCTCGGACGCTCCCGTAAAGCCCACGGTGGCGGTAAGGTTCGCGAAGCCGTCCTCGGACTGGCGGCGGACGAGTGTGCCGTCGTTCAGCAGCGCGTCCTCGTTATCGGAAGCCCAGGAGATATCAGCCCACGAGGCGATCCAATCATCCAGCACGAGGTCGCGGCGCGCCACGATGCTGCCCTGCGCGTCATCCGCCGCACCGCCCTCGTAGGCGAGCAGGGACGAGGCGGAGAGCTCGTCGGACAGCAGCTGCTCGAGCCGCGCCTGCACGCGGTCCACATCCCAGCGCACGACGATGTAGCGCGTCCAGGTCGCGGTGGTACCGCCGCTCGCGATCTCGAAATCGACCTTGATGCTTGCGAATCCAGCCGGCTCCTCAACCGTCGCGGGGTCCTCGTAATAGAAGGTGACGTCGCCGTTGGCATCTCCGGGAAGCGACGAGACGGAGGCTCCTCCAGCGCCCGCACTCGCCTGCACGACGCGTACGGTCGCATCGGAAAAGCCCAGCCGAGCTAGCTCATCGGAGACGATCGCGCACACGTTCTCCTGCGCTCCGAATGCGGGCGAAGGCGTGAAGCGCGCGGCATCGAGCGCCGCGATCGCCGCGTCGGCGGAGGCGCCGGGCAGGATGGGTCCCGCCACCGCGCGCACCTCGTTGTAGCCGCCCGCGGTCGCGGTCACCTTGAGATAGGCGCCGGTCATTGAGGAATCGATCGGCAGGCGCGCGTCGGTCGCGCCGACGATCCGTTCGAACGAGGCCGCATCGTTGCGAGAGATCCACCACTGATACGATACGCTCTCGGCAGGCGGGACCTTTCCCGCGGTAAGCACGGGTTTCGCCACGAGCGTCGCACCTTCGGCCGCCGCTTCGCCTCCCTCGATATCGATGGAGACGTTGGCGAGCCGCAGCGCGCCGGCGCGCGCGATGGGCCCCATCGTGTAGGAAACGACGTTCGCCCCGGCGCTCGCCTCGACCTTGAGATAACAGCCGAGCACCTGCTCGCCCTCCGGCAGGGTCACGAAGGAGCCGGCCCCCAGCGAGACGCCCTGCTCATCGCCCTTCCGCGCCAACAGTGTCCACGAGCAGGAGACGCCGTCCGCATCCACAACGGAGCCGTTGGTCGCCGTATCGGCCGAAGAGCCGCCGGTAACGGCGCTCGCCCGAATGGTATCGCCCGGCGCGAGCAGCGCATCGATATCCCCGCTGATCTTCACATCATCGCGGTACAGCTCCACACGGGACAGCGCGACCTGGTTGGAAGCGTTGACCGGCCCCGGCAGGTCGAAAGAGGAAAGCGATCCGTAGCTGCTCGCAGGACCCCACAGCTCCACGCCGTCCGCACAAACCTTGACCGCGATGTAGCCGCCGGCGATCTTCGAGGCAAGCTCGTCGGTGATGACGAGACCCTGCCCGACCTCGCCCTCGATGGGCGCGAAGGCATCCGAATCGGCCGTCTTGGTTGCCGACCACATCCACTGGTACGTCCACCCGTCCTCGGCGGCGACGCCCCAATCATCCCAGTCGTAGGCGTTCGCCCACAGCTCGTCGCCGACGCTCAGCGCGCCCGTGAGCTTAGAGTAGCTGTCGTCCTTGTCGCGCTCGTCTTGCACCATGATGTAGCAGTCCTCGTCGAGCGAGCGCGCATCGACGGAGGTCCCCGCCATATCGGCTTCGTCTCGAGCGGCCGCGTCCGCGGACACGGAGACATCCGATGAAGCGGCGTTGGCTGCGGTCGAGCCGGCGTCCACCGTACCTGCGGCCGCGTCCTGGGAAGCCGAGGCGCCCGTCATATCGCCATCGGCAACCGCGGACGCGGCGTCGTCCCGCCCCTCGTCCGCGCCGGTCGACGATTCATCGCCGGACACGGGCATCGCGCCATCGAGGGTGGTAGCGAGCGCGGCCCGATCGCCATCGACCAGGCCTTCGAGCCCCACCGCCCACAAGGAGGCGGGGCATTGTCCCCATATCAATACCGTGATGAGCAGCGCCGTCACGCCGCGCTGCAAAACCAAACGCCTCTGCGCCCTGACGGCGCCGGCACTCGAACCCGATCGGGCTTCGAGCCATCCGAACATAGCGGATCCCTTCTATCCAGAGCCTCGCGCACCACGCGCGCAGATGGGAGGCGATCCGACTGAGCAATATATCCAAGCGAGCGTCGCCCGATCTACGACGCCGTACCGCTCGAACTTGCATCACGGTTACTGGTACAGCTGGGGATTTCCACCCCTATTCTCCCAAACGGGCCCTATCTGAAAGCCCGTTCGTGCGTCTCCGCACCACCATCTTGGCCATAAGTCGAATCATCGTAACACATGCCGAAGCATGCATAACGCCCGCGCGCCATCGGCTCGAAAAGCGCCGCGTTCGCAAACGGGCCGGCCGCCCAGCCCATACACAGCCGAACCAAGCCGCCCAACAGACAGGAAGCCTAACCTTAAACATGAACTTGAAACTCTATACTTGCTCCACATTTCAGCGAATGAGCAGCTAGCGCTCATCCTAAACCTTCAACTTGAGCCTTAAAGAACTCTAAGGTTCAAGTACAACTCTAAACTGGGGGTATACTGGATCCAGGTAAATGACGTTGCGATATCAAAGGATGATATATGCACGATTTTGGACATGCTCGCCGAGCCCTCGTTGTCGGAGCAACCCTCGCCATCGCTCTGTCCGGCACCGCGCTCTCCCCCGTCACCGCCCATGCCGTGACCCAGGAGACCGAGGCTCAGCTCACCGAGACCCAGAAAAAGGTCGAGGACTCCGCATCATCGTACAGCGAGGCGGTCCAGAGCGTCTCCGACCTCCAAACCAAGATCGACGAGACCTCGGCGCGCATCGCAGAGCTCGAGTCCCAGCTGCCCGAGCTTCAGAAGAAGGCCAGCCTGGCCATGCGCGACCTTTATAAAGCGCATCAGGGCAACAGCTTCATGAGCTTCCTGTTCGGCTCCCAGTCGCTCGACGACCTCATCACCAAGATGGCCTATCAAGATCGCGTCCAGGGATCAAACGTCGAAGCCGTGAAGGCCCTCGATGAAGCTCAAGGATCGCTGGAGAAGCAGAAGATCGAGCTCGAGCAGGCGAAGGCCAAGGCGGATGCCGAAGCCAAGGCCGCAGCGACCGCCCTCGAGGAGGCAAAGGCGCTTCGCCAGCAAGCCCAGGAGCAAGCCGATGCGGAAGCGGCGGCAGAGCTCGCCGAGCTGCAGCGCGCGGCCGAGGAACTCGCCAACGCGAACGCCTCGAGCGGATCCGTTGACTCCTCCCAGGTCGCCACACCCGATTCCGGTTCGGTGAACTGGGATACCGACGAAACCTCGTTCGTAGCTCAATGGGCTCCTCGCATCGACGCGTACCTCGCCGGCTCCCCGCTCGAGGGGTATGGTGCGACCTTCGCCTCCGCCGCTTGGAAATACGGCGTCGACCCCCGTTGGTCCCCCGCGATCTCCAACACGGAAAGCTCCAAAGGACGCTACTGCTTCCGCGAGCACAACGCGTGGGGCTGGGGCGCCATCGATTTTGATAGCTGGGAGCAAGCCATCGATACGCACGTTCGAGGACTGGCTCGCGGCTATGGCTACACCATCAGCGTAGAGGCGGCCAAGAAGTACTGCCCGCCCAATTGGTACCATTGGTATACGGTTACGCTCGCAGAGATGGAAACCATCTAACCCAACATATCTTCGTGATAGGCTCCGACGTTATCAAGCCGTATCATCCAATCAGGGCCGCAGGCGCTACGTCGGCGGCCCTGATTCCAATCGAGCGACCGTGTGCCCGCGAGAAGCAGGCCGATGAATGTGGGAATCCCCGCGATACCCCCATCGAGGCGCTGGGCATCATGCAGTCCATCCCAGGAGCCGGCAATACGTATCGACACCGCATACGAGCGGCTCCTCATCGAAATAGAAATCCTCCGCATGCAATGCGGAGGCCGCGCCGGCAGGGAACGCCTCGGTGGCGCCCACGCCGAGCAGCATGAACAATCCAGGGACGCGCTGTTGGTAAAACGAGAAATCCTCCGCGGTGAGTGCGGGCTCGTCGAGCTCCTTAAGTCGCGGCACCACCGCACGCGCCCTGTCGACGAGGGACGCGTCGTTTACCACGGGTGGATACCCCTCGTTGAACGTCACATCATACGAGCAGCCCGTCGATGCGCAGGCAGCATCCAAGCATGCACGAACGCCGTCGCGCGCCATATCGAAAAGCGCGTCGGAGTATACGCGAATGCTCCCTTCGATATGGGCGTCGGCCGCCACCGCATTGCACACGGATCCCGCGCGCAATACGCCGAACTTGACGATGCAGCGCTCGCGCGCGGCAAGCTCCCGCTCGAGTGCATGAGCACCCTCTAGGAAGCGAGCAGCGGCCAACATGGCGTCGCGCGCATCACCGTCGGAGACCCCATACATCGATGCGATATGAGCCGATTCGCCTCTGATGTCGATATGCGTTTCGCTGGAACGCGCGAAGAGCGCCCCCGATCGCGTGGCCACCATGCCCGCAGGCAGGGCCGGCCAAACATGGAAACCATACACCGCCTGCACGTTGAAGCGCTCGAACACCCCGGATGCGCAGACCAAGCGGGCGCCGCCCGTTGTCTCCTCGGCTGGCTGAAACACGAACAGGATATTTGATGCAGGCTTCGCGTAAGAGGCGCCCGGTAATCGATCGGTACCCGCTGCAGCGTTCGCTCCGCATGGCAGCCCGGTCGAACTTGGATCAGCCGGCGCGCCGCGCCCTGGCGCATCCCGGGATTCCCGCGCAGCCACTCGGTCGATCAAGCTCGCGAGCGTGAGCGCCATCGCCATATGCGCATCGTGCCCGCATGCATGCGCGCGCCCCGGATGGGATGAGGCGCATGGCGCCGCGCTGCGCTCGACGATAGGCAGCGCGTCCATATCCGCGCGAACGGCCACCGCGGCATCGAAGCCGAAATCGAAATACGCGCACACGCAGGAGCGGCAGGGTTCGAAGATGTCGCAGGATAGCGATTCCAGATGCGCTCGCACATAGGCGATCGTGCATGGCACATCGAAATCCAATTCTGGAATCATATGAAGTGCTCGACGATGACGCCGCAGCTCACGCAGCACTTGGTCCTCATCCGCACCGGCGGCCGCTATGCCCGCAAGATCAAACCCCCAAAGCTTCATTGCGGCTCCTCCCCGCCAACCCGCCCCCGCGGGAACGTGCACTCGGTATGCGCGGCATTATAAGAGGAGCGAGCGCGGGAATCCCAACGAGGAGACCGAATTGTTTTGAGATGGTAACGAAGCGTTCCGCTTGCCATCCCCGCGCTTCATCATGATAAAGTATCCTCACTCGATAGAGGAGCGGGCGCGAAGAGGCGCGGACGAGCCGGCAGGCGTCGACCCCGTGCGGAGGCAAACCCGCCGAATCCAGCCTCCGGGCACGGAGGTCTGGGTGGGCCCGCGTGAAACACACCCGGGACTGTCTGCAACCATGCAGGGGCGCTATTCGACGTACACTCTCGGTCGCTGGGGCACGCACGAGCCCGGGCGGTGACGTGGAGCTTGTCAACGCCCCGCACCGCACAGGAAGGCCAACAGATGGAATGCCGTCAACGGACGCAGGACGATCTCGACCGCGCCTATACAGCCAAGCAGCCCTTCGTTGCCAAAGAGCAACTCGAAGCACTGACCGAGCGCCACCCAACGCCGTTCCATCTCTACGATGAGGCGGGAATCCGCAGGAACATGCAAGCCGTTCGCGACGCATTCGCATGGAATCCGGGCTTCAAGGAGTATTTCGCCGTCAAGGCGAATCCCAACCCGCGACTCATCTCCATCCTGCGGGATTACGGATGCGGCGCCGACTGCTCGAGCGATACCGAGCTCATGATCGCCCGCGCGCTCGGCATCACGGGATCCGACATCATGTTCTCGTCTAACAACACGCCGGCAGCCGACTTTACTCTTGCCAACGACCTGGGCGCCATCATAAACTTCGACGACATCACCCATATCGAATTCTTTGAGCAAGCTGCGGGGCGCATCCCCGAAGCCGTGAGCTGTCGCTTCAATCCCGGCGGGCTGTTCCGCCTCTCCAACGGCATCATGGACAACCCGGGCGACTCCAAGTACGGCATGACCGAGGAGCAGCTTTTCGACGCCTACCGCATGCTGAAAGAAAAGGGCGCCGAAACCTTTGGCCTGCACGCCTTTCTTGCAAGCAACACCGCAACGAACGAATACTACCCCGCGCTCGCACGCATCCTGTTCGACCTGGCGCGCCGTCTTCAGGAGGAGACCGGCTGCCACGTGGGCTTTATCAACCTCTCCGGCGGCGTGGGCATTCCCTATCGCCCCGAGCAGCAGGCAAACGACATCCGCGCCATCGGCGAGGGAGTTCGCCGTGCTTATGAGGAGATCTTGGTTCCAGCAGGCATGGACGATGTCGCCATCTTTGCCGAGATGGGCCGCTTTGTGATGGGCCCCTATGGCTGCCTGGTCACGCGCGCCATCCACACCAAGGACATCTACAAGCACTACGTGGGCGTAGATGCCAACGCATGCAACCTCATTCGCCCGGCCATGTACGACGCCTATCACCACGTCACCGTGGTGGGCCAGCCAGGTGGTCCGGACAAGACGCATGCCCCGGCAGACGCCACCTACGACATCGTGGGCAACCTGTGCGAGAACAACGACAAGTTCGCCGTCGACCGCGCCATGCCTCATATAGACATAGGCGACCTGCTGGTAATCCACGACACCGGCGCCCACGGCCACTCCATGGGCTACAACTACAACGGACGCCTGCGCTCCGCCGAGGTGCTGCTGCACGCCGACGGCAGCGATGAGCTCATTCGCCGCGCCGAACGACCTGATGACTACTTTGCGACCCTGGACGTCTTGCCAGAAGGACGCGCCTTGATCAACGCTTGCCGCGATCGCGGCGGAAAGGACGAGTAACCATGGATGCACGTGAACTCACAGGATCGATCGTCGCGCTCGTAACGCCGTTTGCGAGCGATGGCTCGATCGACTTCGGGGCCCTGTCGCACCTGGTGGACTTCCATCTGCAGAACCATACGGATGGATTGCTGATCCTAGGTACCACAGGCGAATCGTCCACCATGACGCATGAAGAGGACAACGCTGTGGTCCAAGCCGTGGTCAAACAGGTAGCGGGCCGCATCCCCGTCATCGCCGGATCGGGCTCCAACTGCACGCAGACCATGGTGGAGAAGAGCCTGTCCTACCAAGAGCTGGGAGCAGACGGACTGCTCATCATCACCCCCTATTACAATAAAAGCAACGAAGACGGCATCTACCAACACCTCAAAGAAGTCGCCGACGCGGTTGACATCCCCTGCATCCTCTACAACATCCCCGGCCGCACCGGTTGCTCCATCTCGCTGCGCAACGTCGAGCGCCTTGCCGCGCACCCCAGCGTCATGGGCCTCAAGGAGGCTTCCGGCAACATGGGCTTCGCCGCCGATGCAGCGCACTTCATCAGCGATGATTTCCGCATGTATTCGGGAGAGGACGCGCTCACCGTACCGCTGATGTCGCTTGGCGCAAGCGGCACCATATCCGTTTGGGCCAACCTGCAGCCGCGGGAGGTGCACCAGATGTGCGCGGCATTCCTAGACGGCGACGTTGAGACCGCCCGCAACCTTCAGCTCGCCGGGCTTCCCCTTATCCACGGGCTGTTCAGCGAGGTGAACCCCATTCCCGTCAAGGAGGCCCTGGCGCAGATGGGAATGATCGAGGCGAGCTACCGCCTGCCCCTTACCACTATGTCAGACGGCGCCGCGCAGGCGCTGCATTCCACCTTGAAGGAGGCTGGTCTTGTTGCTTAACATCGCCATCATGGGAGACGGCCGCATGGGCTCGCTCATTCGCCAGACGGCAGAAGCCATGCGCGACGCAAATCAGAACCCCGTCTTTAACGTAGCGGCCCAAATCGGATTCGATCTTGAACGGATTCAAGCCGCACCCGCAGCAGACGTTCTGATCGACTTCTCAAACGTCGCGACCCTGCCCGCGGTCGAGGCCTACGTCAAGCGATGCGGATGCGCCCTGGTGAGCGGCACCACCGGGTATTCTGCGGATGAGATGGAGCGCCTGCGCGCTCTGGGCAACAACGCTGCTGTCCTACATTCGGGCAACTACTCCATAGGCGTGGCGGCCCTGCGCCACCTCACCGCCCAAGCGGCCCGCGAGCTCCCCGGCTTTGACGTAGAGATCTGCGAGACGCACCACAACCAAAAGGTCGATGCGCCCAGTGGCACGGCAAACCTGCTGCTCGATACCGTCATGGACGCCCAGGCAGCTGCCGGCCGCGGGGAGTATTCCCCCGTGTTTGGCCGCTTTGGCATGTGCGGCGCGCGCGATCCACATGAGATCGGCATGCACTCGCTTCGCGGCGGCACCGTCGCAGGCGTACACACGGTCTCCTTCTTTGGCCCGGACGAGGAGGTCACGCTTACGCACCGCGCCGGCAGCCGCCAGATCTTTGTCAACGGCGCCCTTGCCGCAGCGCACAAGATGGCGGCGCGCCAGCCCGGCTTCTACACCTTCGACCAGGTCATGTTCGACTAATATCCCGGCACGCCCCCTCCCGCAGATCAAACCCGCCGGCGAGGAGGGGGGGGAATTCGACCCAATCCCCAAGCCAGTACAGATTCTCGCAAAGAGAGGAACACCATGGATAACACCCAGATGAACGCCCAAGAAATCATCGATTTCATCCGCTGCGCGGAGAAGAGGACGCCGGTGAAGCTCTACGTTCGCGAAAAGCCCGGTCAGCGGATCGACTGGAAGGGCGCGCATGTCTTCGGCGGCCGCAAGGGCAAGATCATCTTCGGCGACTGGGGCGAGCTGTCCGGCATCTTGCAGGACAACGCGGACTCCATCGACTACTACGAGGTCGAGAACGACGGCCGCAACTCCGCCGTGCCCCTACTCGATACCAAGGGCGTCAACGCACGCATCGAGCCCGGCGCGATCATTCGCGACCGCGTCTCCATCGGCGACAACGCCGTCATCATGATGGGCGCTGTCATCAACATCGGCGCCGTCATCGGCGAGGGGACCATGATCGACATGGGCGCCATCCTGGGCGGCCGCGCCACGGTGGGCAAGAACTGCCACATCGGCGCGGGCACCGTGCTCGCCGGCGTCATCGAGCCGGCGAGCGCCACGCCCGTGATCATCGAGGACGGCGTCATGATCGGCGCCAACGCCGTGGTGCTCGAAGGGGTCCACGTTGGTAAGAACGCCGTGGTCGCCGCCGGCGCCGTCGTTGTAGAGGACGTCCCCGATAACACCGTAGTCGTCGGCGTCCCCGCCCGCGCGATCAAGCGGCGCGACGAGAAGACCGATAGCAAGACAGGCCTGGTAGAGGGCCTACGCCAGCTGTAAGCACAGCCGCATAAAAGGAGTTACCGCCACCCGCTATCGTTCGGGGCTTGCCATGAGCTGAATCGCCGACCTGTCCGCCAACGTTGCAAAATCCGCGCCCAACCAGATACTCGACTCCCCCGCCCCAAACACCAACGGCATGCGATCGTGCACGGGAGAGACGGCTGCATTGGGTCGGGTGGTAACGATGGATAGCCGGCCTTCTTGCTGAACGCCGGCTAGCAAAAACGCACCGGCATGTAGCAGTCTGAACCTATTCTGACGGCAAACGGGCTTTCCCGTTTTCTCGCTCAATACGGTTTCCGCGCGATGCCCCTCGTAAAACGACCGAATTGGACCAGGCACATAGGCGGGAGCGCGAGCGCCTATCGGTTCTCGATGCTGCCGATGTTCTTCAGCGCCAGGGTGATCAGCCCGTTGGGTTCGTTGACGAACTCGATGTACTCGGGATTGTTGCCCATCTCGGCGGGGAAGCTGATCTCGATACCGGTGTCGGTGCGAATCTTATGGTTGCGAACCGCCGCACGCTCAACCTGCGCGCGCTCAACGGGAACGCGCTCGGGGAGGCGCTCCTCCTGGAGGCTCGCCTTGATCGCATCGCGGATCACGGGCTCGTCCTCGAACGCCTCGTCGACGATGTCCCACGGCGGCAGCTCCTCGTCCTCCTCCACGGCCTCCGCCACGGCGGCCTTGGCCTTCGCGAGCGCCACGGCCGTGTTGGCACCATGCTCCTCGGCCACCTGCTCGACCACGCGCGTCACCACATCGATGACCTCTTTACCCGAAACGCCGGTCTCGCATTGCAGTAAACCGTCCGGAATCAGGTACACGTCCTCCCCCGCGATCTTACGCTTCTTCTCCTGGAAGAACACCTCGAGGGTGCTCGCGCGAACCAGGGCGTAGGACGCGACCTTTTGAGATGGGCTGGGAAGGATGGCGTAGTGGCGGGCGATATCGTTGCGCACCTCGCCACCCTCGCGAGCGACCTCGTGCATGAAGGCCATACGGCTGCCCATCAGCATGACGGCGAACCAGCGGACGTCGTCATCGTCTTCGAAGTCCGCCACGAACACATCGGTGGATTCGGCCTTCTCTGCCTTGGCGAGTTCGGCTGAGACGAACTCGGCGATCTGCAGCGACAAATCGATGAAATCCCGTTCGCCGAAGAAGTACGATCTGAGCTCGCCGGCGAAAGCGCTGTTCTCGGAAAAGCTGCCGCGCTTGTTATCGCCCGACGTCCGCGCCCGACGCAGATGCGACGTCACGAAGGAGCGAACGGTGCGTGTGTCCAAATCGAGCTCGCGCTGGGAGAACACGTTCACCGCGGATTCGAAATCGAGGATATGCAAGATAGCGTGGTTGACCTTCATGGGCACCTTTCCAAGAAGAAAAGAGCTGCCGGCAGATCGCAGGCAGCTTGACGATGAGCAGATGGAGGGACGATGCCGTCGCGGCGCACCCAGCGCCTATGATTTCACGACAACCAAGGGATCACCGACTTTGACCAGCGGATGCCCGGCGAACAACGTGTTGGATTGACCGATCAGCTTCACCTTGTCGAGCAGGGACGGGCTCGTCACGATCACGGTCACCACGTCGTCGTACCCTGCCGCCTTCACGGCCTCGTCATCGAAGACGAGGATGGGTTCACCGGCGGTAACGACCTGCTCGGATTCGACGAGGCGCGTGAAGCCTTTGCCGTCGAGCTTAACCGTGTCGATGCCGACATGGATGATGAGCTCGATACCGGAATCGGTGCGAAGGCCAATGGAGTGATTCGTGACGGTGGTCGCCGCGATGCGGCCGGACGCGGGGGCGTAGATCACATTGCCAACGGGAACGATGCCGTAGCCGCGACCGAAGAGGCCGGTGGAGATGGTTTCGTCCTTGATCTCGGAAAGCTCGACCAAGACGCCCGAGATGGGCGCGTAGATGGAATCGGGCCTCGTTGCGAACGAGGCGCTGGGATACACGGGGTCCTCGTTGGAGATACCCAGGGTCTTCTTGATCTTATCGAATAGAATCATGTGCTACCTCCTGCAGCGCAATGGATCGCGGGCTGAGCGCCGGCGATCCTCCCATGCCTTCCATGGTACCCAAGACGGAGATGCGGGCGGATGGGAAGCAGGGTTACATGCAACAAACGAACAAAAGCGGGTGGTCTGTTGAACCACCCGCTTTCGAGCCAGCCGTTTGGCGGTATCGGCACCGCAGCAAGCGAACGAGAAACCGTGCGCTACGCCTCGAAATCCACCTGGTCGATGACGTCCTTCAGCGCGGAAGCCGAGCGATGCAGCTCAGCGAGCTCGCCTTCGTCGAGGGACACGGGAACGCGGCACTCGATACCGTTGCGGCCGACGATGGTGGGCATGGAGATGGCGATATCCTCGAGGCCGTACTCGCCCACCATGAGGCTGGAAACGGGCAGGATGTGCTTCTCGTCGCGCATGATCGCGGTGCACAGACGCTTTACGGACATGGCGATGCCGTAGTAGGTGGCGTGCTTCTTGGAGATGATCTCGTAGGCGGCGTTCTTCACGTCGTCGGCGATGCGCTTCTCGGCCGCCTCGTGGTCGAAGTGGCCGCGCATCTCGCAGAAGTCGTGCAGGGGCACGCCGGAGACGTTGGCGCTCGACCAGACGGCGAGCTCGGAATCACCATGCTCGCCGATGATGTAGGCGTGCACGTTGCGCGGATCGACGCCCAGGTGCGCGCCGAGCGCGTCCTTGAGGCGAGCGGAGTCGAGGACGGTACCGGAACCGATGACATGGCTCTCGGGAAGACCGGACATCTTGATAGCGGCATAGGTGAGCACGTCGACCGGGTTGGAAACGATGAGCAAGATCCCCTCGAAGCCGGTCTCGCGAATCTGCGGGATGATCGACTTGAAGATGTTGACGTTCTTGTTCACCAGGTCAAGACGGGTCTCACCGGGCTTCTGGGCGGCACCCGCGGTGACCACGATGATGGCGGCGTCCGCAGCATCCTGGTAGTCGCCGGCATAGATCTTCATGGGGCTGGCGAACGGGGCGCCATGGCTGATGTCGAGCGCCTCGCCCTCGGCGCGATCGCGGTCGACGTCGATAAGGACCATCTCGCTGAACAGGCCGCTCTGCATGAGGGCGAACGCGGAGGAAGAGCCAACGAAACCGCAACCGACGATGGCGACTTTCCTATCATTAACCATGGGTGTTCCCTTCTCTTTCGAAGTCCTCGACCGCCGGAGACACGCTTTCACCGCCCAGGGCTTCGCATCTGATAACAATTTCGATTGTAACGCTCGGTTACTGAAAATAAAGGTCCGTATACCGATTTTTTATTGACAGATTCATAAGGTTCTGAATCTGGTTCTATCCAAGGATACCAGCATCGCGAATCGCCTCGACGGCGAGCGCGAGCTTCTCGGGTGGAAGCACGAGCGCCATGCGGACATATCCCTCGCCATGAGGGCCGAAGCTCGCTCCCGGGGTCACGATCACGCCCGCCCGCTCCATGAGCTCCTCGCAAAAAGCCAGCGAATCCGTTCGGTCGCCCGGAAGCTTGCACCAGATGAACATCGAGCCGTGCGCGTTGGGGCGCTCCCAGCCGAGCGATTCGAGCCCGGAGCACAGGGCGTCGCGGCGCTCCTGATACGCCAGGCGCTGCGCCTCGACCTCGTCGAGCGGGCCCTCCAGCGCGGCGATCGCCGCCTTTTGGATGGGCAGGAACATGCCGAAGTCGATCTGGCCGCGAAGCTTCGCGAACGCGCCCACCACGTCGGCGCGACCCACGATGAAACCGATGCGGGCACCGGTGACGTTGAAGGACTTCGAGAGCGAGAAGAACTCGACGCCCACCTCGAGCGCCCCGGGATAGGACAGGAAGCTGCCCCCGCGCGGGCCGTCATAGGTGATGTCGGAATAGGCGTTGTCGTGCACGATCAGCAGGTCATGCGCGCGAGCGAACGCGATGATCTCCTCGTAGAGCTCCGGGGTGCCCACGGACCCCACCGGGTTGGCGGGAAGCGAGACGATCATGTACTTCGCCCGATCCGCCACCTCGGGATCGATGCCGGCGACATAGGGCAGGAAGTCATGCTCGGCGTTCAGCGGGTAGTACGCGAGATTCGCGCCGGCTATCTTCGCGCCCGCCTCGAACACCGGGTAGCACGGATCGGGCACCAGGATGGTGTCGCCGGGATTGAGCAAGGCGAGGCCGAGATGCCCGACCCCCTCCTGCGTTCCGTTGCAGGAGGCGACCATATCGGGCGTGATCCCCTGGACGCCGAAGCGACGCTCGTAGTAATCGCACACGGCCTGCTTGAGCTCCGGAAGGTCGCGCAAGCTGTACTTCCACATATCTGGATCGTTCGCAGCTTCCGTCAACGCCGAGACCACGTGGGCGTACGGCGCGAAATCAGGGGTTCCCACCGAGAGGTTGTAAATGGTCCGGCCCTCGGCCTCGAGCTGCAAGCGCTTATGGTTGAGGGAGGCGAAGACCTCTTCACCGAAAAGGTCGAGCTTGTCTGCAAACTGCATGGGAATCCTTTCTGATCTCGAACCCGTCCCGAGCAAGCCGGCGACGGCACGACGTATGAGCGGACGGCAAGCGCGGAGCCCGATGGGCGCCGAGGTGCTCGCGGGCTCGCGCCCGACCTTCATTATGCGCCTATTTACATGAAGACGCCGCCGGAGACCGGCGGCGTCTGGCAAGCGATGCGAAGCTATGGAGCGACGGGGCCGCCAAGCGAATCGAGAACGAGACGAGCTAGCGAACCAGCCGGACCGAGATGCCCTGCTCGTAATCCTCGACATGTGCGAAATCACCGAGGCCCGCGCACTCGACCACGTTGGCGCCGGTCGCCATGGAGCGGCGCAGGGCGTCCTCGACGCGCTCGGGCTCTGAGGCCCAGATGGAAAGGAACGCCGCGAGCGAGGAGTCTCCCGCGCACACCGTGGAGAGAACCTTGACTTCGAACGTGCGGTTCGCGAACCACAGGTGCTCCCCATTCGAGAAATAGGCCCCGTCTCCACCAAGCGTGAGCAGCACGTTCTTGGCACCGCGTTCATGAAGCTCGCGCATGGCGGCCTCGACGGATGCATCGTCTCCGCCCGACACCTCGATACCGAAGATGTCTCGAAGCTCATCATCATTGGGCTTGATGAGCAGCGGCTGCAACGCGAGCAGCTCGGCGAGCTGGGGGCTGGAGATATCGAGCACGAACTCGGCGCCCTGCGCACGGACCCGTTCGATCACGCCGCGCAGGAAGCCTTCCGAGGCATTCGGCGGAAGCGAGCCGGAGATAACGAGGCAGTCGAGCCCCTCGAGCCCGTCGATCAGGTCGAACATGGCCTGCTCGTCCGCGGCATCGATGGCGGCGCCGGCGTTCACCATGTTGTACTCGGTATCGTCACCGGCATTGAGGAACACGTTGACGCGCGTGATGCCCTCGGTCCACACGGGATGGACCTCGACGCCGCGCTCGCGCGCACCCTCGACGATGAAGCGGCCGGAGAAACCCGCGAAGAAACCGAGGATAGCCGTGGGAATCCCGAAATGGTCAAGCGTGAACGAGACGTTGAGACCCTTGCCGTTGGGCGTGTAGACGGCATTCCTGGTACGCGTGACGGTATTGGGAGCCAAACCGTCGCACGATACGTTGTAATCGATCGCGGGGTTTGCCGTAAGTGTATAGATCATGAACTCCTCCTGACAAACAGTCCGCTTCCATGATCGGAAGCTCTAGGGGCATGCCCGCCGCGGCAGCGAAACCGGGCGGGCATGCGGTACGGCTCAGCGCGCTAATCGAGGCGGGCGTTGATCAGCTCGGCGAGGCGAGCCGGGTCGGACTCGGCCTTAAAGGCGGCGCGGAAGGAGTCGTCGGTGAGGGCGGTCGCCACCTTGGAAAGGATCTGAAGGTGGGAGGTTCCTGCCTCGGACTCGGGAACGAGCAGGGCGATGGCGCAGGTGACGGGGGCGCCGTCGAGGGTCTCCCAGGAGGCGACGGGGCTATCGGCCTTGAGAACGAGCACGGAGGCGCGCTTCACGGCATCCGTCTTGGCATGGGGAATGGCGTATCCGTCTACCATGCCCGTGGTGCCCTCGGCCTCGCGCTTGAGGAAGGCGGCACGCAGGGCAGCGGCGTCGTCGACGATCCCCTGATCGACGGCTGCGGCGACGATAGCATCGAGCGCCGCGTCGCGATCGAGGTCGCTCGAGGCGAAGAGGACGTTCTCGGCGGAGACGAAACCATCGGCAGCTGCCTTGGGAGCGACCGCGACGGCCGTTTCCGCGGCGTTCCCAGCGACGACGGCGTCGTCAGCGGCGGAAGCGGAGCGCTGCTGCTGGGCACGCGTCCACTCGCGCTTCTTGAAGATGGTGAACAGGATGCCGCCCACGACGGTGCCGGCGAGGATAGCGAGCACCCACTGGATGCCGCCGTCGACGACGGGCAGGACCAAGAAGCCACCGTGGGGGGCGGGGACGTGGACGCCGAGCAGCAGGGTAAGGACGGAGGCGATCGCGGCGGACAGCATCATGATCGGCATGACGGGCCAGATGTTCTTGGTCATGAACGGAATGGCGCCCTCGGTGATGTGCGTGCAGCCAAGGATGATGTTGACGATGCCGGCGTCATGGTCTTCCTGGGAGAAATACTTCTTGCCGACGATGACGGCGAAGCTCGTGACCAGCGGCGGAACGATGCAGGCAGCGGAGACGGCGGCCATGAACGCGGTGCCGTCGGCGTACTCGGGAGTACCCACGCCCGCCTCGAGGCCGGCGCCGAGCAGCATGGTGCCGGTGACGTAGGCAGCCTTGTTGACCGGGCCGCCCATATCGACCGCGCACATGCAGCCGATGGCGATACCCAGCGGGATGGCACCGGCGTGCTGCAGGCTGCGCAGGAAGTCCATCATGGCGTTGTTGATCGTGACCATGGGACCGGAGATGCCGAGCATCACGAGGCCGACGATGAGCGTGGAGAACAGCGGATAGAGGAAGATCGCCTTGAGGCCGTTGAGGTTGGCGGGGAGCTTGGAGAAGACCTTCTCCAGAAGCAGGATGACGTAGCCGGACAGGAAGCCGCCGACGATGCCGCCGAGGAAGCCGAAGCCCACGCCGGCGCCGCCCGCATCGATCATGCCGGTCGCGGCGTTGACGGGCAGGCCCTGAATGGCGATCATGCCGGCCACGAAGCCGGGTACGAGCGCGGGGCGCTTGCCGATGGACTCGGCGATATAGGCGGACAGGACGGGAACCATGAGGTTCATCGCGATGCCGCCGATGATCTTGAGCATGGCGGCAAAGGAGTTGTAGTCGGCCGCCGTCGAATCGAACGAGGTGATGCCCCACAGGAACGACAGCGCCGTGAGGACGCCGCCCGCCACGACGAACACCAGCATGTGGGAAACGCCGTTCATAAGATGCTTGTAGAGCTGGTGGCCCAGGGACTCCTTCTCGGCGGTCTCCTCGACCGCGACCGCCGCGGCCGCGGCAGCCGGATCCGCCTTCGCGGCAAGCGCCGCGTCGATCAACTTGCCCGCGGCATCGACGTCGATGGCCTTCGACACGCCGACGGACACCATCGGCTTGCCCGCGAAGCGCTGGGCCTGGACGTCCTTGTCCGCTGCGACCACGACGGCGCGCGCGCCGGCGATCTCGGCAGGCGTCAGCGCGTTCTCGACGCCGACCTGGCCATGGGTCTCGACCTTGATGGTGAGGCCGCGCTCGGCCGCAGCCTTCTCGAGCGCCTCCTTCGCCATGAAGGTGTGGGCGATGCCTGTGGGGCAGCCCGTGGCAGCAATGATATCGTACGTTTCTGCCATGATCCCTCCCTATACTCGTGCGCCCCGATCGGAGCGCTCCTACGTCCCTTATGGGGCGTTTGTTGACAACCCGAATGTACCATGTCGTATTTGACAGGTTTCTTTCATGATAATCGTCCGCCGTGAAAGGTATTTCACAATCGGTGAACGGTACGAAACTTCCATTCATAGGTTTACATATGAAAGTCATTCGTCAAGTAGTAGGTGATTCGGTATGCTTCTCTTGAACGAATCGAGCCGTCAAAGGAGCCTTCATGTCGGGAGAAACCCACCAAGCACCTATCAACGAGCAGCCGAGCGCCCTGCCGTTGCTCACCTCGTCCCGCGATTTTCTCGGCAGCGAGCAGCGCATCGTCGACTTCATCCTCGGCAACACCGACCGCGCGCCCCACATGACGAGCGCGCAGCTCGCGCATGCGAGCAATACCTCCGAAGCCTCCGTATCGCGCTTCTGTAAGAAGCTGGGGTTCAAGAACTACCGCGCGTTCCAGTTCTCGCTCGCACACGACCTCGCCACGCAGGCGGACGACGTGCAGATAACCCGCGAGGTCTCGATCGACGACATCGCGCAGTCGCTCGCCAACATCAAGAACGCGAAGGTGCGCGAAATCGAATCCACCCTCGATGCGCTCGATGAGAAGACGCTCCGTCGGGTCGTCGGCCTCTTCGCCCATGCAGGGACGATCCTGTTCGCCGCCGTGGGCAACACCACGGCCGTCGCCATCGACGCCTCGATCAAATTCGGCCAGCTCGGCCTCAAGAGCATCGCGAGCACCATCACCGAGAGCTCGACCTCGCTGGCGCTCACCCTGGGCGCCGGAGACCTCCTGGTGCTCATCTCGAATTCAGGAAAATCCCAGCGCCTCCAGCGGGTCCTGCACGCCGCGCGCAACGGGGCGTGCACCGTCATCATCATCACGGGCGATACGACCTCTCCCCTCGCGCGCCAGTCCGACATCGTGCTGCGTACCGTGAACTACGAGGCGCTGCTCACCACGGCCGACTTCACGTTCTCGAAGATCTCCGCCACCCTCGTCATCGAGGTCATCTACAACTTCCTGCTCCCCCTCATGCCCGGAGCACGCGATGCCATCAGCGGCTACGAGGAGCTCATCCAACCCGACAAGGAGATGGAATAGCGAGTTCCCCTCGACAGCGAGCTCCCTCGACAGCGAGCCCCCTCGATAGCGGGCCCACTCATCTGCTCAGACAAAAAGCGGCTGCGCCCGGGCGCCGGCATCACCGGGCGCGCGGAACGCAGCCGCTATCGCTATCGAAGGCTGTCGATCTCCGCCAACCAGAGCTCCGCGCTCGCATCGCTCGGCATCCGCAGGTCACCGCGGGGGCTCACGCTCACCGAGCCGACCTTGGGCCCATCGGGCAGGCAGCTCCGCTTGAACTGCTGGGAGAAGAAGCGCCGATAGAACGTGCGCAGCCAGCTCAGGATCACCGCGGGGTCGTACGCGGGCGCGCCCTCCCCCTCGTCCCGCGAGAACGTGCGGCACGCCATCCGGTAGATCTTCGACGGCGAGAATCCGAAGCGAAGCATATGGTAGAGGAAGAAGTCGTGCAGCTCGTACGGTCCGACCAGCTCCTCGGTGCACTGCGCGATCTCCCCGTCTCCCGTAGGCGGCAGCAACTCGGGCGAGACCGGGGTGTCGAGGATGTCGCGCAGCGTGCGCGCGATCTCGCCCCCGAAGGAGTCGGCGGCATAGGCGACCAGATGGCGGACGAGCGTCTTCGGCACGCTCGCGTTCACGCCGTACATGCTCATGTGATCGGCGTTGTACGTCGCCCATCCCAGCGCGAGCTCGGATAGGTCGCCGGTACCGATCACGAAGCCGCCCAGCTCGTTTGAAAGGTCCATGAGGATCTGGGTGCGCTCACGGGCCTGGGCGTTCTCATACGTCACATCGGTGAGCGCGGGGTCGTGGCCGATATCGTCGAAATGCCTGCGGACGGCATCGGCGATGGATATGGTGCGGAAATCGACGTCGAGGTGCTCGGCAAGCCGCTCGGCGTTCGTCTTGGTCCGACCGGTGGTGCCGAAGCCGGGCATGGATACCGCGTGGATGCCTTCGCGCGGAAGGCCAAGCGCGTCGAACGCGCGCACCGTCACCAGCAGGGCGAGCGTTGAGTCGAGGCCGCCGGAAAGCCCGATCACCGCCGAAGCGGTCCCCGTATGGGCCAAGCGCGTCTTCAAGCCCGCCGCCTGCAGGTTGAAGATGGTCTCGCAACGCTCGGAGAGGTCTTGGGCGGCCGCGGGCACGAACGGCTTGCGCGGCGCGACCCGCATGGTATCGAGGGCCGAGTACATCAGGGGGCATTCGGAAACGAGCTCTCCGCCGCCAAAGGAGAACGGGACCTCCTGGCACGGCGCCGCCGTCGGAAAGGAGGCGCCCCAGGTCGTGGAGCGACGGCGCTCGGACATCAGACGGTCCAGGTCGACGTCCGCGATCGCGGCGGAGCAGGTGAAGAGGTCCGTCTTGGCGAGCAGGGAGCCGTTTTCCGCGATGAGGTTCTCACCGGAGAAGACGAGATCCGTAGTCGACTCGCCCTCGCCGGCGTTGGCGTAGACATAAGCGCAGAAGAGACGGGCGGATTGCCCGCATACCAGGTCGCGACGATAGGTCGATTTGCCGATGACCTCGCTTGAAGCGCTGGCATTCAAGATGATCGTCGCCCCGCCGCGCGTCGCCATCGATGCGCTGGGCGCAACCGGCACCCACAGGTCCTCGCAGACCTCGATGCCGATCGCGACATCGCCCAAGCCGGCATCCGAGCACCGATAGACGATGTGGGAGCCGAGCGGGACGCTTGTGCCGAGGAAGGTCACCCAGGTGACGCCGTGGGGCGCGGGGGCGAACCACCGGCGCTCGTAGAACTCGCCGTAGTTGGGAAGGCTCCCCTTCGCCGTGAGGCCCAGCAACTCGCCGGAGCAACACACCGCAACGCAGTTGTAGACCGCATCGCCCGAGGCGACCGGGAGCCCGACGGTGAACAGCATGGGCACGTCCGCCGTGTCCTCGAGCAAGCCCGCGAGCGCCACCTCGCTTGCACGAAGGAGGCTGCGGTCATGGAATAGATCCCCGCAGGTGTAGCCGGTAAGGCACAACTCGGGAAGAACGAGCGCGCGGACGCCCTCGCGCGCGGCGGCGTAGACGCATTCAAGGATGGCGGCGGCGTTGCCCACCACATCCGCGACGCGGATCCGAGGCGTCGCGGCGGCAACGCGGAAGTAACCGTCGCCGCCGGTGCCGACGCCCGCCTTGCCGCGAGGGCCGTGGAAATACAGCTCGTCCATGATGGCTCCCATCTCGTTGATTCGCTCATCACATTATACGCACCATACGGCACGGCGCGTGAACGGCATTCTCCACAGCCTCTCCTCGTGTGTCCTCCTTTTCTGGATACGCGCCGTCGCCCGTTCCGTTTCGGACGACGGGGTACCAAAATAGCGACACTTGCATCAAGTTCCTCGTCGGGCACGCGCCCGACATGCATAGGGGTGATCCACCATGGCTTCGGAGTTCCCGAAATACACCGATCAGCAACGCACGCGCGTAGTCGAACGGGGCAGCGTGTACACGCGCCCCCGTGAGAACGCGTCGATCGGCAGCACGCAACCCATCATGAAGCAAGAGCGCCTGCTCGAGGGCATCTCGGTCCCCCAGATTCTCGCCAGTGCCGCCGCGGCGGCGACGTCCATGCTGCTCGCATCCAAGATCGGCATCGCGGGATCCGTGATCGGAGCCGCTGTGAGCTCGACGGTCACCATCATCGCCACGCAGCTCTACCGCCGAGCCCTGACCGCAGGCGCGCGAAAGCTGCAGCAGGCAAGCCACGGAGCCGCCCGGGCGAGCCTCCAAGAGACCACGAACCTCCCGGGGCGCGAAAATCCCTATGCGGGCGCCAAGGGAGCGCGCGTGGCCCCCACCAAGCTGCAGGCGCGCGCGGCCGCCCAGCGCGCCGCGACGCAGCGCAAGATCACCATCGCCTCGATCGCGGTCGCGGCCGCGACCCTCGTCATCGTCACCGCCGCCATCCTGATGGGCACCGCCGGCGAGGGACTCGGCACGAGGCCGGCCCCCCTGCTAGCGAATTTCGCCGAGCCACCGAGCGAGGATGCATCCGATGCGGAGGCCACGCCGGATTCGACAGGCGGCCAGACCGCCCAGGCGCCGGCGGGCCAGCAGAGCGCCTCGTCCGATTCCAGCGGTGCGAGCGCTTCGGACGGCACCGGGGCAAGCAGCGGGGACCAGACGACCCAGCAGTCTCAGGGAGCGACCAGCGGCCAGCAGAACCAGAGCGCAGGCGGCGCGAACGACGGCGAGACGCTGCCGCCCGCCGACAGCTCCACGGGATCCGAGGCAGCAGGAGACGCGGCGGGAGGCAGCGGTTCGAGCGGATCGTCCACGTCAGACAGCGCCTCCGCGGATGAGCCCGCCGGCGGTTCGACCGCAGCATCGTCATCGTCGGCGTCCCTGAATTCATAGCGGCAAAGCGCGCCGTGCACAGACGAACGGACGCAGCGCCCGTCGCGCGATGGTAATATTCCTGTAGACCGATTACTAAGGAATACACCATGGCACATAACACCTCCGCCCCCGCCCTTACACCCGGAAACGTCATCTACCTCTACGGCGTCCTCCGCGACGCGATCGGCGTGGGCAAGCAGACGTTCATCACGCACGTGGAAGCGGCGCTCGCCGACAAGCGGTTGACCGCCGATGACCTCGGTTTCGACTCGACCCAAGCCCTGCTCGAGTCGCTGGGCGACGGCGTCAAGCTCACGATATTCAAAGGAGGGCGGCTCTATGCGACGCTCGTCGCGCAGCCCGATTGGGACGCCGTCCTCGAAGCCGCATCCAAGAAACCCGATCAAAAAAGCACCGCAAAGGGCAACAAGCCCTGGAAGCGCAAGAAGGGCAATAAAGCGATCAAGCCATGCTGCCCCAAACGCGTGAAGCGAGAGAAGCAGCCCGATCCACAGCTCGAGGCGCCCGAGTCGCTCGGGGCGGTCCCGAACGCCGGCGTTCCCGCCCCTCAAACGGCAGCCGAAGAACCCGAGTCGGTCGAAGAGCCAAAACTCCGCAACGGCAACTTTTCATTTGACGATACCGTCGAGCCCGCGGTCGATGCGAGCCTCGCAAAAATCGATTTCGTCCAAGACGAAGGGTCCGCGGAGCCACCCGCCGGTCAAGAGGATCCGGTAACCCCCGACGATGCGCCGAGCATCGCGGTGGTCGTTACGTATGACCCCTACACCGGCAACGAGGAGGAGACGGTCCTCACGTCCACACCCGGTGTAACCGGTGCGGCCGCTGCCTCCCAGCCAGACGTGTTCATCGGCCAAGCCGCCATGTGCCCGCCGCCCGCTCCCAAACAAGAAAACGCAACCAAGAACGATGTCCCGACCGGTTCGAAACGCGCTGCCCGGACCGCGTCGGAAACGCATGCGAATATGGCAGTGGAACCCCAGCCCGCGTCGAAATCACCGCGCGTTGCAGCAGCTGCACCGAAACCGGCGGGTGCATCCGCTTCGATACCTGTAGCTGCGCCCGCATCGGGTCCCGCGCCCGCTTCGGCGCCCGCTTCGGCACCCGCGCCCGCATCGGGTTCCGCGCCCGCTTCGGCCACCGCGGCAACGCCCGCGCCAATAAGCACGACCGCAGGTGCATCAGCTCCCGAAACAAAGCCCATGTCGACCCCTGCACCGAAGCTGCCCGCCGACCTCCCGGTCGATTTCACCTCCGAAGTCTACTGCCCCGCCAAGATCCTGCACGAGCTCACACTGCTCTATCCGCTCGGCGCCGACGTCCTCGGCATCATCGGAGAATACTTCCAGCTCGCCTGCGACCGCGGCGACGTCGAGGCGAACCGCCGACGTGCAACGTTCCCCATTCGTTATCTGGAGGGCCGCAGCCGAATAACGGCGTTGATCCGCCTCGTGCGTCGCAAGCCGTCTGCAATGGGTCCGCTCTGGGCGATCGATGCGGTTGACACCCCGGGCGAGTCAGGCGCAGACGACCAGGAATGCTCATAACCCGGTTTCCCGAGCGTTTTTCGCCCACATTGCATAAATCGATGACCATTTTGCATAGGGTTTTAGCCAAAATCGGATCAGCGCGCATTTTCGGGGTACCGGTTGGCACTAAATGCAAAAAATGAGTCTTTTGACCATACTTGAACGGTTAATCGAGCAGATTTTCCGTACACGAGCGCTCGATTGATGCGACGATCGCCAAGTTTCAGCTAAATCGAACTGTAGATGCAGCCAAAAGTACCTAGTTATAGGTCAGATGTAGAGAAACAAAGTATACATTTTAACATGCGGGATATGAAAAGACTCAAATCTTGCATTTAGTGCCATCAGTGGGAATTCGGCAGCCAGTACGCCAAGCACGTACTGGCTGCAACGCGCTTAGAGCCCTTTCCACCCGAAAGAATCGCGGCCGCGACGTGCACTCAGAGCACGTCGCGGCCGCTTCACGACAATCCGGTCGCCCGGCCGCACGATGGCCGGACGCCAAAGGGGGCGCAGCTCAACCATGAACTGCGCCCCTTCGCTTATCGAACCTAGTCTCGCGTGAACTTGCGGCGGATGCGATGGGGCTTCGCCGCGTCCTCACCCAGGCGGGCAATGCGGTTCTCCTGATACGCTTCGAAGTTGCCCTCGAACCAATGCCAGTTGCCGGGATTCTCGTCCGTGCCCTCCCACGCAAGGATGTGCGTGGCGACACGGTCCAGGAACATGCGGTCGTGGCTGATGACCACGGAGCATCCGGGGAACTCCAACAGCGCGGACTCGAGCGAAGACAAGGTCTCGACGTCGAGATCGTTGGTGGGCTCGTCGAGCAACAGCAGGTTGCCGCCCTGCTTGAGCGTAAGCGCGAGGTTCAGGCGGTTGCGCTCGCCGCCGGACAGCACGCCGGCGCGCTTCTGCTGGTCGGAGCCCTTGAATCCGAAGCTGGCGACGTACGCGCGGCTCGGAACCTCGGTCTCGCCCACCTGCATGATGTCGAGGCCGTCGGATACGACCTCCCACAGGTTCTTGTCAGGATCGATGCCCTCACGGTTCTGGTCGACATAGGAGATCTTCACGGTCTCGCCGATCTCGAGCGTGCCACCCGAAAGCTCCTCAAGCCCGCAGATGCACTTGAACAGCGTGGACTTACCGACGCCGTTGGGGCCGATGACGCCCACGATACCGTTGCGCGGCAGGGTGAAGGAGAGGTCGTCGATGAGCACGCGGCCGTCGAACTCCTTGTGCAGATGCTCGGCAACCAGGACCTTGGCGCCCAGACGCGGGCCCACGGGAATACGGATATCGGTATAGTCGAGCTTCTGGCTCGCGCGGGCCTCGGCCTCCATCTCCTCATAGCGTGCCAGGCGTGCCTTGTTCTTGGCCTGGCGGGCCTTGGGCGAGGAGCGAACCCAGTCGAGCTCGGCCGCCATGCGCTTGGCGAGGCGCTCGTCGCGCTGGCCCTGTGCGGCGATGCGCGCTGCCTTGGTCTCCAGGTAGGTGGAGTAGTTGCCCTTGTACGGGTACAGGTGGCCGCGGTCGACCTCGCAGATCCACTCGGCGACGTGATCGAGGAAGTAACGGTCATGCGTGACGGCGAGCACGGCACCGGGATAGGTGCTCAGGAAGTGCTCGAGCCACAGCACGGACTCGGCGTCGAGGTGGTTCGTGGGCTCGTCGAGCAGGAGCAGGTCGGGCGCCTCGAGAAGCAGCTTGCACAGGGCGACGCGACGGCGCTCGCCGCCGGAAAGCACGCTCACCGGCGTGTCGGAATCGGGCAGCTGGAGCGCGTCCATCGCGACGCCGAGCTTCGAGTCGATATCCCAGCCGTCGGCGGTGTCGATCTCATCCTGAAGGCGTCCCATCTCGGCCATCAACGCGTCCATATCGGCATCCGGATCGCACATCTCCTCGCCGATCTTGTTGAAGCGGTCGACTTTCGCCAGGATATCGCCGAATGCCATGCGAACGTTCTCGATCACGGTCTTATCATCGTCGAGCGGCGGCTCCTGCTGCAGGATGCCCACGGTGTAGCCGGGCGTCAGGCGGGCGTCGCCGTTGGACACCTCCTCGATACCGGCCATGATCTTGAGCAGCGTGGACTTGCCCATGCCGTTGGGACCCACCACGCCGATCTTCGCGCCGGGATAGAACGAGAGGGTCACGTCGTCCAAGATCACCTTGTCGCCGTGCGCCTTGCGCGCCTGATACATCTGGTAGATGAATTCTGCCATGGAAGCTCCATTTCATACGGGGCTCTTTAGTCATACGGGTTTATTCTCGCATGAAACGAAACCCTGCGGAAAATCTTGATGAATTCTGCTGGCACCACCCACGGAACCGTCCGCAATACCTGGATTGACGCATAATAGTGGGACGACTCTTACCTATATTGTTTTCCAATAAGCATTCGCTACGAGGGGAAGCCGATGGCGCAGCAGCAAACACCGCAAGCCGACCACCAGCCTGCAGAGACCATGACCACCAAGCTCGCGGTCATATTGGGCGAAGACGGCGTGAAGCGTCTGGACCAAGCCCGCGTAGCGGTCTTTGGCTGCGGCGGCGTGGGCTCCAACTGCATTGAAGCCCTGGCGAGGGGCGGCGTGGGCACCCTCGCCATCGTCGACAAAGACGTAGTTGCCCCCAGCAACATCAACCGCCAGGCCATCGCATACCACAGCACCATCGGCCGTCGCAAAATCGACGTGACGGAAGAGATGATCCACGACATCAACCCGCGCTGCCGCGTGATAGCCCGCCATTCATTTGTGCTCGCGGAAAATATCGAGGAACTCCTGGCGCAGCTGGAACGGGAATGCGGCGGACCTTTTGACTACATTGTGGACGCCATCGACACCGTCTCGACCAAGCTCGCCATCGCCAAACTCGCCCAAGAGCGAAGTCTGCCGCTCATCAGCTCCATGGGGGGCGCCAACAAGTTGCATCCAGAATGCCTGCGCATCGCCGACGTCCATAAGACGGTTAACGACTCGCTCTCGCGCATCATGCGCAAAGAGTGCCGCAAACGCGGAATCCGCCACCTTAAAGTGCTCTACTCTTGCGAAGAGCCCATGCACCTTAAGGCGCGCGAGGGCGCCGCACGCAGCGAGCGCAGCGATCTGGGTACGGCATCTTTTATGCCGCCCATCATGGGCCAGATGATCGCGGGCGAGGTCATTCGCCAAATATCCGGCGTGGGCACGCAGTCCGATACCACCGCAGCACTTGCCATGCATGATGCCGCGCAGCGCGGGGCGCTTGCGGGGCGCAAGGGGTCATCATCCAAGAAGAAGTCGTGATCCGCAACATGGAGCATTTGTATGACATGCACTGCCACCTTGGTTCCATGCCGAACGCGGACCAGGTAGCGAAACGGGCGGAGCAGCTCGGCCTCGTCCTGCTCAACGTGACGGTTTCCCCTACCGATGCCAACGAGTCCGCGCGGCTGAACCACCACGCCAACGTGCGTGCTGCGTGCGGCCTGCATCCCTGGTGGATCGCCAACGGGACCTGCGATGAAGAGGACGTTGCACGGGCAGCGACCATGTGCGCCGCATCGCGCTTCGTAGGCGAGATCGGTCTCGACTTCAGCGGCGAGCGCATGGCGAGCACACCGCAGCAGCAAGAAGCATTCGGCCGGATCATCCAATCTTGCGCAGAGCATCCCGTGACGGGACGAGTCATCTCCATCCACGCCGTGCGCGCGGCAAGCGAGGTGCTCGACACCCTGCAGCGCTTTGACATGCCGCACAACTCGACATGCATCTTCCACTGGTTCACGGGCACGAGCGACGAACTTGCCCGAGCCCGCGCTTTGGGCTGCTACTTTTCCGTCAATGCGCGTATGCTCGCCACCAAGCGCGGGCGCGAATACGCACGGCAGATTCCGCTGGGCAAGCTATTGCTTGAAACCGATGCGCCAAAGGAGTTTGGAGACCCGGGCGACGCGCAGGTCCTTGCCGGCGAGCTAACGCAAACACTCTCTATGTTGGACGATATCCGAAAAGAGCGAAAGGAGCTCTTAGCCGGCAGCATAGCGCAAACCAGCCAGGAGCTCCTAGGATAATCACAGCGCGGTGCTTTAGGACGAGAACATCTCCCCGATTGCTTTAGCGACCGCGCGAGCCAGCTTCCTATGCCCTTGGGGGGTCATATGAATATGGTCGATAGGACTGGGCTCGCACACCTTGGACGCATCCAGATATGCGCATCCCTGCTCATCCGCAACCACGCGATACGGTTCCGCAACTTCATGCGAAACGCGCACCGAATGCTCGCCAAAAGATGAAAGGACCACGTTGCGAGCGCCATCGGCAACTCGTCCAAACCGCACAGGCCGCCTTCAAAGGGATCTCGATGCACCGTGGTGCGGCCGCAAAGCCCCTCCTCGACAATCCGCCAATCAGGCCCCAGCAGCCCTTGCAGAACTCCGGGCCAGCGCACATCGACCGGATAGCGAAACCTCGTACCGCTCGCTACACCCTGAGGGTCATATCCAAAGGTGTTGCTGTCGCCAAAGCACAGCACCGTTTTGTTAGCCATAAGCTCCTCCTCGCAACAGGGATCAGCGCATGAATGAAACCGCAACACGCCGCCAATGGTACCGCGACGGAACAGGCGCGCATAAGCAAAATGCCCGACCACGCAACGCGGTCGGGCTCGACGAGCAACCTAGTCCTCGTATGCCAGCGGGTGGCCCCAGCTGCCCTCGATCTTGCAGGTCTCGGCCGCAAAGCCGGCTGCGAAGTCCAGGCTCTCGCGAATCGCGTCCGCGCCGCCCTCGCCCGCCTTCCGCTTTGAGAGGTAGGTAACCAAGAACGCCGTCAACAGCGAGTCGCCAGCCGCCATGGCATCCTTGAGGTCCTCGGGCGCGACGGGCTTGATGCCCTGCTCGTAGAAGCTTTCTCCATCGTATGCAACGGAGCCCTTGCTGCCGCGCGATGCGCATACGATCTGGGGACCCAAAGCCTTCACCCATTCGAGCTTCGACTTGATATCCTCCAGGGACGCATCACCCATCGACATAAAGGCATAGGTCACAAACGGCGCAATCTGCTCGAAGTATTCATCGGTCGAGTCATCAGAGAAATCGAAGCTGATAGGCACGCCGGCAGCTTTGATCTTGGGCAGCTCTCGCTCGGTGAAGCAGTAATTACCGCTGTGCACCAGATCAAAGCCGCGAACGTATTCGGCGGCGAAACGGTCGATCACGTAACGCATATCACCGCGGATACCGCCCTCATTAGACCCAAGGAAGATACGGTCGCCGGTCTCGTCCACGGTCACGCGCGCGGCGCCGTTGACGCCCAAAACCTGCTGGCAACGCAAAAGCTCAATGCCCTCGTCCTCAAGCGAAGCGATAACGTGCTCCGCTTCGGCATCGGAGCCGAAGATGCCCATGTAGGCGCTGCGCTCGACGCCCAGCTTCTTGGCGAAGACAGCGAAGTTCACCGCGTTGCCGCCGGGATACATGGTTTTGATGTGCTCGTATTTGTCTACGACATTATCTCCGAAACCAAGCACGCTAATGGGGAATGTTGCCATGGCTAGCTCCAATCAAATACGTTTCCGCGCCGCGGCGAGCAACAGGGGCGCTGAAAGACCACGTGGTAGACCCGCGCCCCGCCACCGCATCAGCGACCGTCGCTATAAGGGTTTAGTACTTTTCGATACCCATGTAGCGGCGGACGTCCGGATGATGGTCGAAAACCTTACCGCGAGCGGAGCGCAGCTCGCAGTTCATAGCATAGAACAGGATGGGGTCAAGGTAGGCGCGGACGCTGCCCGCGATCCGGTCCATGCCGTACTCCATGGCATCGAGCACCATGAGGGTGTCGGTATGGGTCTCAAGGAACGCCAGCGCGCGCTCGTCCATAGCGCGGCACTCGCTGGAGGACATCTGCAGGAAGTAGAACACGCCGGGCTCGGTGACCTCGAAGGGGCCATGGAAGTACTCGCCGGAATGGATATAGGCGCAGCTCTGCCACTGCATCTCCATCAGCGAGCAGATGGCGAATCCGTAGGTCTGGCTGAAAACGGGACCGGAGCCCAGGATGTAGAGGAACTTGTGATCCCGGCAGAGCGCGGCGAAGCGGTCGCACAGCTCGGCGTTGACCTTCTCGCGAGCAGCGGGCAGGATCTGATCCATCTTGGCGATGCCGGCGTACATGTCCGCCAGATCCGCGTAGCCCTCCTGCTGGTCGAGGACCTCCGCCGCAAGGGCCAGGGAGATGCCGGCGGGAACCTCGGCCTGGGGTACACCCTCGCCCCACGGATAGACCCAGCACGTCCACTCGCCGTTATCGATGCCGGATCCGGCGTTGTCGGTCTGGGCGATAACGGTGGCGCCGGCGGCCTTGGCGATGGTGCATGCATCGATCACCTCGGGCGTGTTGCCGGAGTGGCTGCAAGCGATAACCAGGGACTTCTCGCCCAGACGCTTGGGGCGCATGATATCGAACTCGCGAGCGGTATAGGCCTCGCTGGTGAAGGTGGTCGCCTCGCGCTTCAGCAGCTCGTGGGCGGGCAGCAGGTCGATGAGGGAACCGCCGCAGGCAACCCAGAAGACGCTATCGAACCCGCCCTTCTCGGCGATGGCATCGGCGATGAGATCGTGTGCGTTCATTGTTGTGCTTCCTTTCTGTACGGCGGACGATGCCGCCAAGGTTTACTGTACGGCGGACGATGCCGCCAAGGTTTACCGATATGTCGCAGCGTCGGGCATTTTTGCTAGACGCGGGTGCTCATGGTGTTGGTCGATGGTCATGTACGAAGTACCTCCTACACCGGCAGTAGACCGGAGATCATGGTCGCAACCAAGCCGAACAGAACCATGAAGATGAAGAACTTCCAAATGGTCTTCCACCACTGGCCAAAGGAAATCTTTGCGACCGCAAGGCCCGCTACGGTCATTCCGGCGACGGGGCTGATGGTGTTGATAGTCTGGTTTGCGAATTGCAGCGCGGTGACGGCGGCCTCGGGGTTGAGACCCATGAGCTCGGTCAGAGGACCCATGACGGGCATGGTGAGCGCGGCAAGACCCGAGCTGGACGGAACCAGCAGGGAGAGCAGGCCCAAGACGATATACATGAACGTGGTGTAGATGAAGGACGGAGCGCCCGCCAGAAGACCAGCAAGCCAGTTGAGGATGGAGTCGATGATCATGCCGCCCTCGGCGACGACAAGGATACCGCGAGCGATACCGATGATGCAGGCAGCGTAAGCGAAGTCGGCGATGCCGCGGACAAACTCCTCGGCGATGGTCTTCTCGTCCAAACCGCCAAGAATGCCGGCGAGCAGGCCCATTGCCAAAAAGACCATGGAGATCTCATTCATGTACCAGCCCTGGGTGACAAGACCCCAAACGATGATGCCCATGCCAACAGCGAAGTCTATAAGGACCAGCTTGTGACGGAGGGTGAACTCCTCCTCGACGGAAGCATCGGCGACCGAGAACTCGATGCGCTTCTGCTTATCGTCCTCATACGTTATCGAGGACTTGGGATCGAGCTTAACGCGGCGCGCGTAGCGCATGGCCCAGGCAATGCCCACGGCGGTAAAGATAACCCACAAAACGGCGCGGAACCACAGCTGGGGATTGCCCTCGATGCCGATGACGCCCTGCGCGATCAGAACGTTGAAGGGGTCGATGGTGGATGCGCAGTAGCCGAGGTTGGGACCGAGGAAGCAGATGATGAACGCGGTCATGGAATCATAGCCTATGCTCAGCATGATGGGGATGAAGATCGCGTAAAACGGCAGGGCCTCCTCGGACATGCCGAACGTAGAACCGCAGATCGAGAGCAAGACCATGGAGATGGGGATGATCAAGATGTCCTTGTTCTTCAGCTTCTTGATAACGCGGCTCATACCGGCGTTCAGCGCATTGGTCTTGGTGACGATAGCAAACGAGCCGCCGATAAGAAGAACGAATGCAACGACATCTGCCGCGGCCTGGATGCCCTTCGTAGGAGCCTGCAGGACCGCATCGATTCCCTGGCGAAGGTCGACGGTCTCCCCCGTCTCCGGATCGGTATAGACCTTGTCAACTTCCTGATACGTGCCGGCTACGGCCACTTCTCGCTCGCCCGCAGCCGTCTGGATGGTCTCCCGGTCAAACTGACCCGATGGAACAAGCCATGTGAGCACCGCGAAGAAGATGATCAGCATGAACGCGATGGTGTACACATGGGGAAGCTGAAAGCGAAATCTACGCTTGGGCTTCTCCTTGGTAGCGTCTGACATTCCTGTACCTCCCGTGCAATTAATGATGCCTGCCCAATAGCAGCTATCGATAGCAGACGTCTTAGGTTGTTCTATGTATAACCTGCAAGATGGTATACAGTCAAGTAAATTATAGAGTTGTCCTAGGATGTTCTATATACGGTCGCTATCGACCCGCAAGCGAAGCTCGTGAATTCCCTAGATGTCGAAACTGTAGCGCGAGCCCACGTAGAACTGCCTTCCATAACAGAAATGCGCGCCCCGGGCATCCAAGAACCCCACGCTCATATAGAACAGCGGTTCCCCCACCGGCACCTCGAGCTCGCGCGCCTCGTTGATACCCGCGCGCGCAATCTCGAGGCGACAGGGGTCGGACGCCACGGGATACTTGCCCGCGCGCTCCCCCACCACCTCGAAGATGGAGCAATCGGAAAGGTCGAGGTCGTTGAGGAACTCGAAACCGTCCACGGGGTAGTAGTTGTTCTCGAACAAGACGGGCACACCGTCCGCGGTGCGAACGCGCGATACCAACAAGAGGTCCGTCCCCTCGTCCACGCCGAAGAACGATGCCAACTCGTCGTCCGCCGGCACCGCCTTGCGCGCCACCACGCGCGCGCCGGCGCGCATGCCGTTCGCAGCGCACGCTTGGGTAAAGCTCTGGACGTCATCCTTTTGGTGCACCTTGCGAATCATCTTGGTGGCGGTCACAAAGGTGCCGCGCCCCTGCCTCTTGGTGAGGTAGCCCTCGCCAGCCAGCTCCTCGATAGCGCGACGGACCGTAACCCTGCCCACGCCATACATCTTGGACAGCTCGAACTCGGTGGGGATCTGCGAGTCGATGGGATATGTTCCGTGCTCGATATCGCTTTTAATCAAATCGAGCACCTGCTGGTACAACGGGGCAGAAGAACCCCCATCCAATTGCGCGCCCATTAGAAAACGCAGTCCCCTTCTCATCGGCATGGATACCGTATCGTCCATCTTACCGCACTCGCCGCAAAACGGCCGGGCGCATGCGCGCCGCACGCGGACGCGAAGACGGGATACCCGGTCACCATCGCCCCGCATGGCCGCAGCGCTGAAAAAGCCCTTGCTCCGCAGCCGGAGCAAGGGCGATGCACTACCCGTCGTGTACCCGCGCATGCGGATGCACGGATCAGCCGATGTTCAGGATATCCGGAATCTGGTCGATGATGGCGTCCGCCCTATCCTGCGAGAATCCGAAGCGCTCCTCGCGCTTTGCGAACACCGTGAGGCCCGCCGCCTTGCCCGCGGCGATGCCGGGCACGGAATCCTCGATGCAGCAGCACTCAGACGCATCGAGCCCGAGCTTCTCGATGGCATAGAGATAGATGGCGGGGTTGGGCTTGCTTTCATAGAAGTCCTTTCCGCTTACGATCAGCTCGAACCTATCAGACAGGTCGCACGCCTCGAGGACGGCCAGGATGCTCTCCATAGGCGAGGACGAGGCCAGCGCGACGCGAACGCCGCGCGAGCGCAATTCATCGATGGTCTCGGCGACGCCGGGGTTCAGAATCGCCGTGTAGTCGCAGGGGCGCAGCGCCGACCAGGTCCTGAACGTCATCTCCGCCGCCTCCGGGGTGAGCTCGCGGCCCGCGCGGGACCACCAGTCGGCAAGCACGCGCTGAAAGGTTTGGTGGGACTGCCCCACCAATTCGAGAATCTCGCGATCAGAGACATCAAGTCCCATCTCAGCCACGAATGCGCGCTCCTCGCGCTGGTAAAACGCCTCGGTGTCGACGATCACGCCGTCCATATCAAAGATTACAGCCTTATAGGGAAACGTCTTGTCAGCCATCGCCATCCATCCTCCGTATTCGTCAAACAGGTATCGCCGCTATGCCAGGAGCTCTTCGAGAGCGTCCGCGATACCGTCTTCGTTGTTGGTGCCGCAAACCAGATCCGCCACGCTCTTGAGCTCATCGATGGCGTTGCCCATGGCGACGCCCACGCCGGCGAGCTCGATCATGGCTCGATCGTTCTGGCCGTCGCCGAACGCCGCCATCTCCCCGGGATCGATACCGCAGCGCGGCAAGGCGAACGAGAGCGCACGGCCCTTGTCGATACCCTGGTCGGTGAACTCAAAATACCACTCGGCCGTGAACATGCAGCTCAGGCGATCGCTAAAGGGAGCCGACATCTCCCGGTAGTGCTCCTGCAGATACTCGCCCGTACCGGCAGTGAGGATCTTGTTCTGGGGGACCGTACACCATTCCGCCAGGTCGCGCACCTCATGCAGACGCAGATCGCAGGCATCGCGCTCGTACTTGATGATGTTCTTGGGCGCGCCGCCGCTGTAGACGGTGCAGTTGTACGCATCCTCGATGTAGAGTCGGTCGCCGTCCACCAGCATGGGGATGACGTCGAACTTCTTCATATGGACCAGGACCTCGCGAGCAAGCTCGACGGAGATCGCCTGATCATAGAGAACCTCGCCCGTACCGGCATCGCGAACCTGCGCGCCGTTGAACGCGACCAGCAAACCATTGTGACGGTCGAGCTCGAGCTCGTGCGCAAGCGCGCGCAGGCCGTGCACGGGGCGACCGGAAGAGAGGATGAGCTTGATGCCCGCTTCCTGCGCGTCCATCAGCGCCCGCTTGGTGCGCGGCGTGATGACCTTTTGATCGTTCGTGAGCGTTCCATCAATATCGAGCGCGATCGCGCGAATAGCCATAGATGCTTCCCTTCTCCCCCATTTGACGCTTCAACAGCGTTCACGGCTGCCATTATATGGGACGAGAAGCCCCCGTGCACGGACAGACGCGCAACCTGGAACCAAATCCAGCATCCCGATAGGACCCACGATAAAAGAGGACGCCGCCCCGATGAGACGGGCGGCGTCCCCTGCGCTTGCATAGGCGCGCACGGCTTGAAGCGCGCGGTCCCTTAGCGACGGTTCGCGCGGTAGAACTCGATGAGCGCCTTGGTGGACGCATCCTGGCTGCTCAGCGCCTCGTCATCATGGAACGCCGGGGTGATCTGCTTGGCCAGCTGCTTGCCGAGCTCGACGCCCCACTGATCGTAGGAGTCGATGCCCCACACGACGCCCTCGACGAAGGTGATGTGCTCGTAGAGCGCGATGAGGGAGCCCAGCGCCTCGGGCGTAAGGTCGACGCCGAAGATGGACGTTGTGGGGCGGTTGCCCTCGAAGACGCGAGCGGGAACCATCCACTCGGCCGTGCCCTCGGCGCGGACCTCGTCGGCGGTCTTGCCGAAGGCGAGCGCCTTGGTCTGGGCGAGGAAGTTGCCCAAGAAGAGCTCATGGACGTCCTGGCCGTTGTCGCACACCGGGTTGGGCGTGTTGGCGAAGGCGATGAAGTCGGCGGGGACCATGCGGGTGCCCTGATGGATCAGCTGGTAGAAAGCGTGCTGGCCGTTGGTGCCCGGCTCGCCCCAGAAGATCTCGCCCGTGGCGGTAGTGATGGGGCTGCCGTCCCAGCGGACGTGCTTGCCGTTGGACTCCATGGTGAGCTGCTGCAGATAGGCCGGGAAGCGATGCAGGTACTGGTTATAGGGCAGCACGGCATGGCTCTCGGCGCCGAAGAAGTTCACGTACCAGACGTTGAGCAGGCCCATGAGCGCGACGACGTTCTCCTCGAGCGGAGTCTCGGCGAACGCGCGGTCGATGGCATGGAAGCCCTCGAGGAAGGCCTGGAAGCGCTCGGGGCCGAGCGCGACGATGAGGGAGAGGCCCACGGCGGAGTCGACGGAGTAGCGGCCGCCCACCCAGTTCCAGAAACCGAAGGCGTTCTCAGGGTCGATGCCGAAGTCGGCCACCAGGTCGAGCGCGGTGGAAACGGCCACGAAATGACGGCGGATCGCCTCGGCGTCCTGCTCGGACGTGCCGTCGATGGCGCCCGCGGCGCGCAGGCTCTCGAGCATCCACGTCTTGGCCTCGCGAGCGTTGGTGAGGGTCTCGAGCGTGGTGAAGGTCTTGGAGACGACGATCACCAGCGTGGTCTCGGGATCGAGGCCGCGAACCTTCTCGGCCATGTCGTTCGGGTCGATGTTGGAGACGTAGGTGCAGTCGATGCCGGCGTCGGCATAGGGCTTCAGGGCCTCGTAAACCATGACGGGGCCGAGGTCGGACCCGCCGATGCCGATGGACAGCACGTGCTCGATGCGCTTGCCGGACACGCCCTTCCACTCGCCGGAGCGCACGCGCTCGGCGAAGGCGTACATGCGGTCGAGGACCTCGTGCACGTCGGCGACGACGTCCTGGCCGTCGACGACGAGCGCCCCCGCCTCGGATGCGGGGCGGCGCAGCGCCGTATGCAGGACGGCGCGGTCCTCGGTGGTGTTGATGTGCTCTCCGGCGAACATGGCGTCGCGGCGCTCCTCGATATGGAGCTCGCGCGCGAGATCGACCAGCAGCTTGACGGTCTCGTCGGTCACCAGGTTCTTGGAGAGGTCGAAGTGCAGGCCCGCCACATCGAAGCTGAGCTTCGAGACGCGCTCGGGATCTGCCGCGAACCAATCCTTCAGGCTGATGCCGTTCGCGACGAGCTCGTCGTGGTGCTTCTGAAGCGCTGCCCACGCGGGGGTCTGGGTGGCATCGATGGGTGCGGAAACGGTTGTCATATGCTTCCTCCTTGACATAGACGCGACGGACGGCGCAGCATGGCGCGCCCGGCCGGACGGCCCTTCCCTATGAGCCGAGATGTCCGGCACGCTCATTGTATCGCGAATCGACCCGCCTGGGCTCCCCTAAGAAAACCGGCGCGGCCAGGCGCGTGTACGCCGCCAGCCAGATGAGGGAGGCGCAAAAGCCGCCGATGACGTCGGACGCATAGTGCACCCCCAGGTAGACGCGGCTCACGCCGATCATGAGGATGATGAACGAGAAGCCCGCCGTGAGCAGCAGGCGCTGTCCGCGGTCGCTTTCATAGCGCCACACCATCCAGACGATGAGGCCGAAGAAGGCCATGGCCGCCATGGAGTGGCCCGAGGGGAAGCTGAAGCCCGTCTCGGCGGCGAGGCGGAAGCCCTCGGGGCGAGGCCGCTGCACGATCTCCTTGAGCAGCAGGTTGAGCAGGACCGCCAGCACCAGGTTCACGGTGCAGAACCATCCCGGGCGCCTACCCGGGGCGAAGGCGGCGATTACGAGCAGCATGCCCACCAGGACCATGGGCGTCGCCAGAGCGGAGAAGGCCTCCATGACGGGGGTGAGCCAATCGGCGCGCAGGTTCTCGACGATGGCCCAATACGCCAGCGCGTCGATGCGCATCGCCTCCCCCGCCAGCACCGACCGCAGGAGGAGCAGGAAGACCGCGAGGCACGCCAGCACCAGGAGCAGGCGCCGGTTCGACCGCACCGAGTCCATCAGGCGGCGCGGTGCGGCGCGGCGCTCCTCGGGTGCCAGCGGCGAGCGCTCGTCGAAACTCTCCACAAAAATCCTCTCCCTTCAGCCAGGTGCACGTAGAGGGCATTGTACCCGGCTGCAGCCGAAACCCGTCGCGCGCGCACCCTTTGACGCCGTCTCCACGAGGGTCTACTATCGAACAGAAGTTCTAGAAACATATGTTCGTACGGAGGGGCCATGGCTCGTGCGCAACGCACCTACATCTGCATCGACCTGAAGACGTTCTACGCGAGCGTGGAATGCGCCGACCGCGGCCGCGACCCCTTCACGACGAACCTCGTGGTAGCCGATCCGGACCGCGGGCCCTCGACCATCTGCCTGGCCATCACGCCCGCCATGAAGAAGCTCGGCATACGCAACCGGTGTCGCATCTTCGAGATACCGGCCGGTATCGACTACATCATGGCAAAGCCGCGCATGCGTCACTACATGGAGGTATCCGCCAAGATCTACGGCATCTACCTCGAATTCGTCAGCCCCGAGGACGTGCACGTCTACTCGATCGACGAGTGCTTCATCGACGCGACGCCCTATCTCGCCCTCTACGGCCTCACGCCTCGCGGCTTCGCGCGACGGCTGATGGACGCCGTGCGCGCCCGCACGGGCATCTGCGCCACGGCGGGCATCGGGCCCAACCTGTTCCTGGCGAAGGTGGCGCTCGACATCACGGCCAAGCACGTGCCGGACGGCATCGGCGTCCTGGACGAAGAGGCCTTCCGCCGGCTCATCTGGCCGCATCGCCCCATCACCGACATCTGGGGCATCGGCCCCGGCATCGCCGCGCGCCTGGAGAAATACAACGTATTCGACCTCATGGGCGTGGCGGCGCTGGACGAGGACATCCTCTACCGCGAGCTCGGCGTGAACGCCGAGTACCTCATCGACCACGCGCACGGCCGGGAGCCCTGCACCATCGCGGACATCCACGCCTATCGGCCCGCCGCCACGTCGCTCAGCAACGGGCAGGTGCTCGCACGCGACTACAGCTTCGCCGAAGCGCGCACCGTCCTGCGCGAGATGGTCGACGTCTCGGCGCTCGACCTGGTCGACCGCCGCGCCGTGTGCGACCGCATATCGCTCTACGTGGGCTACGGGCGCGGCGCGGCCCCGAACGACGCGCTGCCCGCCCGGTGTGCGGACCGCGGCGGCCGCAGCGCCCTCGACGACACCCTCGTCCTCGACGAGCGCGCCCCCGCGCAGCCGGGCGCCCTCTTCACCGGCGAGCACGGAACGAGGCGGCTGCCCGGGCAAGGGGGCTACGCCCATGCGGGAGGCCAGCGCAAGATCGGCGAGCAGACCAATTCCTTCAAGCACCTCATGCGCCATTTCGACGCGCTGTTCCGCGAGACGGTCGACCCGAGCCGCGCCATACGCCGCATCAACATCGGGTTGGGCAACCTCATTCCCGAGGAGATGGCCTCCTACGACCTGTTCTGCGACATCGAGGCGGAACAGCAGGAACGGAGGCTCCAGCGAACGGTGCTCGACGTCAAGCAGCGCTACGGCAAGAACTCGCTGCTCAAGGGAACGAATTTCAAGCGCGGCGCCACCGGGCGCGAGCGCAACGACCAAGTGGGGGGACACCATGCCTAGACATCAGCGACCGACGGGCACCACGCAGGCGGGCCGCAAGCGGGCCGACCGCGCGGCGCAGTTCATGCCCTTCGCCGCGCTCACCGGCTACTACCAGCTCGCACGCGAGCAGGAGCGCGTCATAGAGCCCCGGCACGAGCTCACCGAGGAGGAGGCGGAGGCGCTCTCCCGCCAGCTCATGCAGTTGAAGAAGGGCGACCTGGTGCGGGTGACCTACTACGACTGGGACGGCTACATCACGCGCACCGACATCGTCGCCGGCATCGAGGTCGCCTATCGCAAGCTACGCCTCGCGCATGCCGTGGTGGCGCTCGACGATATCCGGAACATCGAGCGCACCGGGCAATCGAGCGCGGAACGTCCGCGGTGACGCATGCGAGCGCCCGCCAATCGGGTATCGTAGGTGCGAGGTCAACCACTTGCTGACGAGGAGCGCGACATGAACGACTTCACCTTCTACTCCCCTACCAAATTCATCTTCGGGCGCGGCGTCACCGATGCCGTCGGACGCGATCTCGCCGCGGCGGGCTACCGGCGCGCCCTGCTGGTCTACGGAGAGGGCTCGGTCAAGCGAACCGGCACCCTGGACCGCGTCAAGAACTCGCTCGCCGACGCCGGCATCGCCTTCGTCGAGCTGGGCGGCGTTCGCCCCAACCCCGAGATCGGCCTCGTGCGCGCCGGCATCGAGATGGCGCGCGCGGAAGGCGTCGATCTCGTGCTTCCCGTGGGCGGGGGCTCGGCGATCGACTGCGCGAAGGCGATATCCCTCGGTGCGGTCTACGACGGCGACGTGTGGGACTTCTTCCGCAAGCGCGCGACCCCCGAGGCGCGCCTGCCGCTCGCCTGCGTCCTCACCATCCCCGCATCGGGATCGGAGGGTTCGAACTCATGCGTGATCAGCAACGACGCCGAGCACCTGAAGTGCGGCTTGAACACCGACCTCAACCGACCCGTCATCGCGTTCATGGACCCCGAGCTCACCTTCACGCTTCCCGCCTACCAGACGGCGGCGGGCGTCACCGACATGATCGCCCATATCATGGAGCGCTTCTTCTCGGGCGAGCCCGCCGTCGGCGTGACCGACAACATCGCCTGCGGGCTCATCCGCGCGGCGATGAACGCCGCGGGCCGCGTGATGGAGGACCCCGAGGACTACGACGCGCGCGCCGAGCTGATGTGGATCGGGTCCCTGGCGCACAACGGGCTGGCGGGCTGCGGCCTCGGCATTCCGGGCAAGCGCGACGGCGATTGGACCTGCCACGGCCTTGAGCACGAGCTCTCGGCATACGACACCTCGATCACCCACGGCGCGGGCCTGGCGGTGATCTTCCCCGCCTGGATGCGCGCTGTTTGGACCGAGCACCCCGAGCGCTTCCTGGAATTCGGCAAGCAGGTGTTCGGCATCGAGCCCGTCGACCCCGAGGAGGACGGCATCGACATCGAGCCCGAGCTCGCCGTAGGCTACGCCGTCGAGGCGACGATCGACGAGCTGCAGGAGTTCTTCGTGTCCCTGGGCATGCCCGCGTCGCTCGGCGAGCTCGGGCTCACCGAGGAGGGCATCGAGTCGATGATGCCCGGCCTGAGGATCAACCGCGGCGAGCGATTCGGCAGCTTCAAGAGCCTCACCCTCGACGACGCACGCGAGATCTACCGCAGCGCCCTGCAGCGCGCGTTCGCCGTGGCGGCGCCGCGAGCGGGCCGGCCGGACCCCATCTGCGACGGGGCCAGGTCTCAAGGCAGGGCCGGCCGCAGATGGAACGCAGGGGCGGCGGCGCGAAGCTAATGGAGCCCGCACCAGCCGTCGTGCTCGACAACGGTCAAGGGGACGCCGAAAAGACCGCTCATGACGTCGCTGGTGAGCAGCTCCTCCTTCGGTCCGTCAGCGTAGACCACCGCATCCTTGATGAGGACGACGCGCCCGATCTCGGGAACGATGTCCTCGGGATAGTGGGTGACCAAGATGATGGAGCGCCCTTCGGCGGCCAGGGCGCTCATCGTCTTGCGGAGATGATACATACCCTGCGGGTCCAAACCCGTGCACGGCTCGTCGAAGACCAGGACCTGCGGATCTCGGACGAGCTCGCGCGCCACGAGGACGCGGCGCGCCTGCCCGGTCGAGAGGGTCATGATGTCGCGGGCGGCGAGGTCGGCGATGCCCAAACGGCCGAGCGCGTCGAGCGCCCGGCCCTTGACCGAGGCGTCGATGCGCGTCCTCATGGGAAGCCCGAGTGTGCCGTACACGCCGCCCATCACGATCTCGACCACCGGCAGGTGCACGCGGACCTGGTCGTGCATCGTGGCGCTCACGATGCCCAGCGAGGAGCGGATGTCCTCGAGCAGGGGCCTCGCCTCGCCCCGAAACCGCACGGGGGGCTCGTCGCGATACAGCGGGAACACCTCGCGCGTGAGCAGCTGGACGAACGTCGACTTTCCCGCGCCGTTCGGGCCCAGCAAGGCCATATGCTCCCCCTCGGCCAACGCGAAGTCCTCCACATTCAGAATGGTCTTGCCGGCTCGGACGACCTGGGCGTCATGGATGCTGAACAAGGGCTGCCGCGCACCCGGTCGGCACCCCTGCGCCCCATCGACTTGTTTCAACATGGCATCCTCCCTGGACCTCCCCCGAGAACGATCGCTTCGTCTGCTATCCTACCTCCTAACGTTTACGGCACCACACCGCGCGAAAAGAGTTAACCATGTGCGAGATGCTCACCCTCGAGGCGTTCGAAGAGGCCTCGATCAAGGTCAAGGAAGTCACCCAGGAGACCAAGCTCGTCGAAAGCCCCTACCTGTCGGGGGCGACGGGGAACCGGGTATGGCTCAAGCCCGAGAACATGCAGCGCACCGGTGCCTACAAGGTGCGCGGCGCCTACTATAAGATCTCCACGCTCTCGCCCGAGGAGCTCTCGCGCGGCATCATCACCGCGAGCGCGGGCAACCACGCCCAAGGGGTGGCCTTCGCCGCGACGCGCGCAGGCGCGAAGGCGACCGTCGTGATGCCCACCACCACGCCCCTCATCAAGGTCGAGCGCACGAAGGATTACGGCGCCGAGGTCATCCTGCACGGCGACGTCTACGATGAGGCCTGCGCGCACGCCATGCAGCTCGCGCAAGACGAGGGCTACACCTTCATCCACCCCTTCAACGACCCCGTCGTCGCCACCGGGCAGGGCACCATCGCCATGGAGATCGTGCAGGAGCTGCCCCTCGTCGACACCATCCTCGTGCCCATCGGGGGCGGCGGCCTGTCCTGCGGCGTCGCCACCTTCGCAAAGCTCTACAACCCCAAGATCCGCGTCATCGGCGTCGAGCCCGCTGGAGCCGCCTGCATGAAGGCGTCGGTCGAAGCGGGCCGCGTGGTCAAGCTTCCCTCCGCCAGCACCATCGCCGACGGCACGGCCGTCCTCGAACCCGGCGACCTGGTCTACCCCTACGTACGCGATAACCTGGACGACATCATCACGGTGGAGGACGAGGAGCTCATCGTCGCCTTCCTCGACATGGTCGAGAACCACAAGATGATCGTCGAGAACTCCGGCCTGCTCACGGTGGCGGCGCTCAAGCACCTGCCCGCCGAGAACAAGCGCGTCGTCTCCATCCTCTCCGGCGGCAATATGGACGTCATCACGATGTCGTCCGTAGTGCAGCACGGGCTCATCCAGCGCGGGCGCATCTTCACCGTATCCGTCCTGCTCCCCGACCGCCCCGGAATGCTGTTGAGCGTCGCCGGTATCATCGCCAAGGAGAACGGCAACGTCATCAAGCTCGAGCACAACCAGTTCGTGAGCACCAACCGCAACGCCGCGGTCGAGTTGCGCGTTACGGTGGAGGCGTTCGGCGAGGACCATAAGGCCCAGATCGTCGCCGCGCTCCAAAACGGCGGGTTCGAACCGTCCATCGTCCAAACCTCGCTGTAGCGACGTCCCGCGTGGACGCTTCGGCAAAGTACAGTATTATTCGGTAAGCGGATACTTTGTTACAGCAAAGTATCCGCTTGCTTTTTCAATTGCACCCTGTTCGAGCGTTCCGTATAGTGTGCTCCACTGAGCAAATGCGAGGACAGGGCGAGTAAGCGCCGCATCCATCCCACAGCAAGCGGGCAGCACATGAGAACCCGTGGTGGACGGCGAAGAAGAGTCCCTCGAGCAGTCTTGGCAACGCTCGCGCGAGCACGGCCACCCCCGGGCGAACCGCGAGCAAGTACCCTCGACCGGCAGCCACCGTCATCGGCATCGAACGACGAAGCGTCCACGTCCCGGCATTTCTCTCATGGCACCAACCGCGCGCATGCGCATGAGAGTGAGGACACGCAGATGCAGCTGAGAAGCGATGCTATAAAGAAGGGGCTTGCCCGTGCGCCGCACCGCAGCCTGCTCAAAGCCGACGGATTGACGGACGAGGAGCTCGAACGCCCGCTCATCGCCGTCGTCTCATCCCAAAACGAGGTCATTCCCGGCCACATCCACCTGCAGCAGATCGCCGACGCCGTCAAAGCGGGCGTGCGCATGGCCGGCGGTACGCCCCTGCAGGTGAACACCATCGGCGTGTGCGACGGCATCGCCATGAACCACGAGGGCATGCACTACTCCCTCACCAGCCGCGAGGTCATCGCCGACTCGGTCGAGTGCGCCGTCCAAGGCCATCGATTCGACGCCATGGTCCTGATCCCCAGCTGCGACAAGATCGTCCCCGGCATGCTCATCGCCGCATGCCGGCTGAATATCCCCACCATCCTCGTATCAGGCGGCCCCATGCTCGCCGGGCGCGGTCGCTGCGGGGAGCAAACCGACCTCAACACCCTGTTCGACGCCGTGGGCAAGGTCACCGCCGGCACCATGACGCGGGAGGAGTGCCATTGGCTCGAGGAGACCGCCTGCCCCACCTGCGGCAGCTGCTCGGGCATGTTCACGGCGAACTCGATCTGCTGCCTCTCCGAGGCGCTCGGCATCGCGCTGCCCGGCAACGGCACCGTTCCCGCCGTGTACTCGGAGCGCATCCGCCTGGCGAAGCGCGCGGGGATGAAGATCATGGAGCTGCTCAAGCAGGGCACGACGGCGCGCGACCTCATCAGCGAGGCGTCCATCCACAACGGCATGGCGCTCGACATGGCCTTCGGCGGATCGACCAACACCATGCTCCACCTCACCGCGATCGCGCATGCCGCCGGCTGCCCGGTGACCATGGATGACTGGGACCGCGTCTCGGCCGCCACGCCCAACATCGTTCGCATCGCGCCCGCCGGACCGCTGCACATCCAGGATCTCAACGACGTCGGCGGCGTGCCCGCCATCATGCACGAGCTCTGGGACGCGGGCGTCCTCGACCGCGATGCACGGACGTGCATGGGGCCGCTCGAGGAGATCGTGGGCGCCTATCCGCATGCAGACGGCACCGTGGTGCGTCGTCACACCGACCCCTATTCGCCCGACGGCGGCCTCAAGGTGATGCGCGGCAACCTCGCACCGGATTGCGGCGTGGTCAAGAAGAGCGCCGTCGCGCCCGATATGCACCGCCATCAGGGGCCCGCCCGCGTCTTCGAGAGCGAGGAGGACGCCTGCGAGGCCATCTTCGGCGGCAAGATCGTCCCCGGGGACGTGGTCGTCATCCGCTACGAGGGTCCCGCCGGCGGCCCGGGCATGCGCGAGATGCTCACGCCGACGAGCGCCATCTGCGGCATGGGGCTCGACAAGTCCTGCGCCCTCATCACCGACGGACGCTTCTCCGGCGCCACGAAGGGCCCCGCGATCGGACACGTGAGCCCGGAGGCCGCGGCGGGCGGCCCGATCGCGCTGGTGGAAGACGGCGACATCATCACCATCGATATCGATGCCGGCACCCTCGTCCTCGAGGTCGACGACGCCGAGCTTGATCGCCGCCGCGCCGCCTGGCAACCGCCGGCGCCCAAGTATACCGAGGGCGTGCTCTCACGCTATGCCAAATTGGTCACCAGCGCAGACAAGGGGGCGTATCTCTCATGACGAACCTCGACGAAAAGCTCGCCCGGCGACAGCGCGCCATCGAGGGCAGGCCCTTCGGCCCCGGCAGCGCGACCGAGCACGAGGGCAAGACCATGACCGGAGCCCAGGCCATCATCGCGAGCCTCGAGGCCGAAGGGGTGGACACGATCTTCGGCTACCCGGGCGGCCAGGCCATCAAGATCTACGATGCCCTGTACGACTCGAAGAAGATCCGCCACGTGCTCGCGCGACACGAGCAGGGCGCGACGCATATGGCCGACGGATACGCCCGTGCCACGGGCAAGGTGGGCGTGGTCCTGGTGACGAGCGGTCCGGGCGCGACCAACACCGTGACCGGCATCGCGACGGCCTTCATGGACTCCGTCCCCCTCGTCGTGATCACGGGCCAGGTCACACGCGGCGTCATCGGCACCGACGCCTTCCAGGAATCCGATATCGTGGGCATCACCATGCCCGTGGTCAAGCACAGCTTCCTGCTCCAATCGTGCGACGACCTGACGCGCACCTTCCGCGAGGCGTTCTACATCGCCTCCACGGGGCGCCCCGGCCCGGTGCTCATCGACATCCCCAGTGATCTCTCGGGTTCCGAGATGGTGTTCCATTACCCGGATTCCGTGAACATCCCGAGCTACAGGCCGACGTACAAGGGCAACGCCAAGCAGGTGCGCCAGGCCGCGGGGCTCATCGAGCGGGCCCGTCGACCGCTCATCTACGCCGGCGGCGGCATCGTCTCGAGCCACGCATGCGCCGAGCTGACGCAGCTCGCCGAGCTCATGCGCATCCCGGTGGTCACCTCCCTCATGGGCAAGGGCGCCATGCGATGCTCCAACCCCCTCAACCTGGGTCCCGTCGGCATGCACGGCTCCAAGTACGCCAACATGGCCGTGACCGAATGCGATCTGCTCATCGCCGTCGGCGCGCGCTTCTCCGACCGCGTCACGGGCAAGGTCTCCGAATTCGCCCCGCACGCCAAGATCATCCACATCGATATCGATCCGGCGGAGATCGGCAAGATCATCGACCCCGCCGTCCCCATCGTGGGCGACGCCAAGGTCGTCCTGGGAGCGCTCTACGAGCGTCTCGTCAAGGACGGAGCCGAGGCGAACGACCGCGAATGGGAGCAGACCGTGTTCTCCTGGCGCGACCGCTGGCCGTTCTACGCTGCGGACTTCGCCGACTACCCGGATAAGATCGCACCCGAGATCATGCTCTCGAAGCTGTCCGACAAACTCGATCCCGAAGCTTCGATCGTCACCACCGAAGTGGGCCAGCATCAGATGTGGGCGCACCAGAACATCCATCGCGAGCACGCGCGCACCTTCATCTCATCCGGCGGCCTGGGAACCATGGGCTTCGGTTTCCCCGCGGCCATCGGGGCCAAGATGGGGTGTCCGGACAACGAGGTCGTCTGCATCGCCGGAGACGGATCATTCCAGATGAACTCCCAGGAGATGGCGACCGCTGCCATCAACAACGTGCCCGTCAAGGTCATCATCGTCGACAACCGCGCGCTCGGCATGGTGCATCAGTGGCAGAGCCTCTTCTACGACCGGCGCTTCTCCTTCACCGAGCTGGACGCCAATCCCGATTTCGTCAAGCTCGCCGACGCTTACGGCTGGCAGGCGATGCGTATCGACCAGCCCGACCAGGTCGACGACGCACTCGACACCATGCTCGCCGCCACGGGCCCGTTCCTGCTCGACGTCGTCATCCCCATGGAGCAGACGGTCTACCCCATGGTCGCTCCCGGCGCGGCGCTCGACGACATCATCGGCGCGCTCGACGTTACCCTGGGCGGCGTCCGCGTAAGCGAGAAGGGCTTCGGCTCGGCGCCCTCCCCCTTCGACACCAAGGAGGCGTAGCACCATGATCCACATCCTCTCCGTACTCGTCGAAAACAAGAGCGGCGTGCTGTCCCGCGTCACGGGCATGATCAGCCGGCGCGGCTTCAATATCGAATCGCTGACCGTCGCCCCGACCGAAGATGAGACGCTCTCCCGCATGACCATCATCGTGGAGGCCGACGAGGTGGGTTTCGAGCAGATCACCAAGCAGCTGCACAAGCTCGTCTCGGTCTACAAGATCTCCGACCTCACGCACTCCGACGCCATCGAGCGCGAGCTCGTCCTCTTCAAGGTGCAGGCACCGCCCGAGCGACGCCACGAGGTCATCGAGATCGCGGGGATCTTCCGCGCCAACGTGGTCGACGTGGGCAAGAACACCCTCACCGTCGAGGCCACCGGAACCGCGAGCAAGCTCGATGCGATGGAAGACCTCTTCCGCAGCTACGGCATCAAGCAACTCACCCGCACCGGCAAGATCGCGATGTCGCGCGGAGCGCACGACCAGTAAGCGCTCTCGCCCGGGCAATCGGGTCCTCCGCGGATTTCACTCCGGATCCGCAGGGGATCCGCACGGTCCCCGAACCCCACCCAACCGTCTCACCAAGCGCCTGAGCGCTTATGGGAAATAGGCTTCATGCAAGCCGCGCACGCACCCTACCAGCAGTCATCTATGTAAGGAGAACAAGGAAATGGCAGTTACCGTCTATTATGACCAGGATTGCAAGCCCGAGGTCATCCAGGGCAAGAAGATCGCCATCATCGGCTACGGATCCCAAGGCCACGCGCATGCGCTCAACCTCATGGACTCCGGCTGCGATGTGCGCGTCGGACTGCGCGAGGGCTCCTCGTCCGCCCAGAAGGCGGCCGAAGCCGGCCTCAAGGTCATGGGCATGGCGGAGGCGGCGGCAGAGGCCGACGTCATCATGGTCCTCACCCCCGACGAGACCCAGCCCAAGGTCTACGAGGAGTTCATCGCCCCCAACCTCAAGGCCGGCGATACCCTGGCCTTCGCCCATGGCTTCAACATCCACTACGGCTACATCAAGGCGCCCAAGGACGTCAACGTCATCATGTGCGCCCCAAAGGGCCCCGGCCACATCGTGCGCCGTCAGTTCATCGAGGGCTCCGGCGTGCCGGACCTGGCCTGCGTGGCCCAAGACGCCACCGGCGACGCCTGGGACATCGCCCTGGCATATTGCTGGGGTGTTGGCGGCGGCCGCTCCGGCATCCTCAAGGCCACCTTCGCCCAGGAGACCGAAGAGGACCTCTTCGGCGAGCAGGCGGTTCTGTGCGGCGGCCTCGTCGAGCTGGTCAAGGCGGGCTTCGAGACCCTTACCGAGGCCGGCTACCCCGAGGAACTCGCCTACTTCGAGTGCTATCACGAGATGAAGATGATCGTCGATCTCATGTACGAGAGCGGCATCCACTTCATGAACTACTCCATCTCCAACACCGCCGAATACGGCGAGTACTACGCCGGTCCCAAAGTGATCAACGAGGAGAGCCGCGCGGCGATGAAGCAGATCCTCGCCCGCATCCAGGACGGCAGCTTCGCCCAGGAGTTCGTGGACGATTGCAATAACGACCACAAGTGGCTCCTGGAGCAGCGCGAGGCGATCAACTCGCACCCCATCGAGACCACGGGCGAGAAGATCCGCTCCATGTTCAGCTGGATCAAGAAGTAGCGCATCATCCTGCAACGCGTCGCACACAAGAGCCCCCGTGCCCGGAATCCAACCAGCGGACCCGAGCACGGGGGCTTCCCCATACCTCAATGAAAGCAACCCGGTCCCCGCCTGCGATGCGCTCCTCAACCTCAACGAAATAGGAAGGAGCGCCGAGGTCGGGGACCGGGTTTACGCTGCAAGACGACGGCGAGATCAGGCGATGTGCCCCAGGAAGTCCTTCGTCCGATCCGAGGACGGATGGTCGAAGACCTCCTCCGGCGTGCCCTGCTCCACGATCACGCCGCCGTCCATGAACACGACGCGGTCGGCTACGTCGCGGGCGAACTGCATCTCATGCGTCACCACGATCATCGTCATGCCGCCGCGCGCCAGGTCGCGCATGACCGCCAGCACGTCGCGCACCAGCTCCGGATCGAGCGCCGACGTCGCCTCATCGAACAGCATCACATGGGGATTCATGGCGAGGGCGCGCGCGATGGCGACGCGCTGCTGCTGGCCGCCGGAAAGCTGGCTCGGCATGAAATCGACGCGATCCGCCAGGCCCACCTTGGCGAGTTCCCGCTCGGCGACGGCCGCCGCCTCCTCGCGCGAGCGCTTGAGGACCTTCTCCTGCGCGATCATGACGTTCTTCTTCGCAGACATGTTGGGGAAAAGGTTGAACTGCTGGAACACCATGCCCAGATGCGCGCGCACCTTGTTCAGGTCCACGCCGTGCTTGGTGATATCCTGCCCCTCGAAGAAAATGGAGCCGGCGGTTGGAGTCTCCAACATGTTCACGCAGCGCAGCATAGTCGATTTACCCGAACCCGACGGACCCAGCACCACCACGACCTCGCCGCGATGAACGTCGAGGTCGATGTTTCGCAGCACGACGTTCTCGCCATAGCTCTTCTGCAGGCCGCGGATGCTCACCACGACCTCGTTCTTGGTTGCTTCGCTCATCTTGCATTCCCCCTACAGTCCAGCGATATGGTCGGGCGGCGTCGGGACGACGGTACCCGCGCTCTTCAACGGCTTCTTAGCGGCGGGCCCGGCGTTCGTGCCCGCCGTCGAGCCCATCAGGCGGGCCTCCAGCATGCTGACGACGCGCGCGAGCGGCAGCGTGACCACCAGGTAGAACAGGGCGGCGACGACATAGGGCGTGATCGAGCCGGTCGTGGCGACGATCGTCTTCGCGTACATCACGATCTCCATGACGCCCACGGCGGCCAGCAGCGACGTATCCTTATACAGCAAGATGAACTCGCTGGTCAGCGTGGGAATGACGTTGCGGAACGTCTGCGGGACGATGATGTAGGCCATGGTTTGCACCGCGTTCATGCCCAGCGAGCGCGCAGCCTCGGTCTGGCCCTTCGGGATGGATTGGATGCCCGCGCGGAAGATCTCGCAGAGATAGGCTGCGGAATTCATCGCCATCACGATGACGCCGAGGGTGTAGTTATCGATGTTGACGCCCGCGAGCGGCAGTCCGAAGAAGGCGATATAGATCTGCAGGAAGGCAGGCGTGCCGCGAATGAGGTTCACGTAGACGCCGGCGATCGCGCGCAGGATCCGCGACTTCGAGATGCGCATGAGGGCGAACATGAAGCCGAACGGGATGGCGACCGGGAACGCGACCAGAACGATCGCGAGCGACATCAAGAAGCCTCCGAAGATGATGGGCAGGCTGCTTACGATGAGGACCGGGTTGAAGAACAGGCGGAGGAAGGTATTGGAATTCCACGCCTGAACCCAAGCCTGGTCCTCCAAGAAGCTCTTAAACTGGTCGAAGGGGGTCACGCCTTTGACGGTGACGGCGGGGATGCCCTCGATGTCGCGCTCGGAGCCGTCGGCGAGCGTGTAGGCGCCGGTGCACTGCATCTCTCCGCCCGCCGCCGGGAACACCACGCCGTAGAGCTCGAGGCGGAAAAAGCGCCCGGCAGGCGCCGCCTCGGGAAAGGCGAGACGCAGGGCCTCCCCGTCCGCCTCGATCTTCGGCTTGATGAACTCGCGGTCCATCAGGTCCTCCCCCGAGAGCATGGTGAGCCTCAGGTCCTCGGTCTCGAACGCGGTGCCCGCGGGAACCGTAAGGGAGAGACCCGAAAGCGCCTCATCCGGACCCGCCTGGACCTCCCAGGTGATACGCGTCTCCGTATCGCCCAGGACATCACTGCCGGAATCCCCGTTGGGACGGCACGTAAGCTTCTCCACCTCGAGCGCCTCCGCGCGCCCGGGCGTGCCCGCCAGCACGAAGCACGCGAGCAGCGCGAGGCATACAGCCGTCATGATACGCGCTGCAGCATGGCCCACGGCAGCGCCGCATACCGGCATCCCGAACGTCGGCGTTCCCCTGTTCTCCATCGTCTTACCCTTTCATACATGAAACAACCTTGGGGAACGTGCCAGCTGCGCTGGACACACGTCCCCTTTTGCCGCCAAAGCCCTCCTCGCGGATGCGTAGGAGGGCCGGCGGGCACGCTATGCAGCGTCTTACTTGATGTTGTACTTCTCCATGAGCGCGTCGACCGTACCGTCTTCGGTGAGCTTGGCGATGGATTCGTTCACGGCGTCCTTGAGGGCGGCGTTCTCCTTGTTGACCGCGATCGCATACTCCTCGCCGGTCGAGATCTGCTTGATGACCTGCTCGTTGCTGAAGGAGGTCGCGACCAGCTGCGCGGCGACGGAACGGTTGGTCACCAGCGCCGCGGCCTGGCTGGACTGCACGGCGGCGAAGCAATCGGTCGCGTTCTTGAACGGCACGAGCGTGGCATTCGGGAAGTTCTCCTTAGCGAAGGCCTCGGCGGTCGAACCGGACTGGACCGCGATCTTCACACCCTCGGCGTTCAGCGCATCCTTATAGTTGTCGCCCGTGATGTCGGCGTTATCCGTCATCGTGACGATGGCCTGGTCGTCCATATAGTAGGAATCGGTGAAGTCCACCTCGTCCTCGCGCTCGGGCGTGGCGGTGATGGCGGCGATGCCGATATCGTACTTGGCACCGGAGGCGACGCCGGGGACGATCGTGTCGAAATCGACGTTCTCGATCGCGAGCTCGAGACCGAGGTCATCGGCGATCGCCTGGGCGAGCTCGAGGTCGAACCCCTTGTACTCGCCATCCTCCATATACTCGAAGGGCTCATATTCTGCGGAGGTACCGACGGTCAAGGTGCCCTCCGTGACCAACTGCATCTCGCCTGCCGAAGCCGAGGCATCCGTGCTGCCCGCCGTATCTGCCGCCGGAGCGCCGCCGCAACCCGCGAGCGCCAGAGCACCCGCCATCGCTACAGAGGCCGCGACGACTCCAAACTGCTTCTTAAACATGGTAGATCCTTCCCCTTCGAATACTCGGTCCGACAATGTACGCATCTGCCATTGCTTGAGGATGAAGTATACGCGATTATGCATTAGTTGGTTCAGTTTTTGCAATTATTTCTTCTATGTTTCTCGTATATACAGATTAATTCTCTGTAATAGCAGGTTTATGCATTACGAGGAAAATAATAATCAGTTGACCCGGCAGCACTTCGCCGCGCATGCAAAAGAGCGGACGATGCCGCGGCCGACGTCGGGCGTGCGGCATAAACCGCGACGGGGCTTTTGCCTCGAGCTCGAAAAAGGCGGGGCACAGCATAAGCCGCACCCCGTCCGCATGCCGCGTGGCAAAAGCCCCATCCCGCCTTGGACCTACCCGGCGAGGCCACGAAGATACGCGATCTCCTCGGCGTATCCCGCCAGCTCCTCATGGGGCGTCTCCAGGATGAATGGGAGCTCGCGCAGGGCGGGATGCGTCACGATGCGCCGGAGAACCTCCTCGCCACCGCCCAGATCGGGGTTGCCGAGATAACCGCCGCCGATAACCTCGTGGCGATCCTTATGCGCGCCGCGCGGATTCTTCGAATCGTTGATATGGACCGCTCGCAGCCGCCCCAACCCCACGACGCGGTCGAACTCGGCCAGCACGCCATCGAGGTCGCCGATGATGTCGTACCCCGCATCGCTCACATGACAGGTATCCAGGCACACGCCCAAGACGCCGTCGAGCTCGGGACGGCGCTCGACGACGCCCTCGATAATCGCCGCGACCTCCTCGAAGCTGCGGCCGACCTCGGTGCCCTTGCCTGCCATGGTCTCCAAGAGCACGCAGGTGCGCTGCCCTTCGAACATCACCTGGCACAGGCAGTCGACGATGAGCTCGATGCCGCGCTCCGCGCCCTGCCCGACATGGGCGCCGGGATGGAAGTTGTAGTAGTGCCCCGGGAGCGCCTCCATGCGCCGCAGGTCCTCGGCCATCGCCTCGAGCGCGAACTCCCGCGCCCGCTCCTTCGCCGAACAGGGATTATAGGTATAGGGAGCGTGCGCCACCAGGCGACCGAATCCGTCCTCGTCCAGAATGCGTTGCAAGCCGGCCACATCATCCGGATCAAGCGGCTTGGCGCTCCCCCCGCGCGGGTTGCGGGTGAAGAAGGCGAACGTGGTGGCGCCGATGGACCGGGCCGTCTCGCCCATGGCGGCATATCCCTTGGTCGTCGAAAGATGACATCCGATAGTCAGCATGGATACCCTTTCCAAAAAGATAGCGGCGCCCGTCGATGCAACGAGCGCCGCGCGTCATTCGAACGATTGCGAACCGAGCATAGCAAGGAGATGGCCGCGCGCTTTCGAGACGGCGCTGCGGGCCGCACGCGCACAAAACCTCCCGATGCCCGGCGGAAGCGTGCTTATTCGGACGAGATCGCATCCGCCGCGACGATGCCGTGCGGCAGCTCTGCCTCGTCCTCGCCGCGCACGACCTTCACACCGCTCACCTCATCGCCGTTCGCCGGCGTAACCACGAACTGATGCAGCACGTAGTCCATGGTGGCAGGGGTGTTCTCATCCGGGATCGCCATGACGAGCGTAAGCTGACCGTCGGCATACTCGACGCGCTCGACCGAGGGCTCGGGGATGGAGGAGCCCGCAACCTGGACCTGGATGGAGCCGTCTTCGCGTTGCAGCCAGCAGTCCCCGGGCATCGCCGCGCCCTCCTCGCCCTCGACGTTGAGGAACGGCGCGTCGCTATCCAAGACGACCTCCCAAGCGGTCGAGGGATTCCCCGCGACGGAAGCGCTGCCGGCGTCGGAGCCAGCGGGGGCAGAGCCGTCCGTAGCGGCGGGGGCGCAACCGGCCAGCAACAGCGATGCCGCGAGCACAAGGGCGCTGCGGCGGGTGATACGTGCGTCGAAGCTCATGGGAAGCATCCTTTCAACGTTGGCACAACGTTTTTGATTATCTCCGATATCCCGCAGCGGTTCCAGCAAGCTGCCCGCGCGCGCAAGAAGCCTCCGAACCTCCACGACGAACGGCAGGATTCCTCGACGAGCGGCATGACGGCGGACACACGGCCGGTGGGCGCGCTCCATCGAGCAACGGATGAACCGGCAGCCCTCGAACCGGCACCCGGCACGCGCGACCCGCCTTTGCGTTTCATGGCATCCATCTTACCCGCCTTGGGTAAGATGGTTCAAATGACAACGCTCGAGAGAGGAGTTCGTGTGATCAACAAGTTCTGCAAGGCGCCGCTATGGGAGTGCAGCCCCACCCTTATCGCCGTCGCCCAGGGCACCCGACCGGCCGAGACCGTCATCCAAAACGCGCGCCTCGTGAACGTCAACACCCGCGAGGTCCAAGAGGACGTCGACGTCGCGATCGCCTGCGGCCGCGTGGCATACGTGGGCGACGCCGCCCACTGCATCGGCGAGGGCACGCGCGTGATCGACGCCGCCGGCCGCTACCTGGCACCCGGCTTCCTCGACGGCCACATCCACGTCGAATCCTCCATGATGGGCGCATCGCAGTACGCACGCGCCGTCGTCCCCCACGGCACCGTGGGCATCTACTGGGATCCGCACGAGGTCGCCAACGTCGTCGGCCTCGAGGGCGTCAAGGTCATGGTCGAGGACGCGCGCCGCACGCCGCTCAAGGCCATGGTGACCACGCCCTCCTGCGTGCCGGCCGTACCCGGCTTCGAGGACACGGGCAGCGCCATCGGCCCTAAGGACGTCGCCGAGAGCATGACCTGGGATTCCGTGGTGGGCCTGGGCGAGATGATGAACTTCCCCGGCGTGCTCGCCGCCGCCGACCACCCCATGGGCGAGATCGAGGCGACGCTCCGGGCGGACGCCTGCGTGACCGGCCATTACTCCGTGCCCGAGACCGACCGCGGCCTCAACGCCTACGTCTCCAGCGGCGTGCGCTGCGACCATGAGTCGACGCGCGCAGAGGACGTGCTCGCCAAGGTGCGCCTGGGCCAGTACGCGCAGCTGCGCGAGGGCTCGGCATGGCGCGACCTCGCCCATCTCGCGCCCGCCATCACCGCGGGCAACATCGACACGCGCTTCATGAACCTCATCTCAGACGACACCCACCCCAACACGCTCGTCGAGTACGGGCACCTGGACCACATCCTGCGGCGCGCCGTGCAGGAGGGCATCGACCCGCTCGTCGCGCTGCAGATGGTGACCATCAACACCGCCACCTGCTTCCATATGGACCACGAGCTCGGCAGCATCGCCCCGGGCAAGTGCGCCGACATGGTCCTCATGGGCAGCCTTACCGACTTCGACGTCCAGATGACCATGATCGACGGCGACGTGGTGGCAGAGGACGGCCGCGCCCTCTTCGAGGTCGACGGCACCGCCTACCCCGACTGGATCGTCAACACGATGCACCTCGGCCGCGAGATCACGCCCGAGGCCTTCCGCATCCCCGCGGTCGACGGCGAGGGCGACGCGCTTCCCGGTACCACCGCGCGCGTCCGCGTGATGGAGGCCATCTCCGGCCGCGTAAGCAACGCCGAGCGCCACCTGGACGTCCCCGTGGTGGACGGCGAGCTCCTCGCCGACCCCGAGCACGATATCCTGAAGGCCTTCGTCTTCGAGCGCCATCACGAGACCGGCAGCTTCGGCTACGGCTTCACCTGCGGCTACGGCATCCACGGCGCGCTCGCCCAGACCGTCGCGCACGACGCCCACAACCTGCTGGTCATCGGCGACAACGACGAGGACATGGCGATCGCCGCGAACACCCTGGCGTCTTGCGGCGGCGGCGCGGTCGCCGTGCAGGACGGTCGCGTGCTCGGCTTAGTCGAGCTGCCGGTCGCCGGCCTCATGAGCACCAAGCCGCTCGAGGAGGTGGCCGCCGAGGTCGAGCGCCTCGAGCGCGCCTGGGAGGATATGGGCTGCACCATGCCCTCGCCCTTCATGACGATGGGCCTCACCTCGCTCGCCTGCCTGCCGGACCTGCGCCTCACCAACCGCGGGCTGGTCGATTGCCTGACCTTCCAGTTCGTCCCGCTGGTCGTGGACGGGGAGTAGCAGCCGCGCCGCGCCTTGACGGCGCGCCCCTCGCCCCGTGATGGAAGAGCATTCGGGCGGGCGCTTCCACCCGCACGTGCTCCCAACGCGGACCCTCCGTTCGAGCTCCGCCGTTCGCACATGAAAACGCCCCGGTTTCCCGCATCCCATCGGATCGAGAAAGCCGGGGCTTCGCATGAGGCTCGACCATCACGGAAGCGGCGTGTATCCCGCGCGCTCCACCAGCAGCTGGCCCTGGGGCCCGCGCATCCAATCGACCAGATCGGCCACGAGCGGATTCGCCTCCCCCTTGCGCGTCCACGCCTTGAAGGTTCCCGTCAACGGATAGCTGCCGTCGGCGATATGCTCCACGGTCGGCTCGACGCCGTCGATCGCCAAGAGCTTGACGTCCGCACCCTCGACCATCTGCGTCGCGTAATACCGAAACGAATAACCCAGGCCGTTCGGACGGTTATCGTATCCCGCGACCGCGCGCACCAAGCCGCCCATCGAGACGATGCGCCAGGACTCGGGCGGGTCCATCAGCGGGACGTCCCCCATGAAGCCGGCCATCCGCGATTGCGAGCCGGAGCCCTCGTTGCGCTGAAACGCGACGATCTCCTCGTCGGCTCCGCCGACCTCGCTCCAGTTCGCGATCTTCCCCGCGTAGATGTCGCGCACCTGCTGCTGGGTGAGCGATTCGACGGGATTATCCTCGTTCACGATGAAGACGAACGCCTCGAGCGCCAACGGCGTCGACTCGAATTCCACGCCGCGCTGTGCGGCGTACGCAAGCTGCTCGTCGCTCGGATCGGTTCCGATGAACACGTCCGTCACGCCATCGACCAGGTTCCCGAAACCATAGGGGCTGTTGGTGTAGCGAAACGCAGCCCCGGGGCAGTCTCCACCCATCCAGCGCAGAAGCTCGCCATAGCGCTCGGCCTCGCCTTCGGTCAGGTCGCGCTCGAGCAGTGCCGCGTCCAGCTCGTCGAACTCACGCTGCCCTTCCTCGTCTAGCACGCCCTGCACCGCGATGGTGTGCGGATACACCGCGCTCACCACGCCGGATGTGAACGGCAGCAGCGCCGCCGCGCAATCCGTCACGGGAAGGTCGTCTTCCTCGGTGAGGCGCAGGGTCGCCTCCTCGTCGAGGCGCGGGATGTTCTCGCTGGTAAACGGAAGGTAGTCCTCGTAGACGATCGTGAAGTCGAGATCGTCATCGGGAAGGACCTCGTCGGGATTCTGCTCTATCGTCCCGCGCGTCGCGTCATAGCAGCTCGCCGCCATGAGGCCGGCGCCCAGGATGAACGCGGCCACGCCGATGGCCAGGAAACGGCGGTCGTGCTTCCAGAGCAAGACGATCAGCGCGATGAGGCACACGACAAAGGCGGCGGATGCGCCATAGACCCCGAGGAAGCCGTGGGCGACGGGCATTGCTCCCAGCAGATACATATACGCAGGCAGACCCATCAACAGGACCGCCACCGTCAAGAACGCCTTAAGGACGAATTTGAACGTACCCTTGGTATCGCCGCCCAGCATGATGGCCTCCTCTCGCCGCGGAGCGCCCCGAGGTTGCGCCCGCATGTGGGACCATCGTACTCGAGCGCCGGTATCGACGGGGAGCAGAAGCGGGCAGGGCGCACGTAAAAGGGCGTATATCGGTGCGAGCGGTCGCGAGGCCTCCCGAGGACAAAGCGCTCTCAGAATTGAGGGGCATGGCGCTTTGACCCCGCCGCTGCAAAACGAGTGCGCTGCGCCGGCGCGCACGCTGCTCCCCCATAAGCGCTTAGCGGGAGATGGCCGCCAGAAGATCCTCGGCTTGCAACGCGAGGCGGCTCTTATCCCATTCGGGAATCTCGTATACGCCGTCGGTCCACGCAGCGGCGGGCAGCACGAACCCCTCGCCCTCGCCGCCGACCACCTCGGCCTCGACATAGTTCAGCAGATCGACCAGCTGTCGCCGGACGTTGGCGCACGCGGTCTTGCCGCCGGCGCCCGAGATCGCGACGGGCACGTCGGTCATCGAGACGGGCGCGTCGTGGTCGCCGGCGACGCGCGGACGGCTCAGCCAATCGAGCGCGTTCTTCAGCGCGGCGGGATAGCTGAAGTTATATTCCGGCGTGAAGATCCAGATGCCGTCGGCCGCCTCCACCTGCGCCCGGACGCGCTCCACCGACGCCGGCGGCGGAAACTCGATGTCCTCGTCCATGAACGGCAGGTCGGCGTAGTCCAGGAACTGGATTGTCGCGCGGTCGCCCACCATCCGGGCAGCGTAATCGGCAAGCACGCGGTTGAACGAATCGCGGCGCAGCGAGCCGACGATGAAGACGAGGTTCTTAACTTGAGTCATCGCGAACTCCTTCGGAGAATCACTCGAACGGGGCACGCGCCCCGCTCGTTTTGCTATACGTATTGCAGCATTTTTCTTCTACCCCGAATCCACGATGACGAACCACCGCGATCACGCGCCGCCTCGATGCGCATATATATCGACGGCGGCGGCAACCGGTCCGGGCGTCAGCCGGCGCACCACGTCCTCCAATCTCGCGGGAATGTCGATGCCCTGGGGGCAATGGCGCAGGCATGCACCGCAATGGACGCAGTTAGTCGCCAGCCTGGGCTCGCTCGTGCGAAGGGCGCTCGCGGTGAAATACTGCTGCACGCCGGTAAACCAACCGTGCGCGAAGCTCGCGTTGTACGCCGAGAAGCACCCCGGGATGTTGATCCCGCGCGGACATGGCATGCAGTAGTTGCACCCGGTGCACGGCACGCGGTTCGCCGCCTCGAAGATCTCGAGCACGCGGGCGATCGCCGCGAGCCTGCCCTCATCCATGCAGCCCGGAACAGCTAGCTCGGCGACTCGGGCGTTCTGGTCGACCTGCTCGGATGCCGCCATACCGGAAAGCAGCATGGTCACCTGGGGATGGCTCCATACCCAGGCAAGCGCCCAGTCGGCAGGGCTTCCGAGTTCGGCATCTCCGCTGGCGGCCAGGGCGTCGGCGGCGGCAGGCGGAAGCTTGCCCGCCAGCCGTCCGCCCAGCAGCGGCTCCATCACGAAGACGGCCAGGCCTCGTTCGGCCGCCGCGAGCATGCCGGCGGTGCCCGCCTGATATGCCTCGTTGGCGTAGTTATACTGAATCTGGCAGAAGTCCCAATCGAACGCATCGAGGAGCACGGGGAAGTCGCCGGCGCTGCCATGGAAGGAAAAGCCGATCCGGCGAATGCGGCCCGCCTCCTTCTGCCGCTCGATCCAGCCCTCGATGCCGAGGGCGCAGACCCGCTCCCACTGCGCCGGGCTGGTGATGTTATGCATGAGGTAGTAGTCGACATGGTCCGTTCGCAACCGACGCAGCTGCTCGTCGAAGAACCGGTCGAAATCCACCGCGCGCTTGCACGAGGCATGCGGGAGCTTGGTCGCCAGAAACACGCTGTCGCGAAGCCCGAGCTCTTCGAGCACGGCTCCTACGCACTCCTCGTTGCCGGGATACAGGTACGCGGTATCCAGGTAGTTGACGCCCCGCTCGATGGAGCGGGCGATGATTCGCCGCGCGGCTGCCCTGTCGGGACGGCCGACCTGATAACCTGGAAAGCGCATGCACCCCAGTCCCAGCGCCGAGATCTTGTTACCGCTCTTGGGATCGACCCTGTACTGCATACGCGACCACCTTCGCTCAAGGCCGGCAAAGCCATCCTATCCTGCAAGGATGCGGATCAAACCATCCGCACCGGGGCACCGTGATGGCCCCCGCGCCGTAGCGGGAGCGTCAGCGGCGCGCGCTGCTACGACGCATCGTCGGCGCCATCGGCATCCAAGGCGTCGACCGGCTCCTGGCCGTGCGGCGTCGCGCGAGAGACGCCGAACTTAGTGACCTCGCACGTGGCCGCATCTCCGGCATCGGCGTCGGCGCCCTCGATGGGCTTGGCATAGCTGAACTCGATGGCGTCGCCGACCTTGTAGCGCACGATCGCGAGCATGTCGGGCAGGGCGAAGTCATAGATCGCCCCGTCGCCCTCGAGCGTTACGAAGAAATGCGAGTTGCCGTCGATAACGGCCTGGGCGATGCTCGCGATGGTTCCGGAAGCCTTCTCCTCGGCACCAGATGCCGCCGCCTCCTCGTCGCTCAACGCGCCCTCCGCAGCGAGCATGGACAGGTAGCTCTCCTGGGCCGCGGCAACGGTGCTGCCCGTCGCGACGCTCTGGTAATGCTGCACGTTGATCATCGCGTACATCTTCACCAGGCCCGCGTTGTCCTTCAGCGCCATGAAGTACGTGGGCTGGCCGGATACGTTGAGCAGCAGCGGATAGGTCGCCTGGTATTTAAGGTTTTGGACCTGGCCCTCGGCCGATGCCATCGCGGAATCCTCCGTGGCACCCGGCACCGAGTAGAAATGCGATTCGCCGGTGCGCTGGTTCACCAGGATGAAGCCGATGCTGGAGTTATCCGCGGTAACCGAGGTCACGCCGGAATACAGGTAGATGTCGTCGCCCTGGGCGAGGTAGTTGTAACCCAGCTGGCCGTCCATACCCGGCGTGGTGCGCACCACGCCCTGCTGGCCGAGCCAGGAGTTCAGCCATCCCTTGGCGTAAGCGCCGCTCCAGTTGTACTGCTGGATGAGCAGATCGCTCGGATAGGCTCGGTCGACCCAGCTGGGAACCTCGTCCACCGGATAATCCTGCGTCTCCCCGGTACAGGCGTTCACCAGCACCACGCGATCTATCGTGGTTCCCTCGAACAGGCCGATGGTGCGCTTCTGCACCGGGAACACCCACCAGGGCGTCCCCTCCTCATCGAGCTCGAAGGACTTCTGGTCGAACATGTACATGGGGTACTTGAGCTGCGCGTACCGGTCGATGTTGCGCGCCAGGGGCTCCGACTCGCTGTACTTGATGGGCTGCTCCAGGCGCACCACCTGGGCCTCCTGGGTGACCATGTCGACCAGCACGTAGGCGGGAATGCCCTGGCTGCGGTTGGAGAGCCATTTAAAGAGGTCGGCATAGGTGAGCGGGCTCACGCGAACCGGACGGCCCTGGTAGTTGATCATGCTGTACGCGGGGCTGATCTCGAACTGGCTGACGTACTCGGGAATCGACCCCATCGCGCGGTTGCCCAGCAGCACGGCGGAATCGCGGTCGATCACCGGCACCTCGGAGTAATCGACCTGCTCAATATCTTGGGCGAAATCGCCGTCGGTGGTCTGGAGCACCGTGGCGTAGCGCTCGGCGTTGCCGGGCATGAAGGGCTCGCCCCACAGCAGGCCGAGGAAGAACAAGGCGATGACGCCCACGGGAACGAAGACCAGGCGGTTGAGGAGCACCGCGTGCTTCTTCGATCGCAAAGCGGCGACCTTGAGCGCCAAGATCGCGACCACCGCGATGGCCAAGATCCACATCCAGACGCGCGGGCTCTGCAGGTTGAGCGCAGGATGGAACCACCAATAGCCCACCGCGAGACCGATGAGGGCGAGAATGGCGAAGAGGATGAGCGCCCGACGGCTCCACTGCGCGATGCGCTGCGCTATGGGGCTGGAGCCGCGCCGACCGCCGCCGCCCGAGCCACCGCGCGCGGCGCCACTGGAGCCAGACGAAGCGCCGCCGGCGCCCGCCGGCCGCTCCTCGCCGTCGACCACGGCATCGACGGGTATGGGCTCCCCATCGGAGTCACCGCCCCGGCAGCCGCCGAAACCCGTGCCGAAGCCGGATCCGGAAAAGCCGAACATGCTGTGCAGCATATCTTGGAAATCGTCGTTGTTGAAATCGTTGTCCTGGGCCACCTGCGGTCCGCTCCTCTGGTCGTCGTTGCCGCTTCGCAACCGCCATGGCGACGCTTTCGCATCAAAGGTACAAGGGCGGGGCGAAACGTTGCGTAACGTCAACTATACCCAAGAGAAACCGCGGTCATCCCTATGCGATGGCGGCCACCATCTTTTTGACGAGCTTCTTGCTCGAATCGCACGCCACCAGCTTGCCGTCGATGCGCGCATAGGCCTTTCCCTCGAACTCGGGGTGCTTCTTCCGACATGCCCCGAAGCAGCCGCGCGCATAATCCCCTTTGGCAAGACCCGCCTTCAGATGCTTTTTCTTGACGCCCGAGCATTTCGGACAGACCTTCACACCGCACTTCGCCATCTCGGCCTCCTTGGAACGCCGGGCGGGCTGTCGACGCCGCGCCCGATATGCTACCCAGTTTGCAGCATGGTATCACGCGAGACGGCCTACGAGTTTCCCCTGTGCAACTTTTCTCTACTTTTCCGATGAAGACCCGCGGCGGCACGGCGGCGCCGAAAGCTCCTCGGGAAGTTCGAGGTATCGGGCGGGTAGAATGAATGCCCTTGCATCACGACCAAGAAGGCTGCCCGCGGGGCGGCCGGGAAGGAGAAGCGGTGAGGGTCGTTATCTACACCGACGGCGCGGCGCGCGGCAACCCCGGTCCGGGCGGATTCGGTGCCGTCCTCAAATACCAGGCGCCCTCCGGCAAGGAGCACGTCCTGGAGCTATCCGGCGGGTACGAGCGCACCACCAACAACCGCATGGAGCTCCTCGCCGTCATCAGCGCGCTCGAGGCGCTCAAGCGTCCCTGCGAGGTCGAGCTGCACTCCGATTCCCAATACGTCGTCAACGCGTTCAACAAGCACTGGGTGGATGGCTGGCTGCGGCGCGGCTGGCAGACGTCGCAGAAGAAGGCCGTCAAGAACATCGACCTCTGGAAGCGCCTGCTGGCGGCCAAGGAGCCCCATCGCGTCACCTTCATGTGGGTGAAAGGGCATGCGGGCCATCCGCTCAACGAACGCTGCGACCAGCTCGCCACCAGCGCCGCCGACTCGGGTACACTTGAGGTCGACCGGGGCTTCGTAGAGGGGGACGCCGACTAACGGCCGGGCGGCGCGCCGGTGCGAAGCCCCGTCCCCTCATGTGGAGCATCCCATCGAAGAACAGCAACGCGAAGGAGCGCGCCATGATTCGCATCGCCACCATCGGAACCAGCATGATCACCACCAGTTTTCTGGAGGTGCTGAACGCCAGCGAGCGCGGGCGCTTCGTCGGCACGCTCTCGCGCGACCCCGCGCGGGCAGAGCGCTTCTCGATCGAGCACGGCGGCGAGCGCGGCTTCTCATCGATCGAGCAGGTTGCGGCCGCCCCGGACGTCGACGCCGTCTACGTGGGCTCCCCCAACGCGCGCCACTGCGAGCAGGCACTCGCCTGCATCCGCGCCGGCAAGCACGTCTTAGTGGAGAAGCCCGTCTGCGCCAACCACCGTGAAGCCGAGCGGCTCTTCGCGGCCGCGCGCGAGCACGGCGTGGTCGCCCTCGAGGCCATGCGCCCGCTACACGACCCCGCCCTTTGCCTGATCCGCGACGCGCTGCCGCGCCTGGGCACGATCCGCCGCACCACGCTGCGCTTCGGAAAGTACTCCTCGCGCTATGACGACGTGCTGGCAGGAAGACACACCAATATCTTCGATTGCGCCATGGCTTCCGGCGCGCTCATGGACATCGGCGTCTACTGCGTCGAGCCGCTCATCGCGCTCTTCGGCGCACCCCGCACCATCCAATGCGCGGCGGCTCTTTTGGACGAGGGGACCCGCGGCATCACCGGCGGCGCCATCGACGGCGCGGGCGTGCTCTGCGCGAGCTACCCCGGCCACGTGGCCACGCTGCACTACTCCAAGATCACGAGCGACCTGGCCGAGAACCAGATCGAGGGCGAGCTCGGAACCCTGACGTTCGCCAGCGTTTCGATGCCCTCGAACGCGCGCATCGACCTGCGCGAGCGCAAGGCGGCGGACAGCGTGGGCTATTCCAGCACCTCCACCATCGAGTGCGCGCTCGAGCTGCCGAGCTGCCCCAACACCATGGTCTACGAGCTCGACGACTTCATCGATGCCATCCTGGCGGTGCAATCGGGCGCGTCCGCCGAGGACGCGCCCGCGGGCTGGCTGGGCAGCGTGGGAGACCTCCAGGCCATCAGCCTGGCGTCCCTCGAGGTCATGGACGCCGCCCGCGAGCAGATCGGCGTGAGGTTTTCCGCCGATACCGCCAACCGCTAGCGGCAAGCTCCCCTAGCCCAGGATGTCGAGCATCTGGCCCAGGCTCTTCTTGCCAAAGGAGATGCGCTCGGCACCACCGCGCTCGACCACCACGCACGGCACGCTCATGGCGTTGTAGCGCTCGCGCAGCTCGGGGAAGCGGGCGATGTCGTACACGTGCGCGGCGACGCGGGGGCAATCCGCCGCGATGCGCTGGGCGGACACGACCGTCTCGGGGCACATGGTGCAGGAAAGCGAGACGAGAACCTTTATGGAGATCTCATCGTCGACAGCCGCGATGCGCTCGGCATCCTCCCGTGCGATGGGCTGACCGGGCCCCGCGGCGTTATAGAGGCCCAAGACGAAGCTTGTGAACTCGTGTCCGCCGGGTACGCCGTGAAACGCCAGGCCCAACGGATTCCCCGCCGCATCGCACACCTCCACAAAGGGAAGCCCCTCGTCCTCGGACGCGCCCGGCGCCGCGCTCGACGCCTCCTCCAAGCCCAGCTTGTCCGTCAGATCGCAGAGCGCCTCCATGTAGGCGCGAAGCTCGGATGAGACGTCGGATCCATCCAGATGCAGGCGCAGCACCAGCGAGCGCTCCATGCGGGTGAACACGGTATCCAGCTGGGCGAGCACGGCATCGTCGAATAGCGTCGGGGATGCGGGTCCGCTCGCCGCTCGGTCCGTCGGCTTCTGCGGTCCGTCCCGGCCCGGATCCCCCTTGGGGCCCGCTGCGGACGCCGCCGCGTCCGCTTTGCTGCCCGTGCCGGGACGGCCGGCCGGCTGCGCGGGCACGAGACCGGTGCGTTCCTGGGCGGACTTGAGATAGCGCTCCATATCGGTCGCGGTCTGCGCCGCCTGGCCCACCGCGGTGGCGACCTGGCGCAAGCCCTTCACGCACACGTCGCCCGCCGCGAACAGGCCGTCGGCAGAGGTCATCTGACGATGGTCCGTGATGACGTAGCCCGCGTCATCGAGGTCGGCTATCCCCCGGACCAGCTGCGTCGCGGGCGCGTAGCCCACGAAGACGAAGATGCCGAAGGTGTCGCCGTCCGCGGCGTGATAGGCCCCCTCCTCGCCGGTCTTGAGATTGCGGTAGCGCAGGGAGCGCAGCGCGGTATCTCCCGCGGCCTCCACCACCTCGGTGTTGTAGAGCACGGTGATCTTCTCGTTGCACTTCGCCTCCTCTGCCGCTGCCGGGGCGCAGGTGAAATCATCCTCGCGCACCAACACGGTGACGCGGCGCGCGTACTTGGTGAGAAAGACGCTCTCCTCGGCGGCAGCGAAACCGCCGCCGATCACGAAGACGTCCTTATCGGTGAAGAACTCGCCATCGCACGTCGCGCAGTAGGCGACGCCGTGGCCGCGGAACTCCTCTTCGCCGGCAAAGCCGACGCTGCGGGGGCTGGCGCCCGTGGCGAGCAGCGCCGCGAAGCATGCGATCTCCCCCTTGGAGGTCATAACCCGCTTGACGTCCCCGTCCAGGTCGAACCCCGTCACCTCGGCGAGCATGAACTCGGCGCCGAACGCCTCCGCCTGCCTGCGCATGGTATCGGTGAGCTCGCTGCCGCTCGCGGAGTACACGCCGGGATAGTTCACCACCTCATCCGTGATGGTTATCTGGCCGCCGAAGCGATCCTTCTCCACCACCAGCACGCGGTAGCGCGCGCGTGCGAGGTAGATGGCCGCGGTCAGGCCGGCAGGCCCCCCGCCGATGACGACGGCGTCGTAGAGCTTGTCGATGTCCATTGGTTGCTCCTTCGATTTCGACCGGGATCGCGCGTCCATCGGATCAGCCATCCCGGAAAAAAGCCGCGGTGGTACGGGAAACCCCACCACCGCGGCCCTCTTGATATGCTTGTTATCCCCCTTGGGGTCCTTAGAGCTGGCCCACCAGGTCGAGGGAGGGCTTCAGCGTCTCCGCGCCGGGCTGCCACTTGGCGGGGCACACCTCGTCGCCGTGCTCGGCCACGAACTGAGCGGCCTGGAGCAGGCGGAGCAGCTCGTCGGCGTTACGGCCAATGCCGCCGGCGTTCACCTGGTACACCTGGATCTTGCCCGCGGGGTCGACGATGAAGGCGCCGCGCTCCGCCAGGCCGTTCTCCTCGATGAGGACCTCGAAGTCCCGCGACAGCGCATGCGTGGGATCGGCGAGCATGGGGTAGCCCACCTTGCCGATGCGCTCGGACGTCTCATGCCAAGCCTTATGGGTGAAATGGGTGTCGGTGGAGACGGAGTACACCTCGCAGCCCGCCGCGGAGAACTCAGCGTACTTGTTCGCCAGATCCTCGAGCTCGGTGGGGCAGACGAAGGTGAAGTCGGCGGGATAGAAGAAGAACAGCGACCACGAACCCAAGACGTCGGCCTTGGTAACGGTGCGGAACTCGTTGTTCTGATATGCCTGGACGGAGAAATCAGCGATCTCCTTGCCGATAAGGGACATAGGAACCTCCTTAATCAACGCGTTGCGTTCTTATTGGTACTGGGTCCTATTATGGGTTGAAGAATAGAGATGTCAAGCAGAATCTTGTCGATGAGACGAAAATCTGATGAAATGTACCTGTACCTATATCGCATGCGGGAAAACGAGAGAAAGGGGCGCCATGAGCGTGCAAAGGCGCAATACCCGTCAGCGTGCCATGGTCCTCGAAGCCGTACGCAACCACGACGACCACCCCACCGCTGATGATATCTATCTTGATATCCGCCAGATCGACAGCAAGATCAGCCGCGGAACGGTCTACCGCAACCTCAACCTGCTGGAGGAGACCGGCCAGATCAGCTCGGTACGAACCGAGGGGGGCAACCGCTTCGATTGGCGCGTGGACGGCCACTCCCATCTCATCTGCCGCAGATGTGGACGCGTGACCGACGTATCCCTCCCCTACAACGAGGAATTCGACCGAGACGTCGAGGCGCGCAGCGAGTTCGCCGACATCACCCATACCACGATCTTTCACGGTATCTGTCCGCGGTGCGCAGCAGCAGAGCGGGACCGCTAATTCCTCCCGCACCACCGGAAACGACGCAAAAGAACCCGGGAAGGAATCTGCTCCTTCCCGGGTTCCCCATGCAACGCGTCCATGATCGATACGGCTATAGATGCATGCGCACCGCCGCCGCGAGCATGCCGCTACTCCTCGATCGGCGTGTAATAGGTCTCGAGCACCGTACGGTAGACGCTGTCCTGGTCGAGATAGAACTCGGCATGCGAATCCCCCTGCGCCATCTCGCCGTCCAGCGAGACGACGTTGAACGAGGTCATGCCGTGCGCGACCATCTCGCTCACCAGATAGGAGAACTGGTCGAATCCCAGGTTGGTCCACGTGTACCCAAGCGCGGTCTGATAGAGGCTCAGCAGGGCGGCGGGATCGCTCGACGCGTTCTGGAGCACTTTCGAAGAGAACGCCTTGAGATACGACATCTGCCGCGCCTGGCGGTCGAGCGATGAGGTGAGCGACGAGGTATCGCGGTACTGCACATAGCGCTCGGCGGTCTTGCCATAGAGGGTAGTCTCGACGCCTTCGGAGATGCCCACGGAGGGAACGCTCTGCACCGGAACGAGCGTCACGCCTCCCACGGCATCGTTCAGCGGGCCGACGCCTTCGACGTTCAGGGTGAAGTAGTAATCGATCGGCATACCGTAGAGCACGCGCGAAGCGCACTGGGTGACGAGCTCCGAGCTTTGCTCGCTCGTGTTTCCATATGAGTACTGCAAGCAGATCTGCATCATATGCTGCCCGTTATACATCCCGTCGATATAGGTGTCGACCGCGACCATACTATCGCGCGGGATCACGATGCCGGTCGCCTTGCCCGTCTTCGTATCCAGAGCCACCACGATCACGGTATCGGATTGGCCGGCCGCATCGTTGCCGCTCGACGCGTTCGTCGTGCGGTTGTCGAACCCGATGAACGCGACGGAGACCATGTCCTCGTTCAGACGATAGGACGTGCCCTCGTATTCGACGGTCGAGCCCTTGTCCTCGACCGCCTTCTTCATGGATTCCTCGAACGCCTGGCGACCACGGGCTATGGACTGATTCAGCATGACGGCGGCCCCGGCCGTTCCCACGGCGAGCAACACGAGCACCACCACCAGCACCCGCAGCGCGATGCGCCGGCCGCGATGCGTCTTCATATGCTTGTCCGAAGGCTTGCGCTCAGTCATGTTATTTCGTCTCCTGATCAGAGGTGAGCACGGCGCTCACCAGGTAGCGCGACGTGCCGTGGAACTCGTTCAGCATGCAGGTGCTCAGCTGCACGATCTTGCTGTCCGTCGTGAGCTCGACGCCCTCGCGAACGCATTTGAGCAGGGAATCGGGATGGGCGACGAAATCGAAGTAGCTCTGCCGCACGTCCTCCTTCGAGAAATCGAAGGAGTTGAGAATGTGCCGGTCGTCGTATTTATACGCCGACACGACGGTGTACGTGTAGATATGACCGGGACGGTAGATGTAGAACGTGGGATTCTCGTCGAAGAACGCCTGGTCCTCGAAGTAATGGAGGTTCTTGAAGACGCCGTCGATGTCATGGCCGTAGATGACCGTGACCGGGTCGGAGAAATCCAAGCTGTTCGCCACCTGGGAGAAAGCCGTTCCCACGGGCGAGTAGTCGCCGTTCTGGTCGTGCGTGAGGTAGAAGAAGTCGTCGGTCGCGCTCTGCTGGATGGGCGTGTTGATCTGCGCCCCCGGGATGTAGAGCCACGCATAGCTCTCGACGTTGTTCTCCCACAGCGCGTTGAAGTCGATGGGGTTCTCGGGCAGCTCGCGCTCCTCCTCCGCGTCCTGCTCGGCCGGGGTCTCGGGAACCTCGGCGCCCTGCATGCGCTGCTGGGCCTGATAGATCTGCACTTGCTGCCAGATCAGATAGCCGCTGCCGGCGAGCACGGCCGCGATGGCGATCCCCGCCACGGCACGCAGGATGAGCGTGCGGCGGGCGCTGGGTGCGTTGTCAGTGGTCAACGTGGTACCAATCCGTTCTTCTACATCTTATGGGTAAAGGGCCCGTCCGAAGACGAGCCCTTTCGAACAAACGCCTATGCTAGCTGCCCTCGCAGCTGTTACTCGGAAACCCTCTTGCGCAGCGTGACGACAGCACCCGCGGCAACGAGCGCGGCCGCGGCGGTACCCGCCAGGACGACCGTGCTGTTCAGACCGGTCTGGGGGGACTTGGAGCCGGTGTCGGTGTTCACCACGGTGTCGGCCTTCTTGGCGACGATGGTGTGGATGGACAGCGTGTCCGTGGAGAAGGTGATGGTGCCGTCGGAGCTGGCGGTCCTGGTGATGACCTCGTTCTCGGCCTCGCCCTCGTGGTCGACGTAGACGTTCACGGTCGCGTTGGCGTACTCGGCGCCCAGGTTGTAGGCGAACTGGAACGGCGGCTCGACCTGGCCGCGGCTCGTCACCTTGAACGACGCGACCTCGGCGAAGCCCTCGGGCACCTCGGTGTTGGAAGCGCGCAGCTCCTCCTCGGGCTCGATGATGAGCTCGCCGGTACCGTTGCAGGCAGCGGCGGCCTTGACCTCGACGCCGGAAGGCGCAGAGTAGGTGATGGTCTGGGCCTTCACGTCGCCGACCGGGCTCTCCCAGGCGATAGCGCTCATGGGCACGGCGAGTGCAAGCACGAATGCACCGAGAACAGCGATGAACTTCTTCATGTTCATTCCCCCTTCGAATCGAACGCGACGGGCATGCCGCCGCGTCGCAAAAACATCTGACATCTGCAAAGTATACCGTAGCTGCAACAGAATACGGCAGACAGGGGCGATATTGACAATCGCGCTCAAGAATTAACGAAATCATTGCGCGCGCCGTGCAACCGCGGCGGCACATAGCCGCGGCCGGCTAGGGGCGCATGAAGAAAGCCAGGGCGATGGCGCCGGGACCCACGTGCGTGCCGATGGTGGCGCCGACGGAGTGGACGGGCAGCTCGTCGCCGGGATAGTCCGCCCAGAGCGCGCGGTGCGCCTCGATGTACTCGCGCAGCAGCTTGTCGCTGGTCCCCGCGTACCCGAGAACCACGGGTAGCGTGAAGTCGGCGCCGCCGACGCGCTCGATCTCCTTGGTGAGGAGGTTGCGCCCGTTCTTCATGCCGCGCGCCTTGCCGAGCAGCTGGACCTCGCCGTCCCGCACGGTGACGACCGGCTTGATGGAGAGCATCTCCCCCACCGCTCCCGCCGCGGCGGAGATGCGGCCGCCGCGGCGCAGGTACTCGAGCGTCTCGAGCAAGCCGAGCACCACGACGCGGGCGCGCATGGCCTTCACGCCCTCGACGACCTCGTCGGCAGACGCCCCCTGGTCGACCAGCGACAAGGCGTACTCGACCAGGGCGCGCTCGCCCACGGTGACGTTGCGCGAATCGATGATGCGGACCTCGCCGTCGACGAGCCCCGCCGCCGTGACCGCGCTCTGATGCGTACCGGAGAGCTTGGCCGAAAGGGTGATGACCACGATGTCCTCGCCCGCCGCGAGCGCCTCCTCGTACGCCTTCGTGAAGGCGTACGGGTTCACCTGGCCGGTGCTGGGAAGGTCGCGCGATTCGGTGAGGAGCTCGTAGAAGCGGGTGTTCGTGATGGTGACGCCGTCGAGGTAGATATCCTCACCGAACACGACCGACAGCGGCAGGACCGTCAACTGCGGATGGTCGGCGCTGTTCATGTCGCAAGCGGAATCGACGATGATGCGGACTGGCATGTGTTTCCTCCTTGCAGGGCATGCATGCCCCGTTGCGCGCTACTGCTCTTCGCGCGAGATACCCTTGAGCCGGCTGAGGATGGTGGATAGGGACGAGTACATGACCGCGCGCTCGGAAGCGGAGAGCTCGTCGCCCGCCCGGCACACCACGTCGCCGATCGTGCGGGTGGCGGATTCCATGACGCGCACGCCCTGCTCGGTGAGGGTGAGGCGCGCCCTGTAGCGGCCGGAGCGCTCGTCCTCCTCGATGCGGACGAAGCCCCTATCCTCCAAACCCGCGACGTAGCGGGAGATGGCCGCGCGCGTCACGCCCGATCGGCGCGCGAGCTCCGCGCTCGTCAAGCCCGCGGGCTCGCGCATGAGCTGATAGAGCAGCATGACGTCCGCGCCCTTCAACCCGAGCTTCGAAGCCTCATGGGCCTTGATACGCTGTATCTCCTTAGAGATCGCGCCGATGATCCCGACGAAATCCTCGAATCGCTCCTGCTCCATCACGACACCTCCTATACCGACGCATCCAACCAGCTTGTTAACGGGTATACATCCTACTGGGGGATGTTTATATGTCAACAACTACGCAAGTTCGACACATCATGCGAACACCTATGACCAAACGAGGATATGGCAACCTTCCGAGCGCGCACATCCCCCGCTCAAAAAAACACGGCCCCCCATTCGCCGGGAGGCCGTGCGGTCCGATCGCGCGAGCGCGCGCATAGCTGTCGCGTGCGGTGCGGGCTACGCGCCGAGAAACGCCAGGGCGCTCATGACGAGCAGGAAGCCCAGGGCGTACGGGAGCACCGCCTTGAGCAGGTCGGCGTCCTTGCCGGTGACGCGCACCGCGGCCAGGCCGATGGCGAGCGTCTGCGGCGAGAGCATCTTGCCGGCGGCGACGCCCAGGGAGTTCAGCGCCACCATCCAGTAGGGATCGGCGGCGAGCGCGACGGCGGCCTCCTTCTGAACCTGGCCGAACAGCATGCCGGAGCTGGTCCCCGAGCCCGTGACGAAGGAGCCCACCATGCCGATCCACGGGGCGACCAGCGGGAAGAAGGCGCCGGTCACGCCGATGCAGAACGCCGAGATCGACGAGATCATACCCGCGTAGCCCATGATCTTCGCGCAACCGAGCACCGAGAGCATGGTGATCACGGTGGGCATCATCTGCTTCACGGTATCGCGCAGCACCGCGCCCATGGTCTTCGCGTCAGCGCCCTGGATGGCTCCGCCGACGAACGCCGCGAGGAAGATCCACACCCCCGGCGTGTTGATCCATGAGAAGGAGAGCGTTCCGGGATTGGGACCGCTGAACACCTGCACCGAGGTGGCGAAGCGCGCGAGGAAGGCGTTCACCGAGGGCACCAGCTTCGAGGTTCCCAGCAGCAGGATGAAGATGAGGATGAAGCACGACCACGCCTTGAGGGCGCCGCGCAAGTCGAGCGAAGACGTCCGGGAGACCTCCATGTGGAAGCGCTCGTCGAGCCCGCCGGAGCGCTCGGCGCGCATGGCGAGCACCGCGGTCACCGCGAGCGCGCAGATGCTGCCCACCACGACGGACAGCTCCGGTCCGACGAAGGTCGCCACGGCATACGCCGGCAGCACGAAGGAGACACCCGAGGCCAGCGCGATGGGAAGGACGCCGCGGAAGCGGTCGGCCAAGGCGGGGCGCTCGGCGCCCGAAAGGGACGGCAGGGACGACCCGCCCGCCACGTAGACGATAAGGAAGGGCGCGGCGATGAAGAAGGGCGCAAGCTGCAGCATCTGAACGGAAGCGAGCTGCGCGGCGTCGAGTCCCACCAGGTTGGCAAGCGAGACGGTCGGGATGCCGATCGAGCCGTACGGCGTGGGCACGCCGTTGGCGAGCAGGCACATGAGCACCGCGGGGATGGGCGAGAAGCCCAGGGCGGCGAGCATGCCCGCCGGGATCGCGACGGCGGTGCCGAAGCCCGCCATGCCCTCCATGAAGCCTCCGAAGCACCAGGCGATAAGAAGCGCCAAGATGCGGCGATCGCTCGAGATGGAAGTGATCATGCCGCTGATGACGTCCATGGCCCCCGTCCTCACGCAGAGGTTATAGGTGAAGACCGCCGCGATGATGACGAGGACGATGGGCCACAGCGCCATGAGGAAGCCCTCCAGGCTCGCCGTGGCGACCTGGTCGACCGGCATGCCCCAACGGGTCGCGGCAAGGATGCCGGCGATGACGAAGGAGCCTATCGCAGCTTTCCACGTAGGCCACTTGAAAAGGAGCAGCATGACGACGAGCCATAGGATGGGCACCAGGGCCAGCAGAAACGAGATGATATCCATATATATCCCCAACACGTCCGGCGACGCGGCTGCGCGCAAGCGAAGCGCGCTCTGGTCGCGCCGGCACTGTATCAAACGTTCAAGAGGATACCGCAAGCTCGCCTATCATAGGAAAAAATACCACGCGTGTTACCGAATGGCCTTGCGATATCCCGTCGGCGCACGCGGCTATAATGGTTCGAATCTTCACAGCCGCGCCGCCACGCCGCGGCAACGGTCGACCGCGGCGCCGCGCAAACGCCGCATGACGGGATGGGGGCATCGTGGGAATCACTCCGCTCGACAGCATTCGAAAGCGCATCGCGCGCCGCGGCGACATCGTCGTGGGAAGCCCGCAGAGCCGCCGCGCGCCCACCGTGCGCCGCGCGCCC
>OBIU01000044.1_pt1 | contig 92729 bp, 84 predicted proteins | sample 1519871 | NCBI WGS metagenome assembly OBIU01 (sample SAMN04209229, study PRJEB22552) | human gut metagenome | biome: gut; material: feces | host: Homo sapiens | place: USA: Oklahoma
ATTTTGCCATAAAATTAACCCCCTAAAGTTGAATTTTTGGTCCAACTTTAGGGGGTCGGTTCACTTGGGTGGCTTTTATCATGCCAATCCGGACGTCCTGCTTTCTTTTGGAGCTGCCACCTCTTTTGACGGCGACCATAAAACCGCCGGTAACGTAGGTGTCACTTTCCGCGTCGGTCCGAAAACAGAAAAGACGGCTGCCATCGATAGTGGCACCTCTGATGAAGTCTTGCAGCGCTTAGATGCTCTGAGCCGCAAAGTCGACCGGTTGGAAGCAGAAAATCAAGACTTGAAGAATAAGTTGAATATAAAGTAACACAGATATCGGATGAAATAATTCTTTGACCGCGATATCGGTACGAATGCAAAAAGCCTACCGCTTGAACGGCAGGCTTTTTATTCCTTGTTAACCATGGAGGTATCGGTTACATCGTGCATCTTAAGTGGACTTGCCTTTTCTTCGCGATTGCCTTTGACCGTTCTCGATGACGGTCAGGGGCTTGAGGGCCCCTCTTTGTTATAGACCCATAAAGGCCAACATCTGCAGCATGCCCGGTACGAAGGTATCGAGATCGAGGGACTCTTCTAAAGTGTGTTCACCACGGCTGCGGCAGAAGCCAAAGGAAATGGCCGGGATGCCCTGACTCATGGGAATGTTGGCGTCGGTGCTTCCGGCAATGCACGTCGTGGGTAGGCCCTGCTTTTGTCGGATGGCGGTAATTCGCTGGACGAGGGGATTCTGGTTTACCTCACTGCACGGCCGTTCGCCAAGGCTTTTTAGGGATAGGCGTACATCCTTGGCGAGCGGTTTTTCGATGAGGTCATGGAAGAATGTATCAAGTCTTTCGAGGGCCTTTCCGTCTTCGGAACGAAGGTCGACGGTGAAGCTTGCCTTGGCGGCAATGGAATTAACCGTCGTGCCGCCGCTGATGGTGCCGACATTATAGGTCGTCTTGGGATGAGCCGGTAGGGACAGCTGGTAGAGTTCCTGGATGATCGAGGATGCGGCGGCAATGGCATTGGGAGTTCCGAAGCTCATCCAGCTGTGGCCGCCCGGCGTTTCGATGGTGACCTGATAGCGCCGGGAGCCGACGGCCGTTGCGACAAAGGTATCGAAGGTGCAGTCCACGGCGACGACCTCCGAAATCCGGCCGGCCCAGTCGGCCATGATTTTGCGGATGCCTTTGAGATTACCCAATCCTTCTTCGCCGACGTCAAAGGCAAAAAGGATGCCCTGGGGCGGCGTCAACTGTAAGTCGCGGATCATCTTGATGATGAACAATAAGCCGGCAATGCTGGCACTGTTGTCACTGCACGACGGGGCCGACAAAATGTTTTTCGACTGGTGAATCGGGATCTCGGACAGTTTTTCAAAGACCGTATCCATGTGGGCCGTATACAAGGCGACTTTCTGCCCCTTTTTCAGTCGGCAGGGATAGAGGACGTTTCCGCCGTCATCGATGTAGGCGCCGTCGGCTCCCAGACTGTGGAGGTACTGCAGAATCCACTTGCCCTTTACCTGTTCCCGGCCTGTCGGCGACGGGATGGAAATAATCGTTTTGAGAAGCTCCAGCCACTGGGCTTGGTTCTGACGTACATAAGCTTCAATCTTGTCGTTCATCTAAATGCGGGCAGGATACTCCGACCTCTTAGGTCGGGGCGGAATGCCCGCTCACCTCACTTTCTTAAAATACTAGAGTTTTAGTAACATATATGATATGGTGGTCTTAATGAATGCAATATATTCTTATGAAAGGCAGGTGAGAAAAAGTGTCCGACCTAACCAAAACCATAAAACTTCGCATCCATGTTTCTCCGGAACAAGAGATATTGTTCCAACAGATGACCGAACAGTACCGTCAGGCTTGTAATTTTGTGTCGCAATATATCTTCGACAATCAATTCAACTTGGCTTACCAAAGACTCAACAAAGAGCTGTACAGCGACCTTCGTGCGTTGTTTGGCTTAAAGTCGCAGCTTGCACAGTCGTCTATCAAGACTACTATTGCTCGCTATAAGACTGTCAAGCAGCAGCTATTCCAAAAGCCTTTCAAATACAAGAACGAAGATGGCAACTGGAAATACATCACGAAGACGCTCGAATGGCTTTGGAAGCCCATCTTTTTCAAGCGCCCGCAAGCGGATTTGGTTCGTAACCGTGATTACAGCTTCGTGGATAACGGCCAAAGCCTGTCTATCAACACCCTTGGCAAACGAACCCGGTGTACCTTTGAAAGCAAGCCATTTTCGAAGTATCTGGATGGCTCATGGAATCTTGGCACGGCAAAGTTAGTTGAACTCAAAGGCCGGTGGTATCTGCATATTCCCGTCACCAAAGCTGTCGAAGATTTCCAGAAGGAGAACGTCCGTCACGTTGTCGGTATGGACCGTGGTTTACGATTCCTGACGGTCAGTTACGATGAGCAAGGTAAAACCGAATTTGTTTCCGGGCGAAAAATTGCGGCAAAAAGGAACAAGTTTCTCAAAGTCAGACAGCAGCTCCAATCAAAAGGCACAAAATCTGCAAAGCGCAGACTCAAAGCCCTTTCCGGACGAGAGAACCGTTGGATGTCTGATGTAAATCATCGGATTTCTAAGACACTCGTTACGAAATACGGCAAAGATACGTTGTTCGTGCTGGAAGATTTGACAGGTGTCAGCTTTGAGGAATCGAATCTCTCTCAAACTGCAAAGCAGAACTATGACCTACGGAGTTGGCCTTTCTATCAGCTTGAGCAATTTCTGACCTACAAGGCTCACGAAAATCGCTCGGAAGTATTGAAAGTCTCGGCAAAATACACCTCTCAGCGTTGCCCGAAGTGCGCTACTATCCATAAGGAACACCGTAAGCCTCACCAACACCTGTATCGCTGCCAGTGCGGATACCAATCCAATGATGATCGTATCGGAGCTATGAATATCCAGCTTCTTGGTTCGATGTGGATTTCTGGAGACAATCACCCGCGTTACGAGAGAAAATGACTGCCTCGGAGTAAATCTCCGTGGCAAAACGGGTATCGTCAACTGCCCGATGATGTAGGCAGAATTAGGGAGGCCTCGCTAAGATGTCGTGACTACCTATGTTTTTCTGACTTACAAGCTCCCTCTTCTATAAGAGGGAGTCGTCGACAACTTCATCTCCTGCAATGATTTTCCCTATTATATCATATCTTGCATGATACGTGGCCCTACGGCGCTTAGGCGGGACGACATACGTATTTTTTCGATTGCCAGCAAGCAAAAAAGGCTCTGTCCGCATGGGACAGAGCCTTTCGTATATCTATTAACCTAAGATTTTTTTCAGGTCAGCTTCCGGCGTCGATGTCGGGGAGATGTTGAAGTTTTCAACTAAGTAGTTGAGGACGTTCGGCGAGAGGAAGGCCGGGAGTGTCGGGCCAAGATAAATGTTCTTCAGGCCTAAGTAGAGGAGGGTCAAGAGGATGCAGACGGCCTTCTGTTCGTACCACGAGAGGACCAAGGTCAAGGGCAGGTCGTTGACGCCGCAGTCGAAGGCTTTGGCCAAGGCGATGGCAACCTGGATAGCACTGTATGCGTCGTTGCACTGGCCCATGTCCATGATGCGCGGCAAGCCGCCGATGGTGCCGAGGTCGAGGTCGTTGAAGCGGTATTTACCGCAGGCCAGGGTCAGGATGACCGTATCGGCCGGGGTCTGCTGAACGAAGTCGGTATAGTAGTTACGGCCCGGACGAGCGCCGTCGCAGCCGCCGACGAGGAAGAAGTGTTTGATGGCGCCGGCTTTGACAGCGTCGATGACTTTGTCGGCAACGGAGAGAACCGTACCGTGGCCGAAGCCCGTCGTAACCGTCGTACCGCCGTTGATGCCGGTGAAGTGCTGTTCTTCTTTATAGCCGCCGAGTTCCAAGGCTTTTTCGATGACCGGCGTGAAATCTTTGTCTTCGCCGATATGGGTTACGCCGTCAAAGGAGACGACTTCCGTCGTGAAGACGCGGTCGATATAAGATTTCTTAGGCGGCATGAGGCAGTTCGTCGTGAACAGGAAGGCGCCGGGAACGCCGTCGAATTCTTTCTGCTGGTTCTGCCAAGCCGTGCCGAAGTTGCCTTTGAGGTGTTTGTATTTTTTGAGTTCCGGATAGGCATGGGACGGGAGCATTTCGCCGTGGGTGTAGATGTTGATGCCCTTACCTTCAGTCTGCTGCAGGAGGCGTTCCATGTCTTTCAGGTCGTGGCCGGTAACGACGATGAACGGGCCTTTTTCGATGGTCAGGGGAACCGTTGTCGGGACCGGTGTGCCGTAGGTCGAGGTGTTGGCTTCGTCGAGGAGGGCCATGCAGGTCAGGTTGACTTTACCCGTTTCCATGACGATGGGCAGCAGTTCGTCCATGCCCCAGTCTTCGCTCAATGCCGACAGGCCTTTGATGAAGAAGGCGCCCAGTTCGTCGCTGCTCTTGCCGAGCATGAGTGCGTGATAGGCATAAGCTGCCATGCCGCGCATACCAAAGAGGATGAGCGATTTCAGGGAACGGATGTCTTCGTTAGCATTCCACAGGCCGCTCATGTCGTAGTCGGCAGCCGGCGAGGAAGAAAGGGATGCCGATTCAGCATGAACTTTGTCGATCATGACCTGTGTCGTTTCGGTGTTGAAGTTGACGTTGGTAACCGTCGTGAACAAGCCTTCGAGAATGACCCGGTAGGTCTGAGCCGTCGGAACGGCGGTCTGACAGGTGCGTGCCAAGCCAATCAGGGCTCCTGTCAATTTGTCCTGGAGACCGGCTTCTGCCGACGATTTTCCACAGACACCGGCTCCGCCCGTACAGCCTGTACCGAAAGCGGTCTGTTCACACTGGAAGCAAAACATCTGTTGTTCTTTTGTCATTGAAAAAACCTCCTCTATTTTTATCACAATAAAAAATGAATGAATAACTGGATAATCTGTATTTTCAGCTCTTATCGAGTACACATAGAGTATAGCAGGGGACGTGTTCTATTTCCGTTGCATTTACAACAAAATGAAAATTTATCTTTCCTTTGGGAAACGAAAACGATGCTTGCGAAATGAGGTTTTCTACGGTAATATAGATGTATATAATCTATATTATAATAGATTCGACAGATATGTAAATAGGAGGAATTCACAATGTCAGATAATAAAACGTATGCTGTGTTCAAAACGAATCATGGCGATTTCACGGTAGAACTCTTTGCCGAAAAAGCACCGATTACGGTCGAAAATTTTGTCAAATTAGCTAAGGATAAATTCTATGACGGTACCATTTTCCACCGCATCATTGCCGACTTCATGATCCAGGGCGGTGACCCGACTGGTACCGGCCGCGGCGGCTCGGAACAGACCATTCCCGACGAATTCGGCCAGGGCCTTGATTTCAGCCAGCCCGGTATCTTGGCTATGGCCAATGCCGGCCCCAATACGGGCAGCTCTCAGTTCTTTGTCACCGTCGTACCGACGCCGTGGCTTCAGAACCATCATTCGATCTTCGGCAAGGTCGTCAAGAACTACGACGTCGTCGAAAAAATCAGCGGTGTCCAGACGGACTTCGCCGACAAACCGCTTGAAGATGTCGTTTTGAATACCGTTGAAATTACTGCTGAAGCGTAAGGCTTCATGACTTATTATACGTATATGGTGCGCTGTGCCGACCAGTCGTTATACACTGGATGGACCCTCGATGTGTCTAAACGGGTGGCAGCGCACAATGATGGCAGAGGGGCTAAGTATACCCGTTCCCGTCGACCTGTGACCCTGGCCTGGTGCCAGGGTTTTCCTACAAAACACGAAGCCATGCATTGGGAGTGGGAAATCAAGCAGTGGTCGAAAGACAAAAAAGAGCAGCTCTGCCGCAATCAGCTTTCGGTTTGTCCAAAGGGAGATGACTTACCATGAATCGATGGAAAAAATGGCTGACGACGATGGTGGCCGGCTTTACCCTCTGTGTAGCGCCGGTAGCCGCTGTTTCTGCAGCTTCGGCAGCCCAAATCCTGCTTTACGGCGCGGCTTCGATGGCCCTGGCCCGTCAGCAGTTGATGAAAATGGATGATCAGAATCAGAAACAGATGTTGGCCAGTACCCAGGCGAAGACCGGCGTCCTTGATAATGAAGCCTACAGCCGACGGGTAGAAACGATTCAGCGCAACCTCGTGGCTACGGGCCTCGTAAAACGAAATTATGACGTATACGTCAATCCTTCGAAAGAGCTCAATGCTTTTGAAACCGTAGGCGGCGTCATTTCCATCAACCGCGGCATGGTTGATGCCTTAAATGATGATGAACTGGCCTTTACCCTTAGCCATGAAATGCAGCACGGGGAAAAGCGTCATGCCGTCAACGGCGTTCTGAAGAGTATCGGCATCGCGACCTTGGTCGACGTAGCCCTCGGCGGCAATGCCAATGTCCTCGATATCCTGCTCGGCAGTGTGGCTGTTAACTATATCGATAATGAAGTCGTTACCATGGACCAGGAAAAACAGGCCGATGAAACGGGTTTCAATATTCTCAAGAATACGGAGTATAATGTCGGTGGCGCAGCCTCGTCCATGCAGTATGTCTACGAGCAGTACGGCGATTTGTGGCAGGAAGGGTTTAAACGGGTCATCAGCCCCAATAACCATCCCCAGATGTCGAGCCGTATTCAAAAATTGGCCGGCCGCATGAGCCAGTGGTCGGGGAACCACGTCCAAGTCGGCGGCAATACGGTCTATGTCAACGCTCAGCCCGTCGTGACGCCGGCGGCCATGGGCTCGTATTCTTCGCGGCGCAGGGCCTTCCTGGTTGCCGGGAATTTGGCGCGGTCCTTCCACGATGTCTATGGCGAAGCGCCAAAAGACAATAAGGTATTGACGGAAACGATCAATAAAAAAGACCCGTCCTGGAATATCAGCACTCAGGGCGATGAACTCTATTTAAACGGCCAGTACATCATGACCGGAACTGCCGGCGACAGCGTGACGCGCATTGCCAGCAACCTGCAGCGGGCCGTCGACAGCAAGTCGGCCATGCTGAGCAAGGGCGATATCCAGCAGAAAGACAAAGAATGGACACAGAAGTACGGGTATAAGGCCACTAAAGAAAACCAAGTAAAGAAGGATAAAGATGCATAGGCAGATCGCTTGTGTCGTGGCGCTCATGGTACTGACCCTAAGCGTTGGTATCTTTGCCGGAGCTCGTCAATCGACGCATTCTCCTGGTGTCGATATGGTTTTAGAACAAGCTCGGCAGCGGGCCATGCCCGATAATGAAGAGATGCCAGTCCTTCAGGGAAAGCCCACGGTGACATCGCATTATCCGCAGTCGAATCCGGCTGCCGGTCATCCAATCCTTCGCTGGAGCCGCGTTGATGGCGCCGTTATGTACGATGTACAGATTTTGAAAAAAGACGGCGACGCCGATGCAGGAGCGACGGCCTATGAACCTTTCATGGAGGATCAGCGGGCTTATGCGACGGGGTTGGAATTAAAATTACCCGATACGTTCTTTGGTTCCGTCTTTTACTGGCGCGTGCGCGGTCTGGACCTCAAAGGCCGGCCGGTCAGTGAATTTTCTGATATTGAAGAAACCTACGTGAATATTTTTAAATCCGTGAGGGAGAAGCCGACTCCCTTGTCTTTTTACAACCAAGGTCCCGGTCAATGGCTGCTCTATCCGGTGTATGACTGGATTGCCGTTCCCGGTGCCAAGTCGTACGAAGTAGAAGTTCTTGATGGGGCTCCGGAAAATCCTAACGGGACGAGGCCGTCGATCCACCGTATTGACGTCTATCATCCGGAATACTCCCAGCAGTATGACCAAAAGGCTCGCTGGGGTGACAAGCCCTTTTACTGGCGTGTTCGGGCCTTGGATGAAGATGGAAAGCCCATTGGCGGCTATTCCGATGCCGTGCCCTTCGAGCTGAGTCCTAAGACCGAAGCCGGGGAAGTGGCCATTTTTGGCGACAGTATCAGTCACGGCGGCGGCAGTGTTTCCTATTCGCCCACCGATTGGGAGTTCAGCTATGCTTCGTATCTGCACTTTCCGACGATCAATCTGTCTCAAAGCGGTGATACGAGCACAATGGCTGCCGAGCGCTTTGAAAAGGATGTCCTGCCCTTTAAGCCGTCGTACGTCATCGTCCTTGTCGGCTCGAACAGCCTGAGGGCCGGCGTCCCGTCATGGGAAGTCATTGGCGATCTCCAGTCGATTAAGAAACAGGCTCTGGAGAACGGCATAAAACCAGTATTTCTGACGATTCCGCCGCTGAATCCGCGCAACATCAAGGCCGCCTTCGACCAGGATACGACCGACGATTGGCGGCTCTCCATTGCCGAAGTCAACGATTATATCGATACCCAGGTTCACATCGATATCGTACCCGGCATGGCCGATGATGACGGTGAACTCAAAACCGAGCTTGCTCTCGACGGACTTCATCTGGATCCACCGGGAAAAGAATTGATGGCCGAGGCCATTAATAATGCCTGGGATGATATTACGGCCCTTCCTGACAGCGCTTGGGAATAGGCCTCTATCTAAACGATTGTAAAAAAATAACGCCCTGCCGCAGTGTGGCAGGGCGTTTTGCTATTCGGATAATAATTTTTTGGCCGTGAACTGGTCGGTAATGAGGACGTTGGCATAGCCGCCTTTTAAGGCAGCTCGGATACTGTCTACTTTTCCGTCACCGCCGGAAAGTAAGATGCTGTATTCTTTGTTCCGAAGGTCGGCCAGGTCGATTCCAACGGTGCGGTCATTCAGTTCCTGACTGGAAATATTGCCATCTTTGTCGAAGAATCGGGAACAAATGTCGCCGACAGCATGAGTTTTTAAATAGTTCTTTTCCTGTGAATCGGCATAGCCCAGGCGGAAGAAAAGGGCGTTGTCGCGGACGGTACCGACACTGAAGATGGCGATATTGGCATTGCGGCCGAGTTCAAGGACGCGTTTGATATGGCGGTCGCGGTAGACCATTTCCTTGACTTCCTTAGAGTCGAATAAGACCGGAAGGGGCAGGTATTGAGCAATGGTACTGTAATTGCTGGCGAACTTTTCCAAAATTTCATTGGCATAAGTTTCGCTCGTCGATAAGGTGATGCCCCCTTCGAGCTGGACAATTTGGGCACCTTTTAACGGGTGGGGGAGGAGTTGATGGGACAGATTCTTCAGCGTCGTTCCCCAGCCGACGCCGATGATGTCGCCGTCTTGAATGATGTCGTTGACGTAAGCGGCGCCGCGCTGTCCGATGTATTTCTTTATTTCCTCTTCATCTTCAATGGGCGCGTTGGCGATGCAGACGTCGCGCAGTCCGTAGGCGGCAGCTACTTTTTGGGCCAGTTGGCTCTGGTCCTCGATGGGGTCGAAGATTTCGATGCGTACAAAACCCTTGTCCTTAGCATGCTGCAAGAGTCGCGAAACCGAAGGGCGGGATAATTTCATCTCCTTGGCGATTTCTGCCTGGCTGAAATTGGACTGATAGTATAATTTTGCGGCACTGATTGCCAGTTTATTCTTATCATGTTGCATAGGCATTCATCCTCAATATGGTGCTTCTCAAAACACGGCTGTCGAAAGGAAATTCGTACAATAACTTCCCCTTTATTATCGCATTTTTAGCGGTCCCTTTGCAAGGTGGAACGATATAATAAAAAAGATACTGACTGTATATACATTGCATCTTGCATAAAAAACATGACTTTACGAAGGTTATACAAGAATTGAAAATATGTGAAAATGTAATTGAAAATAATTGCGAGAGATGTATAATGAAAACATGTAAAGCATTATATGCAATAAGCGAAAGAATTGCTAGATGTTATGTATGGAAGGAGAAATGTATTATGCAGGAAAAGCAGTATGTAATGGCTCTTGACGCCGGCACGACGAGCAATCGCGCGATTATCTTTGACAATGAATCACATATCGTCAGTGTCAGCCAAAAAGAATTCACCCAGTATTTTCCAAAACCGGGTTGGGTAGAACACGATGCCAACGAAATTTACCACACCATGCTGGAAGTCATGCGGGAAGCCTTGGCCCAGTCGAATCTGACAGCTAATGAAATTTCAGCTATCGGCATTACCAACCAGCGTGAAACGGCCGTCGTCTGGGATAAAAGAACGGGCGATCCGGTGTACAATGCCATCGTTTGGCAGTCTCGCCAGACGGCAGAAATCTGTGAAGACTTGAAAGCTCGCGGCCTGGTCGATGAATTTCGTGAAAAGACAGGATTGGTCATCGATGCTTATTTCTCAGGCACCAAGGTAAAATGGATTCTTGACAACGTAGAAGGGGCTAGAGAAAGGGCGGAAAATGGCGATCTCCTCTTTGGGACCATCGACTGCTGGCTCGTTTGGAAGCTGACCGGCGGCAAAGTTCATATTACGGACTACTCCAACGCATCGCGCACACTTATGTTCAATATCAAGGAATTAAAGTGGGACGACCAGCTCCTTGAATATTTAACCGTTCCGAAATCGATGCTGCCGGAAGTTCGTCCGTCGAGCGACATCTATGGTTGGACGGAACCGTCTATTCTCGGCGGCATGGTCAATATTGCCGGTATCGCCGGTGACCAGCAGGCAGCGCTCTTCGGTCAGACCTGTTTTGAACCGGGCATGGCCAAGAATACCTACGGCACAGGCTGCTTCATGCTGATGAATACGGGGACGACGCCCATCCCGTCTAAGAACGGTTTGGTCACGACCATTGCCTGGGGCCTTGACGGAAAAGTAGAATACGCCCTCGAAGGTTCGATCTTCGTCGCCGGCTCGGCTATCCAGTGGCTCCGCGACGGCTTGCGCCTCATCGATACGGCGCCCGATTCGGAATGGGTCGCAAAACGAGTTCCCGACTCTGACGGCGTCTATGTCGTACCGGCCTTCGTCGGCCTCGGGGCTCCTTACTGGGATATGGATGCCCGCGGCCTTATCATCGGTATTACTCGAGGCACGAAAAAATCTCACATCGTCCGAGCTACCCTTGATTCCATGGCTTATCAGACGAAAGACGTTCTCGGCGCGATGGAAGCTGACTCGGGCATCAAACTGGCAGCCTTAAAGGTCGACGGCGGCGCCGTTGCCAACAATATGCTCATGCAGTTCCAGGCCGATATCCTCGGCGTTCCTGTCGATCGTCCTCAAGTCATTGAAACGACGGCCCTCGGTGCGGCATACCTGGCCGGTTTAGCTGTCGGCGTCTGGGATTCGAAAGAAGATTTGGTATCGAGCTGGAAACTTCAGAACCGGTTTGAACCGACCATGGATCCTGAAAAATCCGGTGCCTATTATAAAGGCTGGCGCAAAGCGGTTAAACACGCAATGCATTGGCTGAGTGATGAAGACTGATAAAGAGGTGTGTAACTATGATATACGATAACTTACTTGGTGAATTCATCGGAACAATGGTCCTCATCGTCTTTGGGGGCGGGGTCTGTGCCTGCAATACCTTGGCTAAATCGAAAGGCCAGGGCGGCGGTTGGATTTGTATTACTACGGCATGGGGTTTTGCCGTAATGCTCGGCGTCTTTACGGCGACGACGCTGGGGGCACCGCAAGGTGACTTGAATCCTGCCGTTACTTTAGGGAAAACCATGATCGGCATCTATTCGGTACCGCAGTTTATCATGACTTCGATCGTTCAGATCCTGGGTGGCTGCCTCGGTGCCGCTATCGTTTGGCTGGCTTATTTGCCCCATTGGGCTGAAACGGAAGACAAGGCTTCGAAACTGGGCATTTTCTGCACGGCCCCGGCTATCCGCAACTATCCGGCCAACTTCCTTTGTGAATTTATCGCTTCCTTCTTCTTAATGTTCGTCATTTGGATGATCTTTTCGCCGGCTGTCGGTAAGATTCCTGCCGGCCTTGGGCCATACATCGTCGGCGTCCTTATCTGGGCCTTGGGCATGAGCCTTGGTGGTCCTACGGGGTATGCTATGAATCCCGCCCGTGATTTGGGGCCTCGTCTGGCTCACGCCATCTTGCCGATTGCCGGTAAAGGCGGCTCCGATTGGGGGTACGCCTGGGTTCCTGTCATCGCTCCGATGGTTGGTGCCTTTGCCGCCTACGTCGTCGCTGCGGCACTGCACGTATTTTAATTTCATGAAGCGTATTTCGGTTATAGGGACTCGGTATGAGTCCCTATAATTTTAAACTTTACAAAATTTCTTTATAAAATGAAATTAATTTCAAGTTAGGACAATGCATATGTCATGGCTTATTTTGGGGCTATGATAAATTAGCATTGCCCTGAAATGAAAAAATGTAAAAATACACTTGCAATTATTTTCACAAACTTATATAATAAGGGCATCAAAGATAGTACTCCATGGCATTTACAGAGAAAGAGGTTGTGAATATGACAAAACAAGCAGATGTCGTCGTAATCGGCGGCGGTATTACCGGCACAGCCATTTTGCACGAATTATCCAAGTATAATCTTCGCGCTGTTCTGGTTGAACAGGAACCGGAATTAGCAGCCGGTACGACAAAAGGCAATAGTGCCATTCTTCACGCAGGTTTCGATGCTCCCACGGGAAGCATGAAGGCTTTGATGAACGTAGAAGGCAATGCGATGTACCATGAATTAAAGGATGAATTGGATTTGGAAATTCGTTGGTCTGGGTCATATGTCGCAGCTCTCGACGACGAACAGGTAGAGGTCCTTCAGGAACTCCTCGCTCGTGGACAGGCCAATGGCGTTCCCGGTTTGAAAATCGTCAGCGGCGATGAAATGCGCCAAGAAGAACCGAATGTCAGCAAAGATATCAAAGCAGCTCTTTTTGCACCGACTGCCGGCATCTGCTGGCCCTTTGGACTGGCTCTGGCCTTTGCGGAAAATGCCGTCATCAACGGTGCCGAAGTCATCCGTGACTGTAAGGTTACGGACATCGTCGTAGAAAACGGTGCCGTCAAGGCCGTTGAAACGGATAAAGGAACGATTGAAACGAAGTACGTCATCAATGCTGCCGGCGTCCATGCCGATGACATCAGCCGCCTGGCTGGTGACGACAGCTTTACGATTAAACCGCGCCGCGGCGAATACATTCTCTTCGATAAGACGGCTCAGAAAGATTTGGTCTACTCACCGATTTTCCCGACGCCGACCAAGATGGGCAAGGGGATTCTGGTCTGTGCCACGACCCACGGTAACGTCTTCGTCGGTCCGAATGCCCAGGACCTTCCGGAAGACGACAAGGACGATACGGCCGTTACCATTCCCGGGATGGACGAAATCCTGGACAAGGCTCGCCGCTTAGTCCCCAATATCCCTGTCGGAGCTACGATTACTGAATTCTCCGGTGTTCGCGCCGTTTCCAGCACAGGTGACTTTATCGTCGGTCCGTCGGAAAAGACGAAAGGCCTTCTCCACGCTGCCGGCATCCAGTCGCCGGGCCTCACGTCGGCACCGGCCATCGCCAAAAAACTGGTAAACCTCATCGTATCGGAAACGGGTGCTTCGGCCAATACCGATTATAAAAAAGGCCGTCCGGCCCAGCCTTGCTTCCGCATGATGCTCGATGCGGACCAGAAAGCCCTCATCGCCAAAGATCCTCGCTATGGCCGCGTCATCTGTCGCTGCGAAACGATTACCGAAGGTGAAATCATCGATGCCATCCATCGTCCCGTCGGTGCCCGCACCGTCGACGGTGTCAAACGCCGTACCCGTGCCGGCATGGGCCGCTGCCAAGGCGGTTTCTGCGGACCTCGTGTCACACAGATTTTGGCCCGTGAATTGAACATCCCGGTTACGGAAGTTCGGAAAGAAATGCGTAATTCCTATATGTTCTATAATAAAGAAAGCGGAGGTAAGGCATAATGGGTGAACAACTTTATGATATTATCATCGTTGGCGGCGGCCCGGCAGGCCTGTCTGCTGCATACAGCGCCTGGCAGAACGGCGCGAAAGAAATCCTCGTCCTCGAACGTGACCGTGAAGCCGGCGGCATTCTTCAGCAGTGCATCCACAACGGCTTTGGTCTCCATCATTTTAAAGAAGAATTGACCGGTCCCGGCTACGCCCAGCGCTGCTATGATTTGGTCAAAGATAAACCGGAAATCAAAATCCTCGTCGATACGATGGTCTTAAACATCGGTCAGGATAAAACCGTTACCGCCGTCAGCCCGGAACACGGCCTGATGAAAGTAAAAGGCAAGACGATCATCCTTACCATGGGCTGCCGTGAACGGACGCGCGGTGCCATCCGCATTCCGGGCTATCGTCCGGCCGGCGTTTTCACTGCTGGTGCGGCTCAGCGCATGGTCAATATGGAAGGCTATTTGCCGGGCAAGAAAATCGTCATCCTCGGCAGTGGTGATATCGGCTTGATCATGGCTCGCCGCATGACTCTGGAAGGCTGCAAGGTACAGGCCGTTCTCGAAATCTGCCCCTTCTCCAACGGTCTTACGCGAAACATGGTTCAATGCCTCTATGACTATGATATTCCCCTGTATCTGTCGCACACGATTACGGCTATCCATGGGAAAGATCGGGTCAGCGGCATTACGGCGGCCAAAGTCGACGACCATATGAAACCGATTCCGGGCACGGAATTCGATATCGACTGCGATACCCTGCTCTTGTCCGTCGGCCTCATTCCGGAAAATGAATTGTCCCGCGGCTTGGGCATGGCCATGCATCCCTTGACCAATGGCCCGATCGTCGACCAGCATCGTGAAACGAGCATCCCTGGTATCTTTGCTGCCGGCAATGTCGTACACGTCCACGACTTAGTCGATTTCGTATCGGAAGAAGCGGAAATCGCCGGCAAGTACGCGGCTCTCAAGGCTCAGGAACAGCTGCCGGAAGACGTCGCTGATATCGCCATTGAAGCTGTTGACGAAGTCAGAACCTGCGTTCCCCAGCACGTCCGTGCTACGGCCGAAGGAGAAACGATTCGCCTCTTCATGCGTGTCCGCAAACCGATGAAAAAAGTTCGCCTTACGGTAAAAAGCGGTGACGATACGCTGCTGACGAAAGTCCTCCCCGTTGCCAAACCGAGTGAAATGATTGCTGTCAACGTACCGGCTGCCAAAGCCAAAGGTCATCATGCGGATTGGACTGTTTCCGTAAAGGAGGAAGCATAATATGAGCGTAGAAACGAAACAATTAAACTGCATCAACTGCCCTATGGGCTGCTTGCTTACGGTTACTTTAGAAGATGGTAAAGTTACGAATGTAACCGGCAATACCTGTCCTCGCGGCGAAACGTATGCCCACCAGGAATTGACCGATCCCCAGCGCATGCTGACGTCGACGGTCAGCATCGAAGGCGGTGAACTGCCGCTCTTGCCGGTCGTATCCAAGACGACCCTTCCGAAGGGGAAAATCCTCGACTGCGCCCTGGCTTTGCGCAGCGTCCATGTCAAAGCTCCGATCAAGACTGGCGATGTCATCGTCAAAGATATCTTAGGCCTCGGTGTCGATATCGTAGCCAGCCGGGACATGTAAGACGATAAAACGATATTGAAATATCCTCTCTCTGTATATACGTAAAAACGCCCGCCAAGAAAATTTCTTGGCGGGCGTTTTACATATATAAATCATTAAATAGCGATAGAAAAGACTTAATCCCAACCTAATTTGCGGCGCTTTTCTTCGATGTCGGCGACGATCTGTTTGGCCAGGGCCTTGGGATCGACGTTGACTGTCATGACTGAACCGAGGGTTTCTTTCGTATCGTGTTTCAAGAAGTTTTCAACATTGGTCGAGCCCTGGACCGGCGGTTCGACGCAGTGATAGGAGTCGATGCCGAAGAGGCGGAAGGCAAGGGATGCGTCGAGGCCCTTTTCGTTGGACCATTCCGGGCTGGCGAAGCCATAAGGCATGTCTTTGATGTCGTGGCCGGCAGCCTGGGCGATGCCGCCTAAGACGACGGAGGCACGGGTGTTGTCGACGCATTCGCCCATGTGCCATACGGGAGGCAGTTTGCCGCCGAGGAATTTCTGTAAGGAATCTCCGGCCTTAGCGGCGCCTTCTTTGCTGCAGAAACCGAGCTTTAAGAGCGGGAAGGAAGCACAGCCGTTGGTGAACAGGAGAATGTTGTTTTTCAAGAGTTCATCAGCTACGTCGACGACGGCCCGTTCGTAAACGACACGGGGGTTGTTGCAGCCGACGATATTGACGATGCCTTTGATCTGTCCGCTCTTCAGGGCGTCGGCAAGAGGGCCGAAACCGTTGAATTCTTCGGCGATGTTTTCAGCATTGAAGCCGACGTCGGCCGTGACTTCGTAAGACGGGATGAAGACCGGTACGTCGCGGCGGGCTTCAAAGCTTTCGATAGCCCGGGTTACGATTTTTCGAGCCAGTTTTTCCGTATCTTCAATGTTGGAATGGTGGTGGTCATAGGCGTAGTGTTCGGCGCCGGGCAGACGGGCAGAATCACTGGTCGTGACGACGGTCGTCTTAAAGCAGCGGGCAACGTCCATAATGGACGGGAAGACGTCCTGGACGTCAGCGACCCATAAGTCGAGGGCGCCCGTACCGAGGACGAGTTCGGCGCCGACGGCGTTGGACAAGGGGATGACCCCTTCATAGCGGTACATGGCGGCCAGGCAGGAACAGCAGACGCCGTAGAACTGAATGCCCTTGGCGCCGTGAGCCTTGGCCAGGTCGATGAATTCCTGTGAGCGGCCGACGCGGACGATTTCACTGACCAAGGTCGGAAGATGACCGTGGACGGCGATGTTGACGTAGCCCTTTTTCAAGGCCCCGATATTTACTTTGGACGTAGCCCGATGGCCGATGCCGAAGACGACGTCCGTTGCGATGTTGGCAGCGACGACGCCGGTAAAGCAGAAGGCCAGACCGCAGCGCAGGAACTGTTTCATGATGCTCTGCCAGTCCCCATCGGTACCGACGCCGGTGCGATGGTAGGCGTCAAAGACTTCGTTGTAGGCACTGATGGGGATGATGTCGAGGTCGTTCCAGACTTTTTGCCGTTCTGCCGGAGCCATGGCTTTAATCGTTTCGTAGTCATCGGGCAGCGGGCGGGAGAGGTCGGCCAAGAGGACGTCGGCCAATTTGCCGGCAAGAGCTTTGACGTCGTCTGTATCATCGGGAATGCCGAAGGCTTTGCAGACCTGGTGCAGTTTTTCAACGCCGAGGATGGGCAGGTTCAGCCGCCCTTCGGAGATGAATTTCAAGGTCAGCAGGACTTCACGGGCGTGGGCCCCGTGCTGGGCAACGCCGGCGGCGGCACTGCGCAGGAGGTTGCGCGATACGATGAGGTCGGCATCGGCGCCGCAGACGCCGCGAGGTGTTTTCGGCGTAATCTTACAGGGACCCATGTTGCAGTTCTTACAGCAGACGCCGGCAAGGCCGAAGGTACACTGTGGTTTTTGCTGGTCAAAGCGGTCGAAGGTCGTATCACAGCCGATTTGTTCCATGCGCAGCAGCATTTCACGGACAGCCGGGTCCGGCGTCTGTTCCAACACATCCTGCTTGGAGGCGAAGGTCTTGCGATATTCGGCAACGGCCTTCATGTAGTCATTGACGCCGCCGTGGACGTGGGGGTGGTTGTGGTCATGGGGATGGACATGATCGGCCAGACTGTCATGATGATGGTCGTGATCGTGATGATGGTCATGGTCATGATCGTGATGATGGTCATGGTCATGATCGTGATGGTGTTCATGGTCATGATCGTGATGGTGTTCATGGTCATGATCGTGATGGTGCTTATGGTCATGATCGTGATGATGTTCATAGTCATGATGATGTTCATGGTCATGTTCATGATGCTGTTTATGGTCATGATCATGATGGTGTTCATGATCGTCGTGCTGGTGTTCCTTTTCTAACTCTTCTTTAGACATAAGGATACTTCCCTTCTAAATGAATAAAAATATGATAAATACTTTCATTTTATCAAGTGAATAACACTTTTTCTTGATGAAAAAAATGAACTGCCCTTATTATAAAAGCAGTTCATTTTTTTGGCAAGATGGGTGTTGGTTAGTTTTTTCGTGAGAATTATTTTACTTTCTGCTGGATGAAGCCCGGCGTCGTGAGGTAACGGTCGCCGTTGTCCGGCAGGAAGGCTACGATGGTTTTGCCAGCGTTTTCCGGACGTTTGGCAACTTCCGATGCGGCAAAGAGGGCTGCACCGCCGGAGATACCGATCAGGAGGCCTTCGGCTTCGGTGAATTTCTGAGCCGTTTCAAAGGCCTGTTCGTTGCTGACCGTGAAGACTTCATCATAGATCTTCGTATCGAGGGTTTCAGGAACGAAGTTGGCACCGATGCCCTGGATTTTATGCGGGCCGGCATGGCCTTCGGAGAGGAGCGGCGAATCCTTCGGTTCGATGGCGATGATCTTGACCGACGGTTTCTTTTCTTTGAGGTACTGGCCGACACCGGAAATGGTACCACCGGTACCGATACCTGCCAAGAAGATGTCGACGGCACCGTCTGTATCTTCGTAGATTTCCGGACCCGTCGTCAGGCGATGAATTTCAGGGTTGACGGGGTTGGTGAACTGGCTGGGAATGAAGGAATTGGGAATTTCTTTGGCCAATTCGTTGGCTTTATCGACGGCACCCTGCATGCCCGTTTTCCCCGGAGTCAAGACGATTTCAGCACCATAAGCGGAGATGAGGTTGCGGCGTTCGACGGACATCGTTTCCGGCATGGTGAAGATGGCGCGGTAGCCTTTTGCTGCGGCGACAGCAGCCAGGCCGATACCGGTATTGCCGCTGGTCGGTTCGATGATGACCGAACCCTTCTTAAGGACACCTTTCTTTTCAGCGTCTTCGATCATGGCTTTTGCGATACGGTCTTTGGCAGAGCCGGCCGGGTTAAAGGCGTCGAGTTTTACGAGCAGATTGGCAGAAATGCCAGCAGCGCTGTTGTAGCGTTCCGGTTTCAATAACGGTGTGTTGCCGACTAACTGTAACATAGACGTGTAAATTTTACTCATGATACATCTCTCCTTTTCGTATGGATTCATCCCCCGATGAATGCAATGGTATAAACAGTAAATGATAAGCTATACCGAATCGGTATAAATTATATGTAGACCTGTGTTGGAAATTTCTTTTCCTATACAGGGGAACAACAAAGGCAGAGGACTATTTTAAAGGCCTCATTTGGTTGGGACATCGCTCATCCTGCCGCTGGTCGATCAATTCCAGGCGGTGTTCTAAGAGCATGACCTGGCGTTTGAGGGCGACGATCTGATCCTCGATGGGATCGGGCAGGCGATTGTGGTTGAGGTCGACGTCGCGTTCGCTGTGGCTGCCTTTAAGATGCTTGCCTTTTTGGACGACGACTCGACCGGGAATACCAACGACTGTTGAGTGTGGTGGAACGGCTTTTAAGACGACGGAGCCGGCACCGATCTTAGCGCCTTCACCGACGGTAAAAGAACCGAGGACTTTGGCCCCGCAGGCGACGACGACATAATCGCCGATGGTCGGATGGCGTTTGCCCTTTTCTTTACCGGTACCACCGAGGGTTACGCCCTGATAGAGGGATACGTTGTTGCCGATGACCGTTGTCTCACCGATGACGATTCCCATGCCATGGTCGATGAAGAGGCCGCTGCCAATCTGCGCTCCGGGATGGATTTCGATTCCCGTAAAGAAGCGGGCGATGGTGGAAATAATCCGGGCAGTGACGAACCATTGATGCCGGTAGAAGCGGTGAGCCAGGCGGTAAGCCCAAATGGCGTGAAGGCCGGAGTAGCATAGCAAGACTTCGAGCGTATTCTTGGCCGCCGGATCGCGGTCCTTAATGACGCGAATGTCGTTGCGAAGTGATTTGAACATGGCTTAGCGCCCTCCTGTAGTCTGAAAAATGAATAAAAAAAAGACCTCGTCATACAGAGACGATGGTCCGTGGTTCCACTCTGATTGCAGTACGAAGACTGCCACTCAATACCCATAACGGCGGCAACCGGGACGACCTACTGTCGGTTCAATCATCCTGCTCTTGAAGGCATTCCATCACAGTTGACTTTGATAAGGGCTTTCAGCCAATGACCCCTACTCTCTGTACCGTTTCCTGTGTGTACTTGTTTCAATCATTGCATTTGTGTCTTTGGTTTGAGAACATAATACGCCTTCGCATTCCGTTTGTCAATAGAATTTTTGTAAAAAGATGACAAATTTGGTGATTTATTAAAAATGACGATGATGAACCTCTTTTTGACCTCTTTTGGCGGTGAAAAAATGAGCCCATTTCGGGGAAGGGAAGCGGGTACGATGTACATCGGGAGCGCATATATGGTATAATAAAGACTATGCATAATGATTTATCAACCCGATAAAGGAGGTTATATTATATGAGCACGCAGATTACCTATTTAAATCACAGTGGTTTTTCTGTTGAGACTGATTCCAAGGTTCTGGTCTTTGATTACTACAAAGATCCGTCGGGAACGGTCAAGGCTTACAGCCAGATACGGCGGAAACCGGTCTGGTTTTTCGTCACCCACTGGCATGACGACCACTTTAACGGCCGCATTGCCGACTTCGACGGCGATCAGTACATCATCAATGAAGACGTTCCTTTAAAGCGCGACGGACTCAAGGCGGTTCACGCCATGAAGCTCTATGATACGCTGACCCTCGGCGATACGAAAATCACCCAGTTCGGATCGACCGATGAAGGCGGATCCTTCCTCGTCGAAACCGACGGGCTGAAGATTTTCCATGCCGGTGACTTGAACTGGTGGCACTGGCTCGGTGATACCGATGAAAACAATGCCGAAGCCAAGGCCAATTTTGAACGGGAAATGAAGCATCTGGCCGGAAGGACCTTTGACATCGCCTTTTTCCCCGTCGATGCCCGCCTGGAAGGGGCTCGCGAATGGGGCGTCACCGGATTTTTAAAAGATGTTTCCGTAACCAAGTGTCTTATTCCCATGCATTATTTTGGGACTCCGTGGACGCCGTCTGACGCTTTTAAAAAGGCTTATCCCGACGTACCCTTATGGATTCCGAAACACGATGGGGATGACGTTATCATCCATGAGTAATAGGAGGTATTATGGCGAGTAATACAAGTGGCGGAAGACGAAGCCAGATTGCCAATTATATCCTGATCATAGCCGCAATCATTCTCTTGTTGGCCTATCCGTTCCAAGACTTTTTTGCAGGAGGTCTCTTGACCCATTTAGCGGGAGCCGCTCTCATCGGGGGCCTTGCCGACTGGTATGCCGTTACGGCCCTGTTTCGGCGCCCCTTGGGCATTTCCTTTAAGACGGCTTTGATTCCCAACAGTAAGGAACGCATTGCCGAAATGGCGCGGCACATGATCGAATCGGAGATTTTGACCGTTTCCAATATGTATAATGTCCTCAAGCGTCATCCTATTTTAGGGGCGACGCTGGATTATCTCCATACGGAAAAGGGGTTCCAATCGGCAGAGCGCATCTTCGGCCAAATTTTAAACACCTTTTTGTACACCGTCGACATGAAGACTGTCGTCAAGGCCTTTGCCGGCATCGGCGGATCGGCCGTCGAAAAAATCGATTTGGCACCGGTCATGAGCAAGGCCATTAAGGCCAGCCTTCGCGGTGAATCGGGCAAGGATTTTCTCGATTTTATGATTTTTGCCTTGGAACAAGTGGTCAAGAGCGACGTGACAAAAGGGTATATCGGTGAGATTTATGAAGCGTCCCTGCGGCAGTATGCCAAGCACAACATCTTATTGGGCTGGGCTATTAAAGCGGCCATCAAAATGGAAGTCTTTCAGCCGAGCCACGTTGCCGGTTTGCTGCAGGAAAAATGCCTGACCCTTTTGGCAGAAGCCAAGGAAGAAAATTCCCTTCAACGTCAGCAAGCCCTCCATTATCTGTGGCAGCAGGCTGAACATATCGAAATCAATGAAGAGTGGAGTCAGCGCATCGATACTTATAAAGATAAGATGTATAACCATCTGATGCTGCGCCCGGATACGCAGGAAGCCTGGCAGCGCTACGTCCAGGATCCGGACAATCAGAAGCGCTTCTGTACGGCGGCGGCTGAATTCGTCGTCCAAAAACTGGAAGGCTGGCACGAAAATCCGGAACAGGTCGAACAGATCAACCGTCAGGCACTGGCTTTTGCAGCCCGTGAATTGAAGCGGCTCCAGCTCTGGTTCGGCAAGACGGCCGAAGCCGAAATCCTTAAATATGACGGGACGTATCTGGCTGAACAGCTGGAAAACAGCGTTTGGTACGACTTGCAGATGATCCGCGTCAATGGCTCCCTCGTCGGCGCCGTCTTAGGGGCCGTCATTTATCTTGCCATGTACGCCATGAAAGGAGGGGCTATCTTATGACTTACCGACAGCGTGCCAATCTCATTTTAGGCTTGTCGTTCGTCGCCTTCATTGCCATCTTCCTTTGGTGGTACACCCACGACGTATCGGTGTGGGAAGAGCTGTTGTTCTTCGTCATCCAATCGGCTCTCATCGGCAGCATCGCCGACTGGTTTGCCGTTACGGCCCTCTTTGAAAAACCCTTGGGATTTCCCTATCATACCGAACTTTTATACCGCCACCGCGACCGCATCATCGACGGGATTGCCAGACTGATATCGGAAAAGCTGCTCCAGCCCGATATGTGGAAGGATAAGCTCTATCAAATTTCCTTTATCGATAAAGCCGTCGACTGGCTGCGCGGCCCTCAGGGACGGGAAAAACTCCGTACCGGCCTCTATGAAGTGGCACTGCGGGCTCATCAGCATATTCAGCGGGGCGAAACCCAGACGGCCATCGCCGGTCACCTGCGGCTGTATTTGAAGCGCCAGCCCTTAGTGAGCTTCTTGGAAGACCGCCTCATTTCGCTGCTTGAAGATCCGACCAGTCCCATGTTCCAGGACATGATCAATCTCATTCGCCGCATCGTCAACAGTGACGATTTCGATAAACTCTTGGAACGGCTGATCATTCAGTGGCGCGAAGAATCGCAGCACTCGTCCATGTCCAGCATTACCTTGACCAAGGTTCTCGGCATCGTCGATACTCAGCGGATTGCCAAGGATATAAAACTCGGCATCCTCAACTGGCTCGATCAATGGGAACACGCTGAAGGCGAACAGCGGGAATGGCTGTGCCGGAAATTGGAAGTATTGCTTTATTCCATGAACGGTCAGTTGTCCTTTGGCGTCCAGAATTGGCAGAATGAATTCGTCGATGCCCTGCCCGTCGAGCAGTGGCTGGCTGACCTCGAACATTCGACGAAAGACTATTTCATGACCGGCGAACAGGGCCGGGAAGAACTGAAGGACTTGCTGGAAGGTCAGTTCATCCACTACTTGGAATACTGCCGCTCCTATCCGGAAATCAAGGACTGGCTTGATGAACAGATCCGACGGGCTTTTAACGTCATCTTGGAACATGAACATTCCCTCATTGCCGTCGCCGTTCGCGACGTCTTGTCCGGGTTCGATAAAAAGCGGTTCAACCAGTTCCTGGAAAGCAAGGTCGGCGAAGACCTGGCCTGGATTCGTATCAATGGTGCCATCGTCGGGGCCTCTATCGGTCTTTGCGTCTTTGGCTTTTTGAAAATCTATCAATTTACGTTGGTACCCTTCTTACGGGGACTCTTATTGTAATATTGGGAAAGGCTCGGCATGCTGCGGGGCCTTTCTGTTTTTTTGAGAGAAGAAAATGAGAGAGGACTCACCTATGGAGTATAATCGGATAACCCTTGCGGTCATAACGAAGTTACAGGCCATTGTCGGGGAAAAATACGTATGGACCGATGAGGAGAAGCGGATTCCTTACGGTCGCGATGAAGGTACCTTTACCGTGCCACTTCTGCCCGACGTCGTCGTGTTGCCGGAAACGGCTGAAGAACTGGCCGCTGTGGTGGCCTTGGCCAACGAAGCCGTCATTCCCGTCATTCCCCGAGGAACCGGAACGGGGCTTGAAGGCGGCGCCCTTGTCGACGGCCGCGGCGGCATTCTGGTCAGCACCGAGCGGATGAACCGAATTTTGGAAATCAATGAAGAAGCCATGTACATGGTCGTAGAAGCCGGCGTCATTACCGAGACGATACAGAAAGAAGCCGGGAAACGAGGGCTTCTCTATGCCGGCGATCCCTGCAGCGGTGACAGCTGTTGTATCGGTGGCAACGGGGCCACCAACGCCGGCGGCAACCGGGCCGTTAAATACGGGACGACGCGGGATCAAATCTATGCCCTGGAAGTCGTCACGCCGACGGGTAAAATTGCTCAGCTCGGTAAACGGCTCCATAAGATGACGGCCGGCTATCCTTTGGAAAAGATCGTCGTCGGCTCGGAAGGGACGCTGGGCATTATTACCCAATTGACCATAAAACTCGTGCCCCTTCCTAAGGCGACGGCCCACGTACTGGCCGTCTTTCCGTCGGCCGAACAGGCCCTGTCCTTGGTGACGGCCCTTCCCAAGGCCGGCATTACCCCGACGTGTCTGGAATTTATGGATTATGACGTCATCGAAGTCGTCGGGGCCTGGCTCGATGAAAAACAGAACTGCCCTAAAGGCGGCGCTTATATGATCATTCAGCTCGACAGCCAGAGCGACGACGGCTTGGACGACGACTGTGTGGCCATCGACGACATCTGTCATACGTTGGGTGCCGTCGAAGTATTCATGGCCGATGCCGAAAAAGTTTGGAAAGCCCGCAAGGCCTTTACCGAAGCGTCGGCAGCCGACTGCCCGGTTGCGGCTATGGAAGACTTCGTCGTGCCGCCGGATAAGCTCTTGCCCTTCATGACGGAGTTAAAGTCTGTTGGTGAGGCGACGGGCGTCTTATTCCGCGGCGTCAGCCATGCCGGTGACGGCAACATTCACTTAGACCTCCTTCGCAAGGGTTTTACGGACGAAGCCGATGAATGCCGCCGCATCGCAGCGTTTGAAGATAAGGCCTGTGAAGCGGCGTACCGCTTAGGCGGGGCCATTTCCGGCGAACACGGCATCGGTCAGGCCCGCAAGGCCTTGTTTGAAAAGTACACCGATCCCGTCGAACTGGAATTGATGAAGGCCCTGAAACGGGCCTGGGACCCGAAGGGGATTTTAAATCCCGGAAAGATTTTTGATTGAGGGGTGTGACTATGGAATCGATTTGTAATGACTGTCCCCGTCGCTGCGGCGTCGTCCGCAGCCCGCTTTGGAATGAAAAGGGCATGCCCGGCTTTTGCCATTCGCCGCTCCAACCCGTCGTGGCCAGAGCCGCTCTGCACCAATGGGAAGAACCATGCATCAGCGGGACCCGCGGATCGGGAACGGTGTTTTTCACGAGCTGCAACCTGCGCTGCTGCTTCTGTCAGAATTCGATCATCTCCATGGGGAGAAAAGGATTTCCCATTACGCCGGCAAGGCTTCGGGCCATCTATGGTGAACTTATCGAAAAAGGTGCCCATAACATCAACCTGGTGACGCCGACACCTTATACGGAGGCTATTTTAGAGAGTCTGTCCGAACCCTTGCCGGTCCCCGTCGTCTATAACTGCGGCGGTTATGAATCGGCAGCGACCATCGATCGATTGAAAGACAAGGTGCAGATTTATCTGCCGGACTTCAAATATCTCGACCCGGAACTTTCCAAACGATACAGCGGCGCTGAAGACTATCCGCAAGTAGCTGCCGAAGCCATCCTTCACATGTATGACCAAGTCGGCCCTTATGAGCTCGATGACGACGGAATCCTTCAAAAGGGCATCATCATCCGTCACCTCATCCTTCCCGGCTGTGTCGACAATACGAAAGCCGTCATCGACTGGGTGCGGAACCATTTCGACGACGGCCAGGTATTATTCAGTTTGATGCGCCAATACGTGCCTTGCGGCCGGGCGGAAGACTATCCGGAAATCAACCGTCCCTTGACCGATGAAGAGTACAATGAGGCCGAACAGTACCTCTTTGACAGCGGCATTGAAGACGGCTTCGTCCAGGAAAAAGAGAGTGCCAGTGACGACTTCATCCCCGATTTTGACGGGACCGGCGTCATCTAGCCGCCTTATTACCGATACAAGAGCATACAAAAAAGACTGTCCCGGCAGCTGCCTGAGAGGATGTACATCTCAGGCGCTGTCATAGGGGCAGTCTTTTTTAATGGTCTTAGTGCTGATCGACTGTCAATTCTTTGAAACGTTTGGCAATCGGATCGGATTTAACCAATTCTTGGAGGTGCTTCAATTCTTCAGCTTCTACCGATTCAGACGTATCGTAGCTGGGCGGTACGGTCTTTGCAAGTTCAAAGCATTTACGGGCAGAGGCGACGCTGACGATGATGACCAGGATGGCCATGATAGCCGAGACGCCGAACAAGAGCCATTCTTGCTTAGGCAGGTAGATGTTGAACATGTTGAGGTAGTCAGCCCAGAAGATAACGACAGTCAGGAAAATCCAGGGGATGACCGTGACCCAGGCGAAGCGGGCCTTGCCCATGGCGCAGATGACGACGGTCGAGATGGCCAGGGTAATGATGGCCAAGAGCTGGTTCGATACGCCGAAAATCGGCCAAATGGTGGACAGGTTGCCTTGGAGTACGATGTAACCCCATGCGCCGGAGATCAGAGCCGATGCGACGATGCCGCCGGGGAGCCAATGGGGATCGCCGAACTTCGGCCATACGCGGCCGATGAGTTCCTGGAGCATGTAGCGGCCGACGCGGGTGCCGGCGTCGATGATGGTCATGATGAACAGGGCTTCAAACATGATGCAGAAGTGATACCAGTAGTTCATCAGGTGATCGAGACCAGGGATGTTGGAGAAGATGAAGGCCATGCCGACAGCCAGGGAAACGGCGCCGCCGGGACGATGAGCAACGTCTTCACCGACCATGGCATTCAACTGCGGAAGATCGACGACCTGGATGCCCAGAGCCTGGAAGTGTTCTGCTGTCGAGTTGATGGCGAAGTAGTCGTTCGGAACGAGGGAACAAGCAGCGATGAGGGCCATCATGCCAACGAAAGATTCGGTCAGCATAGCACCGTAACCGACGGGCAGGATGGAGCGTTCGTTCATCAGCATCTTCGGCGTCGTGCCGGTGGAGATCATGCAGTGGAAACCGGAGATAGCACCGCAGGCGATGGTGATGAAGATGTAAGGCAGAACCGGACCGGTGATGACCGGGCCGCCGCCAGAGACGAACTGGGTCATAGCCGGCATCTGGATCATAGGACCGACGATGATGATACCGAGGGCCAAGGCGCCGATGGTACCGATTTTCATGTACGTCGAGAGGTAGTCACGCGGTGCCAGGAGCAGCCATACCGGAAGGGCAGCTGCGACGAAACCGTAAATGATGAGGGCGATGGAAATGCCCTTGGCGTTAATGGTGAAGAGCGGTGCCAGTGTCGGCGAAGCCGATACGGACGGCCCGAGAATGACGGCGAGAAGCGTAAGAGCGACACCGATGATGGTACCTTCTTTGATGTGGCCCGGACGCAGGAACTGCATGTAAATGCCGACGAAGATAGCGATAGGAATGGTCATGCCGATCGTGAAAGTACCCCAGGGGCTGTCGTGAAGGGCATTGACGATGACGACGGCCATACCGGCCATAGCCAGGATGTTGAGGAACAAGACGGCGAAGGATGTAGCCAGGCCGACTTTGTCGCCGATTTGCGCTTTGGCGATTTCGGCGATGGATTTCCCGTCATAGCGCATGGAGGCAAAGAGGATGACCATGTCGTGGACGGCACCAGCGAGGACACCACCGATGAGGATCCAAAGGGCGCCCGGCAAGTAACCGAACTGAGCCGCAATGACCGGACCGACCAGGGGGCCGGCGCCGGCAATAGCCGCGAAGTGATGGCCGAAGACGACGTACTTGTTGGTCGGCACGTAGTCGTGGCCGTCTTCAAAACGGAAGGCCGGTGTGACTTTATACTGGTTAACGGTCAGTACTTTTGCGGCAATAAAAGCACCATAGAAACGGTAAGCCAGTACAAATATTAAGGCAGAAATGATAACTAAATACAAACCATTCATAAAAGATTCCCTCCTTATCAGATTTATTTCGTGAAGCGAAGGTCGCTTACAAAACAGGCGTTGGTAGGATTAGCATAAATTTGATGTAATGCAGGTGATGGGGAGTTTGGATCTCATCGAGTTTGCCGCATTTGATGAGGAATATTGTAATTGGATGCAACGCCACATCCTCAGTCCATCCGGATAAATCTTTTGTGTTACAGTTCAATTGAAATTTTGTTAATTATAAATGTTGTATATGTCGTTTACTATATACCTACTATAGTTTAAAGAGATGAAAAATTCAAGTTACTTATAGTAAAGAGTATGAAATATATATGAAAAAAAGTAATGATATACTGAATAATATAATTTCTTAAAGGTTATTCCCTTAATATATGACGGCCATTGTTAAATAAAAAAGGCACTGTTTATGAAAACAGTGCCTTTGATGCTATTTGATTAATGATGGGCGACAGTCATTTCTTGGAAACGCTGTGCAGCTTTATCGGTCTTAACCAATTCTTGCAGGTGTTTCAATTCTTCGGATTCAACGATTTCCGAGGTATCGTAGTTGGCAGGTACCGTCTTTGCCAGGTAGATGCACTTGCGGACGGCGCCGACAGCGACGATGATGACCAACAGGGCCATGATGATGGAAACGGTGAACATCGTCCATTCACCCTTCGGCAGGTAAATTTCGAAGATGTTGAGGTAGTCAGCCCAGAAGATCATGACCATCAGGAAAGCCCAGGGGATCGCCGTTACCCAGAGGTAGCGAGCCTTGCCCATGGAGCAGAGGACAACCGACGAAATCGAAAGGGCGATGATAGCCAAGAGCTGGTTCGATACGCCGAAGATCGGCCAGATGGTGGACAGGTTGCCGTTGAGGACCAGATAACCCCATGCGCCGCAGATCAAAGCCGAAGCGATGATGGCACCGGGTTTCCAGTTCGGATCGCCGAACTTAGGCCATACGCGGCCGACGAGTTCCTGGAGCATATAACGGCCGACACGAGTACCGGCATCGATGATGGTCATGATGAACAAAGCTTCAAACATGATGCAGAAGTGGTACCAGTAGTTCATGAGGTGATCGAGGCCCGGCAGGTTCGAGAAGATATAAGCCATGCCGACAGCCAGGGAAACGGCACCGCCCGGACGATGGGCGACGTCTTCACCGACCATGTTGCTCAGGTGCGGCAGGTCGACGACCTGGATGCCGAGAGCCTGGAAATGAGCGGCAGAAGAGTTGATGGCAAAGTAATCATTCGGTACCAAGGAGCAGGCAGCAATGAGGGCCATCATGGCGACGAAGGATTCCGTAACCATGGCGCCGTAGCCGACGGGCAGGACCGAGCGTTCGTTCATCAGCATTTTCGGCGTCGTACCGGTTGCGATCATGCAGTGGAAACCGGAGATAGCGCCGCAGGCGATGGTAACGAAGATGTACGGGAGGACAGCACCGGTGATGACCGGGCCGCCGCCGGCGGTGAACTGAGTCATAGCCGGCATCTGGATGTTAGGGCCAACGATGATGATACCGAGGGCCAAGGCACCGATGGTACCGATCTTCATGTACGTCGAAAGGTAATCACGCGGTGCCAGGAGCAGCCAAACCGGAAGGGCAGCTGCGATGAAGCCGTAAATGATGAGGGCGACGGAAATGCCTGTAGCATTAATGGTAAAGAGGGGAGCCAAGGTCGGCGAAGCCTGGACGGCCGGGCCGGCGACGACGGCAAGCAGGGTCAAGACGACACCGATGATGGTACCTTCTTTGATTTTGCCGGGGCGCAGGAACTGCATGTAGATGCCGACGAAGATGGCGATAGGAATGGTCATGCCGATGGTGAACGTACCCCAGGGGCTGTCGTGCAGGGCGTTGGCGATGACGACGGCCATGCCGGCCATACAGAGGATGTTGAGGAACAAGACGGCAAAGGATGTTGCCAAACCTGTTTTGTCACTGATCTGTGCTTTGGCGATTTCGGCAATGGACTTGCCGTCGTAACGCATGGAGCAGAAGAGGATGACCATGTCATGGACGGCACCGGCGAGGACCCCGCCGATGAGAATCCACAAGGCACCGGGCAGATAACCGAACTGGGCGGCAATGACCGGACCGACCAGCGGACCGGCACCGGCGATGGCTGCGAAATGATGACCGAATACGACGTATTTGTTCGTCGGAACGTAGTCGTGACCGTCTTCAAAACGGAAGGCCGGCGTAACTTTGTACTGGTTCAAGGTCAATACCTTGGCGGCGATGAAAGCGCCGTAAAAACGGTATGCCAGTACGAATACGAGGGCAGAAATAATGACGAGATATAAACCGTTCATACAGAAAGAACCTCCTTTGGATGTGGTGTGCCTATATCTTTATCCTTATAAAGCAAAATAATGCCAATTAGATGAGTTTGGAAAAAAGTAAATGGCACATTGAAATTTTTTGCTATTTTCGTAGCTACCTCATTATATATCCTTATTGGATTAAAAACAAGATTCGCCTTGGGAATAGAAAACCATTCCTTATAACCCAAAAGACATAATGAAATTACGATAACGTATGTTTGGACTTTTTATACCATATATTGATTTTTATAAGATGTAGATATCTATATATTGATTAAAATTACTAAAAGTGATTTGTAACGAAACCTACATATATATTTTTCATATGTATTACGAAGCAAGCGGGCCCATTGAGGCGGGCTTTTCATAAGCAAAGGACAATGCTATAATAACCATAGTTTTTGAACTTATTATCATATAATATAGGAGGTTTTAGAATGTCTAAATCTGAATATACCCTGGTCCTTCCGGCCTTTACCATCGGTGTTCACGCTTATGATGCCATCGGTAAGATTACTAAACACTTCGGGAAGAAAGTCGTCATCATCGGCGGTAAGACGGCTCTGTCCAAGGCGAAGCAGCCGCTCCTCGATGCCATTGCCAAGACGGATCTCGAAGTCCTCGACGTCCTTTGGTACGGCGACGATGCCACCTTTGAACACGTCGACCGCCTGTTGAAGGAAAAAGCCGTTCAAGACGCGGACCTCGTCTTTGGCGTCGGCGGTGGCCGGGCCATCGATACGGGCAAAGTCGTTGCCGATAAAGCCGATAAGGCTTTCTTTGCTTTCCCGACGCTGGCATCGAATTGCGCTCCGTCGACGGCTATTTCGGTTATGTATAAAGAAGACAAGTCCTTTGCCGGCTACTATTATCTCGACCAGCCGCCGGTTCACACCTTCATCAATATGGCAGTCATCGCCGATTCGCCGTTTAAATTCTTCTGGGCCGGCATTGGCGATGCCATGAGCAAGGAATGTGAATCGGAACTTGCCAGTCGGGCTGCGGAACACTTCCACACCGTCCTCTTGGGCCGGGCTATCGGTAAGACCTGTACCGAACCGCTCCTGCAGTACGGCGAAAAGGCACTGGCAGACTTCAAGGCCAACCAGATCACCTATGAACTGCAGCAGGTCGTATTGGACATCGTTATCAGCACCGGTCTTGTCTCTAACTGCACGACGGGCGGCGAAGAATACTACTACAATTCGTCCTTGGCGCACATGTTCTACAATGCTTCGACCGTCCTTCCTCAGGTCGTCGAAGGCCATCTTCACGGCGAAACGGTTTCCTTCGGCGTCTTGGTCCTCTTGACCTACGATAAGCAGTTCGAACTGCGGGATAAAGTGGCTGCCTTCTATAAGAAATGCAACTACCCGACGACCCTGGCCGCCTTAGATATCAAGGCTGATGAAATCGACGCCGTCGTCGATGCCGCACCGGCCCTTCGTGAATGGACCTGCGTTCCGACGCCGATGACGAAGGAAGCTTTCAAAAAAGCCATCCTCGACACCGATGAATTCGGTAAGTCATTATAAAGAAATATTTAATATATACACATCGTTTGTCATAGGAGATACTCCGGCATGGTGAGACGATGACTGTCTTTTATGGAGGAAGTATGGATCCCGTATTAGAACAAATTATAAATGCCATTGAACCGATGGATTTGGCCAAGGCGGCTGAGTGCTACCAGCGCCTGGCCAGCCTGACGATCCGGCAGGACAGCAAATTATCTTATCTGGCGGGACGCATCGCCGGCGTGCAGCAGACCCTTCATCCGGAAAAGCTGCAGAAAGCCATCGCTATCTTTGCGGCCGATCATGCTGTCGACGGTGGGGAAAATAAGACCCAGGGCAAGACCAGTAAGGCCGATGCCTTGGAAATCGCCGGCGGAAAAGGCGCCATCAACAAGGTCGCCCACCGCATCGGAGCCGGCGTCATGCTCCTCGACATGGGCTTAGAAGAAGACCTGGCTGAATCACAAGGCGTCCAGAATCTGAAAGTCATGCACGGCAGCCATTTTTGGGCCCGCCGGGACGCCATGAGTGAAGATGAAATGATGGATGCCCTGTTCAGCGGCCTGCAGCTTGGTGAGAACCTGGCTGAAGAAGGCTATACGGCCATCGGTCTTGGCAATCTCGGTGAACGGGCACTGCTCACGGCCTTTATCGTAACGGCGGCCTTTTTCCGTGGCCAGTTGGAAGACCTTCCGGCGACCATGACGTCCGGCCAAAAGCTGGATTCGTTGAAACGGGTCATCGAGGACATGAATTTCGATCCGAAAGATCCCTTGGATTTGCTGCGCCGTGCCGGGTCCCCGGACATTGCGGCCATGGTCGGCTGCATCTTGTCGGCAGCTCGCTGCCATATGCTCGTCGTCTTTGATAACGCCGTGACCGGGGCGGCCGTCCTCTTGGCCCGCGCCTTGTGCCCGACGGTCGATGACTATGTCTGCCCGTCAGCCCAATATCAAGAACCGGTCCATCAGATGCAGATGAAGAAATTGGGACTCAAACCTTTCGTCGAACTCGAACAGAACCTCGACCAGGGGATGGGTTCGGCTATGGGACTGACCATGCTCGATGCGGCAGTTCAAATGATGAACGATAATTTAAAATAAGGAGTTTCGCTATGAAAACCTTACATCTCGACTGTTTTTCAGGTATCAGCGGCAACATGTTCGTCGGCATGCTCATCCAGGCCGGCGTCCCTTTTGAAGCCTTTCAAAAGGCCATGGCTTCTTTGCAGCTTACGGGCTATGAACTCCTGTGCCGCAGTGAAAATAAGGGCGGCGTACAGGCTGTTTACTATAATGTGCTCTTAGATTCGGAAAAAGAAGGGCACGACGCCCATCATGATCATGACCACCATGACCACGATCATCACGACCATGATCATGACCATCACGATCACCATGACCATGGGGCGGCATCGGGGCACCTCGTCGACATGACCGGTCACCACCATCATCACCAGCATCGCGGTCTGGCCGACATTACGCAGATCATCGAAGGCTCTCCCCTGGCAGACGATATCAAGACCAAGAGTCTGGCCGTCTTTCAGGCTTTGGCCGAAGCCGAGGCCAAGGTGCATGGGGTACCTGTCGAAGACATCCACTTCCATGAAGTCGGTGCCATCGACTGCATCCTGGATATCGTCGGTACCGTTTGGTGTCTGAACTACTTGGGCATCGAACAGGTCAGCACGTCGCCCCTTCATGCTGGAAGCGGCTTCGTCCGCTGTGCTCACGGCATTATGCCCGTACCGGCCCCGGCAACGGCAGAACTTTTGGCCGGAATTCCCTGGTATTCGACGGATATTAAGGGAGAATTGGTTACGCCGACGGGAGCCGCCTTGGTCAAAGTCCTGGCTCATGCCGGGAAGCGACCGACTGATTTCATCTACCATACCGTAGCCTATGGCGCCGGCACCAAGAACCTGGCGACGCCTAATGTACTGCGCGGATTTATCGGTGAAGCATCGGCTCTGTAATATGGAAACTTTCTGAGGATTCCTGCAAAGACCGCCTTTCTTGGCGGCCTTTGCAAGGGCTTCAGATTTTCATTTCTAAAAAATCTTGACAATTGCTATACTCTGTGGTAAGATGATTAAGCACTTGTGATTTGTAAAAAATATTTACAAAGGGTGCCGACAAACGTCGCCGTTTCGGTGATCGCTGTCAACGTTCATGCGGAAGTAGCTCAGTGGTAGAGCACCACCTTGCCAAGGTGGGGGTCGCGAGTTCGAGCCTCGTTTTCCGCTCCATTTATTCCTCAATAGCTCAGTTGGTAGAGCAATCGGCTGTTAACCGATTTGTCGTAGGTTCGAGTCCTACTTGAGGAGCCATACAGGGGTGTCGCCAAGCGGTAAGGCAACGGACTCTGACTCCGTCATGCGTAGGTTCGAATCCTACTACCCCTGCCAGTATGATCCACTAGCTCAGTTGGCAGAGCACCTGACTTTTAATCAGGGTGTCCCGAGTTCGAATCTCGGGTGGATCACCACAATCCACCTTATGTGGCCCCTTGGTCAAGTGGTCTAAGACATCGCCCTTTCACGGCGAGAACATGGGTTCAAATCCCGTAGGGGTCACCACATGGGCGATTAGCTCAGCTGGGAGAGCGCCTGCCTTACAAGCAGGATGTCAGCAGTTCGATCCTGTTATCGCCCACCATAAAGAAAGCTGCACAACTTCGGTTGTGCAGCTTTTTTTGTATCATAAAAGACATGGGAAATGCCTTCTGTGTATGAGAAATTCTCTATCGTTGCAGAATTAGTATAATATATTTCTTCTACTCATTTTATATATGAGTAATAATAGGTTTGATTCCCCGGCAATTTGTATTATAATGAAGGATAGTGATAGGAATATTTTCCTTATCATAAGGCCATATTTCTTAACAAATTTCTAAGAACTTACAAGGAGTGGTATCCAAATGAGATTTACAGAAGATTTAAAAGCCCGTGTTTCCAAGGCCCAGAAGAAAATTGTCCTTCCGGAAACGAACAGCCGTCGTGTCCTGAAAGCTGCTGAACGCGTTTTGGCTGATGGTTTTGCTAAAATCGTTCTCGTAGGTAAACTGGAACAGATCAAAAAAGATGCTGCTAAATTCCAAATCGATCTCACTGGTGTCGAAGTCATCAATCCGGAAACGTACTATCGGATGGATGAACTTTGCGATTACTTTGCAAAACGCCGCGAAAAGAAAGGCATGACGCCTGAAAAAGCTCGCGACATCATGACCCACAACAACACCTTCTTTGCAGCTGGTCTCGTCGCTCTCGGCGAAGCTGACGGCTGCGTATCCGGTGTCGCTACGACTTCGGCAGAAGTTATCCGCGCCGGCCTTCAGGTCATTGGCCCCCGCCCGGGCAACAAGACCGTATCCTCGGCATTCATTCTCTTGACGAATACTCCTCAGTACGGTGACAATGGTATCCTCGTCCTCGGCGACTGCGGCGTTATCCCCAATCCGACGGCTGACCAGCTGGCTGATATCGCCTGCATCTGCGTAGAACGTGCTCGCCGTACCGTTCAGATCCTCAATCCGAAAGTTGCCTTCCTTTCGTACTCCACGATGGGTTCCGGCGCCGGCGAATCCGTTGAAAACGTTCGCAAAGCCGTTGAAATCCTGAAAGAACGCAACGTCGACTTTGCTTTCGACGGCGAAATGCAGGCTGACGCTGCCCTCGTTCCGGAAGTCGGCGAACACAAGGCTCCGGGCTCTACCGTTGCCGGCCATGCCAACGTCCTCATTTTCCCGAACCTTGACGCTGCCAATATCGGCTACAAGATGGTTCAGCGCTTTGCCAATGCAACGGCTCTTGGACCTTTGGTTCAGGGCCTCGACAAACCTATCCTTGACTTGTCCCGTGGCTGCTCGTCTGAAGACGTAGCTGACGTCGTCGCTGTATGCTGCTCCGATGCTATTACGGCTGACTTCTACAAAAAAGAACGTGCTGAACACGAACATGATCAGCAGTAAGTTCCAGGCATGAAATAAAAGCTGCTCCTTTGGGGGCAGCTTTTTTGCTTTTCTATACGGCGATGCCTCGGCGTCCGTTGACTTTGTGAGTTCACCATGCTATGCTGAATAAGAGGCTGCTTGTGTGGCTGTAAAAGGCGTTGTCCCAAGGAGACAACGCCTTTTTTATTTCGATGTTACGATGTTTTTATAAGGAAGTGGCGTAGATGAAAGCAGTGAAAACGTACGATGTCATCATTATCGGAGCCGGCCCGGCCGGTATCTTTACGGCCCTGGAACTGGCGGACAAGGGACTCGATATCCTCATCGTCGAAAAAGGCCAGGATATACGGGATCGGATTGCGACCAGTCTCAATCGAGATGCCAAACCGGAAGACCGGGTCCGCAATGTCGTCTGCGGTTGGGGTGGCGCCGGCGCCTTCAGTGACGGCAAGCTGACCCTGACGACCGAGTATGGCGGCAATCTCGATGACTACATGCCCAAGGCCGATTTAATGGATAAGATCCGTTACGTCGACGAGGTGTACTGCCGCTTTGGTGGTGCCGACCGCAAGGTCTACGGCGATGAAAATAAAGACCGCATCCGCGACATAAAACGAAAGGCTGCCGCTGCCGACCTGAGTTTCATTCCGGCCCGCATCCGCCACTTGGGTACCGATGTCAACGGCCAGATCTTGACCCATATGCGCGATTTTCTGGAAGGCAAGGTCGATATCATGGCCGATACGGCCGTGGACCACTTGGTAGAAGATGCGGGACAAATCAAAGGCGTGTTGATCAAGGATCAGTTTTATGCCTGCCGCTATTTGGTCAGCGCCCCCGGACGGGAAGGCTCGGAATGGTTCGTTCACGAAGTGACAAAAATGGGTCTTCACTTGACGTCCAATGCCGTCGATATCGGTGTCCGCGTCGAAATGCCGGCCGAAGTACTGGAAACGATCACCGACGTCGTCTATGAATCGAAACTCATTTATTTCAGTAAGTCCTTTGACGATCGGATTCGCACCTTTTGCATGAACCCCTATGGCTTCGTCGTCGAAGAAAATAATGATGGCTTGCTGACCGTCAACGGCCATAGCTATGCCCATAAAAAGAGTGAAAACACCAACTTCGCCATCTTGGTATCGAAGAAGTTTACGGAACCCTTCCACGAACCGATCAAGTACGGCAAGTATATTGCCAATTTGGCCAATATCTTAGGCGGTGGCGTCATCGTCCAGCGCCTCGGTGATTTCCTCGACGGTCGCCGGTCGACGCCGGAACGGATTCAGCGCGGCCTCGTTCGGCCGACGATGCCCAAGGCGACGCCCGGTGATTTGTCCCTGGTTCTGCCCTATCGCCATATGCAGGATATCAAAGAGATGCTCGAAGCCCTCGATGCCATTGCCCCCGGTGCCAATTCGCGGCACACCCTGCTGTATGGCGTAGAAGCCAAATTCTATTCCAATCGGCTGGAACTGAGTTCCGTCTTAGAAACGAAGATTCCGAATTTCTTTGCCATCGGCGATGGTGCCGGCATTACCCGCGGCCTTGTTCAAGCTTCGGCTGCCGGGGTTACGGTCGGGCAGGAAATTTTGCGTCGTGAAGCGAAATAAAGGTCAGGCGTCTTTAAAACGATAGCCGGCGCCCCAGACCGTTTCGATGTACATCGGCTTGGCCGGATCGGGTTCGATCTTTTCACGGATGCGGTTGATATGGACCATGACCGTTGCCGTATCGCCTTCGGCGTCGAGGCCCCAGACCCGCTCAAAGAGGCGGTCGCGGCTGAATACCAGGCCGGGATGTTTAGCCAAAAAGACCAGGAGTTCAAATTCTCGATTGGTCAGGCTGATCTCCCGGCCTTTTACGTATACGCGATGCTTGTCGACGTAAATTTCAAGGTCGCCGCTGGTAAGGACTTCGCCGTTTCCCGTTTCCGGTCGGGACTTCCCGGTCAGTCGTTCGTAGCGTTGAATGTGAGCCTTTACGCGGGCTACGAGTTCCGTCGGACTGAAGGGTTTGATGATATAATCGTCGGCGCCGAGGCCGAGACCGCGTATCTTGTCCATGTCCTCCCGTTTGGCCGATACCATGAGGATGGGGACTTCCTTTTCTTCGCGGATGCGGCGGCAGATGTGAAAACCGTCCGTCCCGGGGAGCATGATATCCAGCAGGATGAGGTCAAAATCATCGGCAAGGGCCCGTTCCAGGCCCTTGGTGCCGTCCGTTTCGATGACGCTTTCAATCCCGTCGGCTTCGAGAAAATCTCGTTCAAGTTCGGCGATTTCCATATTGTCTTCAATGATTAGAATCGATTTCATGGCTATCCTCCTCTGCTGCCGGCAAGGTGATGACGACGGTCAGGCCGCCGCCAGGCGTTTCGGCTGCGTATATCCGGCCCTTTAAGGTGGCAATGATTTGTTTGACGATGGCAAGACCCAGGCCGCTGCCCTTTTTGACGTCTGTCCGGGCTTCATCAGTGCGGTAAAAACTGTCGAACAATTTGGCAAGGTCGGCCCTGGGGACGCCGGGACCGTGGTCGGCAAAGGAGAGGACGACCTGCTTTTCTGCCGCTTCCAAACGGATATCCATGGCGACCGTCTCCGTTTCTTTGTATTTCAATGCGTTTTCTAAGAGGTTGTCGACGACCCGCTGGAACTGCATGCGGTCAATGCGGACCCGCGCCGCTTCCGGTGGCGCCTCGTAGCGGAGGGAAAGGCCCCTCTCGGCGAGGAGGGCGGTGTTTTCAGCGGTAAAGTCGGCAAAATAATCTCTTAGGGATACCCTTTCCAGGGTAAAATCGACCTGGCCTAAGTCGAGTTTTGAAAAGAGGAAGAGGCGGTCGACGAGTTTTTCTAAGGAGCAGGCATTCTGGTAAATGAGCTCCATATAGTGATGGCGCTTTTCTGCCGTTTTGGCAATGCCGACTAAGATGCCGCTGGCATAACCTTTTAAAAGGGTCAGTGGTGTCGACAGATCGTGGGAAATGCCGGCGATGAGTTCTTTGCGGTTCTGCTCGTATTTTTCCTGAGCCGTTCGGGCTGCCCGGAGTTGGCGGCGCATGCGGTCGAAGGCGGAACAGGTCTGGCCCAGTTCGTCGCGGGATGAGACGGTCAGTTTATAATCGAGGTTGCCCTTTTCAATTTCAGCTGCCGCCGTGCGAAGGGCGGCCAAGGGGCCTAAGATTTGGCGCGATAAGAGGCGCGACAGGATGAGGCCGCAGGCGATGATGATGACGCTGGCCGTGCCGACAATGAAGATGAGCAAGCCTTGGATGACGTTTTTGGCCATGCCTTCACGGATGCCGCTCTTGGCGATGAAAGGCGTGTTTCCGGCGGCGATGATCGTCGTCCCGCTGTGCGGCGACGAATAGCGGAAGAAGAAACCGTCGCCGTCCCAGGTCATGATCGTCTGTTGGCCGTGGGCCTTTTCCAGAACTCTATTGGCCAGACCGTAGAAGTCGACGCCTGGCGTGACGTAGGCGACCTGGTCGTGACGGATGATGGCCGTGGCGATACCCAGGCTTTCTAAGACCTGGCAGTCTTCGCGCAGGTCTTTGAGTCTAAGCGGACCCGGCCGCTCAGCTTTGACTCGAAGCGAGCTGACCGTATATTGGATGGAAAGGGCCGGCCCCTTTTCCGGCCATAAAGTCGTCAGGTCGTTGTGGGGCGACGAGAAGCGAAGGCCCGAGACCAAGAGGAAGCCGAGGACGGTCAAGATGAAGATGGGAACAAAGACCATGGTGAAATTGGCGATGAGCAGGCGGTGGCGCAGGGAAATATCGCGTATATGGAGCATAGGGCAGCATCCTTTCTGTATGATATTTCTATTATAGCTGTTTTTGAAGGCAGAAAAAAGGACCGGCCGATGGAGCCCCTGCATGGCTTCCATAAACCAGCGTTGCATATCTGGCTCATGGGAGCAATACAAGATACTTCATCGGTCAGTCCTTTTTATCAGTCATCGATTTGGGTGTGGATGACCGACCCGGTGACGGCGTCGATGAGGATGTCATAGCGAACGCTGCCGGAGACGGCGCGGACCTTATACATGGGGTGGAAGCCCGGCTGCATCTGACCTTGTGCCGGCGGGTTACCCTGTTGCGCCGTCTGCTGGCCTTGTTGTGCGGCCTGCTGCGTTTGCGCTGCCGGCTGCTGCCCCTGAGGTGCCGGCTGTTGGCCTTGCTGTCCTGCTTCCGGCGGCGTCATCAATTCCTGCGGCGGTTGGAGGGCCATATTAGGAGCTCCGCCCTGATGGTTTTGCGGACCCATCTGATGATCGTCCTGGCCCGGTCTCATGCGGTCACCCATTTCCGGGCGGCCCTTTTCATCGCGGTCATGACCTCTTTCACGGCCTTCTTCGCCACGGCGGTCTTTCCGGTGTTCATCGCGGCCTTCGCGGTGCTTCATGCTGTCCATATCGAAGAGGGCGACTTCTTTAAAGTCCAGCTGGCTTTCGTCCTTGCCGATGGCCTTGGCGGCAGCGGCGCGGGCCTGTTCTTCATTGATGAGGCTGATGCCTTTCTGTTTGGCCTGGGCCTGGGTCATATCGGCCATGGCAGCGACTTGCTCTTCGTGGCGGGCGATGTGCCGCTGGTGGAGATAGTAGCGGCCGCCGGCACCGGCTATGACGGCGACGACGATAACGGCGGCTGCGATTTTGGCGTTGCGGGCGGTGAAAATCTTATGTTTGATGGAAACGAATGTATCTTGCCATTTTTCTTGGGTCATGATGAATTCCTCCTGTCTGTCATTGCTTCTTCTTGAGTACAAACACAGTATAGCTGGTAAATCTAAAATCGAGCTAAACCGGGGCGTAAGAATTGCAAAAATAAAAGAAGTCATGAAACAAGGCATAAAATTATAGTATAATAGAGACATCCATAGAAGATTATTATAAAGGTTGTCATTCAAAGGGGGGGATTTCGATGGACGATAAACTGAAGTTGACACAACTCGCATCCTGCGCCGGTTGAGGCGCTAAATTAGGGCCAGGGACGCTGGCTCATTTGTTGGAAGGTCTTCCGACACATACTGATGACCGCCTCCTCGTCGGCTACGACAAGAGCGACGACGCGTCGGTCTACCAAGTTACGGACGATTTGGCCATCGTCCAGACCGTCGATTTCTTTCCCCCTATCGTCGACGACCCCTATTTATTCGGGCAGATTGCGGCGGCCAATGCCTTAAGCGACGTCTACGCCATGGGGGCTGAGGCGAAATTGGCTATGAACGTCATGTGCGTCAACCTGAAGATGGGCCAAGAGGCTGTCCGCCTCATCCTTGAAGGCGGCTACAACAAGGCTTATGAAGGGGGCGTCATCATCACTGGCGGTCATACGATTGAAGATAAGGAACCGAAATACGGCTTATCGGTTACGGGGTTCGTGCATCCGCAAAAGTTATTGCGAAACTCATCGGCCCGTCCCGGTGATGTCCTCATTCTGACTAAGCCCTTAGGCGTCGGTATCTTAATGACGGCAGCTCAAGGTGATTTTATAGCCCCATCGCTCGTAAAACAGCTCCATGATCAGATGGCTCAGCTCAATAAAGCGGCTCGGGACGTGATGGTCCGTTATGACGTTCACAGCTGCACCGATGTAACCGGCTTCGGCCTCTTAGGTCATGCCTGTGAAATGGCCGACGGCAGCGGTACGACGATTCATTTTGACACCTCGTCCATTCCTTTCCATAAAGAAGCTCTCGAGATGGCAGCTATGGGACTTATCCCGGCCGGTGCGTATCGCAATCGGGATTTCGTTGCCGGACGCATTTTAGCTGACGGCATCGACAAAAGAATGATGGATATTTTATACGATCCCCAGACGTCGGGAGGACTGCTCATCGCCGTTTCTGAAAAAGACGCGCCCCGGTTAGAACGGGACTTGAAGGACACCATTCCCTGTGCCGCTGTCATCGGCTATGTGACAAAGCGGGAAGGGGCAGCGATCATCGTTGAATAAAACTTGCAAAAACGGCTACCTTCGGCACTGTAGATAGTGTATAATAGTAACGGTGAGTTTTTTTACCGTACTCATGTCAATGATAAAGGAGAGATCAACTGTGATTGAACGCTATACGAAACCGGAAATGGGTCAGATTTGGACAGAATTCAATGAATGGGACACGCTGAAACAGGTCGAAATCCTGGCCAGTGAAGCCCAGGCCGAATTGGGCAATATCCCCAAAGAAGCAGCCAAAGAAATTCGCGAAAAAGCCGCTTTTTCTGTCGACCGCATCCATGAAATCGAAGCGGAAACACATCATGATATTGCTGCCTTCGTCTCCAACCTTTCCGAAAACATCGGCGAAGCAGGAAAATACGTACACCTGGGCCTGACGTCGACGGACGTTAAGGATACGGCTTTGGGTTCGATGCTGAAACAGGCGTCGGACATCCTTATCAAGGATCTTGAAGACTTCCACGCCGTACTCCGCCGCCGTGCCGTTGAATTTAAATATACGCCCTGCATCGGTCGTACTCATGGCATCCATGCTGAAGCGACGACGTTTGGTCTCAAACTGTGCAACTGGATGGCTGAAATCGAACGCGATATCGACCGCATGAAACACGCCAAAGAAACGATCGCTGTCGGTAAAATTTCCGGAGCTGTCGGTACGTATGCTGACGTTGATCCCTTCGTTGAACAATATGTCTGCGAACATCTCGGCATTGCGGCCTCGCCGATTTCGTCGCAGACCCTCCAGCGTGACCGCCATGCCGAATACGTTACGACCTTGGCCGTCATTGCCAGCTCCATCGATAAAATGGCGACGGAAATTCGTCATCTTCAGCGGACGGAAGTCCGGGAAGCTGAAGAATATTTCAGCCCCAAACAGAAGGGCTCGTCCATCATGCCTCATAAGCGCAACCCCATTACCTGTGAACGCATGTGCGGCTTAGCCCGCGTCATCCGCGGCAATGCCCAGGCAGCGTTAGAAGACGTTGCTCTTTGGCATGAACGCGATATCTCCCATTCTTCCGTAGAACGAGTCATCCTGCCGGACAGCACCATTGCCCTTGACTACATGCTCCAGACGTTCACCCGGGTCATCGACAAGCTCCTGGTCTATCCCGATAAGATGATGGCTGACCTCAATCTGACCGGCGGCCTCATTTACAGCCCGATCATCCTCAATACGCTCGTTGAAAAAGGCGCCGTTCGCGAACAGGCTTATCGCTGGGTACAGCGCAATGCCATGAAGCGTTGGATCGATGGGGAAGATTTCTTAGAAAATCTGAAAAAAGATGAAGACGTTAAAAAGTATATGACCGAAGCAGAAATTGAAGGCTGCTTTGATGTCAACAAGATGCTCAGTCACGTCGACACGATCTTTGCACGCTTTGGCATCTAACCGGTAACGACATAAAGGCTTGACGAGCTGCTGCTGGCAGTCTGGTCAGGCCTTTTTTGATAGAGATGTTCTGAAAGGAGGGCCCATGTACTACTTTGACAACGCGGCGACGACGGCTCAAAAACCGGATGTCGTATCGAAAGCCGTCTATGCGGCCTTGACCGCCGGAGACATTGGCAATCCGTCCCGCGGGGCCCATGGCTATGCCCTGAAGGCTTACGACATCGTCTTGACGGCGAAAGAAAGGATACAGGCGCTATTTCACAGTCGTGATCGGTACGAAGTGGCCTTTACCCATAACTCGACGGTGGCCTTGAATATGGTCCTGAAAGGCCTCATCCGCCCCGGTGATGGTGTACTGACGACGGCCTGGGAGCACAATGCCGTGCTGCGGCCGCTGTATCAATTGGAAGAACAAGGCGTCGAAGTGTCTGTCATACCAGCCGTCAGTCCTACGGGAGCTCTCGCCTATGAGAGCCTGGAAAAACTGCTGACGCCAAAGACGAAATGGCTGGTCTGCAATCATGCTTCCAATGTAACCGGCAACGTCCTAGACTTAGACCGCATCAAGGCCTTTTGCCGGAATCATCACTTGGGACTCATCGTCGACGTATCGCAAACGGCCGGCGCCTGTGATATCGATCTATCTGACGGCATCGTGACGGCGGCCTGCTTTACAGGGCATAAATCACTCTATGGACCGGGCGGAACCGGGGGCATCGTCATCCGCCGCGACGTCGAGGCCCGGCCTTTTATTACCGGTGGGGACGGCGTCCATACCTTTGAAAAGGAGCAGCCGCCAGAGATTCCGTCTGTCTTTGAAGCGGGGACGGCCAATGTCGCCGGCATTGCCGGCCTGAGCGCGGCTGTCGAACTCATCCTGAAAACGGGGATTTCGGCCGTCCTGGCCCATCAGCAGGCCTTGGCCGACGTCTTTCTTCCTGCCGTAGCGAACATTCCCGGTATCCGCCTCTATGGAGCTTTTTCCGGCCCTCGGGTCGGCGTCTACAGCCTGAATATCGGCGACGCCGAGTCGGCCCTGGTCAGCGATATCCTATGGCAGGACTATGGGATGGCGACGCGGCCGGCCTATCACTGTGCGCCCCTCATGCACGAAGCCCTGGGGACGGCCGTTCAGGGGACGGTCCGCTTTTCTTTTTCTCAATTTACGACAACGGCTGACGTCCTGGCCGCGGCTGATGCTTTGAAAGCCTTGGCCCGTTCTTAACCCGGAAAGGCTTGTTTTGTAAATTTTTGGGGAAAACTTGACTCGATTGGTGTACTAATATATAATGAAATTAGTTACAAAAGGCAAATAGTCAAAAAGAAAGGTGGCGTCTCTTATGGAATATAAATTTTCAAACGACAATTTTGAAAAAGAAGTTTTGAACAGCAGTGAACCTGTTTTGGTTGATTTTTTTGCAACCTGGTGCGGCGTCTGCGAAAAGGAAGGCCCGATTATTACCGAACTTGCCGAAGAATATACGGGTAAGGTTAAAATCGGTAAACTCGACGTCGATGAAAATCCGGGGTTGGCTCAGGATTATGATGTCAGCACGATTCCCAACATGGTCTTTTTCAAAGACGGCAAGGTCGTCGACCGGGCTATCGGCTCCGTTCCGGCCAATGTATTGAAGGATAAATTAGATTCTTTGCTGAAATAATTTTCCGCCTACTATTCGAGGTGACTTTTTATGAAAAACTATTCCTATAAGACCAAGGGTACCTGTGCCCGCGAGATTAACTTTGCTATCGAAGACGGTAAGCTCCATGACGTCCACTTCGTCGGCGGCTGCCCGGGCAATACGCTGGCCCTCGGGAAACTCCTTGAAGATACGGATGCCCAGCGTGCGGTTGATATCTTGAAGGGCAACCCTTGCGACCAGCGGGGGACATCTTGTGCCGACCAACTGGCACAGGCTGTAGAACAGGCCTTGGCACAGGAAGGGCAGTGACGGTCAGCGAATACGGCATCGCCTTAGTGCCGTCGACGAAGCAGGCCATCGAGGGAGAACGGCTTGCTAAAGCGGCGGGACTTTCGGTACGCATTATTCCGACGCCGGGGAAAATCGATGCGTCCTGCGGTTTTTCTTTAAAATACGAATTGAACGATGAAGCGGCCCTCACGGACTTGCTGGATCAGGCTTCCGTGACCTGGGTCGCTTTGTATCGTGCCAGCCGCCAGGGACTTGCCGTTTCCTATACAAAGACAAAAGAAGGTTGACCGGATGGATAGACATATCGTTATCGGGACCGCCGGCCATGTCGACCATGGCAAGACGACCCTGGTGAAAGCCTTGACGGGTATCGATACCGATCGGACGGCTGAAGAGAAACGACGGGGCCTTACAATCGATTTAGGCTTTGCCTGGTTCGACCTGCCTGATGGAACGCGGACCGGTATCGTCGACGTTCCGGGGCATGAAAAATTTATAAAGAATATGGTCGCCGGCCTGCCGGGCCTTAATATGGTCCTCTTAGTCGTCGATGCGAAAGAAGGGGTCATGCCGCAGACGCGAGAACATCTCGGCATCTTGACCCTTTTTGGCGTGCGTAACTTCATCGTCGTCGTGACCAAGGCCGATACCGTGCCGCCATCGATGCTCGACGCGTCCCTGACTCGCATAAAAACTGATTTTGTCGGTACGGCAGTAGAAGACGCTCCTCTCATTGTCACCGATGCCCTAAGCGGCCGCGGATTGAGGGAACTCGTCAGGACTATGTCGCAGATGGCCGAAAAGATGCTGCCCGGCCCGGCTGACGGCCATGGTCGTCTCCATGTAGACCGTTCTTTTTCTCTTTCTGGTGTTGGCACCATCGTCACGGGGACTCTCCTCGACGGACCGATGGAAAAGGGACAGACGCTTTGGCTTTACCCAGGCCGGAGGCAGGTACGTATCCGCAATATTCAGGTCTATGAAAAGGACGTTCTGCGTGCAGAGCCGTCACAGCGGACGGCCCTTAATTTGCTGGGGATTTCTGCTCGTGACATCCCCCGTGGCTCAGTCCTCTGTACGACGCCGGATATGACGGCGACGAGCCTGATCGATGTCAAGGTGACCGTTCTTTCGGATGCGCCGCCGCTGTTTTTGTGGCAGCGCGTGCGACTTCTCATCGGTACGAGAGAAGTCATGGCCCGCATCGTGCCCTTAGGCGTGGAACAGATTGAACCGGGAGAGGCTGGCTTTTTGCAGATCCGTGTCGAAGGTACCGACATATATGCTAAAAGTGGGGAGCCTTTTATTCTTCGCTCTTTTTCTCCGATGCACACCCTAGCCGGTGGAAAGATCCTCGATGCCCATCCAGCTAAGCACCGCCGCTTTAAGGAAGACCTTTTGGCAGCCCTACGGACTCGAGACGCCGGTCTGATTGAGGAAATGGCAGCCCATTTTTTACAATGCTGTGAATCTCCCTTTTCAACGGAGGAAGCTGTGGCTGAAGGCTTGGATCTTCCTGTATCTCAGGTGCAAGATGCTTTACAACATTTGCAGGAACGAGGATTGATACAGGTCTTCCCACTGGGATATCTACATCGTGAAGCCTTCAAATCCTGGCAGTCTCGGACGCTGTCTGTTCTTCAGGAATACCATAAAAAGTGGCCCTTGCGGCTCGGCATGCCCCAGCCTGAGTGGCGGCAGCAGATGTGCCTTGGTGAAAAGGAAGGAAAGGCGCTCTTGCAGCTGTTATTATCTCGAAAGGTTTGCCGTTTGTCACGGAGGTTTATTGCGGCTAAAGGGTTTCGCCGCGTTTTTTCGCCGATTCAACGCCAATACCAGTCGGAGATTGAAAAGCGATTGGCAAAAAGCGGCTATCGTCCGGTAGCGGTCGCCGAATTCATTTCTTTGGGGCCGGATATAGCTCCTGTTCTCGATGCGCTGCAGGGAAAGAGTCTCCTCTTTCTCTCTTCAGAATTTGTCATTTTTAAGCCGTGTCTTCACCAGGCGGCTGACCGAATTATTCGATATTTTAAAAGCCATGAGATTTTGACGATTAGGACTTTTCGCGACCTCTTGATGATTAACCGTCAAGAAGCCCTCTTACTTTTAAAATATTTTGATGACTGCGGCCTTACCGTAAGAGACGGTGAGGGACGGGCCGTGGGACCGAAGGCGGCTGACTATGAATCGAAAGGAGGGCCCCCTTATGAATGAAGCCCAAAAAGAGCTGCTCCGTCAGCTTCCCGATGTCGATACTCTCTTGCAGCGTTCGGCCTTTCAATCGTTACAAAAGTCGCGAAACGTTGTGCGTGACGCCATTCGCACCGTCTTGGAACATCGACGTCGTGCCATTCTTGAAGGTCGGTGGGAGATGCCGTTTTCACCGGAACTTTTTGACCAGGCCGTTATGTCTCATATTCAGGATGCTGATCGGGGGCACTTGCGTCGGGTCATCAATGGGACGGGGACCGTCCTTCATACCAATCTAGGGCGTGCCGTGCTCGCCCCTGAACTGGCTCAGAACATAGCTGACCTTGTCAGTCATTATAATAATTTAGAATATGATCTGACTTTGAGGAAACGGGGCCGTCGTGATGACCACGTCCGAGAACTCCTTTGCCGCTTGACCGAAGCCGAAGATGCTCTGGTCGTCAATAATAATGCCGCGGCTGTGCTACTCGTATTGACTAGCCTGGTTTCGGGAAAAGAAGTCGTCATTTCCCGCGGTGAACTGGTTGAAATCGGCGGCTCCTTCCGCATCCCCGACGTCATCGAACAGAGCGGCTGCTTCATCCGTGAAGTGGGAACGACCAATAAGACTCATTTGGCTGATTATGAACGGGTCATCGGTGAGGCGACAGGGGCATTGATGAAGGTCCATACCAGTAACTACCGCATCGTCGGCTTTACGGAAAGCGTCGATGCGGCTGACTTAGCAGGCTTGGCTCATTCAAAGCATCTGCCTTGTATCCAAGATCTGGGAAGCGGTCTCTTTATTGATCTGGAAACCTTGGGACTTCCCCATGAACCGACGGTCCGCGAAGCAATTAGCGCCGGCTGCGACGTCGTTACCTTTAGCGGGGACAAGCTCCTCGGCGGACCTCAGGCCGGCATCATCGTCGGCAAGGCCAACTATATCGCCGCCATGAGACGCCATCCGCTGATTCGGGCCCTGCGGGTCGATAAGATGACCTTAGCTGGCCTCGAAGGAACCCTTCGCCTGTATCGAGACGAAGAAGCACTTCAAAAGATTCCAACCCTGGCGGCACTGGCCCAGTCTTCTGATCTTTGCCATAAACGAGGTGCGGCCCTGGCAGCGGCCTTAGCCGCGGCGGGACTTCCGGCTGACATAGCGCTTATCGAAGTCGATGATTCCGTGGGCGGCGGAGCCTGCCCGGGCGTCGTCATGCCCGGTTGGGGCGTCGCGATCCGGCCCATGAGCGGATCGGCAGTGGAATTGGAAGCCGGCCTTCGCAAGGCCGACTGCCCCATTATTGCCCGCATCCAGCACGATGCCCTGGTCCTTTCCGTTCGGACCGTGGCTGATGACGAATTTTCCGATATCGTAAGGGCGATGAAAGCCTTTTTCCAAGCCTGATCCTAGGTGTAAATGACAAACAGACGGGCCCATAAAGATGAGATCTTTATGGGCCCGTCTGTTTTGATAAATAGGGAGGGAAAGGAATAGATCGCTTATTCTGCCGGAGAGGATTGTCCGATAATTTCCCGGCCTTCGACGAATTGAACCGTCGGATTTTCTGTTTTCTTTTCGATGAGATCGACCATGAGATGCAGGCAGTGCTGACCGATTTCACCCATGGGGATATCGACACGAGACAAGGAGGGGATGGCGTAGTCGTTGAGCTGGGCCATATTGATGCCGATGGTGAAAACTTCTACTTCCTCCGGAATGGCGATACCCAGGGAATGGCAGGCATAAAGCATACCGTGGGCCAGGACGTCTGATTCACAGAACATAGCCCGGGGCATGCGTTTTTCTTCATAGAGTTTTTTCGTAGCGGCGACAGCACTGGCAGAAGCCGTGTCGCAGAGGACGATGTTTTCTTCCGGTACGGGGTGACCGTTTTGGGCAAAGGTATCGAGGAATCCCTGCATCCATGTACGCATGATGGGGAAGGTCGTATCATGGGTCAGGACGCCGGCGTCGAAGATACCCTTGTCGAGGAAATGACGGGCAACATTGCAGCCAATTTGATAGTTGTCCATGGTGACGCTGCTGTATTTATCCGATTCTCTATTGAACAGGACCACCGGGCAGGGAATATGGATGGAATTGAGATAATCCATGTCCTTGTTGGACATATTAGCGATGATGATGCCGTTGAAGAATTCATTCTGCATGGCTTCGAGCTGTTTTTGGAGCTGGTCAACTTTATACGGGACGACAGTTAAATGAATTGTTTTATTCTGTTTCATGATTTCTTCTTGGATACCGAGGGTGATACGGGCCAAGTAGTTGATACGAAAGTCTGTTGCCCAGTAGAAAGCAATGGCGTAGCTGTCCTTTTGTGCTGACCGAAGCTTCTTTGCCGATTGGTTTGGAACGTAGTTTAAATCTTGTGCAATTTTGTATATTCGCTGTTGAGTTTCTTGTGAAATTTTTCGTTCCCGTCCTTTTCCGTTCAGGACGATGGAGACGGTAGCAATAGAAACGCCGGCAGCTTTTGCAATATCTTTAATTGTGGACACGATGGCCACCTCCACTCTTAAGCCTATTTTGACATAAATTAAACGTTTTTTCAAGGAAATATATGCTACAGAATGGACAAATATTCACTGACGTCTATGGCAGTATTTTTAAAAATGCAAATTATTGTATTAAAGACGCCGTCGTAGCGAATCGGGGCCAATCATGGTACAATAAAAAAGAATGTTATCGAGACCCTTCGAGACGAAGGGCTGAGGGCAGGAAAAAAGCGAAAAATGGTAAAAGAGGAACGATATGACCGAAGACAAGTATATGAAACAGGCTATCCATCAAGTAGACAATTTGGCGAAACCCCCCGGCAGCTTAGGCCTTTTAGAAAAGCAAGCTAAAAAGGTGCTCTTGGCTTGGGGACAGTTTCATAAAGACCTTCGGCCGAAGCACCTTATTTTTGCGGCCGATAATGGCGTCGTTCATTCTGGCGTCGTCGCACAACTCGCTGATATTACGTATATGCAGAGCCGGCACATGGTAGAAGGCACATCGGCCGTGACCTGTTTTTGCCGTAGTCAGCATATTCCCTACGCCGTCATCGACGTCGGTATCGATAGTGAAGATGCCGTCGGCATCGACCGCAAGATAGCCCGGGGAACGCGGGACTTTGCCAAGGAACCGGCCATGAGTGAAGAGCAGTTTCAACAGGCCTTGGCTGCCGGTCGAGAACAGGTGGAGGCGGCAAAGGCCGAAGGCATCAATCTCTTGTCCTTCGGAGAAATGGGCATCGGCAATACGACGACGTCGGCAGCGGTGCTCACGGCCTTATCGCCGAAAAAGATGACCTGGCTTTCGGGCTTTGGTTCCGCCAAGGGAAATTATAAACTGCTGTTTCATAAGCGCCGTGTCATTGCCGACGCCATGAAGCGCTATGAAGGGCAGCTGACATCTCCGGAAGCGATTCTTCGCTGTGTCGGGGGATTCGACCTGGCCGCTCTGTGTGGCGCTATGCTGGCCTGTGCCGATGAGCGGATCCCTTTTTATATCGACGGCTTTATTACGGCGACGGCCTTGGCCTGCGCCGTTGCCATAGATCCTGGCGTTGGGGATTATGCCCTGCCTTCTCATATTTCAAGAGAACCCGGTATGGCCCAGGCCCTGCGCCTGTGCGGCATCGACGAATATGATGTGCCCATTACGGCCGGCCTTTCGCTGGGAGAAGGGACGGGGGCCGTCCTGGGGGTCATCCTGCTCAAGACGATGATGTACGCCGTCTGGCATATGGCTACCTTAGACGGTATCAATCAGGAAGCCCAAAATCGCTATGATAAACGCCAAGGAGATGCACAGCATGGATGACGTAACGAGAGAAAAGGCCCGGGCTGTCTTTGCCCGCTTAGGCCTGACAGAAGAACAAGCCATAGAGCTTTTTTATAAGCGGACCATTGAGGCCGGACGGATGCCCTTTGCGGCAGCGGAGGAAAAAACTCGGAAGATAAAGAAAAAGCGGATGAACGAACGCTTTGCTGAATGGGATGCTTTCTAATTTGTTTACTTAAATATTACCCGTATATATTGACAAAAATGCTATTTCATCGTATCCTATTAGTAGGTAATTTTTAAATATCTAGAAAGGTAGATGTATACAGATGGATAAGAAGCAGTTCATGGAAATGTGCAAGGCATTGTCCAATGAAACGCGGGTAAATATCCTGATCTGGCTTAAAGATCCGGAAAAGCATTTTCCTGGTAAAAAGCTTCATCTGTCTCCAGATACAGCCGACTGCCCTGGTGGCATCTGCGTTGGTTCTATTCAGGATAAAGCTGGGATTTCGCAATCGACGATTTCTCATTATTTGGATATGCTGCAGCGTGCCGGCTTATTGTCGACAGAACGCGTTGGCCGATGGACTTACTATCGGCGCAATGAACAAGCATTACAGGAACTATCCCGTTTTATTGGTCAAGAATTATAGACCGCCATTTCTCATAAAAAAAGAGCGTCTGCTCACGGAGTCATTGAGCCTCGGTGAGCAGGCGCTTTTATTTTGTAACCATATTTTCGGCGGCAAAGCCCTGTTTATTGGCATAGTCGCCTTCTAATATCTGGACCTTAATGAATCCTTCATAAGGCGTATCGTCGACAATCTGGATTCGCGTCGGTTTGGCGAAAATCAGGATTTTATCGGAGCGGACGAGGGCCCGTATCGTTTCCATATCGCGGTTGCGGCTGGCTTTTAGAAAGACGGGGATCGTTTCTTTATCGGGGATGACATAGGTCCCGCGCATCATGAGGTAGCGGCCGCTGCTGGACGGAAGGCGATGCTCTTTAGGCTGAGCTTCTTTTTCGGCATCGCTCATCGTCGGGACGCCGTCTTGGGAATATTGGGAGAAGTTGACGTTTGACTGATTGGCTTCTCGCTGGCGATGGATGTAGTAAATGGTGAGGAACAGGCAGAGTATGACGAAGGGCAAGAGGAGTATCTTCGTATAATGATCCCATTTGCTGTAGGTCTTCGTCTCTTGTTCGCCATCTTCTTCTGCCTGTTCTGCTTGATCGATGTCCTCTCTGCGGGGGCGCAGGGCTCCGCTCAGGACCGATGACAAGGGAATGCCATACGTTGAAATGGGGTAGCGTTCCTCAAGCCAGCTCAAGCCGCAGATACAGGCCATGGCTCGGCTGATGGCGCTGTCCATGTCGACGGCGATGTCCATGCGGTGGAGGATCGACGTCAGGGAGTCATTGGCCAGGTTGGGAATGTAGGTCGCAGCCAGAAATTGAAGGTCCCGGATGTAGACGTCATGGATGGGCCATTTCCGTCCCGACGCTTCGTAGCTGGCCTGGATGGCCGTGAATAATTCCTCGGAATGGTAGGCCGATAGGAAGGAATCTTCAATGAGAACCGATATGTCTTCATCCCAGACGACGTCGAAAGGCTTGCTGTCGGCCAGCATGGCTTCGGTTACATGACGGGTTTCAATGGGGCCCTCGCGGGGCTTGATGAGATACGAAATGCCATGGACGTTGCCGTCACTAATCCAGGCCAGGGCCAGCCGGCAAATGCTATTTGGATTGTCGTTTGCCAGATCTGCGGCTACGGCGATCGACGAATTGATCTCTCGATGCCGCAGGGATTCCAGCGCCTTTTGGGTATTGCTGTTCATGACGGGCAACCTCCGTGAATGAATCCTTCTCAGTGGCCGCGTTGTTTGTAGTACGGGCGGAAGGTGCGGCGCTGCCGCTTCGGTGTCTGTTTAAGCTTGAAGTAGTTGTGTTTTACCGTACGGTTTTTTTCGTCCGTAAAGGTATTGACTTCAAAGAGATTCAACGATTCGATGAAAGGGACGAATTTTTTATACCCAAAGTTACGGACATCGAAGTCGGAGAACTGTTTGCTCAGGAGATTGCCCAAGGTGCCGGAGAAAATCCAGCCGTTGTCGTCGGAGTTTTCTTCGGTAAGTTTAATGAGGGCCTGACGGATCGTCGAGAAATCCTTTCCGGGCGTCTTGCCGGAAGACGGATCCTGTTCCGATGCTGCCGGGAGGTGTTCACTTTCGGTTTCGTTGGGATGTACTTCTGTCGGATGGGTTTCGGCTTCTACTTCAGGTTTTTCCGGTTTGGCAGTATCTGTTTCCGGTTCCGCAGCGGTTTCTTCATGTTCGGCCGGTTCCATATCGTCGGCATCATGTTCTTCGGCTTCTTCCCAAAGGACGTCGAGGTAGAGGAACTTATTGCAGGCCGAGATAAAGGAGCGGGGCGTCTTGCTTTCTCCCATGCCTAATACGTACTTTTGCGATTCGCGGAGGCGCGATGCCAAACGGGTGAAGTCACTGTCTGACGATACGATGCAGAATCCGTCGAGATTGCTCTTGTACAATAAATCCATGGCGTCGATGATGAGGGCCGAGTCCGATGAATTTTTGCGGATCGTATTGCTGTACTGCTGGATAGGCTGGATGGCATTGTCGAGGATCGTATTGCGCCATGAAGCCATCTGTGGCGTCGTCCAGTTGCCGTATATCCGTTTGTAGACGACGTCGCCAAGGTTATTGGCTTCCGAAAGGATGACGTCGATGTATTTACTGGAAATATTTTCGGCGTCGATGAGGACGGCGAGTTTCATTTCTTGATTCATAGTTGTGTACCTCTGTTTTCATTACGTTTCATCAATACATTTTTCGAAGGCGTTAGCGGATTAATTCAAAGCGGAATTTCCGGCCCGGCGTAATGGTGTCGATGAGAAATTCTTCTTCAGGCAGGATCTTCGCAGCTATATTGGTCCGTGCTTCCGGTTCCAGTTCCCGCTTTACGATTTGTACTTCGCCCATGTAGCGGAGAAAATCGGCGTTGTCAATGGTGATATCGCCGCGGCGGAGACTGCGGAATCCGGCACTGTCCGGTTCGATGATGCGGCCGTCTAAAAGGCTTCGGCTGCTGCCGGCCCGGACGACGTCTCGTGACGGATCAGGACGAGACGTAAATGTATGAGACAGGAGATCTTGGACATAAGGCTCGCGGATCAATAAACGGGCTTTCAGGACGACGACACCCGTTTCTTCCTGACCAACGCGGGCTAATTGGTGAAGTTCTTCCATGGACGGTCTGTCGTCGCCGATAAAGACCGACTGCAGCCCTAAGGCGGCCAAGTGACGGGCGGCCAAGCTGACGGATAGCCGGCGGTGTTCTTCCAGGGTCGGCAGCCCTTCCGATAAGGGGCCGCGCCGGCCTTTACTGCTTGCGACGAAGGCGCCGACGGAGAGTCCGTAATCTTGGAGCCGCTTGGTCTGCTCGATAACATACGTCCTGTCGAGTCCCGTATGCGGGCGGGGATAAAAGTTGTGGAGGCCGTCGAGGGCTTCCATGCGAGCGCCTCTTTTTTGGAGGTCTTTGAGGTTATCTTCGGTCAAGGTCGAGGCGTTGAGCTGGACCTGGATGACCTGACTGTATAAGGCGATTTTTTCGGCATCGAAACCGTCGTCAATACGAATCGTCGTAATGCCGAGGTTTGCAAGTTTTACCGGTTCGAAACGGTCCATTCCCAAGAGAGCGGCCGAGGCCGGCGATATGTCGGCGACGACGTCGAAGCCGTGGCTGCGGGCCGTCGATAAGACGGCATCCAGCTCTTTGTGAAAGGCGGAGGCATCCGTTTCAGGGATGTGAAAGGACGTAAACAGACGACGGATGCCTAAGGCGGAGGCCGCGTCGATTCGGTCTGTTTTTTCGGTTATACTGCCGCCGAGACCGGGGTAGATCGAAATGCCTGTATCCATTTAGTCCTCCTCCTTGGGATCATCAAAACCCAATAGATATGTGGCTATGAAGCCGGCGACATAGGCGGCAGCCAGGCCCAGGAGATACATGGGGATGTTGTCCGTTCCGGCAGCCAGTGGCAGGCCGGAAATGCCGATCGTCGCAGCGCCGACCATATAGGCTGCCTGGACAGCCCCGCCGACAGCGCCGCCGATGCAGGCCCCGATAAAGGGGCGTCCTAAGGGCAGGGTAACACCGTAAATGAGGGGTTCACCGATGCCCATGAGTCCGACCGGAAGGGCCGAGGCAATGGTCTTCTTCAAGCCCTTGTTTTTTGTTTTCAGGTAAACGGCTAAGGAAGCGCCGACCTGGCCGCCGCCGGCCATGGCCAAAATCGGCAGCAGGATGGTCACGCCGTACCGGGACAGGAGCTCGGCATGAATCGGGGTCAAGCCCTGGTGGATTCCGACCATGACCATGGGCAGAAAGGTCCCACCTAAAATGAAGCCCGTCAAGGCCCCGCCGCTTCCGATGGACTTTGTGGCGGCATAGCCGATGACTTCGGATAAGTAACCGCCTAAGGGCTGACAGATGAAGAGGGCGATAAAGGTCGAGATGACGACGACGGCTAAGGGCGTGACGAAGAGGTCGACCATGTCCGGTACGATGCGGTGGAGTTTCTTTTCAAGCCAGGACGAAAAGAAGACCACCAAGAGGACGGCGATGATGCCGCCCCGGCCGGGAACGAGCGGGTCGCCAAAGAGGGTAATGTTTGCCAGACCGGGATGGCTCAAGACGGCGGCCATGACGCCGCCCAACATAGGAGAGCCTCCGAATTCTTTGGCGGCGTTGATGCCGACGAAGATGTTCAATCCGAAAAAGGCGGCGTTGCCGGCGATGGCTAGCATTTGAAACACGGGCTGGGCGGCCAGCGTCGGATCGACCTTTACGGCGATGTTGAGCAGGCCCGTAATCAGGCCGCAGGCGATAAAGGCAGGGATGATGGGGACGAAGATATGAGCGATTTTCTTCAAGGCCTGCTTGGCCGGCGTCGCATTTTTGCGGCGGATTTCTTCGTGCAGGGCCTGTCCGTCAAAGGGACTTTGGGGCGTCTTGCCGTCATCGTCTTGAGGCGACGATTCAGCCCTTTTACTGTCGGCCATGACCGTTTCAAAGGCCTGATACAGTTTGGTGGCCTTGCCGGGGCCGACGATGATTTGCCATTCGTCGCCTGAGCGGTTGACGCCCATGACGCCGGGGAGTTTTTCCAGGTCTTCTTTGGTGAAATGCTCGTCCGTTACGGAAAGGCGCAGGCGGGTCATACAGTTGTAGGCTTTTTGGATATTTTCGGCGGGACCGGTGATGGCGTAGATATCCCTGGCTAGTTTATCGTAATCCATGGGATGCCTCCCCGATTACGGCGGTGACGTAGCCTTTGGCTGCCGTTAATTTAGCTTCCGCTTCGGCGGCGGATACGCCGAGGAGTACCATGACGATGGCCGTTTTGGCATGGCCCTTGCTGTCCGCCAAGGCGTCGATAGCTTCCTTGCGGCTGCAGCCGGTGGCGGTCATGACGATGCGCCGGGCTCTTTCTTCGAGCTTCTTATTGGACGACTTCACGTCGACCATGAGATTGCCGTAGACTTTGCCCAAGCGGATCATGGCCCCGGTGGACAACATATTGGCAATCATTTTTTGGGCCGTACCGGCCTTCATCCGCGTCGAGCCGGTAACGACTTCCGGACCGACGACGGCGCAGAGATCGATATCGGCGCAGGCTCCGATGGGGGAGTTTGGCGAGCAGTCGATGGCAATGGTGGCGGCGCCGACCTTTTTGGCATAGGTCAGGGCACCGACGACATACGGCGTCCGGCCGGAGGCGCTGAGGCCGACGACGACGTCGCGATCGGTAAGGTCTTTTTCCATCAAATCGGCCTGACCGAGGTCTGGTGAATCTTCGGCGCCTTCTTTCGCCCGGAATATGGCGTCATAGCCTCCGGCGATAAGGCCTTGGATCTGTTCCGGGTCCGTGCTGTACGTCGGCGGACATTCGACGGCATCGAGGATGCCTAATCGGCCCGACGTGCCCGAGCCGGTATAGAAAAGGCGGCCGCCCTGACGGAGCCGGTCGGCAATGACGTCGACGGCACGGGCTATGGCCGGGATAATTCCTTTTATGGCTTCGGCAACCTTATGGTCTTCGTCGTTGATGACCTGCAGCATGGCTTCCGTCGACAGGCGGTCGATGGCTTGACTTCGGCTGTTTCGTTGTTCCGTTGCCAGTGATTCTAATTCAATCATAGTAGTCCTTTCTTCCATCCTTTCCATGGTGATGATGAGTGGCCTTGACAGCGCTGTATGGAAAGGCCTATATATATCTAATTATAGAGAGTGTTGACAGTAGTTGCAATAGGGCTTTTTTTCGGAAGGCATGCCTTTATTTTTCTGCCGTTTCATGGTATTATTAATCTGCATGCAGTAGGCCTGTGTGTCATGTGCGCCCATAGCTCAGCTGGATAGAGCAGCAGTTTCCTAAACTGCGTGTCGGATGTTCGAGTCATCTTGGGCGCACCATTTTTTTTATTTGTAATGTTTACGCTTACTATTAATCTATAATAATTACCGGAAAGGTGGGTTTCCTCATGTCTGATATGAAGGACCGAGTTGCTTCTTTCCATGAAGAAGTCATGCACGATGCCGATTTTACTCTGGCTGAGGCGATTGCCGAAGCAAAACGCTGCCTCAACTGCAAAGTACCTCAGTGCCGCAAAGGATGTCCGATTGAAAATGAAATTCCGCAATTCATCCACGCCCTGACCCAAGGGGATTTTGGCGCAGCGGCTGCGCATATTTATAACCGCAGTGATCTGCCGGCTATTTGCGGCCGAATCTGTCCGAGAGAAAAACAGTGCGAAGGGCACTGTATCCTCGGCAAAAAAGGTCAGCCCGTTGAAATCGGAAAACTCGAACGCTTCGCAGCAGACATGGCCTTGGAAGGCGGCTTTATGGAACAGCCGGTCAGCAAGAAAACGGCCGGAAAGGTTGCCGTCATCGGCTGCGGCCCTGCCGGCATGGCAGCGGCCCGGGAACTGTCTAAACGCGATTACGATGTCACCATCTATGAAGCGGCTTCCCATCCGGGTGGCACCATGACCTACGGTATCCCGACCTTCCGCCTTCATAAAGAACTCTTGCAGCGCGAAGCCCAGGCCTTGACCGACATGGGCGTCACCATTGAGTACGGCGTTAAAATCGGTACCGATAAGAGCCTTGATGAATTGAAGGAGGCTTTTGATGCCGTCTTTATCGCCGTCGGTACGATGAATGGCTGGAACCTCGGTGTTGAAAATGAAGACGTAGAAGGCATCGTCGAAGCCGAACCGTTCCTGCGTCAGGTACAGCTCGCTCAGGACGGTGAATTTGATCCGGAAAACCTGCCCGTTCAGGAAGGGGACAAGGTCATCGTCATCGGTGCCGGCAATGTGGCCATCGATGCGGCCCGCACGTCCCTGCGCCTCGGGGCTGACGTGACCATCGTTTACCGCCGGGCCGAACGGAATATGAAATGCCTGCCTTCGGAATATGAAGAAGCCAAAGCCGACGGCGTCCGCTTCCAGTTCTACTCGGCCCCGAAGGCCGTCATCGGAGACGGTCGTGTCGAAGGCCTTCGCTATGAACGGCAGCAGATCCTCGAAGACGCTACCATGGTGCCGACGGGCGAATTCGGCGTCGTACCGGCCAATAAGATCATCGCCGCTATCGGCAATAAACCGGACCTTCCGGTCATCAAGTCCTTCGGCGTTTCTTCCAATGACGACGGGTATATCGCCGTCAAGGATACACCGTACGGCATGACCAGCAAGGAAGGCGTCTTTGCTGCCGGTGATATCGTCCACAAACCGCAGACCGTCGTCCTGGCTATGCGTGAAGGACGAAAGGCAGCCGAAGGCATCGATCAGTATTTAAAAGCCAAGAAAGTGATGGAAGCTATAAAAGCTTAGGGGGCCAATAGGATGAGTGAGTTGATTCGTCAGATTCTTAAAACTAATGAAAATTTCGTTAAACAGTCCTTGTCGCAAGGCGGTTTCGACGACGTCAGCAAATATCCGCGCCGCCACCTGGCTGTGTTGACCTGTATGGACACACGCCTTTTGAATTTTTTGGAACCGGCTATGGGCCTCGTCCGCGGGGATGCCAAAATCATCAAAGTCGCCGGCAATACGGCCTTTGAAGACTTTGACAGCGTCATCGGCAGCCTGATGGTTGCCGTGTACGAGCTCCATGTCCATGAAATCATCGTCATGGGTCATGATGACTGCGGCATGCTCCATACGACGGCCGACAGCCTGTGCCGTCACATGGTGGAAGAAGGCATCGATGAAAAAGCCATTGATGCCATCCGCCCCAAATTAGCCCAGTGGGCCGACCCGGTCACCGACGTCGATACGTCGGTCTGCGACACCGTGCGCCGCCTGAGGGCTAATCCTTACTTACCGAAATCCCTTACGATTTATGGAATGGTCATCCATCCCCATACGGGCGAAATTCGCGTCGTCGACGATGGAGAAGACCAGAAATAGGAGGTCTTTATGAGTCTTGTAACGCAACGAATGGAAGAACACGCCGCCGTACTCGAAGCGACGAAAGCTTTAATTCCTGATATTGAAAAAGCCGGGGCTCTGATTAAAGAAGCCCTGGCTTCAGGCCACAAAATCCTCTTTTGCGGCAATGGCGGCAGCGCCGCCGATTCGCAGCATTTGGCTGCTGAAATCGTCGGTCGTTTCCAGAAAGAACGGCCGGCCTTCCCGGCTATCGCCCTGACCGTCGACACGTCGATCCTGACGGCTGTCGGCAATGACTATGGCTTTGATACGGTATTCCGCCGTCAGGTCCATGCCCTTGGCGAAAAAGGCGATATTCTGGTCGGTATCTCGACGTCCGGCAACAGCGGCAACGTCCTCGCAGCCATTGAAGAAGCCCGTGCCAAGGGACTTACGGTCATCGGCATGACGGCTTATGGCGGCGGCAAGATGAAAGACGCCTGCGACATCTGCCTGGCCATTCCGGCCAAGGTAACGGCCAGGGCTCAGGAAATGCATATCATGATCGGCCACATTCTTTGTGAAATCGCGGAAGAAGATATGTAATTAACGGACGACACTTTGGAATTGCTTATTGTCTCTGATTTTATCGAAATGGCTTTGGGTCCGGGCGGCTTCCTTTACGGATTCCCCGCCCAGATCGATGGCCTGTTTTAAATAAGGCAGGGCTTGATCGGCCTTTCCCAGGTCGCCGTAAATCGTCGCAATGCCGTAATAACTCCAGGTGTTTCCCGGATCGGCTGCGATGACATTTTTAAAATACGTAATGGCCTTATCGTACTGACCGTCGATTTTGTAGGCCAGGGCCATATTATAGAAAGAGGCCATGTCTTTTGGGGCTAGCTGCAGGGCTTGTTCGATAAGGGCAATGCCCTGTTCCACGTCCTGTTTACTCCCCGTCGCATTGCCGCGCATGGCCAGGGTAACGCCCTTATTGCTGAGGGCCTGGTAGTTGTCGGCATCGAGGGCGAGGGCTTTGTCGAAGTCTTCTATGGCTTTGTCATAGTCTCCAGCCTGGTACTTTTTAATCCCTTCGTCGCTGGCGGCCTTAGAATCGGTTTTTATGGCCGGCGCAGAAGGGGCTTTCGTGGCCTGTATGGGTTTTGCCTGCTGCGATGATATCGGCTGGGGGCTGCACCCGCTGGTCCACACGGCGGCTGCGGCTAGGAGCAGGATTGCTGCGTATTTTTTATTCATCGTTATTTCTCCTATTCGTCAGTCTGGAAAACATATGAAACAAATCATTAATAAATGGGATATTCTTCTCGTTGCTGTCCTCCTCGTCTTATCCCTGATTCCGGAAGGCATCTTTTACATGACGGGGAATGATGCCGCTGTTGACCGTACGTATGCGGTCATCCAGGTCGACGGCAAAGTATATAAGGAAGTCCCCTTATCAGGTCATCAGGGAACGGATACGATTCCTATCAAGACGGATGATGGGTATAATCTGGTCGTCGTCAAAGACGATACCATTGGCATCGTCGAAGCGGACTGCCCCGATAAAATCTGTATCAGTGAGGGTTTTGTCAGCCGGCCCGGTGCGACCGTCGTCTGCCTGCCTCATAAGGTATTGATCGAAGTCAAGTCTGCCGGAGGCGGCGAACCGGATGTCATTCCGGCCCATTAGAGGTGACTCATGAAAAAAACGTTTCGCATCATCATGCTGAGCCTGTTCATTGCTCAGTCCTTAGTCTTATATATCGTCGAAGGCATGCTGCCCGTTCCCTTCATTGCACCGGGAGCTAAATTGGGACTGGCCAATTTGATTACCGTCATTGCCATGTACTCCCTGCCGAGAAAACGAGATGTCTGCCTTATTCTTTTCGTTCGCGTCCTCTTGGCAGCGGCCTTTGGCGGCGGCATCAACGCCTTCTTTTACAGTGTGGCCGGGGCCATCCTCAGTTTGGGCGTCATGCTCCTCCTCAAGGAGGCTGGGAAGTTTTCCATCCTCGGCGTCAGCATGGCCGGTGGGATTTTCCACAACCTGGGCCAGGTCATCGTCGCCTCTTTGGTCGTGGCCAATCTTAAAATCATGCTCTACTTGCCGATTTTAGCGGTAGCCGGGGCGGGGACAGGGCTTCTCATCGGCCTTACGTCGGTGTTTACCCTCCGTCATTTGAAAAAATTGCCGGTCTATAAAAGGATGCAGGAATAATTACATAAGGTACGATGGCCTTAAGGCTGTAAGCGGACGGAGTCTAAGACTTCGTCCGCTAATTTTATCTTATCCTCTTTATCACTGTCACAGGCGACGACGACGATCCAGGTCACGGGCCCGTCAGAAAATCCAAGCAGGCGGGCTCGCATGGATTTTTTTTCGCGGGTAAAGGTGGCCGTCTGTATGATGGCCGGCAGGCCCTGGAAGGTCGTTTCTTCCTGGCTGGTAGAGATATCTTCGGCATTGATCTGCGATAAGACGGCCTTCGACGCCGTCTCGATGGTCCCGTTCAAATGGTGACGGACGGCTTCATCCTCTTTAAGCTGGAGGTCAGTAGCCATTGTTTTTATGTCGACACGAGTGGTGTAAACGGCAATGGAAAGGCCGGCATCGAGCTCGCCGTAGAGGCGGCTGCCTTCATAGTAAGGCTTGGCCGTCGGGGGCACGGGAATGGGCAGGTCGAGGCGCTGCAGATTGCCTGGGAGTTTCACGGAAATGGCCGAACCGATGCCGTCGACACGTGTTTCTTTTAAGGTGATAGTATAGCAGGCCGTTAAGGTAAGGGCCAAAATGGGCAGCAGTACAATCAGAATCAGAAATCGAATTCGGGTGTGAATCATAGCATACCTCACAGAATATAGCTTTCAGGCTGCATGCCGTACCCTTCGGTACGGTTACTTACGGGCTTCGCGAAAGGCGTCGGCCAGTGAAAAGGTAAGGGGCCCGGTCACTTTCGTAGCGTCGATGATGGGCTGCATGATGTGGCGGAATTCGTCACTCTTTTTGGATAATACATATAGTTTTGAAGTATTGCGGGCATCCCACAAGGCGTCGTGCATTTGGCCGTCGAAGGTTTCGCCAAGGGTGCTGACCGCTTTATCGAGGGATATGACGTTATCCAGGCCCAGGAGATTGCAGTAAATCTGCTGGAAATTCTGCCAGTGTTCGAGCATCCAGCGGACGCGCTCATCTTCTTTGGCATTGGCGATTTTGAGGCGGAGTTCGCTGTCGAGCTGACGCCAGTCGTTTTCGCTCCAGGCATACATTTCGTAATCGTTCGGACAGCCTTCATTACACCAGGTGAGAAAGTGGTCGAAAGCTTCGGTGAAATGGGGCTTTCCCTTTAACATTTCCATGGTAATGCCCGTCAATTCTTGACAAGTCTGATTCATGGCCGTCGTGTATTCCGGCATGACGTATTCTTTGTATGCTGCGATTTCATTGCCTTCTTCGTCTATCTTGACGGCACCGATTTCGATGATTTCTCCCTTACACGTCCGGCGCGCTTCTTTTTGATCGCGCCCGATGGGGTTCATCTCGAAGTCGACGAATACTGCTTTCATATGTCAGGCTCCTTTCTGATTCATGATGATAATTTTTATTATACCATAATAAAAAGGCCTCGTGCATCAGATATTCTGCACGAGGCCCGGTTATGACCCTCTTTTTTGAGGAAATAGGGTCTCTCGGCCTTTGATTAGAATGCCGGGAGAATCGTTCCCTGGAAGTGATCTTCGATGAACTTCTTGATCGGTTCGGACTGGTAGATGGCCAGGACTTTCTTATACGTTTCATTGTTTTCATCGCCCTGGCGAACGACGAGGACGTTGGCATACGGCGAGTCCTTCGATTCGACGAGGAGCGAATCTTTCTGCGGATTCAGACCGGCCGGGATGGCGTAGTTGGTGTTGACGCAGGCCAGATCCGTATCGTCAAGCGAACGGGGAATCTGAGCGGCATCGAGTTCGACGAACTGGAGATTTTTCGGGTTGGCCGTAATATCCGTTACCGAAGCGTCTACGGAGTTGCCGTTCTTCAAGGTAATCAGGCCGGCCTGCTGGAGTAAGAGCAGGGCACGGGCGCCGTTGGTCGGATCGTTGGGGATGGTGACCTTAGCGCCGTCGGCGACGTCTTTGAGGTCTTTATATTTATGGGAATAGATGGCCATGGGCAGGATGATCGTCTTGCCGATGGAGACGAGTTTCAAGCCTTGTTTTTGGACGACATTATCGAGGTAGGGCTGATGCTGCATGGAGTTCATGTCGAGGTCTCCGTCGGCCAGGGCCTTATTGGGCTGGACGTAGTCGTTGAATTCGACGACTTTGATGTCAAGGCCCTGTTTGGCAGCTTCTTTAGCGACTTCTTCCATGACTTCGGCATGGGGGCCGGCCGTGACGCCGACTTTGATTTCTTTCTTGTCACCGGAGGAGGCGGAATCGGAGGACGAACCGCAGCCGGCGACGGCCAGGCAGGCCGTTGCAATCAGGAGGGCAGCAAAGACTTTTTTTACAGTTATCTTCATGTGAATCATATCCTTTCTGAAGGTGAAATGGAAGTTGTCGGTCAAAAAGAAAAGCCGTCATGCAGATGACGGCTCGGATTGCGATGGGTTCATCTGCCGGTAATCATATACCGCTGGACTTGGCACCTATCCCGATTGGGGGTTGCCGCAGCGTCATCGGGCCATTCCCTCGGCTGCTCTTGATGAAAGACAATGTATTGTTGATGGTGTATATAGTACCATTCGGAGGATACACTGTCAAGGTCTTTTTTGCCTTTCTTGAGAATTTTTTGACCTCATGTTATAATGGAGTCACTCATCGGAGGGCTTTATACCCGTATTGTATCAGGCTGGATAAGATGTCCCAGCAGCCATTGTCCGGAGGACCTGCAAGTCCGTATATTTGCAGGTCGAACAAGGGCAGTCGGTCTGTTGTGGTTTTTTATCCAGCTTTTTTGTGCAGATAATGTCGAGGTGATAAGATATGCAGCATGAACGGGGATTACATTGGCAGATTTATTCGGCGAAGGCCTTTTACTTTCTGGGCGGCTTCGGATTTACGACCTGGGCGTCGCTCATACCTTTCTTGAAGCGGAATCTGGATATCCCGGCCGACCATTTAGGATTTCTCTTACTGGGTATCGGCCTTGGCGCCCTGATCATGATGATGATGGCTGGGACTATCGCTGCCCGCCTGGGCTGCCGCCGTTCGCTGACCATTGCCGGACTGTGCATCGCCGCTTTTTTGAACCTCTTATGCTATATGCCGGTCTATGGCTTGGCTGTCTTTACGGCCGTCTGTCTCGGCGCTTCTCTAGGTCTCATGGATGTCGTCGTCAACATCAACGGCATCTTTATCGAACGCAAGGTGAAGACGCGGATCATGTCCGGCCTGCAGGCCATGTGGTCGCTGGGAAATTTTATGGGCGCCGCCTTTTTCGCCTTCCTCCTCCAATTCCAACTTCCCTGGCGGGGCGTAGCCTTTGCCAGTTCCGCCGTCATCATCGCCTGCGTCGTATTTTTTGCGCCGCACTTACATAATGAACGCCAGGCGGCTCAAGGGCGGCCGCACTTCATCCGGCCGAAAGGGCAAATCGCCGTCATCGGTATTATCTGCATGATTGCCTTCCTCGTCGAAGGGGCTATCGATGACTGGAGCGGCGTCTTCATGACCCTTGAAAAAGGCATTGATATTTCTCGGTCGGGCCTGGGCTTGACCCTGTTTACGGCAGCTTCCTTTATTACCCGCCTGGCAGGTGATACGCTGACCATGCATTGGGGGCCGCGGCGCCTTTTATCGTTGTCCCTGCCCATTGCATTTGTAGGTTTCATCGGCCTGCTCACGATCAGTGAAGGCTGGCTGCTCTTCCTGTGCTTTATCTTGATCGGTCTCGGTACGGCCAATACGGTCCCCATTTTTTATTCCGTCCTGGGACGCCAGAAGGTAATGCCCGTTGCCGATGCCGTCTCTTCCGTAAGCACCATCGGTTACGCCGGTATCCTCCTTGCTCCGGCTGTATTGGGCTTTATCGGACGGACGTACTCGCTGTACGCTTCTTTCAGTTTGGTCACGATCCTCTTGGTCGTCATGGCCGGGATTTCATTGAAAATCGTAAAAGAATAAAAGGTATTTTGGCTATCTGACATCGTCTTTTGTCCGGACATAAAAATACGCCCCTATGAGCTATTTCTCATAGGAGCGTATTTTTTATGCGTCGATGACTTTTCCCGGATTTAAGATCCCTTTCGGGTCGAGGGCCCGCTTGATGGTCTTCATGATGGTCAGTTCGCCCTTTGGCGTGAACTGTTCCATATATTTCAGCTTTTTAGCGCCGATTCCGTGTTCACCGGCCAGGCGGCCGCCGACACTATAGGCATAGGCGTATACTTGCTGATGGAATTCTTCGACGTTTCGTTCCCACTCTTCGTCGCTCATATCCATCTTGCAGAGGACGATGTGCAGGTTGCCGTCGCCGATGTGGGCGTTTATCTTGACTTCGAAGGGGTAATTTTGGCCGATATCCATGATCTTTTCAATCGTTCCGGCAATCTTGTGGACGGGAACGACGACGTCGTCGGTCAGGAATACCTTGCTCTGCAGCTCGACCGAGGTCTGGCAGTTGCGGCGCATATTCCAAACGCGGTTATCGGCTTCCAGGACGTTTACGGCACCCGATTCTTCGCAGATCGTGCAGACCGTATCCATCTTGGTGTCCAGTTCGTCTTCCTGGAAGGTTTCGACGGTGATGATGACGTAAATGCCGTCTTCGTAATGCGGCATGTCCTTGTAATGGCAGTAGTCGGCACAGCCGCGGACGTAAGAGTTATCCATATATTCGACGCTGGTCGGATCGATGCCGGCCTTCATCAGTTTCGGCACCATGTGAAGGGCCTTGCGCGGATCGGTGTAGACGGCCAGGACATCGAAACGATACGGCGGCAGGGGAATGAGCTTTACCGTCACCTTGGTGATGATGCCCAGGGTTCCTTCGCTGCCGATGATGAGCTGTTCCAAGTCGTAGCCTGTCGAACTCTTTTTGAGGATGCGGCCGCATTCGACGATGTCGCCCGTCGGGGTGACGACTTCCAGGCAGTAGACCTGGTCGCGGGTGACGCCGTAACGGACGGCGCGAAGGCCGCCGGCATTGGTTGCCAGGTTGCCGCCGATGAGGCTGCTTTCAGCACTCGACGGGTCGCCGGCATACATGAGGCCGACTTTTTTGGCTTCGTTCTGCAGGTCAATCGTGCGCACGCCGGCTTCAACGGTCATGTACATGCCTTCTTCGTTGAGTTCGATGATCTTATTGAGGCGGTCCATGCACAGGACCAGGCCGCCGCAGACGGGAATGGCCCCGTCGGCAAGACTGGTGCCGCCGCTGCGGACGGTAATGGGAAAGTCGTGCTCGTTGGCAAGCTTGACGATGGCCGCAATTTCTTCGGCGTTGGCCGGTAAGACGGCGGCGTCCGGTACGTGGAACATGGCCGGATTCGTTTCGTAGTCCGTCTGGTACTGTAAGAGCAGGTCGCGGTCGGTCTTGACGTATGTCGGGCCCGTGATGGCCTTTAATTTTTCAATGATTTCAGGCGTGATAGGTTGAAAGTTTTTCACAAAAGGGAGCCTCCTTTAAATTGTGTTGTCTTATTCTACCACGCCAACCGCGCTTAGGGAAGGCATTTAGAATTTAAAGTCGATCGTGGCCGAGACGCCGACACCCTGGACACGGCTCAGATTGCTGACGCTTAACGATTCGATAGGAATCAAGGCGTTGGCACGGGCGATGCCGTTAAAAGTACCTTCGAGCTGGGCGACGGCTTTTACCTTATCAACCTGTTCCGTCGGTCCGACGACCTGGACGGCACCGATGTATTTGCCCGTGCCGACACTGAGGATGGGGACGACTTTCGTGGCGTAGTCCGTGCCGACGCCGTTCTTCATGAGCAGTTTATTGAGGAAGTCGTTGATGGAATCGCCGTATTTGGATACCAGGACGGAGATACCGCCTACTTTCAAAATAGAACCGAGGTTGAAGGCCTGTACGGCAGTGCCTCCGGCAAAACCGAGAAGGGATGCGATGGTTACAGCTGCGATAACTTGTTTTTTCATAAAAAGTACCTCCTAATGGTGTTTTTGAACAGAACGGCCGCGGGCCAGGGAGGCCAGGGCGGCGAAAAAGCAGAGGACAGACAACAGGATAAAAGCGATATGCAGGGTGTTTAAGACGCCGTCCTTATAGACTGCGGCCTGACTCGTTTCGCTCGTCATGATGAAGGTGACGGCGGCCATGCTGAAGGCCTGGCCCAAATTGCGGGACAGGGCTAATACACTCGAAGCGATGCCGTGATGCATTTTTTTGACAGATCCCATGATGGCACTGTTGTTAGGGGCCCCGAATAAGGCGGCTCCCATGCCGATGACAGCCAGGCAGAGTGCCGTTTGGCCGATGGAAATATCGGGAAAGACGGCAAAGACCAAGAGGCCCGGTGCCGTCAGGAACAGGCCGAGGGAGGCAATGCCCCGCGGGCCGTACGTATCGGATAAATCACCGGCCCGTGGCGACAATAAGGCCATGACCAGGGGCTGGATCAATAAGACGGCCCCTGAGACGGCCGGCGTGAGGCCGAGGATGACCTGCAGGTAGAGCGACAGCAGAAAGGAAACGGCATAGGTCGCACTGTACTGGATGAGCGCTGCCAGGTTGGACATGGAAAAGGTCAGGCTTCGAAATAAGTAAAGCGGCAGGAGCGGATGGAACGACCGGCCTTCGTGAACGACGAAGATGACCGAAAGGACGAGGCCTGCATAAAAGAAAAAGCTGTTGTCTGAAAAGGATGACAGTCCGTATAAGGTGCAGAGAATGGCGCTGATGGATAGGACTGAGCTGATGGCATTGACAAAGGGCGCTCCGTTTTCATACCATTCCGCTTTGACGGGGCGGATGAGAAGGTAGGACAGGAGGACCAGTAGGGCTGCCAAGATGAAGATACAGCGCCAGCCAATAAATTCCGTCACGGCGCCGCCGATGACCGGCCCCAACGAGAGGCCGAGATAGGTCAAGGCTACGGACTGGCCGATGATGTGTCCCTGACGGGATTCATCGGTCGTAGCCAGGAGCAGCGGCATATAGGATACGTAGATGCCGGCCAGGGCAATCCCCTGAAGGGCCCGCAGCCCAATGAGGATGGGAAGTGTCGGGGCCAGGGCCGCCGCTATCGATGTCAGAGCCAGCATGATCAAGGAGACGGTGTACGTTCGCCGCCGACCGTGGACGTCCGATACCTTCCCTAAGGGAAGGAGGAAGGCCGCCGTCGTCATCAGAAACAAGGTCACGACCCAACTCATGCGGTCCGGCGTCGTGCCGAACTGATCGGCCATGACCGGAATGGCGATGTTGATCGACGTAGACAGAAAAGGGCCGACAAAACTTATCAGGCAAATCGAATAAAAAATACGCTTTTCTGTCGTCATCGCTGCACCTCACAAATGTCACTGTCATAGATACATTATACCAGTATATGCGGTCAGGGTGAATTGTTTATTAAAAAAACGCAACTTATAAAAAACTTTGTCCTCTTGAAAAATGAATTTTTCTCGTGATAAGAGATGTAGAACTTGGAGATTTATGGTATAGTAAAAGAAAAATTGTCGAAAAAGGAGGGATTTACATGGATTTAGGACTTCAGGGCAAGGTCGTCGTCGTTACCGGCGGGACGGCCGGCATCGGTTTGGCGACGGCCAAGGCCTTTTTGCAGGAAGGCGCCTCGGTTGCCGTCTGCGGCCGTCGGCAGGAACTGCTCGATGATGCGGTGAAGGCCCTGGGTGGGGATGTCTTTGCCTATCGGGCGGACATGACCGATGAGGGCGAGGTCACGGCTTTTGCCGGGGCCGTTTACGATCATTTCGGTCACATCGATGTCTGGGTCAATAATGTCGGTGCTTCCTTCGCCCGAAAGGGGGCGTGGTATACGGCTGCTGAAATAGATGCCCACTACGCCGTCAATTTCAAATCTGTCGTCATGGGAAGTCAGGCCGCCATTCCCTTTTTAGAAAAGCAGGGCGGCGTCATCATCAACGTATCGTCCTTAGCCGCCCGCTGTGCGACATCGGGACGGGCGACGCTGTACGGGGCCATGAAGGCTGCCGTCGTAAACTATACCAATACCCTGGCCGGGGAAGTGGCGGCCAAGGGCATCCGCGTCTTGGCCATCATGCCGGGTTTCACCCTGACGCCCTTGGTTGCTGCCACTATCGATGACGATGAACTTCAAAAGCAAGTCAAAGAATGCCTCCAGCGCCGGCCCGCAAGCCCCGAAGAAATTGCCGGCCCCATCGTCTTTTTGGCAAGCCAGCAGGCCTCTTATATGAATGCCGCCGTCATCGAAGTATCGGGCGGCCGCAACGTGACCTTGAACCCGGGTTACTCTTACGGCGACTGATCTATTTTTTACGAAATATAAAAAAACTTTTTTGAAACTATACTTGACAAGGGATATTTTAAAGTGTACTATTGTTGTAGACATTGAGAAATGCAATGACCAAAACAAGTACACATAGGATGAGACAACAGAGAAGACGGGTCACCGGCTGAAAGCCCGTTCGGCCTTGGATTATGGTGGAATGCATTTGGGAGCAGGATGAAGGAATTGAGTATGTCATCCCGTATTACCGACGTTACCGGTTTCGAGTGGCAGCCATAGGCTGCAATTCAGAGTGGAACCGCGGTCCGCCGTCTCTGTTGATGAGATGGGCGGCTTTTTTTGTATGATTTTCTGAAGTATTCAATATTGCAGCGCAGGGGGATTTATGATGACACAAAGTAAAAAAGAATTAGTCTTAGCAGCGATGGATGGAAAACAGGTCGAACGCGTACCTTCTGGGTTTTGGTTTCATTTTTTAGACGATGAAATTCATGCCAACTCCTTTGAACATCCCGAATTGATGGAAAAAGTCTTTGCCGGCCAGACCCGGTATATCGATGAAGCCAAACCGGACTTCGTCAAAATCATGACCGACGGCTTTTTCCCCTATGAAAATGAAACGGCCAAGCATCTGAAGACGGCTGCCGATTTTAAGAACATTAAACCCTTAGCCGATGACGACAAGTGGTTTACCCAGCAGATCGACTATGCCAAACGCCTTACGAAGCGCTATGGCGATGAACTGGCCATGTTCTTCAACGTGTTCTGTGCCGGCACGACGGTCAAATTCATGCAGGCCAATCTCGATGAAAGCGAAGCCTTCCTGGCCAATGCCGTGAAGGAAGACCCCAAGGCCGTGCGCCAGGGGCTGGACGTCATTTCTCATGATTTGGCAAAATTGGCTAAACGCCTGATCACTGAAGGCGGTGTCACCGGCATTTACTTCAGCCTCCAGAATTTACTGGGCATTTCGCCGGAACTCTATAAAGAAGTCTTGGAACCGGGGGAAAAAGAAATCTTAGCCGCTGCCAACAGCGTCAGCGATTACAATATCCTCCACATCTGCGGCTATGCCGGTCATCGAAATGACCTTTCCTTATATAAAGATTACGATGTAAAGACCGTAAACTGGGCCGTTGTCGTCGAAGGCGTTCCCATTCCGGAAGGCCGGAAAATCCTCAACAATCGACCGGCGTTAGGCGGTTTTGGCAACTTGGATTCTGAATTGTTGTATAAGGGCTCGAAAGAAGAAATTCAGGCTGAAACGAAGCGGATTTTGGCCGAAGCCGGCCGTCAGGGCGTCCTCCTTGGCGCTGACTGCACCGTTCCGCGTGATATTGATTGGAAGCATTTTGAGTGGGTTCGTGAAGCTGCCCGATAGGCAGAGAGAGGAAGATGAAAATGAAGTTTACCATGAAGAAGTTAGGGAAAGCCGTCTTGACGGCAGCATTAGTCGGTGTCGTAGCAGCAGTCCTTGCTGGCTGCGGTAAACAGAGCGATTCTGCCGCCGGCGGCGGAGACGGCCAGAAAAAGGTCGTCAACGTAGCCTTTACCAACTACTACGTGCCTTATGATTTCGTCAATGATAAGGGCGAACCCGACGGCTTTGAAGTCGCTGTCATGCAGGAAGTAGCTAAGAAGCTGCCCCAGTATACCTGGAAGTTTACCCCGACCTCGGACGATGACCTGCTCATCGGCGTCGAATCAGGTAAATATACCATCGGTACCAAAGGCATCTGGAAAACGGCTGCCCGGGAAAAGAAATATATCTTCCCGAAAAACTACATCGGTGCCAGTGTCATCGGCTTAGTCATCCGTAAAGCCGACGCAGATAAGATCCATGACATGGATTCCTTTGCCCAGTACAGCGGCAAGCTCGTTCCGATCGCGCCTCAGGATGCCCGTTACATGGTCATCGAAGATTACAATAAGGATCATCCCGATAAACAGATCAAGCTCCAGTCGTCGGAAGCCTTCCAGATTGCTGACGCATACAGCTGGGTCATGGAAGGCCGCTATGACGGCTACCTCGAAGTTGAACTGAGCTATAAGAACAACATCGTTAAAGACGATGCGCCGTACCACAAGTTCAACGACAGCCTGACCTACATCCGCTATAAAGGCATTCCGACCTACCCCTTGTTCAACAAGAAGGAACAGAAATTGGCTGACGAAGTCGACCAGGCCATCGATGAACTTCGCAAGGAAGGCAAGATTGCCGAACTGGAACAGAAATACTTTGGCGAAAGCCTTTCTAACTATATTACGCAGTAAAGGCTAAGGAGGACGTTTGATGGATACACGAGTGTTTAATCCGTCTGTTATCTTCTCGGTTATGCCGGATTTATTGTCGTATCTATCGGTAACGCTGCTGGTAGCCGTTTCAAGCATCGTCTTAGGTTCCCTCTTGGGGATGGGCCTGACCTGGGCAAAACTCGGCCGCAGCCGGGTTTTGCGCTGGCTGGCGCACGGGTACACTTATATTATGAAGTGTACCCCGCCTATCGTGCTGCTGTTCATTGTCTTTTATGGACTGCCCAAGCTGATAGAATCGATGACGGATTATGATATCAATGATATGAACCGGGCTCTGTTTGCAATCATTACTTTTACCTTGTTGTTCGGAGCCTATATTTCAGAAGTCTTTCGGGCGGCGTATCAAGCCGTACCCAAAGGACAGTATGAAGCCGGAGTCAGCATCGGCATGACGCCGTTCCAGACTTTTTACCAAGTCATGCTGCCCCAGGCGGCCCTGATTGCCCTGCCTAATTTCGGCAATTCGACGATTAACCTGCTGAAAGAAGGGGCCTTGGCCTATACGATCGGCCTCATCGACTTGATCGGTAAGGGAAATTTAATCATCGCTCAAAATTTTGGTGCTTATAGTATTGAAATTTATCTGGCTTGTATGATCATTTACTGGATCATGACCCTGATCATTGAAAAGGGCTTTTCCCTTCTCGAAGGTGTCCTTGACAAGGGCATTCATATGGGTCATGCCCAGCCGGGAGGAGGTGAGCAGTAAATGGAACTCGATTATGGTTTTATGATTGAAACTTTTTATAAGATCTGGGACGGTATCGGCGTTACCTTGGGGCTGACGGCCCTGTCACTGCTCATCGCCCTGCCCATTTCCTTTTATATGGCCGTCGTCCGCCTGCGGGGGAATAAACTGGGGGCGGGGATTACGCGGTTTTACGTATCCTTTGTCCGCGGAACGCCGCTGGTCCTGCAGATTTTACTGATGTACAGCCTGCTGCCGAGTTTCCTCAACTTCGCTTTGAAGTCCATGGGCTCGTCCTTTAATATCTTTGAAAGCGTCAACCCTTTCTGGTATGCCGTCATCGTCTTTTCCCTCAATACCATCGCCTTATTGACCGAAGTGTTCCGCTCAGCCCTGATGAGTATCGATAAGGGACAGATGGAAGCGGGCGTATCTATCGGGCTGACGGAATGGCAGACCTATCGTCAGATCATCATTCCCCAGGCACTGGTCGTCGCCTTGCCGGCGGTCAGCAATATTACGGTGAATTTGATCAAGGGTACGTCCCTGGCCTTCCTGATGACCGTTAAGGACGTGCTGGCTATCGGGAAAATCGCCGCATCGTACGGCTATAACTATATTGAAGCCTATTTGGATGTCTTCGTCGTTTACATCATCGTCTGCACGATTGTCCAAATCATTTACCGCATAGCCGAAAAACGAGTCGGCGCCTTCCGTGCCGTGTAAGGAGATAATACCTATGTTAATGTCTATTAAAAACGTCCGTAAAAAGTTTGGCGGCGTAGAGGTCTTAAAGGACCTCAATATGGAAATCAATAAAGGGGACGTCGTCGTCATCCTGGGGCCGAGCGGCTCGGGGAAGACGACCTTCCTGCGGTGTCTTAACTTCCTCGAACGGGCCGACGAGGGGCAGATGGAATTTGCCGACATGAACATCGACTTGAGCAAGCCTTCCGATAAGGAAATTGCCGCTGTCCGCAAAAAGACGGCCTTCGTGTTCCAGGGATACAATCTGTTTGCTAATAAGACTGTTTTAGAAAACGTCATGCTCGGCCTGACGACGGGCCGCGGCATTTCGAAATCGGAAGCGGAACAGACGGCGCGGGATGCCCTGCAGCGCGTCGGTATGATCGATCGTGCCGACTACTATCCGGCCCAGTTATCCGGCGGTCAGCAGCAGCGCGTCGGTATCGCCCGGGCCATTGCCGTTAGTCCCGACGTCATCTTATTTGACGAACCGACGTCAGCCCTCGACCCGGAACTGGTCGGTGACGTGCTCAAGGTCATGCGCGATTTGGCCAAAGCCGGGACGACGATGATCGTCGTCACCCATGAAATGAAGTTTGCTGCTGACGTAGCGACTCATGTCATCTTTATGGCCGACGGCGTCATTGTCGAAGAAGGCTCATCGGAAGATATCTTCAAGCATCCGAAAGAAGAACGGACCAAGCGGTTCCTGCACCGCATCTTCTGTACTGCCTTTGACGGCCCTGATGAAGATGAATAGCCTATAAAAAAAGAGACGGTCTCCCTTTCTCTATCGTCAGATAGGGAAGCGGGGACCGTCTTTTGTGGTATAAAGTTAGGTGTTCGTGCCTTAGTCGCCGAGGACGACAGCGGCGATGTCTGCCGGCCTATCGACGAGGATCGATGCGCCATGGCTCTTCAAGAATTCGGCCGGACGAAAGCCCCAGGTAACACTGATGCAGTCGAGGCCGGAATTGTGGGCCGTCTGGATATCGATTTCCGAGTCGCCGACGTATACGGCCTGGTTTGGTGCAATGCCGAGGTCGGAGAGTGCTTTTTGGACCATGTCCGGTGCCGGTTTGCGGCGGATCTGAGGCTGTTCGCCGATGACCTTGTCAAAGAGGTTCGGGAAATAGTCGGCAGCCAGGTCTTGTACGGCCGGATCGGGCTTATTCGATACGACGGCGACCTTGATACCCTGTTCACGGAGGCGGCGGACCATGGCGTTGATGCCGTCATACTCTCCGGTCTTAACGGAGCAGTGAGCCGCATAATACGGTTTATAGAGGTCTTGGATACGGCTGACCTCCTGCAGGTCGATTTGCGGCGTGATCTTGTCGCCAGGCTGACCGACGGCTTCGAGTTCATCATAGGACGCAAGTCCCTGCTCGATGGCTAAGGCCCGGGTGATGGCTACGGTGACGCCGCTTCCGAAGAAATTTCGCACATCGGCTGTCGTATACGCATGATCGTGGCCGGTCTCTTTTAAGGCGTGATTTAGCGCATCGGTCAGATCATCTAAGGTGTTGAGGACGGTTCCGTCCATGTCGAAAATAACGGCACTGTATTTTTTGGTTGTCATGAGAGCCTCCTGTATGTCTTTATTACCGGAACAGTGTAACGGTCAACGGACCGGTTGTCAAGTCAGGCTGCTTTGATAAATCTTTTCCAGGTTGTCACGCATGCGGTCGAGGTAGGATTTGCCGTCTTCGCTGTTTTCCATGGTGTGGATCGTTTCGACGCGGGCGCCGACTTCGCGGGCCAGTGTTTCCGACGTTTCTGGACTGACCATGTCTTCGACGAAGATGGTTTTTACGTTATGAGCCCGGCAGTAGTCGGCTAATCGAGCCAGTTGGCGGGCACTGGGTTCACCGCTGGAAAAGACGGATTCGACGCTTTGTTGGGTCAGGCCGAAGTCACGGCATAAGTAGGCAAAGGCGGCGTGGCCGGTGACGAAATCCTTGCGGGGCGCCTTTTTGAATTTTGCGGCATATTCGTCCTGCAGGGCCTGGAGCTGGCGGTTGTAGTTTTCGGCATTCTGCTGGTAGTACCCTTTGTTGGCAGGATCGGCTTCGGACAGGGCGTCAGCAATGTTCCGTACTTCCTGCTGGGCGTTGATCAGGCTGAGCCAGATGTGCGGGTCATAGTCGCCGTGTTCGTGGACCTCTTCTTCATCGGTGAGTTTGATGGGCGTAATGCCCTGCGAGGCATTGACGGTGTGGAGCGACGTATTTTTAGCGGCATCGACGACTTTAGATGCCCAGGGCTCCATGCCCAGGCCGTTGTACACGAAGAGCTGCGATTGACCGAGTCGCTTAATGGTCTTCGTCGTCGGCTGAAATTCATGAGGTTCCGTTCCATCGGGAATGAGGGTGTAAACATCGACTTTATCGCCGCCGACGGCCTGGGTAAATTCTTTTAAGGCGTCAAAGGTGACGGCGACCTTCAGTTTTCCATCGTCGGGCACGTCGGCTGTCGTGCCGCAGCCGGCCAGGGCCAACATGGTCATGATTGCGGTCAGAAGCAGCAAGAATCGCGCTAGGCGACGGGGGTGATGAGATGACATAGATACCGACCTCCTATGGCGTTCATCGTATCACGGCCGCCTTTTTTTGTCAATTACTTGCAAATGCCTTGCATTTTCGTTTGCGCCGGGATATAATAAACTACCGATAATTTTATGGCAGCGGAGGCAGTTATGATCGATTTACAGCACGTTTACTTCTCTTATGAACACGGCGAGTATTTGCTCGAAGATATCAATATGACCATTCGAAACGGCGACTACATTTCCGTCGTCGGCGAAAATGGCAGCGGCAAGAGTACCTTGATTAAACTCATTTTGGGACTGCTCGTGCCGAGCCGCGGCGTCATTTCCAATACCTATCGCCATCGGGCGTATGTGCCCCAGCGCTTTGAAACGCTGAACAGTCAGTTTCCCATCACCGTTTGGGAAGTGCTGAACTGTTACCGCCAGGTCCTTCAGCTAAAGGATAAGAGCCTCATCCGGACCTGTTTGGAACAGATGGGAGTCTATGATTTAAAGGATCAGCTCATCGGCAGTTTATCCGGCGGTCAATGCCAGAAAGTCCTCATCGCCCGGGCCCTGATGGGACATCCCGACCTGCTCATTTTTGATGAACCGTCGACGGGCATCGATGTCCGCAGTCAGGAAGAATTGTACCCCTTTATTAAGGATTTAAATGAGAATCAGGGAATTACGGTCCTTACGGTAGAACATAATCTGAAATTTGCCGTCCGCAACTCGACGAAACTGTTCCACGTCGTCGGCGGCTACGGCCACTTCTGCTCGCCAAAGGCTTATCTCGATGAATATATGTCGGTTACGATGGGAGGGAAAGACTGATGTTTGAATATGCTTTTATGCAAAATGCCTTTATCGTAGCCATCCTCATTTCCATCGTCTGCCCGCTCATCGGCATCTTCCTCGTCCTGCGCCGGTATTCCATGATCGGCGATGCCTTGTCTCATGCCTCCCTGGCCGGCGTTGCCGTCGGGCTGCTCCTCGATTGGAATCCCGTCCTCGGTGCCTTTGGTCTGACCAGCTTTTTCGGCATCCTCATCGAAGTGCTGCGCAGCCGTTTTCGGCGCTATGCCGAGTTGATTTTGGTCATTATCTTGTCCCTCTCGGTCGGCCTTGCCATTACCATCATCAGTGCCGGCCTGGTCCATACCAACGTCGAGTCTTTCTTGTTCGGCAGTATCCTTACCGTATCGACCGATGACGTTTACGCCGTCATCGCCCTCAGCGTCGTATCCATCGCCGTCATCGTCAAGCTCTATCCGCAACTGGTCATGCTGACCTTCGATGAAGACGGGGCTCAGATTGCCGGCGTTCACAGTAAACTGGTCAACTATATTTTTTCGGTGCTGGTTGCGGCGACAATTTCCGTATCCATCCGCATCGTCGGCATCCTGGTCATCAGTTCCCTCATCGCCCTTCCCGTAGCGGCGGCCCTGCAGCTGCGAAAAGGCTTTCGTCAGACCCTGATGTATTCGATCCTTTTCAGCTTCGTCGATATTCTGTCGGGCCTCTTTTTGTCTTACTATATCGATGCGGCTCCCGGCGGCGTTACGGCCCTGACGGCCGTGGCCCTTTTGGTACTGGTCATCATTTATAAAGAAGGGCTGATGTCGGTCAAAGAAAGGAGGCGGCGTCATGAGTGATACCTATCGCGACTGTCTTCGCCAATACGGATTAAAGAGCACCAAGGCCCGCAACCGGGTGCTCGATGTGTTAAGCCATAAGACCGGCGTCATGACCGTCGAGGCCGTTTACGCGGAACTCCTCGAAGGCGGCGATAAGGTCAGTTTTTCGACGGTCTATCGCATCTTGGAAATGTTTACCAAGCGGGGGCTGACTGAAAAGATGTTTCTTCCCGATGAAGGAAAATACGGCTTTTCTTTGCGGCGGCCGGGGCATACCCACCGTTTAATCTGTTTACAGTGCCATAAGATCGTCGATTTGCCGCACTGCCCGCTCCATGACTACGAACGGGAAGTTGAAAAAAAGACCGACTTTGATATCGTCAGCCACAATCTCGAACTCTACGGGTACTGTGCTGCCTGCAAAAAAAAGCTCCCTCCGTCCGAACGGTAGGAGCTTTCTGTGTACCGGTGGGGTGAAAGAAAAATTTCTATACGGATACGTCTCCACAGAGAGAACTTATATCTTGTCCACACTGGCGATTGGATAGAAAAATATGCTATAATAAAACGATTAGATAGATAGTGATAAAGATGGTATGTAGGAGCGATGGCATTGGAAACACAAGCACCGAAGCTTTCACAGGAGTATATTCAACCGTTGGCGGATGTTTTCAAGGTTTTGGGGGATCCGACGCGGCTTCGCATTTTACGCCTTCTCATGAATGGAGAAGTTTGCGTTCGTTGTATTTCTGAAGAACTTGGCATGGGGCAATCGGCTGTATCCCATCAATTGCGTATTTTGCGGGATGCTCGCCTGGTTCAGTTCCGGCGGGAAGGAAAGAACGTGCAGTATTCCCTGGCCGATGCCCACGTATTTACGCTGCTCAACGTCGGGTTGGAGCACGTCGCCGAATAAGGGGGGCCTATGTATCTTTGTTTAATGCGTCACGGAAAGGCCCAGCCTTTTTCTCTGAAAAAGCCGGATAAGCTGAGAGAATTGACGGAAAAAGGCTGCTGGCAGGCCGATTCTATGGCCAACTGGGCCGCCTCGTGGTGGCCGGAAGGAAAAACGGCACTCTGGGTCAGTCCCTATGTACGGACCTGCCAGACGGCTTCTTACTTGGAACAGCAATTGCCCATCGGGCAGTTCCATACGCATGAAGCTCTGGCTTCGGGAGACCTTGTCGCCGTATATGATCAGATTTTGAGTCAGGAAAAATCGGATGTCGTCTGCATCGTCGGTCACTCGCCTTTTTTAGACCGCTGGGTTCAGGCCTGGACGGGAACGGCGATCGATTTTAAGACCGGCAGCATGGCCCTGTTGGACTTTGACGTCCATGGCGGGCGAATCGGCTCGGCATCTTTGCTCTTTTACGTTCATCCGAAAGCCTTGAAATTTTGGGAGGCATCTCGTAAATAATAACGATGGTTGGAGGTTTTATCTATGATGAAACATGTATTGTCCATAGCCGGTACCGATCCGTCCGGCGGAGCCGGGGCAGCTGCTGACTGCAAGACTTTTTGTGCCCATGGCTGTTTTGCCTTGAATGTCATTACGGCCGTTGTGTCGCAGAATACCCAGGGCGTTCGCGGGTATATGGACGTCACGCCGGAACTGATTGCATCGCAGATCGATGCCGTCTTTGAAGATATCGACGTCGACGCCGTTAAAATCGGCATGGTCAGCGTACCCGAAACGATTCGGGTCATTGCCGACAAATTGAAGCAGTACCGTCCGGCCTTCGTCGTCGTCGACCCGGTCATGGTAGCTACCAGCGGTCATCGCCTGTTGGCTCCGGAAGCCGAACAGACCTTGAAGGACGTCTTACTGCCCTTAGCCGACGTGCTGACGCCGAACCTTCCCGAAGCAGAAGTCTTGACGGGTAAGAAAATCGAAAGTTTTGAAGATATGGAAGATGCTGCTAAAGCCATTGCCGCCATGGGGGCCAAGGCCGTTTTGGTAAAAGGCGGTCACCGCATTGCCGATGCGACGGACGTCCTCTTCGACGGCAAAGACTTCCATTACTACAAGGGAAAACGCATTGAAAGCACCAGCACGCATGGAACGGGATGTTCCCTGTCGAGTGCCATTGCTTCTAATTTAGCCAACGGCATGAACCTGTCCGATGCTGTTCAGGCTGCTAAAACCTATGTCTTTGAAGGGATTGCCCATGCAGAGCCCATTGGCAAAGGCCATGGACCGATCCATCATTTCTATGAATTATACAAGAAAGCAGGGGTGCAGTAATATGAAACTCACTTATTCTTTGAAAAAGACGTGCTGCCTGGTCATGGCAGCAGCTTCTATTGGCGGGGCAGCCTTGGCAGCCACACCGCAGGATACGTATGAAGAAGCGGCCCGCAACATGGCAGCTCATCCCCAGGGTGCTTATACGCTGACTCTGGGTATCAATATGCCCTTCGTCGGTGACGGTGCCGTCATCAATCAGATCAATATCCAGGAAAAGCCTTTTGTCATCGAATCTCAAGTAAAGACCGAAGGTTTCGCCTCCCAGGCTATGGATAAAATCCCGCAGAATAAGGCCTATGCCGCCCAGAACGGAAATAAACTCGACGTCTACTACAAGGCTCAGGGCGACGACAGCCAGTGGCTGACGAAAAGCTATGATTTAAAGGATTCTAAACCCATTGCCAGTTATTTGACCAGCGACCGCAACGTCCTTTCCGGCGTTAAATCCGTCACCCGTGCCGGCGGCAACGACTATAACGTCGTCTTTGATGCGTCCCGCATCTACTCGGCGTCTGACGAAGCCAATTGGAAGAAGGAAGGCATGACCGATGAACAGGTCCGCGTGTTGGCAAAAGTCCTTCAGGGAATTCAGAAAGTCGGCGATGTACAGACCGTGGTCACCATCGATCCTTCGACCAAGCGCATTTCCCGCATCAGCCTGCCCTTGACCGATCAGCTCCGCAGCCTGGCTCTGACCTTAGTCGACGAATTTGGCCGCACTGACGCTGAAAAAGCCGTATCCCAGTCCTTCATCAAAATGAGTGAAGTCAATTTGACCATCGACTATACGGCCCTGCCCAAGGGAACACAACTGACGGTCCCGGAAAATATCATCAAGACGGCTAAAACCGGAAAGTAAATGTAAAATTTTTGTGTAAGAATGAAGGATTATTCAAAAAATATAAGCTGGATTGTTGACAGCGTCCCGGAAATAACGGAAAATATGATAGAAGGAATTATTTCCAATACTGTTCGTTTTATCTTCATATAGGATAGACCTGTAGCTCCCAGAGGGGCTCCGGTTGGAACGGATACAACTATATTTATTTTTAGGAGGTATATTTTGGCTAAAAAAGAAAAACTCATGATAATTCCCTTAGGTGGCTTAGGTGAAATCGGCAAAAACATGACGGTTATCCAGTACGGAAACGACATTATCGTCATCGATGCCGGTTTGGCCTTCCCCGATGACGATATGTTCGGCATCGACCTCGTCATCCCGGACATGAGTTACTTGATTGAAAACCGGGACAAAGTACGAGCTGTCGTCATTACCCATGGTCACGAAGACCATATCGGCGGCTTGTCCTACTTGCTCAATGAAGTAAACGTGCCCGTGTACGCAACGAAACTGGTATGCGGCCTCATTGAAGGGAAACTCAAAGAAAACCACATTACGAATTACACCTTGAACGAAGTTCATCACGGTGACGAAGTACAGATAGGCTGCATGAAAGTCGGCTTTATCCACACCAATCACTCCATTCCTGATGCCAGTGCACTCTATTTCCGGACCCCTGTCGGAACGGTCGTCCATACTGGGGACTTTAAGGTCGATATGACCCCGGTCGACGGGAAACAGATGGATATGCACAAGTTTGCAGAATTGGGCCGCCGCGGCGTTCTGCTCCTGATGTCGGACAGTACCAACGCCGAACGGCCGGGGTATACTGAATCGGAAACGACGGTCGGCCATGCTTTCCGCAAAGCCTTCCGCGCCGCTAAAGGCCGTATTATTCTGGCGACATTCGCCTCGAATATTTCCCGTATCCAACAGGCTATCAATACGGCTATCCAATTCAAACGCAAGGTAACCGTTCTTGGCCGCAGTATGGTCAACAATGTCCAGGTAGCCATTGAACTGGGCTATCTCGACGTACCTGAAGGCGTCCTCATCGAACCGGATGAACTCAACCGCTATCCGGCCGATCAGGTCCTCATCCTGACGACGGGCAGCCAGGGCGAACCCATGGCAGGGCTCTCCCGTATGGCGTCCAACAATCACCGCAGCGTCAGCATCATGCCTGGCGATACGGTCATCATTTCGGCAACGCCGATTCCGGGCAACGAAACCGGTGTCGGCCGCACCATCGACAACCTCATGCGCCTCGGGGCTAACGTCATCGCCGGCCGGGATAAGAAAATCCACGTATCCGGCCATGCCAGCCAGGAAGAACTGAAGCTCATGCTGGGACTCATTAAGCCGAACTACTTCGTGCCGATCCACGGTGAATACCGCATGCTCCGGACCCACGGCGACTTAGCCGTCATGATGGGCGTCGATAAGGATCACGTCCTCATTGGCGACAATGGGCAGATCTTTGAATTTTCCAATCGCTCCGGTCATAAGACGGGCCATGTCAACGCCGGCCGCGTCTTCGTCGACGGCCTCGGTGTCGGCGACGTCGGCAACATCGTTATCCGCGACCGCCAGCAGTTGGCCATGGAAGGCGTCGTCATCGTCGTCATGACTCTGGCCAAGGGCACCAGCCATCCGTTGGCCGGCCCCGATATCGTATCCCGCGGCTTCGTCTATGTCCGCGATTCTGAAGAACTGATTCGCGAAGCTCACGACCGGGTCGCAGCCGTTCTCGAACGCTGTGAAGCCGGAAACATCCGCGAATGGGCCGTCATCAAGTCTCAAGTACGCGATACCCTCAGCCGGTATCTCTATGAAAAGACGCGGCGCCGCCCGATGATTTTACCGATCATTATGGAAGTATAAAACGTGAAATATAGTTGTACTGTGACAGCGGAGGCATCTCTTGTCTCCGCTGTTTCGCAGTTTTTTTGGAAGGGGGAAATTTTATGGAGCAGAAGCGTGTTACGCCGCTGACGACGGCCGGTTGCTTTGCCGCCATAATGCTGGTTTTTGCGCTTCTAAGTACATATGTACCTGTCTTTTCTTTCTTTGGCTACTTTATCATGCCCGTGCCGATGACCATTATCTTTATGAAGTACGGTCTGCGCTATGCCGTATTATTGGGAGTCACGGTCGGCGTCCTTATGGGGGTCTTCATCGATCCGATTACGGCCCTGTATCAGCTCATTATCTTCGGTTCTGTCGGCGTCGCCTTAGGTGTCGGCTTTCGCTATCAATGGTCGGCCACACGACTTTTGGGAACGGTGGCGGCCGTCCTTGCCGGAGCCTTTGCCTTAACCTGCCTCTTGGCTTACGTCGCCTTGGATATCAATATATTCACCCAGCTCAATGACTTTTTTACGCAGCTCATGGATACCATGGCAGCCCAGTATAAGTCCCAGGGCATGTCCGACGTCCAAATGACGGAAGCCATGGCACAATTAGCCCAGGTTCGGGAACTACTGCCGTCTCTCCTGCCCATGTTCTTTGCCTTGGGCATGATGATCATGGCCTATATCCACATCGCCTTTTCCCAAGTTATCCTGCGGCGTCTGGGCTTTTCGGTCCAGTCCTTTTTGCCGATTCGTTATTGGGAAATGCCCCGTTGTATGATATACTTATATATATTGGCCTTGGTCATGAAGTATTGGGGCGTTACCCGGGAGATTGACTGGCTCAATATCATCGGTATGAATCTCTCTCAGCTTGCCTACTTTTTTCTTTGTGTTCAGGGGATTGCCCTTATTTTGTACCTCATCAGCCGCCGTTTCCACCTGGGGAATGGCTTGCAGGCCCTGATCCTCATCTTGTTTTTTGTCATGCCTGTCTTTTCGTATGCCGCCTTTGTGGCCGGTATCTTCGACATGCTTGCGAACTATAGAAAAAAAGATTACATACGTTAGTATGCAGGGGGCGGAACCATGTTTAAAAATTTGCTGTCAAGACGGTCGGACGGCCCTTTTTTCCTGATTACTGTCTTGCTGATTCTTGTCATTGCCGTCTACAATTGGATCATTGCCCTGTTGGCAGTCATCCTGACCGGCGGTGCCTACGTCCTGACCCGCAAGAATCATAATGAACGCAGCCGAGAAATAAGCCAATTTTTCGATGCCATTTCGCGCAGCGTCGATCAGGCGTCGACCTATGCCGTGCAGAACCTTCCCATCGGCATTGCCATCATCGATATGCAGTCCAATCTGTGCTGGGCCAACAGCGTTTTTCGCGACTGGGTAGGCGATATCGACAATGATCAGAAGCTGGATCACATCATGCCCAATTTGAAAGTTGATAAATTTTGGGGGAAATCGGGCTACTTCTTTGAACACATTAGCGAACGGTACTACCGCGTCGTCTATAAATACTTGCAGACCGAAGCGGCAGAAGATGACAACTATCTCATCCTTTACTTTGAAGATATTACCGATACGGAACGGCAGAAGATAAACTCTTTGGCAGCCGTCCCTGTCTTTTGCGATATTGAAATCGACAATATGGAAGAAGTCGCCAAGGGGATGACGGCGGTCCAGCGGGCGACGCTGGTGACCAATGTCAACAACGCCCTCATCGGCGAACTGTCGGGGCATAACTGCTTCATTCGCGGCTACGGTAATGAAAAGTACATCGCCTGTATGAGCCGGGAAACGTTGGAGTTTTATAAAGAGAACAACTTTGCCTTTTTAGAAAAAATCCGCGCCATCCATACGGTCAATCAGATCCCCGTCACCATCAGTATGGGCGTGGCCCTCTTCCCGAGCGATGTCATCGCAGCCGGTAAAGCCGACTTCAATGAATTGGCCGATAAGGCCCGGGCCGGTTTGGATCTGGCCTTAGGTCGGGGTGGGGACCAGGTCGTCGTCTATGAAGACGACGGTTCGCCTCATTTTTATGGCGGCAAGACGCGAAGCATCGAAAAGAACACTCGCGTCCGGGCCCGCGTCGTATCCCAGGCTATCCATGAACTCATCGATAACAGTGAACTGGTTTTGGTCATGGGTCACGAACGGGAAGATTATGACAGCCTCGGCGCTGCCGTCGGTGTCGCCCACATGGCCCGTCTGGCTGAAAAGCCGGTCCATGTCGTCCTCAGCGATCAAACCGATGCCGTGCAGCGTCTCACGTCGGAACTGATGGATGATCCTGACTTTAAGGACTTGATTATTTCACCTGAAACGGCAGAAAAGCTTTGCAATAACCAGACCCTGCTGTTTATCACCGATACCCATCGGCCGGATATGACGGCGGCACCGGCTCTTTTAACCAAGACCGATCACCGCGTCGTCATCGATCACCATCGCCGCAGCTCGGATTTTATCCAAAAACCGCTGCTCACGTATACCGAAACGTCAAGTTCGTCGACGAGTGAACTCGTAACCGAACTCTTGCAATATTTCCAGGAAGATGTCGACTTGGCTAAAATCGAAGCGACGGCCCTCTATGCGGGTATCGTCGTCGATACCAAGAACTTCGCCGTCCAGACCGGGGTGCGCACCTTTGATGCCGCCTCCTATCTGCGCCGCTGCGGGGCCGATCCCGACATCGTCCGCGATCTGTTCAGCTGCGATTTTGATACCGTAAAAGATCGGGCCGCCATCCTGTCAGGCGCTCGCATCAAAGACGGCATCGCCGTCGCCAGCTGTCCCAAGGGCCTGGCCAATGCCATGATCATTGCCGCCCAGGCAGCCGATGCCTTGGTCAACATCGACAAGGTTGAAGCCAGCTTCACGTTTTACTACCTCGACGACGGCTATATTGGCGTCAGTGCCCGGTCGCGAGGCGATATTAACGTACAACTCGTCATGGAAGCCATCGGCGGCGGCGGTCACCGCACCGTAGCCGGCGCCCAGGTCAAAGGGCGTACGATGGAAGAAGCACAAGACGTCGTCATGGCGGCTCTCCATGAGATTTTAGATAAAAATAAGGAGATTGATGAAAAATGAAGGTTATCTTATTAGAAGATGTTAAGAAACTCGGGAAAAAAGGAGATATCGTCGAAGTCTCCGAAGGCTATGGCCGCAATTTCCTCCTGCCCCGTAAATTAGCTTCGCCGGGCACGTCGGAAAATATCAACGATGCCAAGCAGAAGAAAGCTGCGGCTCAGCATAAGGCTCAGGTCGCTTCGGATGAAGCCGTCATCCTGGCCAGCCAGCTCAAGAAAGTAGAACTTACGATTCCCGTTAAAGTCGGTGAAGGCGGCAAAGTCTTCGGAGCCATTACCGGGAAAAATATCAGTGACGCTGCCAAGGAACAGTATGACATCGACCTCGACAAGAAGAAGGTTGAAATCAAGGAACCGATCAAATCCGTCGGCGACTACGATGTCACCATCCGCGTTCATCCGACCATTACCAGTGTCATTAAAATACACGTTGTAGAAGGCTGATTTGCCAGCCCTAAGAGGTTACAATGAAAGAATTATTGGATAAACTGTTACAGCGCCATAAGTACTTAGAACCTACGGCGGAGGAAGAACTCCGCCGGCAGGTTAACGTGCTTTATGGCGCTTTTACTGGCCTTATAGGGTCTGAAAAAATGGTCCTCCGTGCCAGTAAATACTCGGCCCTGTCGTACATCCACTCTGAAGATCCGCGCCAGCGCCTGGTCGGTCTCCAGCGCCTCATTTATGAAGATGTATCGTATGACAAGGTGCCCGGTGACGACGAAGTCATCAATGTCCTCAATGAGCTCGAAATGGTCCTCGCTGAAATGCTGGCCCGCCAGGCCGTTGAAGAACGACTGGAAAAGAAAATCACCCAGCGCATGGACGAAAAGCAGCAGGAATACGTGCGGGAAATCAAGATGGAACTCATCAAGGAAGAACTGCACGACGTAGAAACGCAGCAGACCAAGCGCAAACTGAAAGCATTAGACGATCTCGAAAAGGTAGAACTTACGGAATCGGTCATGGAACGGGTGCGGCCGAAACGGCTCAGTGCCATCGTCGGTCAGGAACGGGCCGTCGAAGCCATGCAAAGCAAACTGGCTTCTGTCTATCCTCAGCACCTGCTGCTCTATGGACCGCCTGGCGTCGGCAAGACGACGGCGGCCCGCATCGTCCTCGATGAAGCGAAGAAACTGGCCTTCACGCCCTTCGGCCCCAAGGCTCCTTTCGTGGAAACGGACGGGACGACCCTTCGCTGGGATTCGCGGGATATGACCAATCCACTCATCGGTTCGGTCCACGATCCGATTTATCAGGGGGCTCGCCGCGACTTGGCCGATACGGGCATCCCGGAACCGAAACCGGGCCTCGTCACCGAAGCCCACGGCGGCATCCTGTTCATCGATGAAATCGGTGAAATGGATCCGATGCTGCTCAATAAATTGTTGAAAGTCATGGAAGATAAACGGGTTCGCTTTGAGTCGGCTTACTATGATGAAGACGACCCTAACGTTCCCCAATATATCCGGCGGCTCTTTGCCGAAGGGGCACCGGCGGACTTTATCCTCATCGGCGCTACGACGAGGGACCCGTCGGAAATCAACCCGGCTATCCGCTCGCGTTGTGCCGAAATCTTTTTTGAACCCCTCATTCCGACGGACATCGAAAAGATCGTTTCTCATGCAGCGGAACAACTGGGAGCTGACCTTGAAGACGGCGTTGCCAAATCCATCGCCGAATTTACCATTGAAGGGCGAAAAGCCGTCAATATCCTGGCCGACACCTATGGCCTGGCTGTTTTCCAATCGGGGAAAAAAGATCAGGTCCGCATTACGAAAGACCACGTTCGCCGCGTCGCCCAGATCAGCCGCCTCGTTCCCTATGTGACCGAAAAGGCCAGCAATATGCCCGTCGTCGGCAAGGTTTTCGGCCTTGGCGTCGCCGGCTACCTGGGCTCTGCCATTGAAATCGAAGCCGTTGCCTTTCCGGCCCGGGAACCGGGGAAGGGGTACTACCGGTTCAACGATACGGCAGGCTCGATGGCCAAGGACTCCATGTTCAATGCGGCAGCAGTCATGCGCCGGGTGACGGGAAAAGAACTTTCCGATTACGACGTCAACATCAACTTTGTCGGCGGCGGTAACATCGATGGCCCGTCGGCTGGCTGCGCCATTACGACGGCCCTCATTTCAGCCGTTACCGGCGTCCCCGTCCGTCAGGACATGGCCCTCACCGGGGAAATCTCCATTCAAGGCCAGGTCAAACCTGTCGGCGGCGTCTTTGAAAAAGCCTACGGCGCCTGCCAGGCCGGCATGAAGGGCATCATCATCCCCAAGGAAAACAGCCATGACATTCCGGAACGCCATTTGGGGCTCGATATCCATTATGCCGCTGATATTGACGACGTATTGAAATTGATGTTGGTCAAACAGGGGGAATCATAGTATGGAACAGCGGGTGCCACCGCAGAATGTCGAAGCTGAACAAGCTGTTCTCGGCGCCATGCTCCTCAGCCACGATGCCGTTATCCTGGCCATGGAACGGCTGCAGTCTCACGACTTTTATCGAGACGTGCACCGCGTCATCTTTGAAGGCATGGAGCATCTCCATCGGGAAAATAAAGAAATCGACGTCATTACTTTAACGGAAGAATTGCGGCGCATGAAACGCCTCGACGATGTTGGCGGCGTCGAATACGTCCTGCAGCTGCCCAATTTGGTAGCGACGGCGGCCAATATCGAGTACCACGCCAACATCGTTTCTGAAAAAGCCTTGGCGCGGAAACTCATTTCGACGTGTACCGAATTGACGACCGAAGCCTACGACGGGGAAAAGGAACCGGAAGACCTCCTCGACGATGCAGAACGAAAGATCCTGCAGTTGTCGGATACGAAAAATCGCGGCGACTTCGCCTCCGTCGGCGCCGTCGTCGAAACGACCCTCGATAAAATTACTAAGCTCTATGAAAATAAAGCCGGCCTTACAGGCCTTCCTACGGGCTTTCGCGACCTGGACCGCATGACTTCGGGCCTTCAGCCGTCAGACCTTATCCTCGTCGCCGCCCGTCCCAGTATGGGCAAGACGGCCTTTACCCTGAACATCGCCCAGAACGTCGGCGTCCGTCAGCGCAAGACCGTAGCCTTCTTTTCGCTGGAAATGTCGCAGGAGCAGCTCGTACAGCGACTGCTCTGCCAGATTGCCCACATCGATTCGCAAAAGCTGCGCACGGGCCAGCTCAACAGTGACGACGAATGGTCTCGGCTTACCGATGCCTGCGATAAACTCTACGAATCGCCGGTCTACATCGACGATACGCCGGGGATTTCCGTCGCCGAGATGCGCTCCAAGGCCCGGCGGCTCAAGTCAGAACACGGCCTGGACCTCATCATCGTCGACTACCTGCAGCTCATGCAGGGACGAAACTCGGAAAGCCGCCAGCAGGAAATCTCTGAGATTTCCCGATCGCTGAAAGCCTTAGCCCGAGAACTCAAGGTGCCTTTGATCGCCTTGTCCCAGCTCAGCCGAAGCGTAGAAAGCCGTCAGGATAAACGGCCTATGCTCAGTGACCTCCGTGAATCGGGGGCCCTTGAACAGGATGCGGACATCGTCTCCTTCTTATATCGAGAAGACTACTACGATAAGGAAACGGAGAATCAGCACATTACCGAAGTCATCCTGGCCAAGCACCGTAACGGCCCGGTCGGATCGGTCAAGCTTTACTTTAAAAATGAATTTACCTTGTTCCTCAACTTGGATACGCAGCACGAAGGATAACGTGCTGCGTTTTTTTCATCTCACAAAGAGAGCGAAAAAAATAAAAAAAGTGCTTGCATTATTCAAGGCGGTGTAGTATACTAATTAAGTCAGCGGTTCTTCTGAGAGAACAAAAACACTTTTGATTTCGAAGAAAATGGACGAGAAACTGATGAAAGTTCTTGACAGAACATCAAGTCTTAGCTATAATAGACTATGTTCTATGGAACGATAAGCCAACGTAGCTCAATTGGTAGAGCAACTGACTTGTAATCAGTAGGTTGTAGGTTCAAGTCCTATCGTTGGCTCCAAAAAATGGTGGGGTTCCCGAGTGGCTAAAGGGAGCAGACTGTAAATCTGCCGGCGTTCGCCTTCGAAGGTTCGAATCCTTCCCCCACCACCAATGTCGCGGGGTGGAGCAGTTGGTAGCTCGTCGGGCTCATAACCCGAAGGTCGTAGGTTCAAGTCCTGCCCCCGCTACCAAATTTTTTTTACTAGTCTTAGTAAGAAACAACTTCATACAAGGCTTTGACCTGTATACAAGCTGTTGTAGCTCAGTCGGTAGAGCGTATCCTTGGTAAGGATAAGGTCACCGGTTCAATCCCGGTCAATAGCTCCACACATGGCGGCTTAGCTCAGTTGGCTAGAGCATGCGGTTCATACCCGCAGTGTCCAGAGTTCGAATCTCCGAGCCGCCACCACACCGATAACCTCGTTCATACGGGGTTATTTCTATATGCAGAAATATTTTTTGCTGAATTTACTGTTTTTTTTAGCAAAGAATATGGATATGTGATAAAATGCAAGTGGATAGATGTTTTTTAAAGGAGGAATTGATTATCATGGCAAAAGAACATTTTGAAAGAACAAAACCGCATGTCAACATCGGTACGATTGGTCACGTCGACCATGGCAAAACGACCTTAACGGCAGCCATCACCAAAGTTTTGGCTGAAAAAGGCTACGCTAAATTCGAAGACTATGCCGATATCGACAAGGCTCCGGAAGAACGTGAACGTGGTATTACAATCAACACCGCACACGTTGAATATGAAACAGACAACCGTCACTATGCACACGTTGACTGCCCGGGCCATGCTGACTATGTCAAGAACATGATCACCGGTGCTGCTCAGATGGACGGCGCTATCCTCGTCGTATCCGCTGCTGACGGCCCGATGCCGCAGACTCGTGAACACATCCTGTTGGCTCGCCAGGTTGGTGTACCGGCTATCGTCGTATACCTCAACAAAGCTGACCAGGTTGACGATCCGGAACTGTTGGAACTCGTTGAAATGGAAGTTCGCGATCTCCTCAGCTCCTATGACTTCCCCGGCGACGATGTACCTATCATCGTAGGTTCCGCTCTCAAAGCCCTCGAAGGCGACGAAAGCGAAATCGGCAAACCGTCGATCCTCAAATTGATGGATGCCGTTGACGAATACATCCCGACTCCGCAGCGTCCGACGGATCAGCCGTTCTTGATGCCGGTCGAAGACGTCTTCACCATCACCGGCCGCGGTACCGTTGCTACGGGCCGTGTTGAACGTGGCGAATTGAAAGTCGGCGACAACGTTGAAATCGTTGGCCTTGCTGATAAACCGAAAGACACGGTTGTTACGGGCGTTGAAATGTTCCGTAAGATCCTCGACAGCGCAGAAGCTGGCGACAACATCGGCGCATTGCTCCGTGGTGTTGACCGTAAAGAAATCGAACGTGGCCAGGTTCTCGCAAAACCGGGCACGATTCATCCGCACACAAAATTCAAAGCTCAGGTTTACGTTTTGACGAAAGACGAAGGCGGCCGTCATACGCCGTTCTTCAATGGCTATCGCCCGCAGTTCTACTTCCGTACAACGGACGTAACCGGCGTTATCCAGCTTCCGGAAGGCACTGAAATGTGCATGCCTGGCGACAACGTCAAAATGGACGTCGAACTGATCACTCCGATTGCTATCGAAGCTGGTCTCCGCTTCGCTATCCGTGAAGGCGGCCGTACGGTCGGTGCCGGTGTCGTTTCCGAAATCGAAGGCTAAAAAAACATACAGCAGGTACATCGGTATCTGTTGAACAGAAGCTGTAACGGCTGTGAGATAATACTCCGGCTGTTACAGCTTCTTTTTTTTGCTGCTTATAGGGAGCAGGGGAGCGGCTTTCATGGTATAATAATGGCAACCAGTTTTACAACTTATATCGTCTATTTCTGATACGCGTACACAGGAGGTTACCATCTATGAATCTTGCTGCTAATACGGTTCAGGCCGCCAGCAATGTCCGGGCTGACGTTAAAGAACAAGTGACAGAAGGCGTTACGACCCTTGGTCAGTTCAATGATTTCTTACTGAATTATGCGCCGGACATCATTGCAGCCATCATTATTTTTATCATCGGCCGCTATATTGCCGGTTTTATCAAGAAAGTGGCCATTCGCATGATGACCCATGCCAATTATGACCACACGGTCATCACCTTTGTCAGTCAAATCATTTACTATGCCCTCATGGCCATCGTCCTCTTGTCGGCCCTCAATAAACTGGGGATTCCGACCAACTCCTTCCTGGCCGCCTTTGGTGCTTTCGGTTTGGCTGTCGGCTTGGCCCTGCAGGGCAACCTGTCGAACTTTGCCTCGGGCCTGTTGATCTTGATCTTTAAGCCCTTTAGAGCCGGCGACTGGATTGCTGTCGGTGGCGTAGAAGGCAGTGTCAAAGGCATCCAAATGCTCAATACGGCCATTACGACCAAGGATAATAAGACCGTCTTCATCCCCAACTCGACGATTACAACGTCCCAGGTATCGAACAGTTCCTATCAGACTGAACGGTATATTACCTTCTTATTCGACATTGGCTATAACAATGACCACCATAAAGCCATCGACTTATTGAAACAAATCTTCAAGGAAGAACCGCGCGTCCTCAACGCCGATGATTTAGAAATCGGAATCAAAGAATTCGGGGACAACTCGGTGCGCATCGCCGCCTATCCTAAGGTCGCCAAGGCCGATTACCTTCCCGTCTTTTATGACGTCATGTCCAAGGTCAAGGATACCTTTGATGCCAACGGCATCGACATTCCGTATCCCCAGCGTGTCGTGTATATTCAAAAACCCGATGAATCAGAATCATAATTGAGTGCTGACGTAAAAAAGCTATCCCTTTGATGTGACCCCAAAAAGTTAGACCTAGCCACCGTAACAAAATGTTGCGGTGGTTTTTCTATGCCGCGGTATGGCGAA
>OBIU01000051.1_pt1 | contig 83810 bp, 75 predicted proteins | sample 1519871 | NCBI WGS metagenome assembly OBIU01 (sample SAMN04209229, study PRJEB22552) | human gut metagenome | biome: gut; material: feces | host: Homo sapiens | place: USA: Oklahoma
GCGGGTGGGTTATTGTTTCGCAGGCGTTGCCAGCTCAACAGGGTAAACCCCATACCAAAACAGCCTCCTCTATCGATTCCGATAAAGGAGGCTGTTTCTTATGTCTTTATGAAGCACTGATTACTGATTCAAGCGGTTCATAATATCCTGCATCTGCTTTTCAAGGGCGTCGATGCGTTTATCCTTGGCTTCGTTTTCCGCCTTCATGGTGTCGATTTCCTGCTGCTGTTCGGAAATGACGCCGACCAAAGCATCTCTCGAATAGCCGGCATAAGGACTGCCCTGACCGAACTTGAAACTGACGCCGGCGTTGAACATGTTTTCTCCGCCGCCCATGCTGGTTCCGATGGAGAAGAGGATGTCGTTCGTCGGCCGATAGAAGGCGCCGATAGCGACGGCGTTAGCCGATTTGTAATTGCCGTAGCCTGCCGCAAAGTCCCACTTGGCGCTGGGATCGTAATCCTGAGGATGGAGGGCTGCCAAAGCCGCTGCCCCGGCGCCGACGCGGTTGATACGCGTATCGAGTTTGCTGACCCGGCCGTTCAGATTGGTCACGTTACTGGAAATATCCGTCACTTCATTGGTGAGGCTGGTAATCTTATTGGTATTGGTCGTGATCTGGGTCGTGTTAGCAGCTACCTGGCTGTCTAAAGCCGTCAAGTTATCCCCGGCCGACTTCGATTTCTTCACATACGTACCGTCTTGAGCGACTCGCGTTTCGTTATATACCGTACCGCCAGTCACGATGCCCGTGTTACCCGATTCCACCTTGCCGTCGGTATTGACCTTAATCTTGTATTCCGTCCCGCCAATGGTATTCTTTCCCGTACTGTCGATAGAAATCGTGCTGTCTCCGTCGGCATTGGCAATGGTGTTTCTCGTATCGATAGCCGAAGCAATGGTCGATAAGTTGACGCTGCCTGAAATAATTTCCGTCCCATCCGAATTTTTAATGGACAGGCCCAATTTATTATCTTGGAAGGTCAACGCGTCCGTACTTTCTTGCAAGCCCGTGCCTGCTGCATCTACGGCAGCTTTGAGCTGAGCCACGTTGACGGCATCGGTATCCTCAGTACCGGCAGCGACGTTGGTGATTTGACGAGTGATACCCGTTTCACTGTCACCAACGGAAACAGCAGCGGCATTGGACTGCCATGTAGAAGTAATCTTAGTCTTTTCCGATACGGCTGCCGTGTAAGCGGTATTAGCCTCATTCATGCTGGATTCGGCCGCATCCATGGCATCTCTGGCGGCATCATTGGCAGCCTTGGCGGCATCCATCTGCTCTTTAATTTTTTTACCCTGATCCGAATCATGGTCAATCCCGTTATAAGCATGTACAGCTTGAACATAGTCGGCATTCTTTGCCAAGTAATCGGAAACCTTGCTGTCATACTCCGTTTTGGCATCGGAAAGAGCCGTTTCCAAACCGGGTATCTTCGTATTCAATTCTTCCAATTTAGCTGCTTTTCCGGTGAAGGCCACAATGGCCGCTTCACTGTCAAAAGCCTTGCCGGTAACCGGATTATATCCATAAGCGCCTTTATCAACTGAAGCAATAGCATTACTACCAATAGCCACACCGCCATCATGCTGTACATCCGTATTATAGCCGAGCATGACGGCATTGCTGATATTTGCCGTATGTTCTCTTACCGGTTTCTGTACCTTTACTACATAAGTAAGGGTATCTCCTGTCCACTGCAGATCACCCGTCGTATGAGCGTAACTCTGCGGAGTATACGTTTGCTCTTCATATCCATCTTTGGTCCCCATCGTTCCCAGAATGACGTTATTTTTACCACCTGATAAGGTATGGTAATCACCGATGACGACGTCTGTCGTCGCATCGCTAAGCTTATTGCCGGTCCCCATGACAGAGACATTATTGACATTATTTGCTTTATTTTGATAGCCTGTAACCATGTTATAATCACTGGCCGCAGTTTCTGTACCATTCAAAATGTTCCCCGTGCCAACGATGGACGAGCGTCTGGCATAATCCGATACGTTGCCGTTCCCCAGAGCAAATACAGAGCCGCCGTTAAGAGTAGCATAATCACCCATGATTTCAGAAAAATGTTCTTTATATCCGATATTATCACCGCCGTGATAGAGCAGCTCGCCCATACGACCGGAGAGGAATCCACCTTCAATGCCTTCGTTTATATTACCAAATGCATTGGTCACCCGGTTACCGGTACCAAAAACCATGGAGTTAAATGATGAATCAACCTTATTCAGCATACCGAAAGCGCCGGTTGCTATTGATACACCAAATCCAGTGTCACTTTCGGTACTAATTTTATTATCAATACCATAGAGAGAAGCATAATAAGTCATCGCCTCAACAGTCGATCGAATACCTACGGCCGTGCTTGCAGGTCCTAAAGTTTTTACTCGACTCCCGATTGCCGTACTGCCATCCCCACCAAAGGCATGATAGCCGATGACAACCATGTTCCTTCCTCGGATATCATTATCAGCAGAGTTCTTTTCATCAGTCGACAAAGATCCAATAATAATAGAATCTGTAAGCTCAGTATTATTCCGATTATCACCAATAACAATACCTGCAGCCGTCCCCCTAATATTATTATTATTACCGATAACAGTTAAAGCATCCCATTCATTGCGATAGGTATCATTACCTGTAATAACATTACCACGACCAATAGTTAAGTCAGAAATGTTAGGTTCACGGCCTTCCGGATGACCATAATCGGTAACCGTGCCGACATCTCGGGCAATTATCTTATTATTATCGCCGATGACGTGTTGTTTACGGCTACCCCGAACTTCATTATTATTACCAAAAATCCGAGTATCCAGGCTCGCTTCATATCTCGTTCCACCATCGTAAGGGTAGCTCTTTGTCACCTTATTATCATTGCCGACGATATTGACGCCATTGCTGTCTTCAACGGTATTGGTATCGCCAAGGATATTCGCATCTTCACTGCCGGTCACGGAGTTTTCCGTTCCTACGACGCGAGCCGTTTTATCATCGGTCACGGTATTGGTCGCCCCCGTCGCCGTACCGCTGTCGACGACAATGTTATCCGCCGCATAGGAAGACATCCACATGCCGGACAGGCTCAGTCCTGCTAAAACCATGGCTGCTAAAGCCGTCTTTTTCACGATACGACGGCCATGGCTCTTGGTCCGACTGTTGGCCATTTCCGACACGACGACGCAGCAGTTCTTTGCTCGACTCCAAATAACCCGATAAATCCTGTTCATAAAGGCGCTCCTTTCTAAATCCAGTAACACTGCGATTAAAACTTACACTATAAGTATACAATTATTTAATATAATCGTAAAGTTAGTCACTTTATGTCAGAATTTTATACTTTTATAGTCAACAGAAAAATTTTCCTTCGTCGTTCAAAATATTCTCTCCCCTGTTTCATCCCTATCGTCGATAAAAAGTAGATAAATATGGTACAATGGCGCTAGAATATATAGAAAGGAAAAGATGCTTATGAAGTTCAGCTCCACTTATATAACGCCTGTCAAATGGGCATTTTTAAGCGCCTGTCTGCTCTCGTTGATTCACGTCGTCAGTGCGCTGGCCGTACCGACTTTAACGGCCAGCATCATCAACGAAGGCGTTCTTCAGGGCGATCTCGACGCCATCAGCCGCCTCAGCGTCGCCATGCTCGGCGCCTCTCTGGTGACCCTCATCGGCTCCCTGGGCGCCGTCTATTTGAGTTCTCACATCGCCTCTCATGTCAGCCTCCGCATGCGCCAGCAATTGGTACAGGCCCTACAGGACTTTTCTCTATCCGATTTTTCTAAATACGGCACGGGCACCCTGCTCATGCGGGCTACGCGGGACGTCGAAAAAATTCAATCCGTCCTCTCTGAAGGCATCAATATGATTCTTCCCATGCCCCTCATGATTCTCGTCGGCCTGAGCCTTACCTTCTATAAAAGTTTTGAAATGGGCCTCATCATCTTGAGCCTGATGATCATGATGGTCGCCCTCATGGTTGTCATCCAAAAACGGGCCCTGCCCATCGTCAGGGCCGTCCAGCAGCAACTGGACAAACTGACCGACTTGGTCCGCGACCACATCATCGGCATGTCGGTCATTCGGGCCTTTAATCGCAGCCGCGATGAAAAAGCCGCTGAAATCCGGATGTTTTCCGATTTGTCGTCCAAAGAAACGCAGTTGGCCCGGACCTATGCCATCGGCCTCCCCAGTATCCTCATCATCTTCAATATGAGTACCGTCGTCATCCTTTGGCTCGGCGGCTACCAAATCGATTCGGGAGAACTGCAGATCGGCGACATCATGGCCATTATCGAATACGCCACCCTCATTTTGATGAACCTCATCATGGCCGTCTTCGTCCTCCTCGACGTACCGGAAGCCGTCATCTGCTATGGTCGAATTCAAGAATTACTGCTGCACATTGAAAATAAAGTCACCTCGCAAAATCCTTTGCGCATCCATTCCGCCAAAGAGCTCATAAATACGGTCGATCCCGAAAAAAATGTGCCTACAGTCTCTGGCAAAAACTCACCCTTATTGGAGTTCCGCCACGTCACCTTCCGCTATGACGACGCCGAAGAAGCGGCCTTAAAAGACATTTCCTTTACCCTCAAAGCCGGTGAAACCATGGCCGTCATGGGGGATATCGGCTCTGGGAAAAGTACGCTGGCCAAGCTTATTTTAGGCCTGTACCCCATTGAATCGGGAGACATCCTCTTTGACGGTAAGTCTATTTTCACACAGCCCATAGAATCCATCCGCAACCAAATCGGTTATGTGCCGCAAAAAGCCTACCTCTTCACCGGATCCATCGCCATGAATCTTTCCTACGGCAAGGCCCAAAATTCTGGCCAAGCCCTGTCGGCCAATGAGCTGGAAGAGGCGGCCAAACTTGCCGGCGCCCATGAGTTTATCGAGCGTTTTGAAGACGGCTATGACCACCTGCTCGCCCAAGGCGGCACCAACCTGTCCGGCGGTCAGCGTCAGCGTCTGGCCATGGCTCGGGCCTTAGTGAGAAAGCCTCGGCTGCTTATCTTCGACGACAGTTTTTCTGCCTTGGACGGCATTACGGAGCAGCAAGTACGAAAGGCCGTGGCTAAGGAAATCAGGGGAACGGCCGAAACTACGATGTCGTCCGAAAATAAAAAACTTACAAGCCGCGCCTTCATCTCCATCGAGCAGAAGGTCAGCGCCGCCCAAAAAGCCGATAAAATCCTGATTATCAATCAGGGACAAGCCGTCGGCGTCGGAACTCACGACGAATTGTTGGCCCATTGCCCCATTTACCAGCAAATCGTGACCTCACAGGAGGTGGCCCTATGAATCTCGTCAAACGCTTTCTCTGTGACTCACGCGACCAGTGGTGGCGCCTTGCCATCCTTACCTTAGCCCTCATTTTGGCGGCCAGTTTTGAAATCATTGCCCCGCGGCTCTTGGGCAACATCGTCGATGCCATCGTTCACGGCATCGAGCAGCAGCAGGAAATTACGGCCATTTTAGACGGAACAACGAATACGGTGCTGCTCCTCATCGCCTTTTACACCTGCCACGCCGTATTTACCTACGCCAGCGAATATATCATCGCCGGATCGTCACAGCACATGGTCCTGGCCCTGCGCAGCCGCGTGAGCCACCACCTCCACCATCTGCCCATGGCCTATTTCAATCAGCACAACCGCGGCGATATGCTGAGCCGCCTGACCAGTGATTTGGACGCTGTCGGAGAAACTCTGCGCGAAGGCATTCCCGGCATGATTTCAGCCTTTATCGGCATCGTCGGGGCTGTGTCCATGATGATTTGGATTAGCCCGAAACTGGCAGCCATCATCCTCAGCGTCATCGTCGTCGGGGTCCTGGGCCTGACCTTTACGGCCAAAAAGGCTCGCACCATCTACCTGCGCAAACAGGAAGCCTTAGGAGCCGTCAACGGCGGCATCGAGGAATTGATTTCCGGCAAGCAGATTGTCCAAGCCTTCGGTCTTGAAAAAATCACGACGGACAATCTGAGCGAGTTGAATACCCGCCTCTTCACCCGCGAGCGGCAGTCCGGCTTTATGGGCCAGCTGATCATGCCCCTGGTCAATTTCATCAACCAAATCGGCTACGTTCTGGTCGCCATCCAAGGCGGTCTCTTCGTCCTCGGCGGCCAGATTACCCTCGGTGACATTCAGGCCTTCTTCCTCTACGTCAGCCAAGTGTCGGACCCCATTTCCCGCATCTCCTATATCTTGACTCGCTTTCAAGAAACGCACGCCGCCTTGGGCCGCATCTATGAAATTTTAGACTATCCCCTGGAAGACGATTCCGGTACGATAGAAGCACTTCCCGGTGAAACCGAAGTCCGGCAAACGGCCTCTGCCCCGTCAGTCGGCAATGCCATCGAATTTAAACACGTAACCTTTGGCTACAGCGCCGATAAGCCTCTCATGGAGGATGTCAATTTTGAGATTCCCAAAGGTCACGTCGTCGCCATCGTAGGACCTACGGGCGCCGGCAAAACGACAATTATCAATCTCCTCATGCGCTTTTACGAAATCTCCGGCGGCACCATTACCATTCACGGCAGGGATATTCGCCAGTTGAGCCGCGAAACCCTGCACCGGCAAATCGGCATGGTACTGCAGGATACGTGGATTTTCACGGGCACCATTGCCGAAAACATCGCCTACGGTAAACCGGATGCCTCCCGCGAAGAAATCGTCAGGGTCGCCAAACTGGCTATGGCCGACCACTTTATTCGTACCCTACCGCTCGGCTACGACACGATGCTGAAAAACGGTGCCGACGACTTGTCCCAGGGACAGCGGCAATTATTGACCATTGCCCGGGCTTTCTTAATCAATCCCAGCATCTTGGTCCTCGATGAAGCGACGGCCAACGTCGATACCCGCACCGAAGTCGAAGTCCAAAAAGCCATGAACCAACTGTTGAAAGGCCGGACGGGCATCGTCATCGCCCATCGCCTGTCGACCATTCGTGACGCCGATTTTCTCCTCGTCGTCAATCAAGGCCAGATCGTCGAACAAGGGACTCACGGCGAACTCTTGGCCCGCGGCGGTTATTATAAAGAACTGTATGAAAATTACGCCAAAGGCATGGCGGTATAGAAGGTCACCATCTCGACCACAGAAAAACGGGACTGTTCCCAGGTACATCTACCCGGGGACAGTCCCGTTTTGTCTTGTTCTAAAAGGCCTTGATTACTAGTTCGCGTTCGGCTTATTTATTTGCCAACTGGCGCAGGATGTCCTGAACCTGTGTGCGCAGTTCGGCATTTTCCTGAGCCTGTTTTTCAACTTGTGCCCGCAATGCTTCATTTTCCTGTTCCTGCTTTTCCACACGAGCATTCAAAGAGCCGATGGTCGAAGCCTGTTCCGATACGACTTCTGCCAAAGAAGCCTTGGAGTAATTTGAATACTCATTGCTGCTGCCAAACTTGAAGCTGACGCCGGCGTTGAACATGTTTTCCCCGCCGCCCATGCTGGTTCCAATAGAGAACAGAACATCGTTCGTCGGCCGATAGAAGGCACCGATAGCAACGGCATTAGCCGATTTGTAATTGCCATAGCCTGCCGCAAAGTCCCACTTGGCCGTCGGATCATAATCCTGAGGATGAAGGGCCGCTAAGGCAGCTGCTCCGGCACCGACGCGGTTGATGCGCGTATCGAGTTTGCTGACACGGCTGTTCAGATTGGTCACGTTGCCGGAAATATTGGTGATGGCATCGGTGTTGGTTTTCACCTGGCTGTCCAAGACCGTTAAGTTTTCAGCCGCGGAATTCGATTGTTTGATATATTCACCGTCTTTCGATACGCGAGTTTCATTGTACACCGTATCTCCGGTGACGATGCCCGTATTGCCCGCTTCCACCTTGCCGTCGGTCACGACGCTGAGGGAGTATTCTGTGCCGCCAAAGTCATTATCTTTGGTCGTGAAATCAATATGGCCGCCTTCGGCTTTAGCAATGGTGTTCTTGGTATCAATAGCAGAACCGATTTTATCGATTTCAACGCTGCCCGATACCTTGTTGCCCGCCGTATCTTCAATTTCCAATTTGAGTTTGTTGCCGTCAAGTGTAAGAGCGCTGTCGGAGCCCTTAAGGGTCGTATCCTTAGCGGAAATCTTATAGCTGTTTTCCGTAGAGCCCTTTTCAACAGTAATATTGTCACCGGCTTCAATCGTTGTTTTGCCTTCCTTCACAGCGTCGGAAATAGACTCTTGAACTTGTTTCAACTGAGCCACGTTGACGGCATCCGTATCGGCGGAGCCGGCGGCTACGTTCGTAATCTGACGAGTTGCTTGCCCCGTAGTACCATCACTATAATTAACTTGTCCCCCAACAGATACAGCACCGAGAACAGATTTCCAAGCGGCTTCGCTACTTGTAGACTCTTTTTTAGTAGATGGATCATAACCGAAAACTCCACCGGCTCTATCGGCTGTACTAAAAGAACCTAAGGCAACGCCTTGGGTAACTGTGGCTTTGGCTGCAGTACCTAAGGCAGTAGCATAAAATCCGCTTACCGCACTGCTGGTTCCCAATGCGAGTGCTGAAGTATTCGTAGCTTTTGCGTTAGTACCAAGAGCAATTGCATATGCACCTTGGGCAGTTGTTGTTGTTTCATTACGATTATTATTGCCAATCGCAATGGCCCAATCACCATTAACCTCAGCAGAGTTACCCACAGCTAAACCCATTTCACCTTTGACGTTCAAATTGTTGCCCAAGGCCACTCGCCATTGGCCGCCTTCCATCATGCCGCCTTCAATGGAATTCGCATGTCCAAAGGATGCGCCCAACGTATCGACATGAGAACTTGTACCAACGGCAATACTGCCGCCACTTACGGTATTCAACAAGCCTACGGCAACGTTCTGGTCAGAGCCGGAATCATTCTTTGTATAGGTCCAGCTATTGCCATTCTGCACGGCAGTATAGCCAACTAGGTTACCGACACCGAGAACGGTATTCTGCTCACCGAATACTTTCGTTAACTTATTATCACCATTATTGTAATCCGTTGCAAAAACGGCGTTATGAGTACCGTCAACGTCGATACTATGTCCAACGACGATGCTGTTATTTCTGCCATTCTTAACGCCCGTAACGGTCGTGTTATTCCCTAAAATGGTACTATTATTTCCATTCGACTTAGAGGAAATTCCGATGACGATACTATCCGTGCCGGTAGCGCCGTCGTTTAAGTAGTTCGTACCGCTCCCCGTTTGAGAACTGTTAGTGGAGAAATAGTGAACCGAGCTGGAATCAAGTTGTGACTGAACACGTTTTAACTGCGCTACGTTCACGGCATCGGTATCAGCAAACCCGGCAGCAACGTTAGTAATCTGGCGGGTATAACCACTGGTGCCACCACCGACCGATATGGCTGCCCGCGTTGCTTTCCATGTACTCGTAGTGTCCGTGGAAGCGGCATTCGTAGACGGATCATAACCTACTACACCAGCTGCCGTATTGGCTACAGAATCCGAACCCAAGGCTACGCCATTGGATTCTGAGGCATTGGTATTGACGCCGATAGCCGTTGCATTCTTCCCAGTTACTATGCTCTTAAATCCCAGGGCCATGGCATTTTCTTCTTGAGCTTGAGCCCTAGAACCAATAGCCATAGCATTTTTCCCGGTCACAATCGTTCTGGGCAAACTCATTGGATCATTGGCACCAATACCAATGCCCCCCCATGCATTGACATTGACACCATTACCGATAGCTACGGCTTTGTCACCTTTAGCCGTTATATAGTTACCTAAGGCAATACGCCATTCTCCGCCAGTATACAAATCACCTAAAATATTATTTGCGTGCCCGAAGGATGTCCCTCGCGCTTGTACTACCGAATTGGTACCGATGACAACACTGCCGCCACTTACCGTATTCGTCAACCCGACAGCCACATTTTGGTCACTACCAGAATTATTCTTCGTATAATCCCAATTATTACCATTTTGCACGGCCGTATAGCCGACTAAGTTGCCGACGCCGAGAACGGTATTCTGCTCACCGAATACCTTAGTAAGCTTATTGTCACCATTATTGTAGTCCGTTGCAAAAATGGCGTTATGCGTGCCGTCGGCTTCGATGCTATGACCGACGACGATGCTGTTGTTTCTGCCATTCTTAACGCCCGTAACGGTCGTGTTATTCCCTAAAACGGTACTGTTGACTCCGTCTGACTTAGAAGAAATCCCGATAACGATGCTGTCTGTACCGGCAGCGCCATCATTAGCGTAGTTTGTGTCGGCCGCTGTTTTCGAACTCTTGGTGGAGAAGTAATGAATCGAATTGGCATCAACTCTCGTTGCAAGGTTCTTTAACTGTGCCACGTTGACCGCATCCGTATCAACGGTACCAGCCGCCACGTTAGTAATCTGACGGGTTTTAACATTAGCGCTATCGGTGCTGTCACCAACAGAAACAGCAGCTAAAGTCGATTTCCAAGTACTCGTTGTATCTGTGGAAGCTGCTTTCGTAGACGGATCATAGCCAGCTACACCGGACGCCGTGTTTGCTACCGCTTCAGCACCTAAGGCCACACCGCCACTTTGCGTTACATCAGTGTTATAGCCGAGCATAACGGCATTCTCGATATTTTTCGTATTTGATTTAAGCGGTACTTGTTCTTTAATTGTATAGGTAACAGTTCTATCATCCATTCCCTTAACCTTAAAGGTATATTCTTTTTCCACATCTTTTTCTTCGGATGCCATAGAACCTAAGATAACATTTCGTTTACCACCATCAAGCACGTGATAGTCACCGATAATTACATTATCTTCACCATTTGTTATCGTATTTCCTGTACCTACGATAGATGTTCGATTAATCTTCGATCCTGTATTAGCATAACCATTTACGGTATTATAAGCGCTTACATTATTTTCTTCCCCTTGCAAATTATTATATGTCCCTAAAATCTGCGAACGAATCGCATAATCTGAGGTATTGCTGTTACCTACTACAGATACAGCCCCACTATTATTTGCCAAGAGCTCTTTCAGGGCAGAGCGAATATTATCATAACCAATATTTCCCGTAGAAGCGTTAAGTCCATAATAAGTAGCTGCTCCGTAAGCCTCAAATGCCCACTGCTGAGTCATTGCTTTATCTATAGGCCCTGTAGAATTACTTACTGTATTAGCCCCTCCTACAATCATAGTACCAAAGGCACCAGACGTCTTATTAGAAGTACCGGTAATACTATTACCCAATGCATCTATTAAGCTATCAGTACCTTTATTTTCAATCGTATTAAAAGCTCCATATACAGATGCAAATTGACCACTTATATCCCACGAGGAAGGACCACTTTCACTATAGTTGATGATGGATCGAGGGCCCATTACGGTTTGAAATAATCCATTAGCTTCAGAATAATTCCCGATAACGACACCTTCGCCGGCTAGATTAGAAGTATGATAACCGATAACAATACTACTTCTCCCTACCTGATACCTTTCCATTTCATTGCCATACGGGTCAGTAACTTGTGTATCCCGTTCAGCCGGTGATAAAGAACCGATAACGATAGACTCAGCAATGGTATCAATGTTCTGATTATCTCCGATAACAATGCCGGCAGTAGGGCCACCGGCTGATGCCGTATCATAATCCGCCTTATTATTATTACCGATAACCGTTAATGCATCCCATTCATTGCGATAGGTAGATGTGTTTTTTATCAGATTGCCACGTCCAATAGTTAAATCAGAGATATTATATTCACGACCTTCAGGATGACCATAATCAGTAACAGTCCCATTATCACGTCCGATTATCGTATTATTGTCGCCGATAACGTGTTGTTTCCGGCTGCCTCGAATCTCATTATTATTCCCCATAATACGAACATCAACGCTCGGTGCCGGAGCATCCTTAGTCCCATTATCAGCATAAAAGGTATCAGATACGGTATTGTTATTGCCGACAATATTAGCATTATTACTGTTTTCAACTTTATTGGTATTGCCAAGGACATTCGCATCTTCACTGCCGGTCACAGTGTTTTCCGTTCCTACGACGCGAGCCGTTTTATCATCGGTCACGGTATTCGTCGTGCCCGTCGCCGTACCGCTGTCGACGACAATATTATCTGCTGCATAGGAAGACATCCACATGCCAGACACGCCCAGTCCTGCCAACACCATGGCAGCTAAAGCCGTTTTTTTCACGACACTGCCGCTCTGGCTCTTGGTACGACTTTTGGCCATTTCCGATACGACGACGTAGCAATGTTTGGCCCGACTCCAAATGACACGATAAATCTTGTTCATAAAAAAGCTCCTTCCCATTCCGTTATTATTTTCACTTTATATCATAAGTATATATAAATTATAAAAAATAGTAAAGTTTGTTATTATTCTGTCATTTATATATTATTTTTAAGTCATTTTACTCGTCATCAAAGGCCATTATCTAATTACTTTTACTTTCCCCATATTTCGCAAAAAAAGAACGACAGAAAAATCACGATTGTCCGTGACGATTCTGTCGTTATCTCTTATATATTCTATTTTTACCTTACATAACCATATAAAAAGAAGCACGTTCTAAATCCACGAACTGTTTTAACTCCATTTTTCACATTTCAGCCCATTTAGAATAAATTGCAAGATTATTTTTTGCAGTCGATACCACTCGTTTTCTTTTAAGGCCAATAAATTTCGGTTAACAGCACTGCTTCCATTAACGATAAATTTAAAAAGAAGTTCTGCCTCGTCTTGTCTCATATCCAGCTCTTTCATAAGCACGGGAACGATTTTAGGGCTTTCATGCTGATAGATTTTTTCAACGATAATCGGAGCTACATCCATATCCTTTACAAGAAAGCGATAGTCTTCAAGTTCCAAATATTTATGGCATGGAGGGAAAAGAGACCGGTCTTTCGGTAATTCTTCATCATCCGTTTGGCTTAACATGGTTTGCAATTTTTTGAGAGAGAATTTCTTTTCCTTGGGCGTCATATGATCAATGAGCTGCAGACTATCGTTGATAATTTCCTCTAATAAGTCATCAATCGTATTGTAGTTTGAACCTCTCCCGCTTATAGAATCGGGAGATTCTTGAGAAGTTTGATACATGGACTAACGCCTAACAACATATCCCGAAGGAGTTTACTGTCAGGATATCCTTATTCTCAAGGGGCTGTCCAAAAGCCCTCTACACAGTTCTTCGTAATCGAAGTTCTGCTTACTTTTTCTGAGTATGTTGGCCGCACCGTTTACGTCGGCGTTAGCCATCCTGCCATCGGCAAATTGGTACAGGCCGCGATGGACCCGTTTCCCGCTGAAAGCTCCTGTATACGGTTGTTCAGGCTTGTAGACAGGAATCTCGTCTAAATCCAAGCAGCTTGCCGTGGAAGTGTACGATTCTTCCTGCTCGATGTACTTCATGCCGTATCGCTCGCAAAGCCCTTTCAATGTCTCACGCAGATTGCCAAAGGGAATTTGCGTGAACTGCTGATTGGTAATCTTCCCAAGATTCATGCTGCGCTTGAAATCGCCATTGTAGCCGCAAACGATGGTGCCGATACGGTGTTCCATGCAATAGTTGATGATGTAGCGGGCAACCTTGCGGATATAGTCTTGTGTCCGATGATTACGTTTCCGAGTCAAAACATAGAGTCTATGCGTTTTCTTCTGCCCTTGCTTGTTGGCGATACCTTGATAGTAGGCTTTCTGCTTGTTCCAATACTGGTTAATTGATTTCAGTTTACGTCCGTCCATGATGAACGCCGTCCCGGTATTGGTTACACAGGTTGCCAGATTTTCAAGGCCAATGTCGATAGCCAGCACCTTGTCAACAGAAACGTCTTGAGGTTCTTCCTCTTGAAGATAGCAATACTGTATTTTAAAGTACACACCATTGTATATGGGGCAGATACGGATTTCCTTGATGGTCTTGCCTTCAAGCCTTTTAGGAAATGGAATTTTGACCTGTTTACCGCCGTGCAGCTTGGAAAACTCTCTGCTCATAGGCACCGTCAGGAATCCTTTCTTGATATTTATGGCATTGGCGGACAGAATCAGATTGAACATACCGCCTTTTTCTCGATAGCGGGGCATCTTGATATCCTTGAAGCGATATTCACCTGATTTTGCTTTCTTTATGAGATTGAAAAATGATTTAAAACTACGGTCAGCAACTTTTAATGTCTGCTGAGACACGCCAGCCTGGAGCAGTCCATAGTTTTCATTTTCTTTGCATACATGGTAGTTCTCCTCGTATTTCAGAAACTTTTTCTCTTGGAAATAGTATTGCCTGATATGATAGAGGGCCACGTTGTAGAGATTATTGCTGTACTGGCACATTTCCCGTAGGATGGAGTATTCTTCTTTGGAAAGGCCTCTTATGACATTTGATTGGGTTAGATACATTTTGTCACCTCCTTTTCTAGTATATACTAACTATATACTAGAAAATCCACGTAGACAAGACTATCCACGTGGATTTGTGGTTCTCGTGGGCATCGAGCCTACTCAACCACCCACCATTCATCCCCCACCTAAGAGGAAGGAGTCTTCTGGAGGGTTAAGATAAAAGGTACCTCTGGCAATATGCGCTTCTCGGCAAAGAACGGTAATGCGAATGTCCCGAAAGGCTTTCGTTTTCAGCATAAGCAATAACGTGTTTTTTATATGGTTTCGAGTATAGTCCGATAGTTGTCGTTTAGTTTCTGTCTTTTTATTTCCGCTTTGAGTCAATGTGAATTTCCTTACTGTTGAAATCATAGATAGATTATTATCTTTTATTTTATCACGGTGGCTATGGTTTCTGTGGAAATCCTATTTAACTCTAGACACATTTCAATTTCTGTATATTCTTTTAGCAGCCTTTAATCTAACTATAGACATATTTCAATTTCTGTATATTGTTTTCGAATATATCGGTCATTATAATAAATGCGTAAGGTATATTTGTTAATGGTGGTTTTAGACGAAAGGAGATTAAAAATGGAACTTTACAAAAACTTCGACGGAAAAGCCCCAATGATTGACGTTAATGATGCTGCCATGTTGCTCATTGACCACCAAAGCGGTTTATTCCAATGTATTAACGACGTTGATTTCCTACGCATTCGTGACCGAGCCATTGCCTTAGCTGAAGCGGCAACGTTAGTGAATATGCCAGTTATTACCACCGCTTCTGTCCCCCAAGGACCAAACGGTCCCTTGATTCCGGAAATCCATGAAGCAGCTCCCCATGCGGTATATGTCGCTCGCCGCGGCGAAGTGAATTCTTGGGATTGCAAAGAATTCGTAGACGCCGTAAAAGCAACCGGTAAAAAGACCTTAATCATCGCCGGTACGGTAACAAGCGTTTGCATGGCATTGCCGGCCCTTTCTGCTGTCAATGAAGGATATCGTGTATTTGCCGTCCCCGACGCGTCCGGTACGTATGCACCCGAAGCCGCTATCGCTACCATGATGCGTCTTACCCAGGCTGGCGTCGTTATAACTGACGCCGGTGCTGTATTGGCAGAATTGCAGCGCACATGGCATACGCCACAAGCCGACGCCTGGGCTCAGATTTGGGGCCGTATTTTCACAAACTATCGCCTGCTGTTAGAAAGTTATGCGAAAGCCGTAGAAGTAGTGAAAACAGGTGAACCGCTGGATAATGAACGGGAAGATTAAGCCTTTACCGCTCTCTAATTGATTTATAAAAGATAAGACCTCAATAAAGTAAGGCCGATGGAGCTAGTATGTACTAGGTCCGTCGGCCTTTTGTCTATTTCTATACGAAGAGTTATGCCTATGGATTTGCAGAAAGAACTTCTTTTTCCAAACATTCATGCCCTTTATTTTATGGACAGGCCTTCATCGGCATTGCGATTCCAATTGTATTCCATGCGTGTACAGATTTCGACGGCCTGCTCTTCTCCAAATCGATCGCCGATAAAGCCCAAGGCCATGTCGATACCGGCCGATACGCCGGCGGCGGTGTAAAACTTCCCGTCGTGAACCCAGCGCGACGGTTTCTCCCACTTCACTTCGGGGCGACAGCTGACGACCCAGTCGAAGGCCCGTTTATTCGACGTCGCCCGTTTGCCGTCCAAGGCTCCGGTCTTAGCGACGAGGGCCGCCCCGGTGCAGACACTAAGGACCAGTTCCGATTTATCGATAGCCTGCCCTAAGGCTTTGATGAATGCTTCATGATCGACTTCGGTCCGACTGCCCCAACCGCCGGGAATCAGCAGGATGCCCCCTTCTTTGATCGTCGTCATAGGCTCCGTTTCCAGGCGGATGGACTGTTGATTGATGACGATGCCTCCGTCCAGGGACACGAAATGAAGCTTAAAATCGTCGATGCTGCCGAGAACTTCGACTGGCCCAAAAGCATCGAGGGCCGTATAATCCTTATAAAGTACAACATAGATATCCTGCATGGTAAAACCTCCTATTGTTTCCTATGTTATTCAGACAGATGACTTATCCCAGCGTCTGAAGATCATGCCAGCCTTACTGTTTCAAGAGGCCCTTTGATACTAAATAGGCTCGGGCCACGTCAGCCGCCGGTTTTCCTTCGACGTCGACTTCGTAATTCATCTTGAGCATTTCGTCGGTCGTAATCATGTTGGCCAGTTTATTCAGCACCGGTACCAGTTGCGGATATTTCTTAATGGTGTCGGCCCGAAGGAGAGGCGCTCCCTGATACGGCGGGAACAGGCCCTTATCGTCTTGGAGCATGACCAGATCATGGGTGATGATTTCCGGGTCCGTCGAGAAGACGTCGATGACGTCGACGTTGCCCTTGTCGATGGCTTCATAACGAAGGCTCGGTTCCATGGTGACGACGGAAAGATTTAAGCCATACAGCGATTTCAGTCCCTTATTGCCGTCTTCGCGGTCGTTAAATTCCAAGGAGAAACCAGCTCTGGCCGTGTTTTCTACTTTCCTCAAATCGGAAATCGTCTTGAGGCCGTATTGTTCAGCATAAGAGCGCTTAACGGCGACGGCATAGGTGTTTTGGTATTCCATGGGTTCCAGCAGAACCAGGTCATCCTGTTTCAAGATGGCTGCTTTGGCCGCTTCATAGACTGCCGCCGGGTCATTGGACAGTCCCGTCATGGGCGGCTTAATCAAGGACGATGTGACCGTCCCCGTAAATTCAGGATACATGTCGATAGATCCGTTTTTCAAGGCTTCATATAAGAAACTGGTCTTGCCGAAACTCGGCTTCACTGTCACTTTAATATCCGTTTCATCTTCAATCAAATCTTTATACATATTGATTAAGATTTCCGGTTCCGATCCTAATTTCCCGGCTGCGATGAGGGTATTTCCCGACAGGCCGCCGAGATTCATCGTCGACAGGATGAGGACGCCTAAGGCGACGATAAAGGACAGGCCGATGACTTTCAAGGAGCGCTTTTCTAAGAACTTGATAATGCCGCTCACGACGACGGCCAAGAGTGCCGCTGCAATGGCCCCGATGAGGATGAGGGCTGAATTATTGCGGTCGATGCCGAGGAGGATGAAGGTCCCCAGACCGCCGGCACCGATCAAGGCCCCGAGGGTCGCCGTCCCGATGAGCATGACCGACGACGTACGGATGCCGCCGATAATGGACGGCATGGCCAGGACGAGTTCAAATTTTTTCAGCTTCTCCATGCGGCTCATGCCGAAGGCTTCAGCCGCTTCCTGAAGGAGTGGGTCTATCCCCTGGAGGCCCGTAATGGTGTTCTGCAAAATGGGAAACAGACCGTAGATGACCAGGGCCACGATGGCCGGCACCTTGCCGATGCCTAAGAAGGGAATGAAGAGCCCCAACAGGGCCAAAGACGGGATGGTCTGCAAAATCCCGGCCAGCTGCAGCGTCAGTTCCGAGGCCTTCTTATACCTTACGATAAAGATGGCAAAGGGAACGGCCAACAAGATGGCGATAAAGAGGGCGATCATCGAAATCTGTATGTGTTCCAACAATAATTGGACCAGTTCGCCCTGCCGTTCACTGAATGTACTCACTAAATTTTCCATAATTTACCCCTCATCGAAAAAACGTTTGACAACTTCATGAGCCGGATGAGCTTTGACCTCTTGCGGCGTATCGAGCTGTACGACGTCACCGCTGCTCATGACGCAGATACGGTCGCCGAGCTTCACCGCTTCGGCCATGTCGTGGGTGACAAAGACGATAGTCATTTTAAAGGTCCGGTGAAGATTTTTGATGAGCTCCTGCAGTTGGTTGCGGCTGATGGGATCGAGAGCGCTAAAGGGCTCGTCCATCAAGAGGATATCTGGTTTAGCCACGATGGCCCTCAGGATGCCGACGCGCTGCTGTTCGCCGCCGGAAAGGTCACGGGGATAGCGGTTCATATACTGGTCGGCGTCAAGGCCGACTAAGGACAAATAGGCGCGAATCGTCTTCTGCCGTTCTTCCTTGGGCCAGCCCTTCATTTCCGGAATGATTTCGATATTTTCATAGACCGTCAAATTGGGAAAGAGGGCCCCGGTCTGGAGGACGTAGCCAATATTCAGCCGCAATTGTCTCGGCTCGAGCTGACTGATGTCGGTGCCGTCGATGAGGACCGTGCCCTCTGTCGGCGTCAATAATCGGTTAATCATCTTTAAGGTCGTCGTCTTACCGCTGCCGCTGGTCCCGACGATGACGAAAAATTCGCCGGTCTCGATGGTTAGGCTCATGTGCTGTAAGGCCGGTTTCTTGTCATAGATTTTGCTCACATCGTTAAATTCAATCATGGTAGTCACCTATAGTCCTTGCCAATGCGTCTGTAAACTTACGGCTAATGCGTAACAACAGGTCCTGCTCCGTCGGCGTCAATTCACTCATGGCCAGCGTTTCTGCCTTTTCCAGTAAGTCCAGCACCGATGCCGCGTAGGCCCGTCCTTTCTCGCTCATTTTGATCAGCTTCATCCGCTTGTCCTGCGGATTTTCTTCAAAGAGAAGGTACCCCTTTTCCTTAAAGGATTTGATCGTCGCATTGACGACCTGCTTCGTCGAATACGTCTTTTGAGCAATCGCATGTTGAGGGATGCCTTCCGGATTGTCATAAATCCACATCAAGATGAGCATGGATTTGCTCTGAAGCCCTTTTTTCCGGGCATAATTTTCAAAAATCGACATCTGGTTGTCTCGGATTCGCGAATAGTCTTTTGTCTTTTGATCGATGTCCGTCATCGGCTGTCCCCCTTTCGGAGCATTTCGACGTTAGGTCCAACTCTTTCTTACAGCTAACGAGGGATTTTATCATACGCACGCTGCCGTAAAAGCCGGAGTGTATCAGTCCAATATCACCAGATAATTGGTCAAAATATTTTACTTTTTTAATCATAAAACAAAACGGACCTATTCGTCAAATAATTTGACCATTAAGTCCGTTGATTCTTTTGCATTTTCAGTTGAATAGATGATAATACGACAAATATTTGCAGTCGGCCCTAAAAAAATTCGCCTCACCTTATGGCATCTGCTACAATAGTCCTAAGATAACCGCCTGACGGCGCTGCGATGTAAAGGAGTTGGTCATCATGAATACCATAGAAGACACGATATTTGCCCGAAAAAGATGGCTTGAAGACAAGATGCTGGCCTTCGGCTTTGAAAAAGAAGGGCAGGAATACTGCTATGAATGCGACTTTTTCGACGATGATTTTACGGCCCGCCTGTCCGTATCGGCCAAGGGCCAAGTCACGGGAACGGTCATTGACAAGATCAACGACGAAGAATACTATCCCCTTCGCCAAAAAGAGGCTGCCGGCGCCTATGTATCGGCTGTCCGGGATGCCTATGAAACGCTCCTCAACGGCATCGCTGCCGCCTGCTGTAAGGACGTCCTCTTTGCCTCCGACCAAGCTAACCGTCTGATGGAGCGTATCTTAAAGACCTTTATGGTCCGTCCCGACTTCCCCTGGGAAAAGACCGAGGCCTACCAATCGTACGGAACCTTTCGCCACGCCGACAGCGGGAAGTGGTTTGCCCTGGTCATGAACGTCAAGAAAAAAGTATTGGATAAGGACGACAACGAAAAAACCGTCGACATCGTCAACGTCAAAATCGATTCGAAGCAAAGCGAAGAAATTCGCAAGCACCCCAACATATACCCGGCCTACCATATGAACCATAAGACCTGGATTTCCATCGTCCTCGACGAAGGCCTTACGGATGATGAAGTCATGGCCTTCATCGAAACCAGCTTCCGACTGACCGAATGAGACGAAGTTTTTTATGAATAGCCCCGATGGATCACTTAGCCTTCTTCAGAAGAATAGGGTCTGAGAAACTGAGGCTCTACCCGCTTGGTCAGCCAGACGCCATTGACGGATCGGTAAAAGACATGGCCCTTCCGATGCATGTCGCCGCTGTGGACGCAAAAAATGACCGGCCTTCCATGACGGCGGCCGACGTTTTCCGCCGTCGTCACATCGCCCGAGAGGTGGACGTAGAGCCGCGACTTCGGCACCAATCCTTCTCGTTCGATAGCGGCGGCGTACTTTTCCCCCGTCCCATGGTAAAGGATTTCCGGCGGCGTCACGACGGGAAGTTCGACGTCGACAGCAATGGAATGGCCCTGATTGGCCCGTATCTTGGTCTTATCGTCGTTGAAAGAATAGCGCTGTTTGTTGTCCGTCCTGACGATTTCCTCCAAGATTTGTCTGTCGAGGGGATATTTTTTCCGGACGCCCTGTATGAGTTCTTCCACATCGGCCCAGCCGTGCTCGTCAAGATCGATGCCGGCCACCCAGGGTTTATGCCGCAAAATGAGGCTGATAAAGCGGCTGGTCTTGGTCAAATCCATGGCATTCACTCCTTTCCATATAGCTAAATTATAGCAAAGGTGAGGTCTTTCTGCATTCCTTGAAAAAAGTTCCATAACAAATAGATATGATACTGTCCAATTTTTGTCGTCTATGATACAATGGAAAAAATCAAAAAATTTATCGTTTCTGAAAGGAGCAGGCATATGAAAAAAGGTTATGAATTATTAAATGATCCCTTTTTGAATAAGGGCACGGCTTTTTCCATGGAAGAAAGAGCTGAACTCGGCCTTATCGGCCTTCTGCCGCCGACGGAACAAACCATCGAAGTACAGGCCCAGCAGGTGTACGGCAATTTCCAGGCGAAGCCCAATGTCAGTGAAAAACGCCATTATCTCATGAATATTTTCAGCCGCAACCGGACGCTGTTTTACTACGTCTTCAAACAGCATATCGCTGAATTCATGCCGATCATCTACGATCCGGGCATTGCCGAAAGCATTCGGGAATACAGCCAGTTTTTCATTACGCCCCAAAATGCGGCCTACCTTTCGGTCGAACATCCGGAACAAATCGAAGAGTCCCTGAAAAATACGGCCATGGGCCGCGATATCGAGCTCATCGTCGTCACCGATGCCGAAGCCATCCTGGGTATCGGCGACTGGGGCACGAACGGCGTCGGCATCTCGACGGGCAAGTTGATGGTCTATACAGGAGCTGCCGGCATCGACCCGGCCAAGGTCCTGCCGGTCGTCATCGATGCCGGTACCAATCGCCAGAGCCTCCTCGACGATCCCTTGTATTTCGGCCTGCGCCATAAACGAGTTGACGACGACACATACTATGCCTTCGTCGATAAATTCGTAAAACAGGTTGAATCGATGTTCCCCCGCCTCTACCTCCACTTTGAAGACTTCGGCCGCGGCCATGCTGCCGTGCTGCTGAAAAAATACGTCGATACCTATCCCGTCTTCAACGACGACATCGAAGGAACGGGCATCATCACCTTGGCCGGCGTCCTCGGCGCCCTGGCCATTACCGGCGAAAAACTGGCCGACCAGCGCTACATGTGCTTTGGTGCCGGCACGGCAGGCTGCGGCATTGCCAAACGAATTTATCAGGAAATGCTCGATCAGGGCCTGTCAGAAGACGACGCCAAGAGCCGCTTTTACCTCGTCGACAAACAGGGCCTCTTATTCGACGACATGACCGATCTCACGCCGGAACAAAAACCCTTCGCCAGAAAGCGCTCGGAATTTGAAAACGCCGCATCCCTTACGACGTTAGAAGCGGCCGTCAAAGCCGTTCATCCGACCATCCTCGTCGGCACGTCGACGCGAAGCGGAGCCTTTACCGAAGCCGTCGTAAAAGAAATGGCCTCCCAGGCCGCTCGTCCCATGATTTTCCCCTTGAGCAATCCGACAGAACTTGCCGAAGCCAAAGCCGAAGACCTCATCCGCTGGACCGACGGCAAAGCCTTAGTCGCAACAGGCATCCCGACCGATCCCGTCACCTATAACGGCGTCACCTACGACATCGGCCAGGCCAACAACGCCCTCATCTACCCCGGTCTCGGACTCGGCGTCATCGCCTCAGGGGCAAAACTCCTGACCGATAAAATGATCTCCGTCGCCGCCCACGCCATCGGCGGTATCGTAGATGCAAGTAAACCGGGCGCCGCCGTCCTTCCGCCAGTAACAAAACTCGACCAATTCTCCGAAACCGTCGCCATCGCCGTAGCCGAAGAAGCCGGAAAAGAAGGATTAAACAGAAACGACGTCTCCGATCCCGAAGCCTGCATCAAAGCGTACAAATGGGAACCGGCTTATAAATAAAGGCCAACAGCAGTAAAGAAAACTAAATAGAAGAAGATAAAAGAGCCATGGATTCATGTACAACCATAAATCCATGGCTCTTTCGCATCTAAAAATTGAATTTCTCCATAACAAGAATTGTAATGGCCAGTACAATTTTTCCTGAAAAGCAATCCAGTCCGAGGCAAAATCTCAGCGCGGCTCACGACCGATCGTCATCGTCTTGAATGCCAGTCATCTTTTCTTGTAAGGTCTGTTCCAAGGTAAGGAAAGCCGGAATGAATTTATCCCAAATGAGGTCTAATAAAACATTGATTTCGTTCTCGTTGTAAATATGGACCGAGAGATTCCGTTGTTTCAGCATAAGCAGCCATGTCTCGTCATCTTCTAAAAAACCTATTTTATAGGCAAGCTGCAAGATCTCCCTAGGTGAACCTGTTTCAGCTTCAACGACACCGTGTACTCTCAGCACCTGCTGCAAGGCCTTCCAAGCCAATTCAAATGTCAAATTAAATTGACCGATAATGCCCGTCCGATAGATTTCATCATCACGTCCACGCATGAAATCGGCACGCTTCAGGATGCGAAGACAATTTGAAAAATTATCCAACTTTTTCATACAGCGTGACCCCATCCCTTTCCAATTCCCGTTGCAGATTGTCAGAAACACCAGCATCTAAATTAACAACATCGATCATCAACAAAGAGTGCGCATGTTCCTTGATATCCCAGTAAAAGCCGTCAAAATCCCCGCCGCAGACAGCCAGATCAATATCGCTGCGTTCCGTCTGCGTCCCTCTGGCTCGGGAACCGAATAAAAGGACCCGACGAATCCCATGTTTCTCCGCAAATCGAGAAATATCCTGCAAAACCACATCCGGTACGTTATAGGCCATACCCTCACCCCGCCATCCATGATTATACCTTCATTCTATCATATCACAGCCAATTAGCGAAATCTCTAATGAAAGTAAATGAGCCACCGTAATCAAAAATTACCCCACACCATGTTTCTAAAGATTCAATACCATCCATAGAACATAAAAGCTATGGACCCATGTATACAAACATAAATCCATAGCTTTTTTCGTCCAAAAACAGCCCCCTTACGGGGATTATGGTTTCTAACGCCTAAAACAGATTAAGCAGAACGAAAAAAATGCAAGAAGTTTCCGTCCCCTTACGGGGATTGAGGTTCTTAACTTACCAATAAGGCCATGGATAGCCTGTCATTCTACCGTTTCCGTCCCCTTGAGGGGATTGAGGTTCTTAACTGCCATAAACCGATTAACGGCCATTGCCATTATGTAGTTACGTTTCCGTCCCCTTACGGGGATTGAGGTTCTTAACGGCACCCCTTACAGATGGCATAACTAAGCCATCAAAAATGGCGTTTGCGGGGCGGATTTTATTTTTGCCGTTTTTCAGCGTTTTATATTGATAATTGATACTATAAACTATGAAAATCGGCATCATTGCTATTGCGGGGTGGAATATGCTTTAATGCCGTCTTCAATCAACTATATTTATTATACCACTGTTTATATTTTTATACACTATATACTTATACAGCATTTCAAGTCATACTTACTTTTTACTGCATAAAATAAACAGGGATGATTTATTCAATCATCCCTGTTTAATATGGAAAGCACTTAAATTATCCTCATTATCTGCCAAAAGTATTCTGGAATCCCTGATTAGCATGGAAAAATGTGTCTGATATCAGAGAATTTCCACCGAGTTTCTTATCTCATTATTTCGTTACAAAGGGCAGGATGATGCCGTCGTTGACGGTGGTATACTGGCCATTTTGATAGGTCAGTAGGATCCAGGCCGGAGTGGCTCCTCCGCCGGCACGACGAACGACGATGCCTTTATAGCCATTTACGTTGTTTCCGGTCAGCATGACAGGTGTATGGACGAGGGTCCATTTTTGCTGAACCTGCCAATGTCCTTTTTTATCGGGGGACAGCCAAAACAGGGTATTGCCGCCGCTGCCGGAGGTATAGGGTCCTACGGCAAGAACCAGGGCATCGGTGATGCCATCGTCGTTGAGATCAACATAGTGATAGTAATAGGAGGTCTCTTTTTGTTCACTTGCCGTCATTTGCAATTCTCCAGCAATGGCCTTTTCAATCGCCTTATTGGAGAGGGCCGGCACACTGTCTTTCTGAGGTTTCTCGGAAAATACCCGTGTCCCCTGAGTTGGCTGTAGTCCTGCCGTATGGCTGGCCAAGGAAACACCGGAGGTCAGCATCAAACCGACAGTCAAGCAAATAGGAATGAATCGTTTCATTTTCATGGTTTCACAACCTTTTTTATAGATATAATTTCTCTTGATGTATCTTTTCTTGTGCAGTATCTCGACATGGATAGGCTTCAAAATTCAGTCTGTATCCTGAAACTGATTTCGCTAAGCGTTATCGCAGCGCATACCTGGTTTAGTATAGCCGTCCCAAATTCCCTGCGCAAGAGAAGTTTGTATGGTCATATGATTTCTGTTAAACACTGCCCTTTTGGGCCTGTAACTTCCAAAAAGCAGGCTTATCGCGAAAGATAGGCTGCCGCTGCTTTTTTGTATTCATCCCACTGTTGATGCCAGTTGTCATGATCTTTCTCGGTAATGGGACGGATGACGCGGCAGGGATTTCCGGCCGCGATAACGTGACTGGGAATGTCCCGCGTTACGACGGAGCCCGAACCGATGACGACGTCGTCGCCGATGGTGACGCCGGGATTGATGACGACGTTACCGCCGATCCAGACGTCAGAGCCGATGGTCACGGGTCTGGCATATTCGAGGTTGGTATTACGCACTTCAGCATCGATGGGGTGCCCTGCCGTATAAATACTGACATGAGGCGCCAAAAAGACGTTGTCGCCAAAGGTAACGTAATGTTCATCCAAGATGGTAAGACCCGTATTGGCAAAGAAGTGGCGGCCAAAGCGGATGCGGTCGCCATGGTCAAAGTAGACCGGCGCCAACAAGATCATGTCGTCAGGCGCCTCGGCAAAACACGCTTTCAAGGCTTCAAAGGCTTCCTTATCATTCAAATCATCGGAGGCATTAAACCGCCGCTGCGCCGCATGGACGCGTTCAAAACTTCCATCATCGACGCCAAAAGGGTTATATAGTTTTTGATCCATCATGCGATCCCATTCCATCTGATTCATCGGAAATCATTCCTTCCTTACTTTTCAAGCCCTTACAAAGAGCCTATAATTTTCCTAATTCTTTCAAGGCATAAAAGCCGCAGCTGGCCAACTCTTCCAGATGAGACGGCTGCTGGACGCCAAAGGCCCATTGATGCCAATGATCGTCGTCTTCCTGCTTCCAAAAGCCCCAATCCGAGTCGGGCCGATTGTCATAGACGAAGGTATAAACGGCACCGTCGTCATCGATGACATTGATGGCCGAACGGCTGTAGGACTTGACCATACCGAGATTGACGGCAGACGTCATGTCGGCATGATAAGCTGAGGCCATTCCCCCGATCAATAGGGCTGTCGAAAGAACCAGAGCCCTGAATATAGATTTTACCATAGGGTTTCTCTTCCTTTTTAAAAAATTATTTCTGAATCATCCACTCATTCGACAACGTAAAAAATGTCAATATAATTCCTCATATCCTCCTTCTCTCTTCTTACATCCAACAAGTCATATCATAGCCTTATATCGGATATATTATTACCACTCTTAACGTATTCGATAAATCAGCCTTTTATTACAGATTCAGGATCTCAATTTTACTTAGTCTGACACGAAAGGATCCTCCTATCATTATAGACATAAACTATTCTAAAATTAATTTTTCCATAATTTCAGCAGTCATAGACAACGGTACATCATGACCATCTAAGATTTCAGAACACAGGCTCATTTTTTCAGCCTGCAATTTTTGTATTTTTTCCTCAATAGTCCCTTCCATAATAAGCTTATAGATCAGGACATTTCTTTTTTGTCCTATTCGATATATTCTATCTTCTGCTTGTTTTTCACTTGAAGGATTCCACCATGGATCATAAATAACAGCGGTGTCAGCAGAAATAAGATTTAACCCGGTCCCACCCGCTTTCAAACTAATTAAAAATATCCCATTATCGCTTTTTTCAAATGCATCAACAACCCCCATTCTGTTCTGCGTCGAACCATCTAAGTAATAATAATTCATATGTTCTAAAATTATACTTTTTTCTATTAGTGCTAGCATTTTAGTAAACCGGCTAAATACGACCACCTTATGCCCATTCAAATATAATGGCTTCAACAACTCCATTAAAGTGTCTAGTTTTGCAGATTTTGTAACGCCATCACTATATTCCATCGGCAATAATTGAGGATGGCAACATATTTCCTGCAAGTATAGCAATCCGCTTAACAGTATACTATTTGACCTCATTTCAAATCTATCATTTTTTCTCAAAAGTTCATACTGAATACTTTTGAGTATTTTATCATATATTCGCTGTTGTTCCTCATCCATATTAATTAAAATTGTTTGCTCTTGTTTCGCTGGCAAGTCTTTCAGCACATCCTTTTTCATTCTTCTCAACAAAAAGGGAGCTGTTAGCCTTTTTATTTTGTCAACCAATCTAGTTGAGTCTTTTGAAACACTTCTATAAGGTTCAATAATGCTTGGATTAATCAATCTCATGAGTCCCCAAAACTCTGCTAAATTATTTTCAATCGGCGTACCGGTCAATATAATTTTCATAGACGCTTTAATTGATTTAATTGCATTATATGTCTTACCTCCCGAATTTTTTATATATTGTGCTTCATCAATAATTAAATTATCAAAACTTATGTTTTCAAACAATGCCTTATCGTTTAAAATTGTTTGATACGTCGATATCACAATCTTAGCATTTGCCAGATCATCGATATTTCTATTTCTACCATGGTATAAATACATAGATGTATTAGGTGAAAACTTCCTAATCTCTCTTTTCCAATTCAGTAACAATGTTTTAGGAACAATAATAAGATTTCTCGTTTTATTTAAGCTTTCATCACTTAAGAATGCTATAATTTGCAAAGTCTTTCCCAGCCCCATGTCATCAGCTAAACATGCACCAAAACCATTTTTCCGCAATGATAAAAGCCATTTTACACCAATAATTTGATACGCTCGTAATATTTTTTGAATATGGGGATCTATATTTATACTTATCTCATTGTAGCCAATCAGTCTATCAAGATTATGAACACTACCTTTATTCAAATCATATGCTACTCCAATTGCACTTGGTATATATTTTTTATCAATATGTAATTCGCCCGTACCAGAATCTTTTTCAATTTTTTTAGACGATAATGCAGTGGGAAGAATGATTACTTGCCCATTATATTCAACCCAATTTTCTCTTTTTTTCTTAAAATCAATCAGTTCGGAGATATCAACAGAGTCATCATCTATCAAAACACGACCTTTTATACTAAACCAATCCAAGTCATATGATATTTTTATATTTGAAAAATCTGCCATAGATACTTTCTTCTCTGAATTTGTATAAACGCTAACACCTTTTTCTATCAGTCCATAGATACATTTATTGATATTCTTACCAATAAATATAAAACCTTCATTTCGCTTTAATTTCCATCCACTCGCCTCAATTCCTTTTCGAATTCTATTTTCAAATCCAAAATCACGATAAGTCCCTTTTGATTCTAATTGACGCTCTTCGCTAAAAAAATCAACGATAGAATTTCCATAATCAAATTTCAATACCAGAGGAAATTCTTTTTTACCCAAATTTATATATGCCTTAGGGATTATTTCCTTGACTTTTATTTCAATTTTTGAATCATCTTTGACTAAATATAGAGCTGTTTTCTCTCCACCAACACGAAGCCCCTCAATGGAATACATATTTTTTGAAGGTGCTTCTTCATATTTCACAAATTCAATCTGAAACATGCCAGTCTTTTTTTCTTTATAAAACAAACAGCCTATTTTTTCTAAATCGGCTATCCCCGTTATATTTTTAGGGGCAATCAAATACTGATACTTTGTGATTTGTACATTGAATTCGTCATTCAAGAATGCACGTATAATCTGCACATCCTTGTCCGAAATGTTGTTAAAGGTATATTTTGCATTTATATTCACATTTCGTAATTGTCCTGAATACTTTTTACTCTTAAGATTCGGAATTGTTCCCTCATACGTTTCCATAATCAATCTATTCTTTTTTTTACTTTCATCTAAATTGATATTTAAAACAAGATCCGACATCTGTAATTTCACACTCCCTATCCTTCAAAAAAGTATTCATTACTACGAATCATTTTTTCATACAAATGCTCTTTTCCACCACATTTGCAGTCCCACAGTCCCAAATGATTTTCTACATTCTGAATGCCTTCATATTTCATGCGACACTCTCCACCACAAATATACTTCACTGCACAATTCATGCAACCAGCAGTATTATCAACAGAGGTATTTTCTTTTACCCATTTGCTCTTTTCAAAAATAGTATTCATATCGCACTTAAATACATTCATCGTGCTATTTAATTCATGAATTCGATTACACCAATAAATATCACCATTGGCAGCGATGCTAATACCACCAAATCCGCAATTTCGTCTTAAAGCTTTATTTTCATAATTCAATACGAACGTTTCAGTATAATATTCTGGGTACAATCTTTCAACTAATTTTTTAAGTTTTGTTCTATATTCTCTATTTTCTTCATCTGTTGTTTTTACCTCACGTCCCATGATAAGTTCATGATTCAACTTGATAAAAACATTAGGATGCGTATTTAAAAAATCTTTAGCGAATGGCTCAAATTTATCAATAAATAAATCTAAATTTTCAAATAAAGGTGTTACTGCCATAGATACTTTCGTACCAGTATTTGAAAATAACTCAATGCAATTCATAGCTTTATCAAAGCCATCATATTTTCTAACAGAATAATATGATTTCGCATCATACCCATCTATGCTTATCTGTATTTCATCAATAAACGGAGAAAGAGATTCAACCATTTTTTCATTCCATAATATGCCATTACTTAAAACAGTTACCGCCAATCCTATATTATGTGCATATTCTACCAATTTGCCAAAACCTTTATATACAGTCACTTCACCACCAGTAAAAGTAACGCCTTCACATCCGGCTTCAGCCAATGTATTTAATACAGGAATCCATTTTTCGAAGTTAACCTCTTCTACTTTTATATCACCCGCATACATATAACAATGTCTGCAGCGTTGGTTGCAGTTATTTGTCAAATAAATATACACTGTTTTTTCATCAAATTCATTGATCCGAGGAGAATCAAACTTTTTTGCCTCTATTTGCATAACTACATTAAGGACAGCTTCTTCTGAATAGTTTTCAAAGAGATTTTCTAAATTCACGCCATTTCTAATAAGATTGAATATTGTTAATTCTTCATCATTTTGCAGTACAATCCATAATACCCCTTTTGTATATATGGCCAAATAAACATTTTTATATTCAACAATACAAATTTCACGGGGTAATGAATATGTTTTACTCAAATCAATTTCTCTCTCTACTACTTCATCATCATATATTTCCTCATTTTCAATAGTCATTTCTAATTTCTCCTTAAATAGTGATAAGTATAGAAACTTGCTAAGTTTCTCGTCTCATTGATTGTATTTAATGCTATGGCAACTCTTTTTATGCGTATTCCTCAAAACCCATTTCAATACTTGCATAACTTCGCCGAGTATTTGTATAACGCGTAGGGATTTCGAATATTTCGAATATTTCAAAAATCCCTGATATACTATTTTTCGGTCTTTAAACCTGTCTAAAAATTAACTCGGGGTTCAACAGATACTTCAATCAGAATCATATAAAATAAAAGTTTCCGGACAACCAGGCTTGCACTCGACAATCCTGATTCATTTATCTTATTTTAATATATGAAAGTTCAATCATATATTATATTAAATAATAGTGAATAATATTTCAATTATTATTCTTAGATGATGAAAGAACACTTATACAAAGGGAGGCTCTTTATTTAATAATCACTTACCTCCATAGTAAAAAAGGGTGTGATATAGAATACCACACCCTCATCAAAACTTACGGCCAAATTAATTTTGGTTTCTTTCGCAAGACTTGAAGCAATACATCGTATTAATTCTTGCGGAATTCTTTACCTTTTTAACTTTCCAAGAAACGGTAACTTTCTTCATACATACTCACCTCCATAACATTGTATTATACAATTTAATTATAACCAACACATTGTATACAGTCAAGACTTCGTCAATCTCTTTGCATATTCCCTACCTGAAAATTCGCTTTTATTGATCATTGTAGAGATATATTTTTTTAGAACTTCTTTACCATTTTATGAATCAGCTTTTCACATTCCATCAAGTCATCCTTCTTCACCACAGAGTTGGCAGAATGCAAATATTTACATGGAATAGAAATCCCAACTTCCTCCATTCCGTAGTCCAATTCATTAGTGATGATAAGTTCACTAGTCCCACAATCACTCACTTCCATCTGAAAAATAATGTTACTATCAATGGCGATTTCTTTTAATAGTTTAACTAACTCTATAGATGAAACACACATACTATCAGATATCTTTATACCAACTCCCTTTGACATTTGTATACTATTCATATTTCCGACTGCCGACACATCAATATTTATGAAATAGTCTGGTGCTATCGTTGATTTCGCAACTCTAATCCCTCTCATACCAATTTCCTCTTGCGTTGTAAAAACATAATATATGTCGGCAGATGTAGATATATTCTCTTTAATTATTTCTATTAACAAAGAGCATGCCAGTCTATTATCCAGAGCTTTTCCGAAATAATCAGTATCTGTTTCTTTAAAGTTTTTTTCAAAGCCGAATATATCTCCCGTTTCAACACCATTTCCATTTAAAATTTCCAAATATATATTTTCATAATTATTCGCTCGTAGATTTGCCTCATCAAACGCTCTTATTACTCCGAAAGAATTATTTGATTCAACTCTTTGTTGAAATGCATTCCATGTTTTTATATTTCCCAAAGGTTTTATTTTATACATATAATCGGATATTTTATTTATAACTTGAAATCCAACTTCATCCATATGAGCAGATATCATTACTTTTTTCTGTCCTATTTTTCCTTTTTTTAATAGAATTACATTTCCAACCACATCAATTTTCAAATCATCATGCTTTGTATTTTTTAAAATTTCATATATTCTCTTAGCTACTTCTGATTCATATCCCGATACTCCACAAATATTGCATAAATCTCTTTTCACGGCCCTTCGCCTCCATAATACAATTTATTATATAGAAAAGTTATTATAATCAATTAACTGATCGCCTTATCAACATACTAGAACCCCAGGTAAGCACTTCACATAAATCAAATACCAGTGCCGCTTTACGGCTTCTGCGTTCCAAGGTAGTCATAGCCCACCCATTGATTGGCTTCCGACCACGTTAACTTATAATAGACCGGCGGAACCTCTGACTTTACGGCCCAATCGATGAACCACACATAGAGGGCGCCGTCTTTTTCAAAGAGGCCCGACTGCAGGCTTAATTCGCGGTTCTCTCTGAAATTATCGCTGTTGATATATTCATTCATCTTAGTCTGGTCTTTGTTAAGGCCCAGCAAGTAGCTTCGATAGCGGGTGTCCATCGAGTTCCAGCACAGGATTCCATAAAAATAACGTCCCGTCTCTTCATCCTTATACTGTACGATGGTAAAGGCTCGATAGGCATCGGGAGATCCCAGCGGAGTATCCATGGACCACAACGTGGATCCCTTCTTATTGACGCACATAAAATGAACGGATTTATCGCCGTATACTCGGCCGCCGGCAAAGCGCACTCGCTCCTTACCTTCATAAAAATCAACGTGCGTCGATAACTTGGCCGTCTTGGGAATGTTCAGCACGGCCCGGTCCACTTCGACCATATTCCCAGCGAAAACACTCAGACTATAAAAGGCCAGCATCATCAATAACAAGACAATTTTCCGAAACACCATCATCCACCTCTTTCGCAAAAAAATAGGCCCGTCTCCATGATTCCATATACATCACAATTTCGACAGCCGGTCGTAAAATCCTGCTCAAGGTGAGTTGATATTTATGAATCAATTCAGACTACTTAAACCTTTTCAGCCTTTATAAAAAGAGTCTTGAGATCAGGGGTTCACAAGAGCAATTTATATTATAGCAGCACTATAAATTGTACGTTTTTTACGATTTCCCAAAAATGAAATAGTAAAAATGGCCATTTTTACAATCTCGTGAAATTGAAATTATAAAAAGCGCAGTTTTTACTATTGGGAGACCTTGAAGTCTTCATAATAAGAAGTACACCGTGTTTCCGGGACAATAGGCCAATGGCGATTCGCGATTCTAATCGGGGCGAATATGATTGGAAATCACGGACATACCGTCTCGAAAACGAAGTTTCGAATTGTATTAGCCATTACAAAAACTTCATAGACGCAAAAAAACAGCGCCTGCCAGATTCCTGAGAATGAGGCAATGCGCTGTTTTGATTTTTATTCTTCGTCTTCCGGAAGTTCTGCGTTATGGTAAACGTCCTGGACGTCGTCGATTTCATCGAGGGCGTCGATGAAGCGTTCCATTTTTTCAGCATCTTCACCGGTCAATTTGATCGTGTTTTCCGGAATCATGGTAATCGATGCATGATCGGCTTCGATGTTGTTGTCAGCCAAGGCTTTTTCAACGGCATCGAAGGCTTCCGGAGCGGTGATGATTTCGTAGTCTTCATCGGAGACTTTTACGTCGTCAGCACCGGCTTCAATAGCAACTTCCATGATTTTGTCTTCGTCAGCCTGATCGCGGGCGACGACGAAGAGGCCCGTGTTATGGAACATCCAGCTTACGCAGCCCGTAGCACCGAGGTTGCCGCCGGATTTGGAAAATTCATGGCGAACGTCAGCAGCGGCGCGGTTGCGGTTATCCGTAAGGACGTTGACCGTAACGGCAACGCCTGCCGGGCCGTAGCCTTCGTATACGATTTCTTCGTAGTTCTGGCCTTCCGTAGCGCCAGCACCTTTTTGGATAGCCCGCTTGATGTTATCTTTCGGGATGTTGTTTTCTTTTGCTTTTTGGAGGGCCAGCTTCAGACGCATGTTGCCGACCGGGTCAGGACCGCCCATGCGGACGGCAATGGTGATTTCACGGCCGATTTTGGTCGTAATTTTGCCGCGGATGGCGTCGTTTTTCCCTTTTTTACGTTTAATATTTGCCCATTTAGAATGTCCAGACATTCAAATGCCTCCCTTTATGTCCACCAAGCCTCGCCGGCCAGGCGGTCTAAGATGATCGCTGCTGCCGAGCGGACGGATAAGTGGTTATATTCCCCAGCTCCGTAAATTGGCTCCAGGATGAAATCAAATTTTTCCATCGTTTCTTTCGTCATCCCATAACCCGTACCGAAGAGCAGGAGAATCGGCGTGTCCTCTTCTTCCCGCTTTTGGCGCAAGGCCTTATAGGAAATGGTATTGGAATAGGTCCGCGCATCGGTCGTGACGATATAAGGCTTTTTGCCTTCAACTTCCGTCACGGCATCGACAGCCGCTTCGATGGAAGGGCGGATATCGACGATATCAAAGGCCTGGGTGCGATAGCCGTTATAGTTCCGGCCCGTATCACTTTCCCAAAAGCCCATGATTTTGCGGACCATGTCCAATTGTCCTGGTACATGGTGGATGATGAAATATTTTTTTATGCCATAGGTCTTGGCCGACCGCGAAATATCATGCAGGTCGTAGTTGGTAATGGCCGTCGTAATGACGTTAAAGTTCTTATCGTATATGGGATAATGAACCAATCCTACATATAAAGGAGATTTTTTCATCGCTTGTCTCCCTTTAGTTTGTTCAGTATTTCCACATCTTTCGGTGACAACTCGCAGTGTTCGAGAAGGTCCGGCCGAAGGTCCAAGGTCCTTGAAAGGGACGACTGGCGGCGCCATTTTTCAATCTTGGCGTGATCGCCGTTTCGCAGGACTTCCGGCACAGCCATGCCGCGAAAGACGGCCGGCTTCGTATACTGCGGGCATTCGAGGAGCGACGAGTAAAAAGAATCGTCAGCAGCTCCCGATGCGGCGCCGAGGACGCCCGGTATCATGCGGGCTACGGCGTCAGTGACGGTCATGGCCGGCAGTTCTCCGCCGGTCAGGATGTAGTCGCCGACGGAAATGGTTTCATCGGCCAGGTCCTCTTCGACGCGGTAGTCGACGCCTTCATAATGGCCACATAGCAAAATAAGCTGGTCGTATGTCGCCAGCTCGCGTGCTTTCGCCTGATCAAAGGGCTTTCCGGCAGGACCCATGAAAATGATGCGCCGCCGCGGAACCTGCCGCCGCACGGCTTCGACGGCTGCATAGAGCGGAGCCGCCTTCATGAGCATGCCGCAGCCGCCACCGTAGATGGTATCGTCGACCATGTGATGACGGTCATACGTGAAGTTACGAGGATTGGTCACATCCAGATCCAACAGACCGGCTGCCCGGGCTCTGCCGATGATGCTGTGCTGAAAAAAGGCTTCGATCAGCTCCGGAAAGAGTGAGATAATGTCGATTCTCATTCGTCCACCCACTCCGGCGGATCGACGACGATTCGCTTCGCTTCGGCATCGACGGATTTGACGACGTCGGGAATGGCCGCAAAAAGGGTTTCCGTTCCGTCATCAGCAGTGACGACGTAGACATCGTTGCTGCCCGTGCGCAGGACGTCTGTAAGTTTTCCCAGTTCATGTTCTTCAAGATCGTATACGACAGAGCCGATGAGATCGTAAATGTAATGCTGCCCTTTTTTAAGGGGTACCAAGTCTTCCCGCGGTACCTGAAGGTCTTTTTTCAAGAGCTTTTCAGCGGCATTACGATCATCGACGCCGACAAATTTCATGAGGACGACCCGCTTATGAAGACGAGCGGATTGGACTTCATATTTTTTGCCGTCAATATAACCGTATTTCATCTTGAGGAATCGGTTCGGAAAGTCCGTATCGGGATAAATACGAACATCACCCCGCACGCCGTGCGGGGCAACGATTTGACCGATTGTAAAAAAATCTAAGTCAGCCATCGTATTCTATTGGCGGATAGAAATGATCTTGCCGTCTTCAAGCAAGATTTCAGTTCCCATCAATTTTTCCAAATCATCGCCGACATTGACAACGACAGTCTGTTCGAGTGTACCTTGTCTGATTTCGGAATCGATTGTAAGGTGTTCTGCTTCTTCGCGGTCGTGCTGAGCTTTTGCCCGAGCCGAGGCGAGACGCTGTTTCTGTTCTTCTACTTGCGCGCGCAGGGAAATAAGTCCCTGGGCATCGATTTTGGCCTGTTCGGTCATCATGCGTTTAGCCTGGAATTCCAGGTTCTGCATTTCCCGATCGATATCACTCAGGGCCTGATCGGCATTCTTGAGGATACGGTCTTTAAGGGTCTGCGTAACTTTGGCCTTAACGACAACGGGAATGCGCAATGTAATCTGATCCATGGTACCTCCTATACGATATCCACTGATACTTTCTTATTCGCCTTCACTGCCGCAGCCTTGACAACAAGGCGCAATGCTTTCGCAATTTTACCTTGCTTGCCAATGACTTTGCCCATATCTTCGGGTGCGACATGAAGCTGATAGACTTCGAGGCCTTTTTTTTGAATCTTGGTAACTGTAACCGCATCCGGATTCTTTACCAGAGACCGGGCGATACACGCAATCAATTCTTCCATAGTATCCAGCCTCACTTACTTTTTGGATGCTTCAAACTGGGCCATGATGCCAGCTTTCTTGAAGATAGAACGGATCGTATCTGTCGGCTGTGCGCCTTTACCGAGCCAAGCTACAGCAGCTTCTGCATCGACGGTCAGACGAGTATCCATGTCTTTGGACGGATCGTACATGCCGAGGGTAGCAACCGGACGGCCGTTGTTACGAGCATTGCGGGAATCAGCGACGACGACGCGGTAGATCGGATTCTTTTTAGCACCTAAACGGGCCAAACGAATTTTAATCATTGAAAATCACCTCCTTGTCAGAATATCTTATTTCCACGATAGGTCGGGAAATCGATTTAAAAAGGCAGACGCGGCATAAAACCCCGTCGTTTACTCTTTTGTGCTTTCTTCGCCTGTTTCATCATCTTCTGCATTTCGGTGAACTGCTTGATGAGGCGATTGACGTCTTGGACACGAGTACCGCTGCCCTTGGCGATGCGGCGCTTGCGGCTGTCCTTAATCAGCATTTTCGGGTTGGCACTCGACCGTTCCTGAGCCGTCATGGATGTGATGATGGCTTCGATTCGCTTGAATTCTTTGCCGTCCATGTCGACCTTGTCGAGTTCTTTCTTATACTTCCCGATGCCGGGAATGAGGCCCAAGATACTACTCATGTTGCCCATCTTCTTAATCATCTGAAGCTGGGAGAGGAAATCATCGAAGGTGAAAGACCCGCTTTTCATGGTCTTCTTCATGTTTTCCATAGACTCTTCGTCAAAAGCAGCCTGGGCTTTTTCGATGATCGTTTCGACGTCGCCTAAATCGAGGATACGCGACGCGTAGCGATTGGGATGAAATTCTTCGATGCCGTCGAGCTTTTCACTGACACCGATGAATTTGATGGGTTTGCCCGTGACGGCCTTGATAGACAAGGCGGCCCCGCCGCGAGCATCGCCGTCGAGCTTGGTCATGATCATGCCGTCGATTCCGAGGGCTTTATCGAAGGCCGAGGCTGCCGTAACGGCATCCTGACCGGTCATGGCGTCGACGACCAAAAGGATTTCATGAGGATGAACGTTTTCTTTAATATGAATCAATTCATCCATCAAGGTTTCGTTAATATGAAGCCGCCCGGCCGTATCGATGATGACGACGTCGCGCAAATGGCTGGTCGCATAGGGAATGGCGTGCTGGGCGATGGCTACTGGATCTTTACTGCCGTCTTCGGTGTAAACGGGCATATCCAGTTCTTGGCCGAGGACCTGCAACTGAGTGATAGCTGCCGGGCGATAGACGTCGGCTGCTACCATGAGCGGGCTCTTGCCTTGAGACTTCAACTTTTTGGCGAGCTTGGCTGCCGTCGTCGTCTTACCAGCCCCTTGGAGACCGACCAGCATGATGATGGTCGGCGGTTTCGGTGCAATGGTAATGCGGCTCTGGGTCCCGCCGAGGAGTTCCGTCAATTCATCGCGGACGATTTTGATGACCGTCTGCGACGCATTCAAGCTGCCGAAGACTTCTTCACCGACGGCTTTTTCTTTGACTTTCTTGATAAAGTCTTTGGTGACGGCAAAGTTGACGTCCGCTTCGAGTAGAGCGCGGCGCATCTCTTTCAGCGCTTCACTGACATCCTCTTCAGAAAGCTTCCCTTTGCCGCGAAGCTTTTTAAAGGCCGCCTGGAATCGTTCGGACAGACTTTCAAATGGCATGAGGAGGCCTCCTTTTATAAATAAAGTTCCTGTAAAAGTTGTTTTGCTCTTTCAATATCACTGTATCCCTGATGGTCGAGCAAATCCTGGACTTCATCAATTGTGTTCTGGATTGAATCGAAACGGGCCAGCAAACGAAGCCGCTGTTCATAGCTTTCCAGCAGCTGGGAAGCACGCTTGAGCATGTCGTAAGCGCCTTGGCGGGAAATCCGCAGTTCTTCTCCGACTTCACTCAAGGACAGGTCCATATCGAAATACAATGCCATACAGGTCTGTTGCTTTTCCGTCAATAACGGCCCATACAAATCGAGGAGCCGTCCCATGCGTACTACGTCTTCAAGCATGGCTTCACCGCCTTTCAAACAGCGTACTTTGATAGTATACCGGAATCGGTGTACTCTGTCAAGTATTTTTACTTGTCAGATTGACGCGGACGTCATAAAAGGTACTGCCCCGCCCTTCATCGGTCAAACGCTGGCTGGTCAGGACATTGACCGAGGCCCCGCCGCCTTTGACCCGTTCACGCCACCACACGCCTTCGCTGACGACCTGGCCCGGTACGGTGCGGTCAGTAACGCGTACGGTAAAGTCGGCCTGTCCCCTTTTATTGGCAAGGGTCACGCTGTCGCCGTCAGAAAGACCGTAAAAGTCGGCATCATCGGGATGAACGAAGAGGTCCATGGTATGGCTGGCCGTCAGTTCATCCCGTTCATTAAAGGACGAGTCGAGGATGCGCATATCGGCACCGTTGACGAAGGCCAGTTTCCCCTCATCGGGATCAAGGGGCATATAGTCGGGAAGGGCCGGCGTAAGCGCATCGTTTCGGATTTCAATCTTGCCTGACGGCGTCGCAAAGGAAGTCTGATAGTCCTCCGGCAGGGGAAGGGCCGTGGGGCGTCCCGACCGCAGACAGTCCTGATCGACGGGCAGCGGCCATTTGACCGTTGAATCGACGAGCTTATCGACGAGATCCCGTTCCGACTGATCGTAAAAGGGATCGGTAATGCCGAGAGCCTTGGCCAGGTCGCAGGCCACACGCCAGTTGGACCGGCTTTCGCCGATGGGATCGATGAGGGCATAGCCGCACTGAATCGTATAGTTGCCATACGAATAATAAGCGTCATCGTGTTCAAGGGACGTCGTCGCCGGCAGGACGATGTCGGCGTAGCGGGCCGTATCGGTCATGAAGCGTTCGTGGACGACAGTGAATAGGTCTTCCCTCGAAAGCCCTTTGAGGACGGCGTTCTGGTCCGGTGCCGTGCAGGCCGGATTTGACGAATAGACGAAGAGACTCTTGATACGGTCGTCTTCCGTCAGGGCTTGTCCAATGCAGCACATATTGACCAGGCGGGTCCCCTTCTGTTTCCAGTCCGGCCGAGTAACGATATCTTTGTCATAAGCCTTAGAAGCTGCGGCCGAAGTAAGAATTCCACCGCCGCGTTTTCCCCAGGCACCGACCAGGGCCGGCAGGCAAGTGATGAGCCGCGACGTCATGGCTCCGTTGCGGTAGCGGGACTGGCCGCTTCCCAGGCGGATGAAAGGCGCTCTGGCCTTACCGTAGGCATGGGCCAATTCTTCGACGACAGCACGCGGGACGCCGGTAATCTTTTCCGTTTCTTCCGGCGTACAGCGAGGAATGACTTTTTCTTTCATTTCTTCCCAACCAAGAACGTTGGCAGAAAGGAAAGCTTCATCGGTCAAGCCGTCACGGACCAGGACGTACATCATCCCCAAGGCCAAAGCCCCGTCGGTGCCGGGACGGATGGCTACGAAGTGATCGGCCAGGTCCGCCGTCTTGGTTCGATAAGTATCGATGCACCAAATGGCAGCGCCGTTAGCTCTAGCCGCATCGACGTCGTGTTTGAAGTGGATGTTGGTGGCCATCATGTGAATGCTCCACAAGAAGATACAGTCGCTGTGCTGCGCTTCCTGAGGCGCCGTCGGCAAGGTGCCTCCCATGACGTCTTTGTAGCCCTGCCCTTTGGCCGGGGCGCAAATGGTCCGATCGAGTTCCGATGCCCCTAAGTAGTAAAATAACCCGTGCAGAGCGTCGTGCTGGACGATGCCCATGGTGCCAGCATAGGAATAAGGTAAAATAGCTTCCGGTCCCTTCTCGGCCATGATTTTTTTCCACGAAGCTGCGATTTCCCTTAAAGCCTGATCCCAGGAAATGGGCTCAAATTCCCCCCTCCCCTTAGGACCCGTCCGCTTTAGCGGCGTCATAAGCCGCCGCGGCGAATGGACCGTCCGTTCATAGTGCGCCATCTTGGGACACATGGTCCCCTGCGTGAAAGGATGGGTTTCGTCGCCCTTTACGGAGATGACGCGCCCGTTTTCTACACTGACCACGAGACCGCAGGCGTCGGGACAGTCATAGGGACAGACCGATCTATATTGTTCCATAGAATGCCTCCTTATGTATCTATATAATATATGTCCATTATATCGCCAACAGAGGGACCTTGGCAAAATTATCTGAAGAAAAGCCGATGCCCCTTTCTCATCATCGAGCAAGAATTTTACATACAACGAGGGCCCATGGTGCCGATTCCTCACCGTCACCACGGGCCCTCCGAGCCTGCGAACACCCCCTATCTTACTTCTGCCGCAAGCGTAATTAGTTTTTTAATGATGGAACAGGCGCAGGCCGGTCATGGCCATGGCAATTCCATATTTATCGCACGTTTCGATGACATTGTCGTCGCGGATCGAGCCGCCGGCCTGGGCGATATAGTCGACGCCGCTGCGATGAGCCCGTTCGATGTTGTCGCCAAAGGGGAAGAAGGCGTCGCTGCCAAGGGCTACGCCGTGAAGCTGAGCAATCCAGGCCTTCTTTTCTTCCCGCGTAAGGGGCTGCGGTTTTTCCGTAAAGAGATCCTGCCAGATGCCGTCGGCCAATACGTCTTCATAATCATCGGAAATGTAGACGTCGATGGCGTTGTCCCGGTTCGGACGACGGACGTCGTCGCGGAAGGGCAGGCTCAGGACTTTCGGGTTCTGACGGAGCCACCATACATCGGCCTTATTGCCAGCCAGGCGCGTGCAGTGGACGCGGGACTGTTGACCGGCACCGACACCGATGGTCATGCCGTCTTTTACGTAGCAGACGGAATTGGACTGGGTGTATTTCAAGGTGATGAGGGCGATGATCAAGTCGCGCTGAGCTGCCGCCGGAATATCCTTGTTCTTCGTCGGGATTTTCGTCAGCAAATCGGCCGTGATCTTGGCTTCATTCCGTTCCTGTTCAAAGGTGACGCCGTAGACTTCCTTCGATTCGACAGGCTGAGGTTTGTAATCGGCATCGATTTGAAGGACGCAGTAATTGCCCTTCTTCTTGGTCTTTAAAATAGCCAGGGCTTCATCGCTGTATCCCGGAGCAATGACGCCGTCCGATACTTCTCGTTTCAAGAGGGTTGCCGTTTCGACGTCGCAAACGTCGGAGAGGGCTACGAAATCGCCATAAGAACTCATGCGGTCGGCACCGCGGGCGCAGGCATAGGCCGTAGCCAACGGCGACAGTGGCAGATCGTCGACCCAATATATTTTCTTCAGGGTATCACTCATATCCGAGGCCACAGCGGCACCGGCCGGGCTGACGTGCTTGAAGGAAGCCGCTGCCGGAAGGCCCGTCGCTTCTTTCAGTTCCTTGACCAACTGATAGCTGTTTAAGGCGTCGAGCAAATTAATATAGCCGGGACGGCCGCAGAGGACCGTAAAAGGAAGGGCACTGCCATCCTTCATATAGACCCGGGACGACGACTGGTTAGGGTTGCAGCCGTATTTTAATTTCAGTTCGTTCATTGTGATTCCTCCTGAATTATGACCCAAAATAAAAAATACCGACACTTCTGGAACGTTTCGCCCAGACGGTCGGCTGTTATGAATCATGCTCCCCGTGGTAACTCCACTTCCGTCAGTCACATGCTTCACCTTATTATACCGTCCGCCGATTCAGACTGTCAAGAAAAAGGAGCCGCCAATGGCAGCCCCTTTCAGGTCGTACAATTTATGATTCCTCTTGCAATTCCGAAGGCTGCGGCGAAATGTCGCGCACGGTAATCTTGAGGATTTCGACAGCCATGCCCGTCGTATATTCCACTTCGTGCTGAATATCGCGGCGGATACGGCTCATGAGTTTCTTAATATTCTGACCGTAGGCAATGGTCAGCGACAGGATGATTGCCAGGCCATTGCGCGTCGAATTATAATTGATGGCCACCTTCAGTCGGTTGATCTTGGTCACGCCTTCACTCTGGCTCAGAGCATGGCGGACCAGGCTTTCGAGGACGTCGTTGGAAAAAGTCAGCTTCCCATAATAACTGAAGACGGGACGAACGACGGAACGCTCAAAGGGCGACAATTTCTTGCCGTTGTTATCGTAAAAGAAAGACCGGATCGAATCGAGAAGATAGCCGCGAAAATGGGGTTTCAACTCCATCGTCGGCACGGGGATGATGTGCTTGCCTTCTTTAATGCGGATATTTTGAGCCTTTTCGATCTCTGATGAGCTTGAGACGTCTTCGATGCGGATGAACCGTGACGGCTCGGGAAGATTGAGGGACTCGCAGATACGGTGGATCATGTGCCGCGAAGTCCCCAGGATGAGCAGTTTTTCAGGAGCCGCCTTGGCTAAGGCCGCCTTCATGGCAGCGGCATCGTCCGGGTTATTGAATACGGCGCGGCGCACGGCCTTCAGGCGGTTCGTTTCATCCTTGGCCGACCGGCCGGCGACGATACGGTTGTGATCGATGAGGAGTCCGTCATCGATGATCGTCTGAATCTCATGATCGTAAGCGACGACCAGGGCGTGATGGCTCTTCCCCGTTCCGCTGGCGCCAATAAAACCGACAACTTCCATCTGTATCACCTGCCTTATTAGGTTGCGTGAGACAACAAAGCCTGTACCTTTTCGGAATCAACGGTAAAGATACCAAGTTTTTCCGGGAAACGGCCGATGGTTCCATGAAAATCGGAGCCGCCGCTGATGTACCAATGGCGGTCTTGGGCCAGTTTCAAAAATTCTTCGAAACGGCCGCGGTTCTTCGGATGATAGACTTCCACGCCGTCGAAATCATGGGTCAGGACTTCATCCAGTGTCCGTTTCAACAGTCCCGGATGGGCTAAGACGGCGATGCCGCCTACTTTTCGGATGAGGGCCACACATTCATCGATGGTCCGGCGCGTATAGGGCACGTAGAGCGGACCGCCGTGATAGAGGACTTTATCGAAGACCGTCTTTACATCGGGGAAATACCCCTTTTCGACGAGCATGCGGGCAATATGGGGACGGCCGACGGTGCCGCCTTTATGGACCATGTCTTCGACGACCTTGCGGTCGATTTCATAGCCGTTTTCCAGGCAGCGGTCGACGATTTGCATGGCCCGGTCGAAGCGCCGCTGCTTAAATTCACGGCAGTAGGAAAGCATGGCTTCGTCCGTCGTATCGATGCCATAGCCTAAGATATGGACATCTTCGCCGTCGCATTCAGAGCTTATTTCAATGGCCGGAATGATGCGGACACCAGCAGCAAACTTATGACTTCCGTCATAGGCAGCTACCGTATCGTGGTCCGAAATAGCGATGACGTCGAGTCCGGCATCGACGGCCATCTGGGTTAACTGTTCCGGCGTATAGACACCGTCAGAGCAGGTCGTATGCATATGCAGATCGACTATCACTGTACACCTCCCTGCAGTAAGTGCAGAATCGATTTAATGCCGACGCCGGTGGCGCCGATAAATCCCGTTTCATCGGCCTTTTCCCGAAAAGCAGGACCAGCGATGTCGAGGTGGATCCACGGCGTTCCCTCGTTTACAAACTGCTTTAAGAAGAGACCGGCCGTAATCGCCCCTGCTTCCGGGCCGCCGACGTTCTTCATGTCGGCTACGCTGCTTTTGAGCAGGCTTTCATATTCTTCATCAGACGGCAGCTGCCAAATCTTTTCATGGGCTTCCGTCGCGACTTTAAAGAAGCGGTTCATCCATTCCTGGTCGTTGCCGACCATGCCCGTCCGGACCGTTCCCAGTGCCGTCACACAGGCTCCGGTCAAGGTCGCCAGGTCGATGAGGCGCGTCGCCCCTTTTTCCTGGGCATAGGTCAAGGCATCGGCCAAAATCAGCCGCCCTTCGGCATCGGTATTTTTGACTTCAACGGTCTTTCCATTATACATGGTCAAAATATCGTCGACGTGATAGGCCATGCCGGAAGGAATATTTTCCACCAGGGGCAAGACGGCCAGCACATTGACCGGATAGCGCAGGAGCATGAGGGCCCGAATGACGCCGACGGCAGCTGCCGCCCCGGCCATATCGTCTTTCATAAATTCCAAGCCCTTATGGCTCTTTAAGGACAGGCCGCCGCTGTCATAGGTGACGCCTTTTCCGACGATGCCCAGCACTTCCCGACTATTGGGGTCGCCCTGGTAGGCAATCGATACCAGTTGGGGCGGATTCATGCTGCCTTTACCGACGGCGACGATACCGCCCATATGCCGTTTTTCCAGCGCCCATTTATTGAGCGATTCGATGAGAATGTGGTCGCCCTTCAGCGTATCGGCTACGATATCGGCAAACTTTCTGGGCGTCAAATCGTTGGACGGCATATTGATCAAATCGCGGGCTTCATAGACGCCTTCATACATCGACGTGTAGCGATAGCACATGGAATTAAATTCCTGCGGCCTCATGCTGTGCGACAGAATATTGATACTGCCGACAGTACGGCTGTGTTTATCGCTTTTATAATGAGTAAATTCATAATTGCGGTACAAGAGCCCGTCGAGAAGGGACGCCATATCCATGTCCAACGTATCGGCCATGATAGCCAGTTCGCGGACGCCTTCTTTCATGGCCGCTGCCATCAGGCGCTGAGCCATACGAAAATCTTCATACGTCGAATACCGGACCGGTTTGCCTTCCAGGCCGATGAGAAAATACGTTTTCGGCTCCCCGTTCGACAGGCAATGAAATACGTGGAGAGACGTATACTGTAAAAGTTCCGGGTGTTTTTCTACATAGGCCCGGATCAGGACGACGTCATCCTGAGGCAGCTGTCGCAGCTTGAGCAGCCTCTTATCGAGGCCGACTGCCAGCGTATCGAGGCCGCCTTTGCCATTATAACTAATCATGCACATCGCTCACTTTCACACTTAAGTCACCATATATTAAATCAATAACAGATATTATTTGCCACTATTATTATACAATCGCCTTATTGACAAAATCAAGAATCCGTAAAAACAATAAAAAATAAGTACATGGCGCCATAAATCCATCACGCAGACGATGATCACCATGTACTTAAGATATTGTATATTATAAAGTTGATGTGGCCCTGCCTGATTCAAGGCCTGCTTCTAAAACGACAGCGAATCACCCAGAATCCTGCGCCACCGCGGTTCCTTGGTATAACGGTGAAGGACGCGGCGATTATATTTGGCATAGCGAGCTAAGGCCTGATAGGCCTCGTACTTTTTAGCGCCGTGATGATTGGCAATGCGAAGGCCGACAGACGTCACGGGAATGAGCCACCACGTATGGGTAAAAGCCCCGACGGTAATGCCCAGCACATGGCACACATAGGAAAGCAGCGAGCGACGACCGAATTCTTTCCCTTTCTTGTAATCCGACAGTTCCTTCTGTTTAGCCACAGAGTAGGCGATAATGGCATAGGGAATGATGGATGGCAGGAAACTTTCATGACCCACATCGGCGCCGGCCATGACTGTATCCTGGACGTACTGCGTCAGTTCTTCGTTCGATATGCCACTGTTGATGACGTGTTCTGCCATGTCGCCCATGGTCACTTCGCTATATACTTCCTCCGTCGATACGACATCGATGTAGGGATATCGTTCCAAGGCATGACCGATGTATTCGGCCGATTCCGTCGCCTTGAGCTGCAGCACCTCATCGACATTCCCCTGGCCGTCTCGAATGGCAATATCCCACCCCGGCTCGGTCGCCGACTGAGCCATTTCTGCATGGTAGCCGGGAGGCAGACGTCCGTCGTTTAGATAGTCCGTATACTTGATTTCAAAGAGTTTTCCCTTGACGCCGCTGATAAATCCGCTAAGCTGGTCATCATCCAATTGGTGCACAGCCTCTTTAAAATCCATGGCCGCCGCCTTTTGCGGATAAGCCATTTCATAGGCCTGCTGCACATCTTTTGGCACATGCCAGCCCAGGAAACGGCTCAGGAGACTGCCTGTCGCAAGGCCCAGTGAATCGAGGAATAAAGTCTTTCGCGTTTCACCGGATAATTCCACCCGTTTCAAGGCCTCCTGCACCTTGGCATAGGCTTCCGCCTGCTGTTCAATCTCTGCCAGCAAGGCTTCAAAATCCTTCTTTCGATACAAGACGCCCCGTGTATTTTTTAGTAAATCAACACTGGCTTTCCCGGCCCCGACAGATACACCGGCCACGGTCTTAACGGCCTTTTCGGCCATCTCCATTTTCTTGCCACGATTCCAGCCCTTCGTCATATGCCTCTCCGTCTCAACAATCAACCTCACAAATCAGAAAACGCTGCATCCCCTTCCTTCTACGACCTCAAGGGGCAGGCGCCTTCGCTTCATCGTCGGAATCACTCGTATGGGCCGCAATGACTAGTTTTTTAACGACCTCAAAAATCTCAGCGATCCAGGCTTTCATTTCCGCCGTTGTACTTTCCCGATCATCGATCATTTTTTGAAAATCGTCAAACATAAAGTCGTAGCCGATCTTCCGGCACTCCAGCATACGTTGGCCATATTGGAGCTTCTCGTCTTGTGATAACGAGTCTTCACCCCGTCTTCCCATCACAAGATCCCGATACAGTCGTTCATGATCGTCATCAGGGGACTCATTCTTTTCAGCCATCCGCGCCCGAGACGCACTCCAGCCCCAATCGCCGGCCAAATAAAAACAGCGGGTAAGCAAGCGCTCTTTGGCCTCGGCATCCCCTTTCAGCATGGCCTGATAATCTTGCAAGAGTTCGGGAAACTGCAAGACAGCAAAGCGACTGCAAACGGTATAACACTTGATAGCCATGGGAATATCGCCTTTCAAGTAAAAGGTGATCCCCATGGCACAATAGCCCTTCATAGAACCATACACATCCTCATCGTGCATGGATGTGGCATACAATCGTAACGCCTCGTCAAAAGCACCTTCATACAATTTCTCACTGGCCTGACTGAATAAACCTGCCTCATTATCCAAAATTGCCATCAACGTCACCCTTTCATACTCTTTATACTACGGTAATCAAACATCTTTCAACACCAAAGCCAAGGACTGTCAGGTGTCCCATGCCCGTCTTATGATTGAATATCGAAGCCTGTCCGTCACATTACTATTGATAATTATATAGTTCTATATAGAAATGAATTATCCTGCCTGCGCCAAGACACCCTTTAAGCCCGCTTACAGAATAACGCTACCAGGCCGTGACGACGGACAAATTTTTCTGATACAGCCGTCGTGCCCTGCACCCTTTTTTACGCATCCCAACCGACGTGTCAGCAACCTCCGGAAAAATTCACGAAAAAAAAAGCTTGCAATTATTTTACATTTGGTGTATTATAACAAATGTGCTCACGAGGTCAGCACCGACAACTTAAGACATGGACCATTAGCTCAGCTGGCAGAGCACCTGACTCTTAATCAGGGTGTCCAGGGTTCGATCCCCTGATGGTCCACCATAAAAAAAGCTGATAGCCATCGCATTTGTGCGGTGGCTATTTTTATTTGACCTCCAAAAGTCAGGTGCCTTTGACCCCTTTTTGACCCCCTTAATAAAAATTATTCCCCACCATTCACTACGATGCTATAAGGAATATGAGCTGGATAAGGGTTCAGTTGTAAAATATTATTTTATAACTGAACAAGATATCAATAATTACAAAAAACATTTTTAATCTTGAAGCCACTTTAGCTATCGGTTTCCGTATTCGCGCTCCCCGCAGCACGCAATTTCGCAGATAGGCCAATACAACGTTAAAAGAATACCTGCAAAAAGGCTTTATTTTAGATGATAAACGTTTAAAAAATCCAGATGGCCGACCGGACTACTTCTATGAACTTCTCGCCCACATCCGCGATATTCGGGCCAGTGAAAAGAAAATTTACCAAAACTCCGCGAGTGATTTTCCCCGTCAGAATATTACGACAAAACATATACAGCAACTCAACACGTCTTTGCCGAAACGCAAAATAAGCTGATATATGGTATAATTGGACAGACAGCGGCTGAATTGATCATGAGCCGTGCCGATGCGACTAAGCCTAATATGACAGGAAGTACTTTCGATTTGCGAGGAGTAGTTTATGATAAATTTAACCGCAGATAATCTATGGAATAAGTTTCAATCACTTTCTAAAGAAGACCAATCGGTTATTAATTCTATTTTATGTCGAAAAAAGAAACTATCCGTTGATGAGCTCATTCAGCATATGAAAGATAAAGGAATCACATTTAGCATTGTCAACGAAGACGATGCCAAACATTTTCTCCAAGAACATAATTATTATTTTAAACTTGCTTCATATAGGGGAAATTATGTTAAATATCAACGAGGGACCAACTCAGGAAAATATGAAAATTTAGACTTTGCATATCTTAAAGAATTATCGATTATTGATATGCATTTACGTTATTTAATTTTACAAATGAGCCTTGATATAGAACATCAGATTAAAGTTATGCTGTTACGTGATATTGAGCAAAATTCAGATGAAAACGGCTACACGATTATCAAAGAATTTGATAAAAATTACCGTTGTCGTCAAAAAATTTTAAATCAATCTCAATCAAGTTATGCGCATGACTTGATTGAAAAACATCGTGATAATCTTAGTTTTCCTGTATGGGCTCTCTTTGAACTGATTAGTTTTGGTGAGTTATGTAATTTATATAAAAAATATACAGAGCTATACCCAAAGCGAAAGCTACCAAAACGTAGCTTATTAAATCCCATAAGAAATATGCGTAACGCTGCCGCTCATAGCAATTGTTTAATTTACAAATTAAGATTATCAGAAAATAAAGAGACAGCTCCCCCTAAGCGAACTATAAACGATATCAGTAATATTGTCTCTCAAATACCTACTATTCGGCGTTCATCCAGAAAAAATTATTTGCAAATTATCCCTATACATGACTTTGCAGTTTTATTGTATTGGTATCATAACTTTGTGAAAAGCGAAGGGTTGCAAAAGAAGCGACGTAGAGAATTATACGATTTATTTTGCCGGAGAATGACAGAGCATCCCGAATACTTTTCAAAAAATGATTATATCAAGCACGCTTACATCTTTACGCTAAAACTTGTTCAATATTTTTTCCCACCTATTGACAACTAACTCGTCCTATCTTATACTATAACTAACTTGAAAATCATATTATATATGGTTTTGGATGGGACATGTTACGACATGTCCCTTATTTTTTATCTTTTTCCATATTCAAAGAAAAAAGTGGTTGTTGCAAAAATTGCAACAACCACTCAGCATGGAGCTATGGTTTAGTCACTCTATACTTTTGTTGTCGCGAAGAATTTTTTTCAATAGGCTCTATGTGAGTCCCATTCGTATGCACATAGTTGAGAAACAGGAAACGATTTTTAACGCAAAAACATCCCTCACTGCCCATTACGGTCGTGAGGGATGTTTGACTTTCAGAAGCTTTTACAGGTGATACGGTTCGTACCGGGAGATTTTAATAGCCCAAAGACACGATATTGACAGTCGTGACTAAGCCTCTGCAAACGTCTCCCTTAGCTGCTCTAAAAATAACCTTGCCGCTGATGAGAATACCTGATATTTCTTCCAGATAATATTTAATCCGGAATCTAATCTCGGTTCTAATGGCCTGAAACAAAGGTTGCTGCTTTCAGCGGTATTCGCTATTTTATCAATGGTCACGGCATAACCGATTCCGGCTTCAACCATAATAGCAGCATTATAAACCAGATTAAAGGTAGTCACTATATCCAACTGGTCAAACTCTTTACCAAACCATTCCGCAAATTCATTTCCGCGTCGTTCCCCGGAAATTACCTGCCTGGAACAGATCAGCGGGACATTCAGTAAATCTTCTTTTCGGATTGCTTCTTTGCTGGCAAGAGGACTGTCCTTCCTCATGACAACACCCCATGTATCTTTTGCCGGAATATTAATGTAGTCATACTTTGAAATATCCGCAGGTTGGATTAAGATTCCAAAATCCAACAGGCCCTTATCAAGACGATCGGTTACATCTTCTGAATTTCCACTATATAGATGGTAATGAATGTCTGGATAGCTAGCCCGAAGCTCTTTTGCTATTTTCGCTATCAATTTAATCGCGTCTGTTTCGCCGCCACCGATATAAATATCACCGCCAACCAGGTTTTCCATAGAGGAAAATTCCGCCTCCGTTTTATCAACCATTGAAATGATTTCTTCGGCCCGTTTCCTCAATATCATTCCCTCAGCCGTCAAAGTCATGTTGTGGCTGCCGCGCGTAAAAAATTTTTGCCCTAATTCTTCTTCCAAATCGCGTATTTGCCGGGAAAGCGTGGGTTGTGTTACATGAAGAAAATTAGCAGCATTTGTGATACTGCCCTCCCTGGCAATTGCCAGAAAATAGCGAAGCACTCTAATTTCCATAATACCCCTCCTTACATTCATATTATACTCGTTCATAATATGCCCGTAAAGCAAATCACGGTTTTTAATTTAACTATTTGCTATTTCTAGGTTTTGCAACTACAATTAAAGCATGAAGGAGGTGCTGAAGTGAACGAAATACCAGAGAGAACAAGGCTTCTTCGTAATCTGAAAGACGCAGGCTTCGATGAGGCTACAATCCAAAAATATATGGAATTGCAAAAGGCAGGCCGGCGGCAGGAGCAATACCGACTACTTGCATTGCACAGAGCGGTACTCTTGGATCAGGTTCATACTAACCAACACATGATTGACTGCCTTGATTATCTGGTCTACACAATGAAAAAATAACAGATATAACTATTTCAAAAAACATTCGCCATGAACATGAATGTCAATGTTCGACAATCCTGCCAATCTAATTTTTGGTAGTGTCAAGCTCAGCAAGCTTGAGAAACAGAAATACCGAGATGAACATTTTCAAGGGAAAATCCATGAGAATAAACCGTCCCTATGATCACATGAGCAAACAGCTCACGGCATCAGGCGCAGCGTCTTCGGTATTCAATCAAATCAACGCTTTTAAGCGATAACAAATAAATTAAATTCAAAATAACAGGAGGACTATTTATGAACACTTTGATTGCATATTTTTCCTACACAGGACACACCAAGGGCATTGCCCAGCAAATCCAGGATCTGACCGGAGGAACACTCTTTGAAATCCGGCCTCTAGATGCCTATTCCAGCGACTATGATACTACCGAACGCCAGGCCCGCAAAGAAACCCGTGAAGATTACCGCCCGGCATTGGCGGAGCAGGTTTCCGATTTTGCTTCCTATGACACCATCTTGTTGGGAACTCCCAACTGGTTCAATACGATTGCCCCATCGGTCGCTACATTCCTTTCGGAGAATGATTTCTCTGGTAAAAAGATCGCATTGTTCTGCACCAACGGAGGAGGCGGTCTGGGCCATACCGTCTCCAACATTCAAAAACTTGTCAAAGGGACAGAAATGCTTGACAGCCTGAATCTCTACGAGGATGGCGGTGCAGATGCAAAGGCAAAAATCGAAGCATGGTTGAAAAAGAATGGTCTGTATTGATTGGAGGGTAACATTATGGCTAATATAAATGGAAAAGTTTTTGAAATCTACCCAAAAATCAAATGCGAGAAGGTTCATTTTAAGAACCGATTCGGTATTGAGCTTTGTGGTGACCTTTATCTGCCGGAAGGCTATGAAGATAAACAGAACGCGGCAATTATCGTATCCGGACCGTTCGGAGCCGTCAAGGAACAATCCTCCGGCCTATATGCACAGGAGTTTGCCAATATGGGTTTTGTGTCGATTGCCTTTGACCCGTCCTTTACCGGCGAGAGTGGCGGAGAAGTCCGAAATGTGGCTTCCCCTGAAATCTTTACGGAAGATTTCAGTGCGGCTGTAGATTTTGTAGGGCTGCTTCCCTATGTGAATCGTGAGCGAATTGGCGCAATGGCAATCTGCGGCTTATCCGGCATGGCGATTACGGCAGCTACGTCCGACACCAGAATTAAAGCGGTAGCAACGGCATCCATGTATGATATGTGCCGAAGCATTTCTAAAGGCTACAAGGATAGTTACACCGCAGAAGACAGGCAAAAAATCAAAGAATTTTTAAGCAGACAGCGTTGGATTGATGCTGAGAACGGTTCTTTCGATGTGGGCGCACATGAGCTTGGATTTGATGAAAACGGCAATGTAGTTAAAGTCAGCAAGTTATTTCCAGATACTCTTCCGGAAGATATTGATCCCGTTTCCAAGGCATTTTTCGACTATTACTGCACAGAGCGCGGCTACCATAAGAACGCAATAAATTCGGCGGCGGCTTGGACGCAGACCACCCCGTTTTCCTTCTTTAATTTCTCACTGATGGAGAATATCAAAGAAATTTCGCCCCGCCCAATCATGTTGATTGCCGGCGAAAACGCACATTCCCGCTATTATTCTGAAGATGTGTATGCTGCGGCAAATGAGCCGAAGGAACTGGTAATTGTACCGGGAGCAGATCATGTAGACTTGTATGATAGAATGGATAAAATTCCCTTTAACAAGCTGCGGAAATTCTTTGAGGACGCATTGAAATAATGTGGAGGCAGCCCATATGCTGACTTCAGCGCGTCCTAGAAGAAGCCGCTAAAGGCGAAGGAAATAAAAATTATAGGTTCTCTTTTGTACTGTGCCTTGGCCTGACAGACTACTGAAATAGGTCAACAAATCGCCCTGGTACAACATGTTGCAAAAGGAAGGAATACTAAAGGATTTTATGGAGAAAGGAAAAACACAATGCAGTATGCAAGAGACAATGCGGTATCTCAAACAGAGAATCCACAAATCGCAACAAGGGTGCTGGAAAACGGCACAAAGGTAAACATCTATTTTGGAGACATCCTTGTCCCCGCCACGTTGAATGACAGCAAAGCAGCAAAAGCCTTGATTAAAATGCTGCCTTATAAAGTACGAGTAAACCGTTACTCATTTGACGTATGCGGCGTTATGGGTAACGCGCTTCCTTACGATCCGAAGGACGAACATAACGGTTGGTTGAACGGTGACATTGATTTTGCCACGGACGGCAACTGGTTCACCATCCTCTTTGATAATGAGGAAAATTCCGACAGTTACGGTTATCAAGTCAATCTCGGAAAAGTAGATAGCGAACTGTCCGTTCTTAAAAATTTGAGCGGCAGTTACGAGGTACGAATTGAACTGGCAAAATAATCATTGATAATCGGTGAGCGCTCATAGGTAGCTTTGTATTCCTACGGGCGCTCATTTTTATAAGTCACCATACAACCACGCCCCGGAGACTGTCGAAATGATGCGACATCAGAGCTGGGGAAAAAGCGATGAATCCCGAAGATTATATACAGTTTGAGGAGTCGTATGAGTTGTCCGGTAATGTGTTTGAAACAGGATCATCCCGTCAAAATATCAATTTACGTATCTTTCGCAGATACTCGGCGTATCCATTCTCGTACAATCCACTTTCCGCATCCTATGGAGATTTAACGACCATTGTCTGTCTTCATGGAAGACGCTTTTCATCATGTTTTTGTTTGCATTTATCAGATATTATCTGCAAGGGTTTTACATAAAAAACATCCCTCACTGTCCATTACGGTAGTGAGGGATGTTTGACTTTCAGAAGCTTTTACAGGTGATACGGTTCGTGCCGGGAGATTTTAATAGCCCGGTAGATCTGCTCGATCAGGATCAGGCGTATCATCTGATGGGTCAGGGTAATGCGGCCAAAGGAGATGCATTTATCGGCTTTTCTGCGAACGATGTCGCTGAGGCCGAAGGGTCCGCCAATGATGAAGGAGATTTCACTGCAGCCGTAGAGGGCAAGGTCCGAAAAGGACGCCGCCAGTTCTTCCGACGAGACGAGTTTTCCGCCTACGTCGAGAGCCATGAGGTGCGATCCTTCATGGACGTGGCGCAGCATCTTTTCCCCTTCTTTGTCGAGGACCTGGGCCTTTTGGGCCGGCGATGGGTTGTCGGGCATCTTTTCTTCGGGCAGGACGGTTACCGTGACCTCACCGTAAGGCCGAAGGCGCTTCAAAAACTCATCGATGCCGGCCGTCAGGTATTTCTCCTTAATTTTACCGATAGTGATAAGATGGTACTTCATCAGTTACTCTGGTCGTCGTCAGACGAATCGGTCTGCGGGCTTTCCTGGAGGACGACCGTCGCTTCGCGGTTCATGCCGTTACGGGTGTAATCGATGCTGACCGAGTCACCGACTTTGAGTTTATCCATGACGCTCTGGAGGCTTGCAAAGTCTTTGACATCCGTGCCGTCTAACTTAACGATGACGTCACCGTGCTGGAGTCCGGCCTGATCGAGAGGACCACCAGGAACGACGCGGTAGACGTAGATACCCTGGGCATTGAGCTGCATGCCGAAGCGAGCTGCCATCTGCTGGTCAAGGCCGTAGAGACCGAGGTACGGGCGGACGACTTTGCCGTTGGTGATGAGGTCCTGTAAAATCGGACGAGCCGCATTGATTGGGATGGCAAAGCCTAAGCCTTCGACGCCTTCCTGAGAAATTTTGGCACTGTTGATGCCGATGACCTTACCATCCGCATCGACCAGGGCACCGCCGGAGTTGCCGGGGTTGATCGCCGCATCGGTCTGAATGAGCTTCATGCTCTGGCCTTCAGCACCGATAGTACGATTGAGGGAGCTGATGACGCCGACCGTAACCGTTCCCTGGAATTCAAGGCCCAAGGGGTTGCCGATAGCAATAGCCGGTTCGCCGACCTGCAGGGAGTCGCTGTCGCCAAATTCAGCAACGGGCAGGTTGTCCATATTGATTTTTACGACGGCTAAGTCCGTCTTAGCATCGCGGCCGACGACGGTACCTTCCGTACTCTGACCGTCCGCTAAGGAAACGATGACCGTCTTGGCCGTGCCGACGACGTGGTTGTTGGTAACGATGTAACCGGCCTTGTCAAAGATGACGCCGGAGCCGACGCCTTCGCCAACCAAGACTTTACGGTTGAACATGTCGCGGTTATAGACCTTGGTCGTGATACCGACGACAGCCGGGCTTACTTTCTTAGCCGCCTGAACGACAGCCGTATTGCGGGCACTCGAAATGGATTCAGACTTTTTAGGTTCTTCAAGCTGGTTCGTCGTCCCCTGGTAGGTCCCGGTCGGTGAAAAAAAGGTATCGCGGAGCTTAAAGCCGCCAAAGACACCGCCGGCGATGAGGATTACGGCAACGACGGCCGTAAGGATTCGTTTGTGCTGCATAGTTAGTCACTACTCCTTTCCTGAAAGCGGACGCTGCCGTCCTGGCAGGCCAGCCGCAATAAAATATCTTGACCGACGACACGGCCGTACTGAGAGAGGACCGTGCGCATCGTATGAAGCGCGAGTGATGGTGTATTGTTCTTCTCACTGCGATGAGCCAAGAGGACCCGCATGAGGCCCTTGGTCGGAAGCGACGCCAAGAAGGACGCCGCCGTCTTGTTGGATAAATGTCCCCAACGCCCTAAGATTCGCTGCTGGAGCGCATAGGGGTACGGGCCGTTTCGGACCATTTCTTCATCGTGATTGGCTTCTAACACGAGGATATCGGCATAGGCTGCCGCCGCCGCTACATCTGGACTAATAAAGCCCAAATCCGTCGCCAAAGTGATTTTAGCATCGCCGTGACGCAGGCTGTAGCCGACGGGCCGAGCTGCATCGTGAGAGATGGCAAAAGGCGTCACTTCGATATCTTTCAAGGCCACGCGCCGCGTCAAGCGGACGAAGCGATGATCAAAGCCCTCGGTCTTGCGACCCATGGCCTGCCACGTTTCAGCCGTCGTATAGACCGGCATGTCGGTCCGCTTTAAAAGGGTCGTAATGCCGCCGACGTGGTCCGAGTGTTCGTGAGTAATAAATACGGCATCGAGGTCGCCGAGGCTGCATCCGTAACGCTTGAGGCCCTGCTCAATACGGCGGCAGCTGATACCGGCATCGATGAGGATATTTGTCTTACCACAGCGAATATAAGCCGAATTGCCTTTACTGCCGCTGGCCAGCATACTGACCAGGCAGTCACCGGACCGGGCTTCGCCGCCAAGGTTGGGGATGGCATCGAGAGACGGTTCCGGCACGGCTTTCTTTATATCGCAGCCGGCTTCCCGCCTTGCCTCCTGAATGGACAAGGCCATTTCCTGGAGCTGCCGTTCACATTCAGTCATTAAGTCCCTCCTTCCCATGATTCAAAAAAAACCATCGTTCCGGAATAATTCCAAACGATGGTCTGTGTGGTGGGCCTAGGTGGACTCGAACCACCGACCTCACGCTTATCAGGCGTGCGCTCTAACCAGCTGAGCTATAGGCCCATGTATGGGATACCTTGCCTTCCCCAATTGTCAGTCATAAAGAAATGGTGGGCCTAGGTGGACTCGAACCACCGACCTCACGCTTATCAGGCGTGCGCTCTAACCAGCTGAGCTATAGGCCCATTTCCTAACGACTTGTTTAGTATACCACAGATACAGAACGTGTCAAGAAAATTATTCCAAATCCTTTACATTTTATTTATACTGCGCCATAAGTTTTTCGAATGCCGCAAAGGACCGCCGGATCATGTCGGGATCGACGCAGTAGGAAATACGGACGTAGCCCGGGCAGCCGAAGCTGTCAGCCGGTACGATGAGGAGATTGAGCTTTTTAGCCTTGTCCGAAAAAGCCTTGGCATCCGGTTCCGGCGATTTGACGAAAAGGTAAAAAGCACCGCTCGGATAGACGCAGTCATAGCCCATCTCTTTTAAACCATTATATAATAGTTTCCGGTTCTGGTCATAGACATTGACGTCGCTGGTCTGGCCCATGCACTTCAAGATGACGTCCTGGAAAAGATGAGGCGCACAGACAAAGCCCATGAAACGCCCGGCCCCGCAGACCGCCGTATATACCTCTTTAGACCCAGTTACGCAGTCGGGAACGAGGATGTAGCCAATGCGTTCACCCGGAAGACTCAGGGATTTACTGTAAGAATAGCAGACGATGGTGTCGCGGTAAAACTTCGGGACATACAGAATCGGAAGGCCGTCGTAAATGATTTCGCGATACGGTTCGTCAGAAATAAGATAGATCGGATGACCGATTTCCTTCGATTTACGTTCAAGGAGAGCGGCCAACTTTTCATAGGTGTCTGCCGAATAGACGACGCCTGACGGATTATTGGGCGAATTGACGATGACGGCCCGCGTGTGCGGCGTAATCGCCTTTTCCATGGCATCGAGAGAAATCTGGAAATGCTCCGTATCAGGCGGCAAAATAACCGATTTAGCACCGGCATTCTGCACGAAAACCGTGTATTCCGGGAAGAAAGGAGCGACCAAGATGACTTCGTCGGAAGGGTCTTCAACGATGGCCTTGAGGCTGATGACCAAAGAAGCCGCTGCCCCGCAGGTCATATAGAAATTATCGGCCCGTACATCGGCACCGTAGGTTTTATTCATGAAATCGGCCAAGCCTTGGCGGACCGGTGCATCGCCGGCGGCTGCCGTATAGCCGTGAATAGCTGCTGATTCGCGTTCACGCAAGATATCTTCAATAGCCTGCCGAACGCAAGCCGGTGCCGGAACGGTCGGATTGCCAATACTAAAATCAAAGACGTTTTCCTTGCCGACGACGGCTGCCTGTTCCTGGCCATAGGCAAAGAGGTCGCGGATGACCGAAGCCTGCGAACCGAGGGCGTACATTTCTTTCGATGCCATACAAACAACTCCTTTAACGATAAATATATTCTATTATATCCCGTCAAAAAAAAGAAAACAATCTATGTTATAATAATATCGAAAAAAAAACGAAAGGAAGACCTTCATGAAAAAACAAAGTCCCTATGTCTATCTCTTTACCATGGGCCATTTTTCCGTAGACTGGGCACAAGGCGCTATCCCGGCCCTCCTGCCCTACTTCATCACGACCTGCAACTTAAGTTACCAGGCCGGCGCGACCCTCATATTTGCCAACATGCTCTTATCCTCGGTGTCGCAGCCGATCTTCGGATATTACTCCGATAAGATTTCAAAACCCTGGTTCGTCCCCTTAGGACCCATCCTCTGCGGGATCTGCCTGACCCTCTTAGGTTTTACCCAAAACTACTGGCTCATCTTCCTCTTCTCCATGTTCAGCGGCTTCGGTTCCTCCATCTACCATCCCGAAGCAGCCCGCATGGTCAACAACATCGCCGGTGACCAAAAAGGAAAAGCCCTGGGAGCCTTTTCCGTCGGCGGCAACGCCGGTTTTGCCGTAGGACCGATCGTCGCCGGTGCCTGCGCCTATGCCTTCGATATCCGAGGTCTTGCCATCTTCGGCGTCGTCAATACCATCCTGGCCCTCATCATCTATCACCGCATGCCCCATATCCTGTCTCTCGTCCAAGAAGCAAAACGAGAAGAACAAAAAGCCCATCCCGGCGAAGTCAAAGAAAACGAATGGGGTCCCTTCAGCCGCCTGTCGGTCGTCATCTTCGTCCGCTCCATCGGCTTTACGGTCTGCAACGCCTTCATCCCCCTCTTTTGGATCAACGTCCTCCATGCCGCCCCGACGACAGGGAGCCTGGCCTTGTCAATCCTCTTTTCCATGGGCGTCGTCATCACCTTCCTCGGCGGCATCTTAGCCGACCGCTTCGGCTTCATCCGCGTCCTCCGCGGCGCCATGCTGCTCATGATCCCGTCGACCTTCTTCTTTGTCAACAGCACTGACATCGTCACGGCGACCATCCTGCTCCTGCCCGTCGCCTTCTCCCTCTTTGCTGCCTACAGCCCCATCGTCGTCTTAGGACAGACCTACCTCGGGAAAAACGTCGGCTTCGCCTCAGGCGTCACCTTAGGCTTAACGACGACCATCGGCGGCCTCGTCTCGCCCCTCGTCGGCTGGGGTGCCGACCAGTGGGGCCTCACAACAGCCCTGCAAATCCTCTGGATCTGCGCCATCATCGGCTCCATTTTCGCCTTCCTCATCCCGGTGCCGAAGGCCTGGAAGAATTTGCATAGTTAAAAATCTTGATAATGCACAAAAAATCTTGAATATTTCCATATCGATAAAACCGCAGAAAGTCGTATCAATGGCTTTCTGCGGTTTTATTTTGCTATTTACAAGCGTATTCATATTTTCTGCGTTTATTTTCGTTTCACTTGCATTTAATAATCATCCTAAAGAATTGCTTTGCTCATGGCATCCACGTGTGATTCTGTAACCTGCATGACATCCTTCATATATGAATCCATGTAGGCCCAATCAGGATTTCCTTCACTATCAATAGGAAGTTTAATTTTCTCAGACCTTAATAAATCGGGGAATAATCCATAATTGTAGGAATATTTGCGAGCTATTGGTTGCAAACAGGCAGTCAAAAACCGGCAAGCTCCTTCATTCAGAGCGCTTGTATCTATGTAATAAATATCACGACCGGATACAAACTTTTCTTGCTGATAAAAAAAAGCTGAATTCTCTGCTCCAAATGAAATAACTCCTGCCGGACTTGGCTTCATTTCATCGTTTTGCTGAACCCGGTACTTAATACCATTATCAAATTTTGTTCTTACAACATAAGGGATTCCACCAGCATCCTCTACAACCTGTCTTTCATGAAGTACAGGCGGCTTCATTATCTTAGGAAACAATTTGCCAATTTCAAACTCTTTCCACTGCGATATATCAACAACCGTCTTCTTCTTATCGACAAGCCTCAGATGCTCAAGGCAAGCCTCAGCTTCCTTCATGACGTCCGCCATGAAGGAAGCCATGTAGTCCCAATCAGGATCTCCATGAGAATCGACGGGGAGTTTAATAGTTTCAGAAGATATCGTCTGTGAATTTAATTGATCAGAGTAAGTGTATTTTGTCAAAGAAGATCGGATTGCTGTTGACAAAAACAAACCGTTTCTCTCATTAATATGTTTGTTCCGAAGTATAAGAATGGCAGAACCGGCTCCACCCCTCCCCAGAAAATCAACCGATTGGTAAAAAGCCGAACCATCAAGAGGACTGACCGTGATACAATTTTTCTCATCAAGAACTTCTCCATTTTTTGACTCGCAATATTTCACAACTCCATTATTGAAGTTTCCAGATGCCACAAATGGGATATCCCCCTCTTCATATGCTGCTTGGCTGCGAGATACAGGACGACCTATTTCAAACAAATGTCCAATCTCGAACTTTTTCCATTTGCTCGTATTAATCTTCGCCACTGTCATCACCGACCTTCTTCAGGCTTATCATTACGTCTCCATCACCTTCACTAATACAACTCGAATACATAGCAGTCTCTAGCAATTTATCGCCAAAGGCCTTGGCGTCAATCCCTTTTTGGAACATCAGATAATCCATTGCCGTCTTCCTAAAGTCTTCCTCGAATATCTCGAATGGTTTTTGCGGGACCTGATAGGACAGGTGTTCGCCAGACTTTACCCATTGGCACGTCTCGTCGCCGGACTGTTTCTCGACGATATCCACCCAATAATCCTCAATATCAGACCATTTTCCATAGATGTCATGACGTCCCTTGTTCTTGACCGTTGCCAATCCGTCCGATTCCATGTAGCAAGCAAACAAATCCTTTCCTTCTTGAGGAATTCCCGACTCGAATACGAAAATAGAGGTCGTGACGCCGACATTGAAGAACAGGTCTTCCGGCAGTTTTATAACCTTCTTTAAGCGGTGATGTGATAGAATTCGCTTTATTTGCCCCTTCGATGTCTTTTCAAGCTTCTTGTCCGGCATAATGAATGCGCACATCGTATGCTCAGGCACATTGTCCAATACATTCTCGACAATCTTCATGCAGCCGTACTTTTTCTCGTATGGCGGATTCATCAAAACTTTAGTAATACCTTGTTTCGCAATCCATTTGCCGGCCTCTTCGGTTCTTGCGTCCAACTGCTCAAGGTTGGTCTTGCCATCCTTGTGAATTAGCATGTTTGCACAAGCAAGGGCATAAATTTCACGGTCAAACTCGATGCCGTAGAGTTGAGATTGCTTGATTTTTTTCGCCTTGTTGGTTTGTGCTCCGCCGGCCTCAAAGATCATGTTGGCCATAGCCTTGACTAAGAAGCCTCCTGAACCGCAGGTAGCGTCCAGTACCTTGTCGTCCTTATTGACTTCAAGAATCCGATACATGAAATCCGTTATATGTTCGGGCGTAAAAATCTGCCCAGCTTCGGACTTCTTCTTGTAGCGATTGAACTCATTGAAGAAAATGCCCATGACATCCTCACCGCGCCATGCATCAGAATTAAGGCAATCGGAAATCGCAGTTACCCAATCGATGAACTGCCCAATCAAATCTTTAACATGCTGTTGAGCTTTTTCATCTTCACTATTGACGTTGAGATTCATACGAATTTCAGAAAACACGTCGAGAAGTAATTCCAGTTTCTGATTCTGACTTTTATCCCGAATTAAGGCCTTATTCAGCGAGGACTGAATGGCGTTCGTAAACATCTGATAGTCCATCCCCTTGACCATCAGAGCATCATATCGTCTCGCGACAAGGGCGCAAGCAGTAAAAATCATTCGGTGATATAGATTTTTGATACCAAATTCAAAATGAAGGCAGTTGTTAATTTTCGCTGTTAGCGAGTATATATATTCTTTGTCGATGTGGTCAACCGTAAACAGAGCCGCATAGTACTCAATATTTTGAAGTTCTTTCGTACCTTCCCCCTCATATTCTTGAGTCCCCTTAAACACGCGCACATCGTCACCATTATACAGAATGCCTACGACATGATTATACTGTTCCTCAAGGATTCTGACGTTCTTCAGAACTTCGTTCACTTGTTTTTCACCAAGCGCAATCTTTGAGGATTTCGTCTCAAGCACAACAGCCGTATCTGCATGATTATCAGGCAGGTACCATCCGTCGGGCTTATCGGCCACACCGGTAAACCCAAGTTGATTGAATGTCGTAAGCTGACCAACACCCGCTCGAACACCTTTTTTATCCGCAAAGCCAAGAATATCCCGTGCCTTATCGCGCACTTCATCCTCAGTCAATTGTTTTCCCATTACTCGTTACCTCTCTTGCTGTAAAATTCCACTTCCGATAGGAGGTGATCTTTATCTTCCGTTCATGTAAAGCTGTATTTTCTATTTTAACGATGCCCCTGAAGGTTTCATCATCATCGGATCTGCAAGGATATTTTTATATCCGAAGCATCTTTAATCGTTTGCTGGTTATGACAACGAAGACATTCTGACCGTACCAGATTCTCAATAGCAGAACGTCCAAAATTGTCCAGCGAGAGGTACATCTTGATAATAGCTACGAATTGATCCTCGAGCTCCCATTTTTGTGGTTTCGTGTCTTCATCCGTTAAGGAAGATTCATCATCGGTTCTCCCCATCATATAATCGAGGCGTTTATCAAATAAATCCGCTATCCGTACGAGCCTGCCAGAATCAGGCATACGGGTACCCTTTTCCCACATGGCCACGGCGGCTTTGGATACACCAATTTTTGCCGCCAAGTCGGCCTGGGTAAGATGATTTTCTTTTCGTTGTTTTCGAAGCCGTTCTGCAAAAGAATCTCCCATGTCGCCGCTCCTTTCTTCACATCATGTAAACTAATTATATCATATTTCGTGAATTAAGTATATATTTCAGTTTATTAATTCACATTAAGTTAATTATATTTTATATTCAGTTAACTATTTGTATGGTTTATGATTAAATAATCATCATTTTGTGATATCACCAGTCATGTGAGTCACTTATCTTCTTAAAAGAAATCCCTCTATCGCGTCACCAATTATTCGTCAAAAAAACAAGGCACACATAGAAACAATCTCACTCGTGAGTTGTCTTTACGCATGCCTTGTTTTGTTATAAAAAAATATATATCGATAGGATCAATTATTTTAATCGCTATATTTTCAGTCTGCCAATATCGGATTTTTCGCAATGATATGGGCTAATCGTTCCATTCCCGCACCGACAATTCGTCGGATAGTCGCCTCACTAAGGTGATATTTTCTGGCTATTTTTCGATAAGAGTGCCCGTGCATATGATGCCAGATGATGCAGTTTCGTTCTTTTTCGCTCAACGAATATAAGGCATCCCACACTTGCTCCTGGCGCTCAGCCGCATTGTATTGATGCTCCGGACATTGCGCAATCGGTGCCATACAGCCTTCCGGCAAATCGGTTAAGCCACCGTTTTCGTCTTCCACGTTTTTTTGTATGTTTGAATTATATTTTTCCATATGATATGATTCCCGTTCTAGAAAATTATGAATGCTCATTTGCATGGCTTGCTGCACCGTTCCCGGCTTTTCTAAGTCAAAGTCCATGATGCAAAGAAAGGCCGCACTGTGTATCGATGATTGAAGATCTTCAGAATATCGATAGTGACGAGCATATTGTCCCAGATGTTTTCTAAATAAAGGCCTAAACTGGTCAAAAAGGATTTCAACAGCGGTCTCATCGCCTCTTTGTGCTTCACGGACATAATGTCTTAACGTTGCGGTCATGGTTACACACTCCTTACTTATGGTGATGTCAAAATTAGGACCCCTCTCGGTATGAATGAATCTACAAAAATTCAGATACGGAAAATACCCTGAGCGGCAGGCGCCGCCCAAGGTATCCCCCTATATAAGTCTCTCGCTTATTCGAGAATTTCGACTTTACGTGTTACGATCTGGCTGGACTTCAAGCCCGTCAGGTTGCCGCCGTCGTCGGTCGCAAAGATTTTTGCATCGATGATGACGTCGGCTGCTGCATCGACGGTTGCTTTGTCGAGGTCTGCCTTCGGCGAAGCAATGGAATAGCTGACGTTTTTATTGACGCCGTCGACGAAGGTCAGGCGCAGCGTTTTCGTTTCCGATTTAATAGCCATTGGTTTCTCTCCTTTCTTTAATGATTGTCGGAAGACCCGAAGGCTCTTCCTTAGGCCGTGATCTCGTTTTCGACGACTTCACGGACGGTCACGATGGGATCATCGTACAAGGTGCCGAGGGCACCTACGGCCGCGATAACGTTCTCGGCGTCGGCGTTGATGACGAGATTGCGCATCTGTACCGACTTGCTCCGCGCTTCGCCGGACTCGTCGAGATAAGACAGGACCAACTTCAATTTGCTGGACACTGCACTACGTTCTGCCATGATTCATGCCTCCTTTCTTCAAAAAAACAAGGGATCATCGGGTAATGCACCCGTTCATAAACATGTAGGTTAAGCGGCTTCACCCCAAAGCGCAGCACCTTTCATCTGGGCCGGGTACTGCAAGATACCCGTAGCAATCGCCCTGGCTACCGCGTCTTTATGGGCTTCATAGCGGCGCCAGTCAGAGTCGTTATCAATAAAGCAGACTTCGACCAAGACGGCGGGCATCATGGTGCTGCGCAGGACGAAGAGTCCCGGCCTTTCTTTGAGCCCTCGGTTGGGCAAATTCAAGACGGCCTTCACATTAGACTGGATACAGTGCCCCAGCATGAGGCTGCCCGTAGAGCCAGAGATCAGCGTTTCCGTCCCGCTGGCACGGCCGTTGAAGGCGTTAAAATGAAGGGAAATAAAGAGGTCACAGTCTTCCCAGTTAGCCTCGTCACAGACGGCATAGAGATCGTCGCTTTGACCGAAGTGTACGGCAATGCCATTGTCTTCGAGGTAGGACATGACGAGGCAGGCCAATTCGTAAGCTGCGTCGCATTCCCTGAGGTCGAGGCGCGGATTGACGGCGCCCGAATCAAGCTGCCGGTCGTGGCCGGCGTTCACATAGACTTTCATAAGGCTCCTTTCTTAAAACTCATGTCGCGTTCCAATTTCTACACTGGCCGTTTGGCCGCCGATGGCGATGCCTTGAATGGCCTTCTTTTTAATGGGACAAGGACAGGAATCGGTCCGTCCGCATTCGGCATAGGGCCTGATGGGAAGTAAGATAGCACTGGCCCTTTGCAGGATGAAGATGAGTTTCCTCTTGTCGAGGTTTCGTAAGAAACTCCAAATTTTGTTCATAGACGCTCCTTTCTTTATGCGATTTTACGGATGACTAAGGTAATCATGCCGTTATCATTCAATTCCATATAGGTCCGGTAGGGACTTCCGGAAGCGATTTCAGCTTCACGGGTACTCATGCAGTTCATGATGTCGAGGCAGTTGCGCTGGGCCGTCGCCTCGCTGATATCCGGGAAGAACTGGCGGGCAAATTCCATCACATGGGGACTCATGGCGCCATATGCTTTAGGCCTGCTTTCGCGAATCCGCTCGATGGTCTCCGTCACGCGCCGTTTCGTTTCCGGGCTCATCGTCATGGAGACAGGCGTAGCCTCGTAGACGCGGCGGTTCATCTCCCTTTTCATCTGCTGCCATTCGGCAACGATCTCGGAAATGGACGGCGAAAATTTATGCGAAGAAACGAGTCGATTAGCCAAGGTCTTGGCCTGGGTCACCGATATGTCGGAGCCCAGATTGTCCTTCAGCGTCTCGACGAAGATGTGGTTTATATTCTGGTTCTCCCCGTAGCACGCCGTCAATATACTCATCAAAGTTCGCATAGCCATTATACTTATCTTCCTTTCGTTTGCCGCGCATCGGTCGTCCGTTGCTGTTCTTCAAAATGGCGGCGATGTAGTTGATATTATTGACCTTGTTTTCGTGGGCCATCTCAATGGCCGTACAGGTAGGCTCACTGCCCCACATGTTTTCCAAGGTGATCAATCGATGGGCAAAATCGCCCTGCATGGGCCCAAAGAGGTTCTGATAGGTCTGAACCGAAGCGTAACCCTTTGCCGCCTTCGGCGTCGTCACAGCTTCTCCTGGGAGCATTTTCGGAGCTGTTTCATGACAGGTCTCTTCCTCGGATACAGATTTTGCTTCAACGCCGTGTTCGGCTTCATCTGATTCAGCTACGATAGATTCCACCGATACGGACTCGACGGGATTACCATGGGAAGGTTCGGGAAGGCCTTCACTGGAAGTGTCGACAACAGGACTTTCTTCTTGGAGGCTCTCTTGTTGAGCTTCCTGCGCCAAGCGCCGCCTCTCACGGTAGCGGCGAACCCGTTCATTGGTCTGCTCCCTTCGCCTCTCATCGCGATGAAAGCTTTGCAGCTCATCCCAGATGACGATGCGGATCAGGCCATTTTCATCACGTTCAATAAGGTCGACCTGTTCCAATGCACGCAGCCCATTTTCAATAAAAGGCTGACGGCGGTGCAGGCTCTTGGCAATGAGCTGCGTCGTAAGGGGCTCGGTCTCGGACACGTAAATCTTACCGTCGTCATTGACCATGCCTGCCATATCCTTTAAGAAGAACCAAAGCACGATATACGAATCGCCGTTGGGAAGATTCATCAAATACAGGATACGGGGATCTAAAAAGAGCCCGACTTTCGTTTTCAGCCATTGTAACTTTTTCATTGCCAGCACCTCATTTTTTTCTTCTTGGGGAATGTCTTTTGAAATTACCCCTCTACTCTTATAAGAGAAAAAAAAAGCAAAATGCGTCACGTTTTTTTACAAAAATGTCGTTTTTCATTTTATTTTTTCTTGAAAGAAACCCATATTTCAGAATTAATATTCCTTTTATGATGACTTTATTCACAACTATCAGGTCGTATCCATGAAATACCTAAAGTTTTCTGAACTTTCAATATTTTGTAAATTAATACACTTGTCCATTCTATAAATACAATTTAGGTCAAAATACGATTGCCGCCCAGACTTTGATAAGCGAAGAATTTCATCCTAAAAAGGCCCTTTTTCTGTCTCAAAAATCATGAATTTAAAAACAAAAAAATATTATATCTACTTATACTCTTATCTCTTTATATTTTCTATGTCTTATCTTTTTTATATCTTGTCTTTTCTATTTCTATTCTCTTCTTTTCTTCTCTTCTTATAAGGTAACGCGTTACACCTGCCTAAAAAAGCGCCTCACAAAAGCCGGTACACCGCCTTAGAAAGCCATTTCTCAAAGATTCGTTTTATCTTTAAAGTCCCGTATTATCGCCCTTCTTCCACCCCATAAAGGATATAAACCTCGTCCTACGTCCCGCTTATAGCTCTCATAGACAACAAAAAGTCGATACAAGACATCACAAATGGATGCCTGTATCGACTTTTTTTCATTCCTTATTCTAGAAACAAAAGCCTTCGGACTTTCCGTCCCCCTATTGATTACCTCTTTTTTGAAAAGGAGCATATTAAACCCGGGGGAAATGGGTAATGCGACAAGAAAACCGGCGTTCTGGTATTACTGAATAACAACAAGTTTCAGTCCCCTTACGAGGAATTGGGTAATGCGACGAACAAGGTCAGCTTGCCCACAATAAATCCAGTACGGCGTTTCAGTCCCCTTACGGGGAATTTGGTAATGCGACACCAGTTGCGCATGGTTCTTCATGACGCGGACTCGGGTCTCAGTCCCCTTACGGGGAATTTGGTAATGCGACAAAATATTAAAAAATATGGACAGTGGTTTAACGAGACAGTCTCAGTCCCCTTACGGGGAATTTGGTAATGCGACCTCGCTAAAAAAGCTTCCCGCTATGCTAACTGGATGGCTGGTCTCAGTCCCCTTACGGGGAATTTGGTAATGCGACCTCTGTCTCCCAGTACCCGCTCTGGGAGCGGGCCCACAGGCGATTTTTTCAAACCTCGGGCTTTTTTCGCCTTTTTCGGGGACCTGGGTTAAAACTCAAAATTGAAATCGAGTTTTCGTCGCACAACCATGCCGTTTGTAAGGCTTTTGGAAATTTTCAAACCTACGGGGTTTTTGCCCCTAAAATCGGTTTTCCAAAGCCGTCGCATTACTTTGACTTTTCTTTAGTATACGTTTTTCCTTTAGCGCTGTCAAACAACCGCCATCGCATAGGTCAAACAGACGTCTCTACCAAAGATAAACTCATAAGCAAAAACACTCCCCGATAGTAGCCACAGCCACTTCGGGGTTAAGGTTCTTAAGTATTTTCCACGATGAGACGCGATTTATGTCTGAAGGTATTATGGTTGGTGTCGGCATTTTCCGATGAGCCACTGGGATCCAATAATGAGGGCGATGCCGACGAAGTTTGGGAGGTGCAGGACGTCGCCGGTAAGGGCCATGCCCAGTACGACGGCGGCGGCCGTTTCTAGGGAGGCCAGGACGGGAACTTTGCTCAGGTCTTCGATCTGCTGGAGGCCCAGGTAGTACAGGATGTAGCCCAGAACGGTCGGTATGAGGGCGTAGAAGAAGCCCAGGCCCAAAACGGCCGGCGACACGGTCATGGCTCCTTGCTGCCACAGGATCCAGACCAGGAGACAGAGGGCAGCCCAAAAGTAGCTCCACAGGCTCATGACGAAGGCATCCGTTCCGTACCCTGCCAGTTTCCCGATAATGGCGGTCAGGGCATAGCAGAGGCCGGCCATGATGCCATAGAAAAGCCCCCATATGGATAGTGCCGAAAGCCCCAGCGTGCCGCCGGTCACGGCCAGGATGCAGCCCAGGATATTGATGACCAGGGCCATGCCCTTCATGGGCGTAATCTTCTCGCGAAAGAAGAGGGCCGAAAAGACAGCCGTAAACACCGTCGCCACGTTGAGCAGGACGGCGCTGAGGGATACGCCGATAGAGGTGACGGCCAGGCTGTAAAAGATATTATAAATGCCATGACAGATAAGGCCCAATAAGGCACAGTAGACCATGATTTTTGGCGATACTTTCATCGAGGTCCAGCCGCTTCGCCAGCCGACGAAGACCAATAGGATAAGCCACGAAAAAAAGACGCGCAAAAAGCTGATCCATTCGGCCGTAGCGCCGTCTCTTTTCATAAACCAGATAAAGATACCGATGGTCCCCCAAAGGATACCGGCCAGCATGATTTCTCCATTTCCATTTACTTTCATTTACTGCTCCTCCTTCTCTGTACTTTATTATAGTCAGTGGGTATAATTAAGTAAATCTACAATCTTTTTATATTTCATATAGTATTACTTAATGAACAAGAAAGAGGAGTCTTATGGATACTGCCCGTTATAAAGCCTTTTTAGCCGCCGTCGAAACCGGAAGCTTTGCCGCGGCTGCCAAACAAATGGACTACACCGTTTCCGGCGTCAGTCAACTCGTCGCCGCCCTTGAAAAAGAACTTGGTTTCCCCTTATTGCTCCGCAGCCGCCATGGCGTCACCTTGTCGCCAAACGGCGAGCGCCTGCTAGTTCCCATTCGTCAGCTGCTCACGGAAGAAAAGCGCATGGAGGAATTGGCCTCCGACATCCGCGGCCTGCTCACAGGGAGCCTTAACATCGCCGCCTATTCCAGTGTGGCCACGCATTGGCTGCCCCCGGTCATCGGCCGCTTTCAAAAGGATTATCCCCAGATCAAGATTCACTTGATGGAAGGCATTCGCCAGGAGGTCACGGCCTGGCTCGATAAGGGCACGGCCGACATCGGTTTTCTCAGTTATCAGGAACCCATGCCTTACGACTGGATTCCCCTTTCAGATGATGAGATGGTGGCCGCCGTACCGCCCGATCATGAACTGGCGCCTGATGGGCCTTATCCCCTGGCCCGCTGCCAAGAAGAGACGGTCATCATGCCGGCCCTGGGAAAGGACGACGATGTCCTGCAGCTCCTTAAAAAAAATAATCTCCAGCCTCGTATTGGTTATACGACGCTGGAGAATAGTGCGGCTATCTCCATGGTAGAAGAAGGACTCGGCATCAGTATCATGAACCGGCTGATTACGAGAAAAAGGGTGACGTCGGCCGTCCTCTTACCTCTCGATCCGCCGGCGTCCATTACCCTCGGCATCGCCTTTCTTCCCGGCAATGCCGCTTCTCCTACGGTTCGAAAATTCGCTCAATATGCCCTGGCGATTACAACACATCGACCAATAACTGAATGATCAAATTGGCTTCATGGGCGGCACAGATGGCCACGCGAGGCGCCATGAGACCCCGGCCGGGCTTGGCATTTCGAGTCTGGTCACCGCAGACGTAGAAGCGGTCCATGATTTTCTTGGTCTGGATTTCATTACTGTCGCCGTAGCCGGCCATACCAGACGCCGAGACGACGTATGTATCGGGACATTCTTCAAGGACCGTGTGGACCAACATCGTCTTGGCATCGGGGTTATCGAAGGCTTCACAGACGATCTGATCGTCCTTTAGGAGGTCTGCCGTATTGGCTTCGGTCATGCGCACGAAGTCCGTCCGGACGTCGATAAAGGGATTGATATCGGCAATCTGCCGGGCCAAGGCGTCAGTCTTGCGCTGACCGAGGTCGCGTACCATGTAGGACTGGCGGTTGAGGTTGCTGGCATCGACGGTATCGAAGTCGATGAGGTGCAGATGGCCCACACCGGTACGGGCTAAGTAGACGGCGGCATTGGAACCAAGTCCGCCAAGGCCGCAGATGGCGACCCGGCCGGCACTGACTTTTTCATGGACTTTCGGCGTATGGCGGGAACACATCATAGCCTCTAGCGCTTCTTTGGGCGGCAGCCTGTCTTTGGGGATGAAATAGATTTCGTCACCGTCTTTTAAGGCTAAATTTTCCGTCGTCGCAAAACCGTTGACGATGGTGATTTCCTGTCCTTTGCCATGGGCATTTTTTAATTCTTCTAACGAAGACCACGGGCCGTCGACGCGGGCCCCATTCAATAATAACTGCATCGTATCCACCTCTCGTGAGCAAAATAAAAACGCACGACGATTGACACCTTGAGTGGTGCCCCCGTCGTGCGTCTGCATTGTATGCTTGTAGTGTACTCGTTTTTACACTGACTGTCAATCTTTCTTTTCGGCCTGGGCCCCTTCTTTCAGGCGTTTCAGCTCGCGCTGTTCTTCCGGCGGAAGGGATACGCCACAGCACCCGCCAGTGGAATTGCTGGTATAGCCTTTCATAACTTCCGTAACGATATTCTTTACTTTTTTGACCGATTCGACTACCATGATAAGCCCCCCTTAACGTCTGTCCGACGTTACATAATGAAAGAAAATAGGAACGTCTATTTACACTTATTATATCAAGAAAGGCTGATGCTGTAAATCCTATTAGTCAATAGGCATTCTTTGCTATCGTAAAAAGCAGGCAAAGATCGGTTATCGTCCGTCTGGCCAGACCAGGGTGATTTCACCGGTTTCGCGCGTCTTCTGAAGGTCGATGATGCGCTGGTTCGACGAGCCTCTAAAGTAGAGTCCCGGGTCTTTCAAAGCGTCGACGAAGGGGCCGTCAACGAGGACGTCGCACTGATCGAGGAGTGCCTTTTTCTGCGGGTCCTTTATGATTTCATCGTAGGTGAAGCCGGAATAGACCCAGACGGATTTGTCGGGCAGGGCCGCCTTGATTTCCTTTATCAAAGGCGTCAGGCCGTCCGTGTTTTCCATCGGTTCCCCACCGAGGAGGGTCAGGCCGCTGTTGGTCGGCGCCTGGAGCCAGGACAGGAGCTGTTTCGTTTCCTTATCGGTCCAGACGTTCCCAAACTGGGCATTTTGGTATTCCGGGTTGAAACAATTGAAGCAGTTTCGCGAGCAGCCCGTAACGAAGAGGGTCGAGCGAATGCCGGGCCCGTTGGCAATATCATACTGTCTCATCTGTGCATAATGCAAAGAAAGTCACCTCTTATATATGGAGGACACGGTTGGTAATTTCTTGTGTCCGCCCTTCATTCCAGAAATTTTCGCCCAAGTAGCCGCAGGTCCGGCGGATAACCGTCAGTTTGTTGCGGTCCTGGTTATGGCAGCGCGGGCATTCCCACTGGTTGTCATCGTTGAGGATGATTTCGCCGTCAAAGCCGCATTCGTGGCAGTAGTCGAGCTTGGTATTGAATTCGCCGTAAGCAATATGGTCGTAAATATACTGGATCATGGTCAGGACGGCCGGGATATTATGAGACATATTGGGGATTTCGGCGTAGCTGATGCAGCCGCCCGTCGATTTGTCTTCGAAATCAGCTTCGAAGGAGAACTTGTCGAAGACGTTGATCGGTTCGCGGACGTCGACGTGATAGCTGTTGGTGTAGTAATCTTTGTCAGTGACGTTGGCAATGGAGCCGAAACGAGCCTTATCGATCTTGCAGAAGCGGTTAGTCAGGTTTTCTGCCGGCGTACCGTAGAGGGCAAAGCCGATATTCGTTTCTTTCTTCCACTGCTGGATGTGGGCGTTGAGGTCGTCCATGATGCGCATGGCAAATTTCCGGCCTTCCGGCGTCGTGTGCGAGCAGTGCTTGGTCAGTACCGTCGCTTCGTACATGCCGATGTAGCCTAAGGACAAGGTAGCATAACCGCCATAAATGAATTTTTCGATCGTTTCACCGGGCTGGAGGCGGGCAATGGCACCGTACTGCCAGTGGATCGGCGAGACGTCGGACGTAACTTTTTTCAACAGTTCAACGCGAAGGAGAAGTGCTTTTTTGCAAAGTTCCAGGCGTTTGTCGAGGATCTGGAAGAATTTTTCTTCGTCACCGTCGGCGAGGATCCCGATCTGGGGCAGGTTCAAGGAGACGACGCCCATGTTGAAGCGGCCGTCAAATTTGTAGTTGCCCTGGGCATCTTTCCAAGGGCTCAAGAAGGAGCGGCAACCCATGGGGCTGAAGACGTTGCCTTCATAGGATTCGCGCATCTTCTTGGCCGAAATGTAGTCGGGATACATCCGTTTGGCCGTGCATTCAGCAGCCAGCTTGGTCAGATAGAAGTACGGGCTGCCTTCGCGGACGTTGTGTTCGTCGAGGACGTAGATCAGTTTCGGGAAGGCCGGCGTAACGTAGACGTTGGCGTCGTTCTTAATCCCCTGAATGCGCTGACGCAGGAGTTCTTCGTCAATCAGGGCCGCTTCTTTGGCGTATTCGTAGTCGGGCTGGAAATACATGAACAAGGTGACGAACGGAGCCTGGCCGTTGGTCGTCATGAGGGTGTTGATCTGATACTGGATCGTCTGGATGCCGTCTTTGATTTCTTTCTTGGTACGCTTCCAAGCGATTTCTTCGGCCTTTTCCATGTCCGGTTCGATGCCGTAGACTTCGCGCTGTTCTTCGACGACGGCACTCATGTATTTCTTGAAGGATTTGCGGACGTAGGGCGCTAAGATGCGGTCGATGCCGTTGATGGACTGGCCGCCGTACTGGCCGCTGGCGACCTGGGCGATGATCTGTGTCGTAACCGTGCAGGCAACCTGGAAGGACTTCGGCGTATCGATTTTCTTGCCGTTGATGACCGTACCGTTGGCCAGCATGTCTTCGAGGTTGATGAGACAGCAGTTGAACATAGGCTGAATGATGTAATCCATGTCATGAAAATGGATGGCACCGCTGTCATGAGCCTGGACGATGTCGGCCGGAATCAATTTACGGCGGGCAATGTCCTTCGATACTTCGCCGGCAATGAGGTCACGCTGAGTCGAAACGACGTGGCCGTTCTTATTGGAGTTTTCATTCAGGACTTCTAAGTTGGTGTTGTTCAACAGGCCGAAAACGTCGTTGTCCGTCGTGTTAGTCTGGCGCTTAAAGGACTGAATGGCTTTGTAGTTTTCATAAGCCCGGGCCGTTGCCGGATTGTTGTACTTCAAGAGGCGGTAATAGACCTGATCTTCAATGGCATAGATGGTCATGTCCTTATGAATGGATGCAGCATATGCTTCGATTTCACCTGCAATCTTAGCAGCCTGGCCTTCTTCGTATACGCCGCTGCTGCTGTTCATGGCCTTTTCAATGGCGATCGTAATTTTGTCCCTGTCAAAGGGTACTTTTTGTCCATTTCTCTTAATTACTTCCAGCATATGTCTACCTCCACAGTATATTGTATAAAAATGTCCACAACCCCTACATATCCCACAACATGTATGATATAGGGGCCAATATTTACAAGACTTATGATACTATATATAGTAGGTCGTGTCAATGTGTGAATACTTTATCATGTTGTGGACAAACATGCTCCGATACTTATCAAAATCGCCGGAATCCCGTGAAAATACCGTAAAAAGAGGCTGCGATTCTTTGTCGCAGCCCTTGTGTATAAGATGGGTAAAATTTTATTTTAGGTTAAATCGAGGAGGTCGCGTATGACGGCACCGGCTAAAATCATACCAGCCGTAGCGGGTACGAAGGAGATGCTGCCCGGGCTGGGACGAAGTTCTTCGCTGTCCGAGATGGGCGTACGAGGCACTTCCGTCGAATAGGCGACTTTGATGCGGCGGATGCGGCGCTTCTTCAATTCGTGGCGTATGATCTTCGCCAAGGGATCGACGGTCGTCTTTTCGATGTAGTCGAGCTGGAAGTACTCCGGATGGAGCTTGTTGCCGGCTCCCATGGAAGAGACGACGGGAATCCCGCTGTGATAAGCTTCGTCGATGATGGCGATCTTGGCACTGGTCGTGTCGATGGCATCGACGACGTAATCGGCACCGGATTTGGCAATGAAGCCTTCATGGCTTTCGGGCAAGTAGAAGGTGGCATGGGTTTCGACGTCGATGTCGGGATTGATGGTCAGCAACCGTTCTTTCATGACCTCTACCTTTGGCCGACCGATCGTTTCCACCGTCGCCCCTAACTGGCGGTTAAGGTTCGACGGATCGAAGACGTCGGCATCAACTAAGATGAGGTGACCGACGCCGGCCCGGCCTAAGGCTTCGACGACAGCCGAGCCGACGCCGCCGACGCCAAAGACGAGCACTTTCTTATTATTTAATTCATCTACTTTTTCCTGGCCGATGAGGCGAGCCGTCCGCTGTGTATATTCCTTCTTCATTAGCCGCGCTCCGGAATGATTTCCAACCAGTAGCCGTCGGGATCGACGATGAAGTAGATGCCCATGGCCGGATTCTGATAGACGACGCAGCCCATTTCTTTATGTTTGGCCAAAGCAGCATCCATATCCTTAACGGAAAAAGCCGTATGGAATTCATTGTCACCGAGGTTGTACGGCTGCTTGCGATCTTTGAGCCAAGTCAATTCCAGCTGGAAGTCCGTAACGCCGTCGCCGAGGTAGACGATGGTGAAATCAGGGTTTTCGATACGGCGGACTTCGGTTAAGCCCAGGGCTTCCTGATAAAAGTCCATACTGCGCTGAAGATCGAGGACGTTAAAATTCGTGTGTTTAAAAGTAAACTGCATAGTGCGTTACCCCCTTTTTTTAAATACAATCTTCCTGCCAACCTTTGGACACGTCGACCCATTCGCGAGCCTTGGAATAGGTCATCAGCTCGTCCAGGGTCAATTCGATGGCACTATTGGCCGTGCCGCAGGCCGGAAAGACAGTGTGAAAACGCTTGAGTGATTCATCGAGATAGACGTCGACGCCGGGATGAATGGCAAAGGGACATACACCGCCGACAGGATGGCCAATGAGGTCTTCGACTTGGTCGGCCTTGATCATGGATGCCTTCTTATGAAACCGTTCTTTGTACTTATGGTTATCGACACGGGCATCGCCGGCAAAGACGATGAGGATCGGCTGATCTCCGACCAAAAACGACATGGTCTTGGCAATGCGCCGGCCTTCCGTATGAAGGGCTGCTGCCGCTTCTTCGACGGTGGCGCTGGATTCGGTCAGTTCCATAACCTTGTCTTCCATCCCCCACTGGGAGAAATAGTCGCGTACTTTTTGAATGGACATTCCGTCCCTCCTCTCTCGATTATGGTTTATTATATACTTTTTCCGTCGATTCAACAATATAGGGTATATAAAGACGGTCTTAGGAAAATTCAAAGGACGACGTACTGCCCCGATCGGTTTTATGAATGGCAAGGCGGGCATCGATGCGCTCTTTTAATTCCGGCACATGGGAAATGATGCCGACCAGGCGACCGCCGCTTCGAAGGGAAGCTAAGGTCTTTAGGGCATAGTCCAAGGTCTCGCTGTCGAGGGTGCCGAAGCCTTCGTCGATAAAGATGGCATCGAGGTGGATGCCGCCGGAATAGGCTTGGACGACGTCGGCCAGCCCCAATGCCAGGGACAGGGAGGACAAGAAGGTTTCCCCGCCGGAGAGGGTATTGGCCGGCCGGGCATAGCCCGTATAATTGTCATAGACTTCGATGTCGAGGCCGATCTGCTTGACCCGTTTATCGTCCCAGCTCTGGGAGCGCTGCAGGGTGTAGCGCTGACGGCTCATGGATTGGAGCCGTTCATTGGCCGCTGCTAAAACGTCGTCGAGGAGAGCCCCTAAGACGTAGCGTTCAAAGTTGATGCCCGTCTGTTTGCCGGCGATGAGGTCGTAAACGGCGCCGACAGTCTTATAATCTTCGACCAGATTTTTTTCATCCTGGCCAAGGGCCAAGAGTTTCTTCTTTTCCTGCTGCCACTGAGAAAAAGTGGCTGACAGGCGGCCCCGTTCTTCGGCAAGGTCCCGGCTGGTCTTTTCAGCCTCGTTCAAGCTTTTTTCGAGGGCTGTCACATCGGGGCGGCTTTTGCCGTCAATGGCTTCTTTTTCCTGCTGGAGCTGACCGCGTACCTGTTGGAGCTTTGTATCGTATTGACGGACTTCGGCTTCAAGAACGGGAATGTCTTTCACCGATGCCTGCATGTCCCGGCAGGCTCGGACCGAGGCAAAGCCGGCTGCTGTCACCCGCTGTCCCAAGTCGTTGTAGGCCTGTTTAAATCGGGCACGCAGGGTCAGCACCTGCTGGGTTAGATTTCTGACCTCTTCCTGGCGCTGAGCCCCTTGGCGTTCGCAGGTCAGCAACTGGTCCCGGCTCTTCTGAAGCTGTTCTTCGTAGTCCTTAATATGTTGCGTAAGTTCCGTCAGGCGGCGGCCGAGGGCCTTGGGGTCGCGATAGGCTTCGGGAAGTTCCGCTTCTAAGTGAGCCTGGGTTTCGCCGGCTTTGACGGCCTTGGTTTTGGCCTCTTCTAAGGCTTTTCGAGCCCCTTCTTCGGCGGCTTCCCATTGACTGAGTTTCGTCTCGCCATCGGAAACGTCCTTGCGAAGGGTCTCTCCCTGGGCCAGGGTTTTTTCAAGGTCGGCCTGTTTTTGCTGAGCCTCTTTCAGTTCTGCCTCTAATTCATTCAAAGAGGCTTCCTGGGGGTACTGCTGGCGCAGTCTCCGATATTGCCCGTCTAAGGCCTGATAGGCCGTTTCGGCGGCCTTGGTGTCGACTTCAAGCTTCTGCCGCCCTTGTTCGCTCGTTTCGGCCACTTTTTGCCGCCGTTCGACGTCGTCTCGCGTCGGCAAATCCTCAGGCGGAGCGGCCGGCAAGGGATGATCCGTAGCCCCGCAGACCGGGCACGGCGTTCCGTCGACAAGGTCCGCGGCCAAGACGGCGGCCTGGGCCTGTAAGAAGGAAGATCGGACGCATTCATAGTCTACGCGGTCGTTTTTGGCTCTTTGGGCCGCTTTTTCTAAGGCCGACTGAAGCTGCTGCCACTGTTTTTGCCTTTCGTCCCTTTGAAGGGCCAGGGCTGCGGCTTCTTTCTCTCGCGCGACTCGATCTTTTAGGGACTGGCACTGCTGCTTTACCTGTTCGGCCAAAAGGGCCTGTTCAGACAGGGCCGACAGGGCGGTTCGGGCTTTTTCTAAGTCCCTTTTCCCCTTTTCCCTGTCGTCCTTAGCCTTGTTCCAGGCCTTCTCGGCAGCCGTCGCCTCAGCCCGGAGTTTTTGAACTTCTTGGCACTGATCGTAGTAGGAATCGGCTTTTCCCTTGAGGTTCGTCAGCTTGACCCGTTCTTCTCCGGCCGCCTTATAGGCCCCTTCTTTCTGTTCCAGGGCATCCATCTTCTCTTTAGCGGCCTTCAGTTCTTTCGCCGCCTGCTGTGACGCTTCATGGGCCTTATCGGCAGCCGCAGCGGTGGCCTTCCCTTCCCGTTCCAACTCATCGAGATGGCGGCAGGGTTCGGCTAAGACTTCGGCCTTGCGCAGGACGTCGATTCGCTGTCGCTTCTGGTCAAACAAGGCCGCCTTGCCTTCGAGGTCGGCCGCTTCTTTGCCCTTCTGTTCCCACAGTTTCCAGTGAGCTTCTAAGGCCTGGGCCGCTTGGAAGTCTTTCTGCCGGGCACTGCGCTCGGTTTCAGCCTCTTTCCACCGCGCCGACAGCCCCTTTTCCTGGTCCTTAAATTGCTGTTCTTTCTCTGGCAAATCGTCTTCACCGTCGATTCCCAGGTTAATCAGGCATTGTTCTCGTTCATGGACCACCTGCTCATGGCGACTTTCCAGTTCGTCATGGCGTTCTTTGGCCAGGGCCTGGAGCTTGGCATAGGACTGGGTATGAAATAAGGTCTGCATGATCTGCTGACGCTCGCCGGAGTTGGCCAGGAGGAGTTTACGAAAATCGCCTTGGGGCAAGAGGACGACTTGTCGGAACTGATCGGCTTTAAAGCCCAACAGCGTTTCGACGGAAGCCGTAACGTTTTTGGCAGCCAAGAGCTTTTCTTCGTTCCCATCGGCATCGGTTTCATACAAGGCGGCCTGGGCCGAAGCCTTCTTCAAGCCATCGCCTCTTTTTTTAGCAATCTGCTGTTCCGGACTGCGGTCGATGCGGTAATATTTCTGGCCGATGGCAAAGCGGAAGGATACGGACGTCGGCTCTTCCGGCGTCGCATACTCGCTTCGCATATAGGCACCGGTGCGGATATCACCGCTGGTACTGCCGTAGAGGGCGTAGCAGATGGCGTCGAGGATGGTCGTCTTACCGGACCCGGTCGGGCCGTAGATGAGGAATAATTTATGATCCTTTAGCCTACGAAAATCGACGATTTCCGTACCGGCATAGGGGCCAAAGGCCTTCATTTCTAAGTAAATGGGAATCATAAGGAGCTCCCTTCTTGGCGTTTTTCAAGCTCTTTCCACAACTGGCGGACACATTCTTCTTCGGCTTCGGTCAAGGGCTGGTCGGGCCGCATAGCTTTGGAGAAGCTGTCAAAGAGTTCCTGCCCCGTCGACTGCCTGAGGTTAAAATCTCGCTGGCCGCCGGCTTCGGTATTGCGATTGGGCATTTCAAGGGCCATGGCATTGGGGTACTTACGCCGCAGTTTGGCCATGCCGTCGAGGATGGGCTGCTGATCCGAAAGGCGTACCAGGATAAAATCATCGGGCCGGTCGTCAGTAGCCGCCATGACCGCTTCAAAGGATCCGCTGACGATGCGCACGTCGTGACGGGGTGTAAATTCATGAAAGACGGGATGCGCCTTTCCTTTCCCATCGAGGTCAACGACGACGGCCCCTTTTTTCTGGCGGGCTTCGCCAAAGGAATATTTAAGAAGGCTTCCGGCATAGCGGATGGTCGGCGTCGTGATCTGCTGCGGCCCGTGGAGATGGCCCAGGGCCGTATAGGAAAAGGACGTAAACAAATCGCTTCCGACCTGGTCGCTGCCGCCGATGGACAAAGGCCGCTCAGAGTCACCGGCAAGGCCGCCGGCCACAAAGGCATGGGCGGCGCAGACCGTCCGCATCCCCTGAGGAATCTGTCCCTGCTGCCACGACAACAGGGCGGCTAAAGCCTCTTGATGGCTGCGCAGGCTGTCATCGCCAAAGAAATGGCGGACGACGGCCGGTTCGGCATAGGGCGCGAGCAGGAAGGCTACGGGGCCGTCCTCATCGTCTAACCAGACGGGGCCGGTCATGCGTTCTAATTCGCCGGCGATATAAAGGCCTTGGGAGGATAGCAAACGGCTGGCAAAGGACAGGCGGGCTGCGCTGTCATGATTGCCGCTGATAACCAAAAAGGGTACCTTCAGCTCGGCCGTGATCTTGGTCGCGATTTCATCGAAGAGGGCCACGGCCTCCGTCGGCGGGAGACTGCGGTCATAGACGTCACCGGCTAAAACGACGGCGTCGATGCCTTCGTCTTTAATGAGGGGCAGGAATTGGTGCTTTAACACATAATCCTGTTCTTCCGTCAAGTACGAACCATAAAACAGTTTTCCTAAATGCCAGTCGGCAGTGTGTAGTATACGCATAAAAAGTCCCCTTTATCTACGGTTATTCCGGCCTTTGCAAAGAGCGGAGCAGTGCAATTTCTCGGGCATAGCCGTCGAGTTCATTCGGCGTTTCTAAATAAAACGGCAGGGCCCGCAAGGCCGGGTGATTGACGATGGCGTCAAAGGCGGCAAGGCCGATATGGCCTTCACCGATTTTCTCGTGGCGGTCTTTATGGCTGGCCAGTTCATTTTTGCTGTCGTTGATGTGGACGGCTTTCAGCCGGTCGAGGCCGATGACCTTATCGAAGGTCATGAGGACGTCATCGAGCTGATGGACGATGTCGTAGCCGCCGTCAAAGACGTGGCACGTATCGAGGCAGACGCCGATTTTATCATTCATGACGGCCTTATCGATGATGGCGGCCAATTCTTCAAAGGTCCGCCCGACTTCAGTCCCCTTGCCGGCCATGGTCTCTAAGAGAACCGTCGTCTTCTGCTCCGGAAACATGCAGGTATTGAGCATGTCGGCAATGAGGTTGATGCCCATTTCCGGACCTTGGCCGACGTGGCTGCCGGGATGAAAATTATAGCGGCAGTTCTCGAGGTATTCCAGGCGGCGCAGGTCATCGGCCATGGCCTGACGAGCAAATTCCCGCGTCTTTGCGGTCTGGGAGCAGCCGTTTAAGGTATAGGGAGCGTGGGCTAAAATAGGGGCGAAGTGGTGCTTTTTCATGAGTTCATTCAAAGCCTCCATATCATCGATATCGAGTTTTCGTACCTTGCTTCCCCGCGGATTGCGCGAAAAAAATTGGAACGTATCGGCTCCTATAGATAAAGCTTCGTCACCCATATGCAAAAATCCTTGTGATACCGACAGATGACAACCAATATGCAGCATAATATTTCCTTTCTTTTCCTTGAGACATATACTATCATTATATATAAAAATACTGCCGCACAAAACCGACAGGTCTCGTGCGACAGCAGCGAAAACAGACGTTATAACATATTACGATTTTTCCCGACATTTCGGGCAAACACCGACAAACGAAACACTTACACCATTGACCGTAAAACCAGTCTGTTCGGCAGCCAACTGACTCAGATGCTTCTGATCCAAGTCGATATCCATGACGCGGTTGCACTTCTCACAGCGAATGTGAGCGTGAGGGTTCGTGTTATAATCATAACGATGGGCATCTTCTGCACATTGTAAGACTTGTACGACACCTATTTTAGCAAAAATTTCCATGGTTTTATATACCGTGGCCATACTCATAGACGGGTAGTTCGGCTGTAAGGTTTTGTAAATAGCTTCGGCATTGGGATGCATCGGGTTGTGAATGATAGCATCATAGACAGCCAGCCGCTGCGGTGTGACTTTATAACCGTTTTTTCGCAAAACTTCAGCAATTTCCATTTTTATCCCCCTTTCTTTGAAAAGTATGGTATAATAAGACATTCTATCCTTATTCAACAGTTATTTTGTATGAACAAAAAAATAAAATATCCTATATTATATTGTAACGGTTATTAAGAGAAAATTCAATGACTTGTGTAAAGTTTCTCTTACAAAATAAGCAATCTTAACTATTCATTATGGAGGGAATGAATCCATGACTGACGAAACGATGATTATTGAAATTGCCCGTACCCTCGGCGTCCGTCCTCAGCAGGTACAGGCTGCTCTCTCCCTTCTCGACGAAGGAAATACGATTCCCTTCATCGCCCGCTACCGAAAAGAAGCAACGGGAACGCTGGATGAAGTCCAGCTGCGCTGTATCCAGGAACAGTACGCCTACGAACAGGCCCTCTCCAGCCGCAAAGAAACGGTACGCCAATCGATCGAAGACCAGGGTTGCTGGAATGCCGAACTGGAAGAGGCCCTCAACAAAGCCCGTCAGCTCCAAGAAGTCGAAGACATCTATCTTCCCTATAAACCGAAGAAGCGCACCAAGGCCTCCATGGCCTGTGACGCCGGCCTTGAACCCTTGGCCCGGCTCTTTTCCGAACAAAATCCCAAAGGACCGGCACCGGAAGACGCTGCCAAAGCCTTCCTGAACGACGACGTCCCGACGATTGAAGATGCCATCCAGGGGGCGGCCAACATCTTAGCTGAACGCTTTTCGGAGCGAGCCGACTACCGCCAAAAACTGCGCCGCAGCCTCTGGCAGGAAGCCCGCCTGACCTGCAGCCTCCAAGTCGAAGAAAAAGACGCCGGCCCCATGCTGACTTATGCCGACTTCAGTGAACGCATCACCCGCCTCCCGAGCTACCGGGTCCTGGCCATCAACCGCGGTGAAAATGAAAAGAAATTAAAGGTCAGCCTCAAGGAACCGTCAGACAAACATATCGACATGCTGTGCCGTCTGGTCATCAAAGGCCATTCGCCCTACGAAGACATCATCCGAAATGCCGCGGCTGACAGTTACAAGCGGCTGATCTTCCCGCAAATGGACCGGGAAATCCGCAACGAATTGACGGCCCAGGCCGAAAAACAGGCCATCGACGTCTTTGCCGAAAACCTCCGTCACCTCCTCTTGCAGCCGCCTTTTGAAGGCCAGATCATCTTAGGCCTTGACCCCGGTTTTCGCACGGGCTGCAAGGCTGCCGTCATCAGCGCTACCGGCCGGGTCCTCGACTACGGGACTTATTACCTGACCCATTCGGAGGCCCAGAAGAAAAAGAGTGCCAAGGATTTGGCCAACATGATCCGCCGCCACGGCGTCACCCTCATTTCCATCGGCAACGGGACGGCGTCTTATGAAACGGAACAATTCGTCTCCCAGCTCATCGAAAATTACAAGCTGAACTGCCGCTACGTCATCACCAATGAAGCCGGGGCTTCGGTCTACTCGGCGTCGGAACTAGCTCGGGAAGAACTGCCCGACCTGGACGTCACCATCCGCGGTGCCGTATCCATCGCCCGCCGCATCCAGGATCCCTTGGCCGAATCGGTCAAAATCGATCCCTGCTCCATCGGCGTCGGCCAGTATCAGCACGACGTCAACCAAAAGGACCTGTCGTCGGCCCTCGATCAGACCGTCACGTCGGTCGTCAACTACGTCGGCGTCGATTTGAATACGGCTTCGGCAGCCCTGCTCCAGCACATCGCCGGTCTTACGGCGTCGACAGCTGGGAATATCGTTACCTACCGAAACGAAAACGGTCCCTTTAAAAACCGGCAGGAACTCTTGAACGTCCCTCGCCTGGGACCGGCTACCTTTACCCAGTGTGCCGGCTTCCTGCGCATCAAAAACGGCGATGAGCCGCTGGACAACACGTCGGTCCATCCCGAATCGTATGACCTGGCGGCTCAAATTGCCGGCCAGTACGGCCTGACCCGGGCCGACCTGAAAGAACCGGAAAAGTTGGCCGGGCTCAGAGATAAGGTCCAGTGCAATGCCGCTCCGAAGCTGGCCGCCTCCCTCGATGCCGGCGAACCGACCATCAAGGATATCTTAGAAGAACTCCGTAAGCCTGGCCGCGACGTCCGCAGCGAGTTTCCCAAGCCCTTAACCCGCCAGCACGTATTGTCCCTCGCTGATCTCAAGGTCGGGACCGTCGTTCGCGGCACGGTCCAGAACGTCGTCGATTTCGGCGCCTTCGTCGACTTCGGCATCAAGACGCCGGGCCTGGTACACCGCTCCCAGCTCAGCAACCATCCTTTCCGTCACCCGACGGACATCGTCCACGCCGGCGACATCGTCCAGGCAGAAATCATCAGTGTCGACGCCGACCGCGGCCGCATCGGCTTGTCGATGAAAAAAGTAAAACAATAAATAGCAAAAAAGGTTCAGCGATCATCGTGATATGCTCCCCTTTAGGTAGACATGAGAAATAATAAAATCTCATGCTGCTTGA
>OBIU01000052.1_pt1 | contig 82520 bp, 81 predicted proteins | sample 1519871 | NCBI WGS metagenome assembly OBIU01 (sample SAMN04209229, study PRJEB22552) | human gut metagenome | biome: gut; material: feces | host: Homo sapiens | place: USA: Oklahoma
CAAAGATTTATTTACTGGCGTTCATTCAATCATTGTTCAGTTTTCAAAGGTCATCGTGCCGCCTCAGTGGCGACTTGTTTATTTTACCAAACTCAGGTCAGCTTGTCAAGGACTTTTCTGAAGTCTTTTAAAGCGTCATCCCTCGTTCAGCTTCGGTCGCCTATGCTCGAATCAAATCGGTTCAAGCCGTGCGACATAGATAATTTTATCATTGAAAAAAAAAGCTGTCAAGACGATTTTGACAGCTTTTTTACAAAAATTACATTACTTGGCATCGGCGAAGTGTTCGGTCATGCTCTCTAAGTTCTTTTGCTTGCTTTCCATCCCCATGCCCATGACGACGACGGCAATGGCGATGAAGACGAAGGCAAACATATAGAAGACGCCGCCGAAATCAAAGCGCTGTCCCAACAGGACGCCGACCATGATCGGTGCCGCCATGCCGCCGAAGCGTCCAAAGCCGGCAGCCCAGCCGCTTCCGAGGGCCCGGATGGCCGTCGGATACTGTTCCGGCGTATAGGTATAGAGAACGCCCCAGGCGCCGAGGTTGAAGAAGGACATGACAGCGCCCCAGATCATGAGCATCGAAGCCGTCGAAGCGTGGCCGAAGAAATAACTGGCAACGCCGCTGAACAAGAGGAATGACGACAAGGTATACTTGCGTCCGATCTTGTCGACCAGCCAGGCTGCGCAGTAATAGCCGGGAAGCTGGGCCAAGGTCATGATGAGGACGTATTCAAAGGTCTTGACGACGGTGAATCCCTGCTGGAATACGAGGGACGGCAGCCACATGAAGATGCCATAGTAGCTGAAGTTGATGCCGAACCAAACCAGCCACAGCATGACCGTCCGCGAAATGAAAGGCTTTTTCCACAATTCACGGAAAGAGGCCGTAGCCACAGCCGGCAGCTGTTTATCCTTATCGGTAAAGGGTGCGACAGGTACATTCAAAGCCTTTTCGATAGAAACGACAATTTTCCGGGCTTCGTCTACCCGGCCATGGGCCAGGAGATAGCGAACCGATTCCGGCATATGAAGGCGAATGAGGCAGACATAGAGCGCCGGCAGGGCTCCGATCAAGAAAGCCATGCGCCAGCCGTAGACGGGGATGAAGAAATAGGCGATGCAGGCAGCGGCAATCCAGCCGAGACCCCAAAAACTTTCCAAGAGGACGATGAACCGGCCGCGGACCCGAGACGGAGCATATTCAGAGACCAAAGTCGCCGCAACGGGCAGTTCCCCACCGAGGCCAAAGCCTACGAGGAAGCGAAAGACGAGGAGCGACTGATAATTCCAGGATAAGGCGCAGAAAGCCGAAGCAATGCTATATAATAAGACCGTAATCGTAAAGACTTTCTTGCGGCCAATGCGGTCCGCTGCCGTACCGGATACGACGGCGCCAAGAGCCATGCCGATGAGGCCGATGCTGCCGATAAGGCCCATCTGCCCCGGAGCCAGGCCCCATTCTTTGGCAAGTACGGGCAGGATAAAGGCGATGAGCCCCGTATCCATAGAATCAAAAAGCCAGCCCAGACCCGTGACCAGCAGCAACTTATAATGGAACCTGCCTACGGGCAAGGCTTCCAAGCGGTCTAACAACATGATATGTTTCCTCCTATCTGTACAACTGTCATGACACATAATTTGACATGACAACATTGTAGCATATCGAAGGAAAATGTCAATCGCTGTAGAGGACGTGCAGGTCCTGCAGGGCCTTATGAATGGCGTCCAGTTCTTCTTCCGAATTGGCTTCGACCAAATGGGTATGGATGCCGCCGCTGATGGTGCTCAGCATTTCAGCCTTCGAATCATTCATCCGCTTGAGGTACTGCTGGATATCGCGGCGGGAATGGAGATTCAACGTCCCTTCCAAATTGCCGTAGACCTCGTGTTCGATGACGACGTTGTGGACGATGCCGCCGTTGTCGACGATGGCTTCGAGCTCCGCTTCCATCAAATCCATGCCGTGACAGCAGACGAAGACCCGCGTACAGCCCTTCTTTAAAGGCGTGACTAACTGATAGCCCCGGGGCGTCGAAATGATGCCGGCCCCCTGGGCACGCAGCAGGGCGACGTCGCCGACGATGATCTGTCGACTGACGTTGCAGGCCTTGGCTAAGGCCGTACCGGTCACAGCCCCAGTTGATTCGTGCAGTATCTGAAGGATTTGTTCTCTCCGCGTTGTATTGTCCATAATAAGTCCCTCCTAAATATCTTTATATACCTGCTGGCCCCGCACGGGAATATCGAGCAGCATGGCAATGCCCCTTCCCCACAACAATCCCGTACAGAGTCCCGGCGCAAAGCCCAGTACTTCATTAAAGAACCAGGAGTGAGTAATGAAAGAAAAGTGATAGCCCACGATCTGGAAGGAGGCAAAGACGACGCAGACGATCAGATAGGCCGGCATGACTTTCTTCATAGGAGGGCACTGGAGGCGCCGCCGTTCCCGGCAATAGGTCAGTTCCGGCAGGCCCTTCTTCACCCAAAGTCCGATTCCCATGCCCAAGAAAAAGCCCATGAGGAAGCAGAGTATCGTTAAAAAAGGATATTCTGTATAGTAGTATAATACGACAGCCGACCAAATAGCAATCAGCCAGGCCGGACCGGAGAAATACCACACCCGGCAGGTTCGTTTCTTTTTAAAATAAAAGCCATAGGCGATCATGGCCACGGCCATGCAGAGTTGGGTTCCGGTCAATATATCATAAGCACCCATCAGCCAAGATGCCTCCTTTCTCCATGTTCAGATGAATGACGTTACGTTGTATCTGTATTATACTCGATAAAGATTAAAAATATATTAAAATTTAAAATAAATCGAAAAAAAATCCCCCTTACAGTATGTAAGGAGGATGATTCGCCTTCATTTATAAGTTTGAGAAGTCGATCGTCGCAAAGAGATCGTCCAGCGTTTCAGCCCGGCGGATCTGGGTGACCGTTCCATCGGCATGGAGGAGGAGTTCGGCCGAACGAAGCTTGCCGTTGTAATTAAAGCCCATCGAATGGCCGTGAGCCCCGGCGTCATGGATGACCAGGATGTCGCCGTCTACGATTTCCGGCAGGCTGCGGTCGACGGCAAATTTATCGCAGTTTTCGCAAAGGGAGCCGACGACGTCGTAGACGTGATCCTTAGGGGCGTCTTCCTTGCCCATGACCGATAAATAGTGGTACGAACCGTACATGCCGGGACGCATGAGGTTGGCCATGCTGGCATCGACGCCGATATATTCCTTCCAAATATGTTTGTGATGGATAGCCGTCGTGACCAAGTAGCCGTAAGGACCGGTGATGGCGCGGCCGCATTCGAAGGAGAGGCGGCACTTTTCAAGTCCTTTCGGAACCATGATGGCTTCAAAGTATTGTTTAATGCCGGCACTCAATTCATCGTAATCGATGAACGATTCTTCCGGACGATACGGGAGGCCGATACCGCCGCCAAAATCGAGGAATTCGATATCGATGCCGAGGAGTTCCTGGACTTCGGCAGCCAATTCAAACATCATCTTGGCCGTATGAATCAGGCCCGTTACCTGGAGTTCGTTGGATACGACCATGGTGTGCAGGCCGAAGTGGGATACGCCCTTTTCTTTCAGGATGCGGAAGGCGTCGAAGATCTGTTCACGGGTCATGCCGTATTTGGCTTCTTCCGGCGTACCGATGATATCGTTGCCGCCCTGAAGGAGGGGGCCCGGATTATAGCGGGCACAAATCCAATCCGGCAAGGGACCGCGCTGTTCCATGAAGTCGATCATGGAAATGTCGTCGAGGTTGATCAAGGCGCCGAGTTCCATGGCTCTTTTAAATTCTTCATAAGGCGTGTCATTGGAAGAAAAGACGATATCGTGGCCACTGATGCCAACTTTGTCACATAGTTCCAATTCTGCCATGGAGCTGCAGTCAGCCCCTACGCCTTCTTTCTGCAACAGGCGCATGAGATACGGATTCGGTGCCGCCTTGACTGCAAAATACTCTTTGAAATCATGGGCCCAATCAAAAGCCTTTATCAATTTTCGAACGTTGTCGACGATGGCTTTTTCATCATAAATATGAAAAGGTGTCGGGTACTTGGCAATGATAGAACGAATCTGTTCTTCAGTAAAGGGGACAGTTTTCTTGTTCATCTGATTCAGCTCCAATTTCTTATAATACAGCAAGATGCATAATCTAAACTACGAAACAAACTTGCATTTCATTGTTTCTCTACAATGATTATTATATAATACAAAGAGATAATTTGTGAAATAGATTATTTCAATTCATTCCATTCGATAATCAAATTGCAAGAAAAGGAGGTCCGGCTATGGATACTACGACACTCCGGACATTCATTGCCCTAGCACAAATAAAGAATTTTACGAAAACGGCACAGCAGCTCTTCGTCGCCCAATCGACGGTGACCAACCGCATCCGCGACCTGGAAATGGAGCTCGGCGTTCCCCTCTTCATCCGTAGCCATAAGCAGGTCGACCTGACGGCATCGGGTCAAAAATTTCTCGATTATGCCCAGCGCTTCGTCTCCCTCGAACTGACAGCCCTGCAGGATATCCAGGCTTCGCCGACGTACGCCCAAAAAGTAAACATCGGCACGACCAACACGATTTACGAAAGCCATCTTCAACGCCGCATCCGCAGTTACTTAAAGAAGCAGAAAGACGTGTCCCTTCATGTCACCATCAGCCATACGGCGGACATGATGCGCCAGCTTCAGGAAGGGACCCTCGATGCCATCTTTTCGTTCAGCGCCATGTTCAAAAGCGGCTTCGTCTGCCAGCCCTACCGGACGGATTCATTGGTCCTGGTCTGTAAGGCCTCCGATACGTCCTATGCCAAGGGTATCTATAAAGATGACCTGCAAAAAATCGACTATTTATTCTGTAACTTCGCCCTCCAGGGCGTGGGCCTCTACATTCAGGACCTCTTTCCCCGCCATCACCGCTTCCCTTTAGAAATCGACAACAGCACCAAACTCCCGCAGTATGTCGCCGAAGGCATCGGCTATACCTTCCTGCCGAAAAGCCTCATTGAAGACGACTTACAAGCAAAGCGCCTGCGGGCCATCCCCCTTCTCGATTTCGAACCTCCAAAGGTCGACAGTTACTACATCACCCGCAGTCCGTCGACGGTGCCGGCTGCCTTAGAAGAGGAACTCCTGGCCGATCGGTCATATCGTTTCCAAGATGACGATGAGGGTCGACATGACGACGATGGAAATGAGGATATACAAGGAACTGATACAGGCCGCAACTTCGATCTTTAACTTCAATCTCGCCGTATAGTAGCAGGCCATGCCGGCAATCGGTGCAAAGACCAGTACCATGAGGACCCGCTTGATGTCCATCGAATAGTCGAGACCAACATAGACAAAGACAGCAAAGACGGCGGAGATCAACAGGCGCAGTCCGATATCACTGTAGATGAGGTGCAGGTATTCCTTCTTCAAAGATAAACCCAAGGCAACGCCGATCATCAGCATCGATAAAAAGGTATTGGCCGAAGCTGGAACCTTGACCCAGTCAATGACTACCTGGGGCAAAGCCAAGCCTCCCAAAGCCAGGATAATCATCAGCATGTAGGACAGGACCGGGAGCGATGAAAAAATCGTCTTAGCCAAAATATAAAAGATGTTATCCCCCTTTTCACCGCGGACGTAGCGGGCTAGGCCATAGCCGCCGCCGAGACACATGAGGGAGTTTCCGGCATCAAAGAGGCAGACGATGAGAACGGCCGCACTGTCGAAGAAGTAGGATACGAAAGGCAAGGCAAAATTACCGATATTATAGCCGTTCAGATTGAGCATATAAAAGGCTTTCTCGTCTTTCGTCCGCCCGACGCCATAGCCGAGACCGACCATGAGCAGGTTAAAGACGATGGCCAAGAGGCTGATGAAAAGATAGCGCACCTCGAAGTGGATTCCGTTTAAGTTGGCAATGATGACCGCTGGCAGGGTAATGTTGAAGACAATCGTCGATATCGTCTGAAAAGTACTGCGCCCAAAGAGACGCAGCTGCTTTAAAATATATCCGCAAAGAATGAACGACACCAAAATGGCCGCTTTTATAATCGTTATTTCCATAGGTTACGGTTTGACGATGCGGTTAGCCGTACGCATCATTTCGACAATGCGGAACATATTGGTAATGGATCCGACGGCGACTTTATCGGTCAGGCCGTAGTAGTTGAGGCAGGCGCCGCAGGCATAGACTTCAACTCCTTTTTCTTCAAGGTGCTTTAAATCTTCGAGAGACTCCGAATCTTCCGTGACCAGGGATACACCGCCATTGTAGCAGATGATCTGTTTTGGCAGCACATCTTGTTCGGTCAAAGTATAAATGAAGGTCTTCAAGAGATTCTTGCCAAGGGTATCATCACCAAGGCCCATGACCGGCGCATTGAGGACGACGATATAATCAGAGCCCGATACAGCCGGGGCTTCTTTCGAAACGACAGCCCCTTCTTTCACCAAGGTGACCGTATAGTGCGTATCCGACTCTTTGGTCATCGTATAGGCACAGTTCATCTGTTCCGATAAGTTTTTGAGATTTTCCGTGGCGATTTCATTATCGACCGTAATTTCAATGGCGTCGTGATCCTTTAAGGCCTTGTGGGCTTCAATGACCGGTAAGGGGCAGGCTTTGCCCAGTGCATCGATTTTAAACATCGTGATTCCTCCTCGCAGCTCCTTACTTCTGTAAGGGGCCTTCTTATGGTAATGAGTAAATGAAAAAGGGCTGCACCATGAAGGCAAAGCTCCATGGGACATCCCTTAATTTTTTATCCTTTTTGCGTTTCTGCAGATTCTTCCTCTTCTTCGGATTCATCATCAGAAGCCTTGAGGCCGCGACGGTTCGACGTATGGTTTTTCCATACGACCCAAATCGACGTATCGACACAGATGGACGAATAAGCCCCGCTGATAAAGCCGATGAGCATAACCAGGGAGAAGTTCTTTGTCGAGTCGCCGCCGAAGAAATGGAGGGCGCCGCAGGCAAAGAGAACCGTCGACAAGGTATAGATACTGCGGTGGATACTCTGGGAAATACTGTCATGAGCCAGTTTTTCATAGGTATCGGTCCGACGGTGAGTCCGCGTGTTTTCACGGACGCGGTCAAAGATGACGACGGCTTCGTTCATCGAATAACCGACGACCGTCAAGATAGCCGCCAAGAAGGTGGCGTCGATTTCCAAATGGAAGAAGGAGAAAACACCTAAGACCATGATCAAGTCGTGAACGATGGAGATCAAGGCCGAAATGGCGATCTTATATTCGAAACGGAAGGAAATGTAGGCCGCTAAGGCAATGAAGGCCACGGCCAGGCTGGTAACGGCATTTTTCGTAACTTCTGAACCGATGACGGCGCCGACCGATTCGGTCCGTTTGACTTCGGCACCGCCTAAGGAGGTGCTGAGTTTTTCCGACACGGCCTTGGTTTCGTCACTAGAGAGGTTGCGCATGCGCAGCATGACATCTGTCGACGAATCCTGGTCGGTAACGCCGGTCAGCTGGATGACCGTATTGCCCAGATCCATATTCGATTGATCCATGACCTGACGGACTTCAGAAACACTGACGGCTTTATTGAACTGCATGTCGAGGATGGTACCGCCGGTATAATCGATACCAAAGTTAAAGCCATTGATAAAGATGGAAATCAGGCTGGCAAGGACCAGGACAGACGATAAGACGAACCACCACGTGCGATGTTTGATAATATCAAAACTCATTTCTGTCCCCCCTTTTTCAGCATGTGTTCAGGCGGTTTACGGTTTAAGCCGTAGAACCAGGGATTGGTGATCAATCCCGTATTGATGAACCAGGTCAGGAGCGAACGGCTGACGACGATAGCCGTGAACATGCTGACGACCAGGCCCAGGGCCAAGTTGACGGCAAAGCCCTTGACCGTCCCGCTGCCCATGACGATGAGGACAATGGCGGCGATCATGACCGATACGTTGGCGTCGAGAATGGTATTGAAAGCCCGGCGGAACCCGGCTTCCATCGACGTTCGCAAGGTTTTCCCGACCAGGACCTCTTCTTTAAATCGTTCAAAGATGAGGATGTTGGCATCGACAGCAAAACCCATGGACAGGATAACGCCGGCAATCCCCGGCAGAGTCAGCGTCGCATCGAGGTATTTCAAGATACCCAACAGGATGAGGACGTATACCAAGAGAGCGATATTGGCTACGATACCGGACATACGATAAATGACAATTAAAAAGATCATGATCAGGACGATACCGATAGCAAACGCCCTTTCACTCTTTAACTTGGAGTCAAGGCCCAGGCTCGGACCGATGGTGCGGACTTCCATGACTTTCAATTTAACAGGCAGTGCGCCCGAACGAAGGAGGATGGCTAAGTTCTTGGCATCTTCCAAAGTCTGGCTGCCGGTGATGACTGCTTTGCCGCCTGTGATCGGTTCGTTGACGACAGGGTTGGTCAAGAGTTCACCGTCGAGATAGATGCCGATTTTATGGCCTACATTGGATGCCGTAAGGTCAGCAAACTTTTTAGCCCCTTCATCGGTAAATTCAATGCCGACGACATTTTTATGACCCTGGTCGATTTGTTCTTTTGCCGTTTTCAAATCGTTCCCGGTCATGCGCGTCGTTCCACTTTCATCTTTAAACTCCATGACAGCCGTTTTCCCGATTGTTTCGATGGCTTTTTCCGGGTTCTTTTCACCCGGCAGTTCGACGATGATTCGACGAGCGCCTTCTTTCTGAACAAGCGGTTCGGTCAGGCCCATTTCATTGATACGGCGTTCGACGATGGTAACGGCACGGTTCAACGAGTCTTCCGTAACCGGTGCATCCGGCGTATCTTCAGCTTCCAGGACGATATGCGTACCGCCCTGTAAGTCCAGGCCTTGTTTAATGGAGTTGGCAAGCGGATTAATCAAAGTAACAAAGGCTGCCACGATGATGATGACGGCCCCAAAAAATTTTATCATGTTACGAGTCCGCAACGATACTCCCCCCTCTGGGTAAATCTTATGGTTTTATTGGTGAAGCACGAGATGGCGTCGGTCCGTAACCACTTCGGTCATGATGACGTCGTGGGCCTCAACGGGCACGTCCGGAACCAACTGAACATCCCAGGCAGCGGCAATGGCTATGGCCTCGCCCTTCCCTGCCAGGAATCGGTCGTAATAGGCAGCGCCGTGACCTAAGCGGCCGCCCTTTTCATCGAAGGCAAGGCCCGGGACGATGATGACATCGAGGTCAGACGCTGCCACCTTTAGGCTGCCTTCCGGCGCCGTGCGGATCCCATAGGCTCCGACGACAGCTTGTTCCAGCCCTAAAAGGCGGGCTGCCGCAATCTCGGTCCGACTGACGCAGACCGGGACATAGACCTCTTTCCCATCGCGAATGGCCTGAGAAATCAAAGCGTCGAGGCTGACTTCATCAGGCATGTTGAGAAAGGCCATGATGCGCTGTGCCCGGGTATAGGCCGGGAGGGCCATAAGCCGGGCACAGACAGCCGCACTGGCCGAATTCTTTTCGGCTTCCGTCATACGATGGAGGCGGTCATACATGGCACTGCGCAGTTCCTTTTTACTGAGCATCTTTCTGGTTTTCGTCAGCCGCTTGGGCTGCTTCTGCTTTTGCGTCGTTTTTTTCTTCAACAACTTCCGGCTTTTCGGCCTTCTTGGCAGCTTTCTTGCTTTCGCTGCCCTTGCTGCTGAGAACCTGAGCTACCGCAGCCCGGGTAACGCGGATTTCAACCTTATCGGCTACGCGGATGACGAGGTAGTCATCGTGCAGGGATACAATCGTACCCATGACGCCGCCGACGGTGACGATTTTAGCACCGGGTTTCAGGCTGTCCAGCATTTCCTGCCGTCTCTTCTGCTGCTTCTTCTGCGGCCGCCACAGCAGAAAGTAAAAAATGACGACCATGAGGATTATGGGCCAAAAAGCAGTAAGCTGTTCAGTCATATCCATTTCAAACACCTCCAACAACTAAAAAAATAAAAGATTTTATGTGCAAGCGCCTTTACGCGTCTTGATACCTTTTCCAAAAATCCCGACGGAATTCGCGGAACGTCCCGTCGAAGATCGACTGGCGCATATCCCGCATGAACTGCAGCAGGAAGTAGAGATTGTGAATGCTGACCAGGCGGTATGCCAACAGTTCTTCCGCCTTGAAGAGGTGGCGGATATAGGCCCGCGAATAGTTGCGGCACGTATAGCACTGGCAGCCTTCTTCAATAGGATGAAAATCATGGGCATACTTGGCATTGCGTACGGTCAGCCGCCCTTCATGGGTCATGGCCATGCCGTTGCGGGCGACGCGGGTCGGGAAGACACAGTCGAACATGTCGACGCCGCGGGCGACGCCTTCGAGCAGGCAGTCGGGCGTACCGACGCCCATCAGATAACGTGCCTTGGTCTTGGGCAGATAAGGCGTCGTACTCTCTAATATATCATACATTATATCCTTAGATTCGCCAACACTCAAGCCGCCGATGCCGTAGCCGTCAAAATCCATGTCGACCAGATCACGGCAGCTCTGCTGACGAAGATCCTTATACATGCCGCCCTGGACGATGCCGAAGAGGCCCTGGGTATCGCTGTGGTGATGGTCCAGGCAGCGCTTGGCCCAGCGGCTGGTCCGTTCCGTCGAGAGTTTGGTGTATTCATAATCGGACGGATAAGGGATGCATTCATCAAAGGCCATGGCAATATCGGAATCGAGGGCCATTTGAATGTCCATCGACACTTCCGGCGACAGGAATTTTTTCGAGCCGTCCAAGTGCGAGCGGAAGGTGACCCCTTCTTCGGTGATCTTGCGCATCTGACCGAGGCTGAATACCTGGAAGCCGCCGCTGTCGGTAAGGATGGCCTGCTTCCAGTTCATGAACTTGTGAAGGCCTCCGGCTTCCTGGACCAGATCGTGGCCGGGACGGAGGAACAAGTGATAGGTATTGCTGAGAATGACTTGCGCGCCCATATCGTAGAGCTCTTCCGGCGTCAGCGTCTTGACGGTCGCCTGCGTACCGACAGGCATGAACATCGGTGTCTTGAACGTACCGTGAGGAGTACGCAGGATTCCGGCACGGGCGCCGTCGCATTCGGCCTGTTGTTCGTAGGTAATAACCATAAATTTCCTCCCTAGTGAATGAACATGGCATCGCCAAAACTAAAGAAACGGTATTTTTCCTTTACGGCCGTTTCATAGGCTTTCAAGATTTTTTCCCGCGTCGACAAGGCGCTGATGAGCATGAGCAGTGTCGATTCAGGCAGGTGAAAATTGGTGACCAGGGCATCGACGATGTGGAAGGTAAAGCCCGGATAGATGAAGATATTGGTCCAGCCGGAGCCGGCCTTTAAGGTGCCCGATGTACCGGCGCTTTCAAGGGTCCGGATACTGGTCGTCCCGACGGCGATGACCCGCCGTCCTTCGGCTTTGGCTTTATTGATCGTCGCTGCCGCTTCTTCGGTAATGCTGTAAAATTCGCTGTGCATTTCGTGGTCTTCGATGTTTTCTTCTTCGACAGGCCGGAAGGTCCCGAGACCGACATGGAGGGTGACGAAGACTTCTTCTACGCCCTTATCGCGAATCTTCTGCAATAATTCTTCCGTAAAATGCAGGCCTGCCGTCGGAGCTGCAGCCGAGCCGCGTTCATTGGCGTAGACCGTCTGATACTGATTGGGGTCTTCCATCTTTTCGTGGATATACGGCGGCAGAGGCATTTCACCGATGGCATCGATGATGTCGTCAAAGTTGCCGTCATACGAGAATTTGATGATGCGGCCGCCAAAATCGGTCCGGTCTTCAACGGTACCCGTAAGGCCCTGGGCGAATTCAATCGTCGTTCCCGGAAGGGCTTTCTTACCCGGTTTGACCAGGACTTCCCAGCGGTCGTCACCGACGGGCGTCAACAGCAGGACTTCGACTTTACCGCCGGTCGGGGTCCGTTTACCGTAAATCCGCGCCGGAATGACCCGGGAATCGTTAAAGACCAGGACGTCGCCTTCATGGAGTTCGTCGACGAGGTCATAGAAATATTTATGGGCTACGTCACCGCTCTTTCGGTCATAGAGCATGAGCCGGGCGTGATCCCGCGGTTCTGCCGGATGCTGGGCGATGAGTTCTTTCGGTAAATCGTAATAAAAATCTGTCAGTTTCACAATAAGACCTTCCTCTTTTAATGCATTAATAGAGCTTCTTTATTTCCGTTCCCGTATAATAGTGAGTCAAAATTTTTCGGTAATAATCTCGTTCTCCAGCGTGTTCCTGAGCCATCTGATAAGCGCCGTACTGGCTCATTCCCAAGCCATGGCCCCAGCCGAAACCGTAGATGGTCAGTGGCTGACCCGCCTTGACGGTGAAGTCGCGCTTGCGGACGGCCTTTCCCGTATCGGGATCCGGTGCCGTACCCTTACCGCTGTAAAAATCAAACAGGGTGCTGCGCAGGCCGAAGATCGATTGGAATGCCAACCCTTTGACGGTGACATTGCCCTTGGTGCCGTGGATGACCATCGACTGGACCCGGCCTGAGACGCCGCGGTCGGCTTCGGTCATAGGGCGTTTGGCCAGGGGCGACAAGGTAATCGACTTGATCTGCCCTACGCCCTTCCCGGCAGCGGCCAATTTCGTTTCCATCTTTTCCGGCGTCGTCGTTACCGACCAGCGATAGCCCGGCATCTTATTGCTGGTATCGCTGACTCCGCGCAGATAGGGGATGTAGGTTCCCCATACGTTTTCACTGTTTTCGGTCCAGCCGCCGGCCGTCGAAAAGAAGAAAGCGTCGATGGGTTTTCCCTGATAGGTCAGGATTTCGCCCTTGGTCGCATTGACAGCCTTAATGACCGCCGGCGATTCACCGCCGACACCGGCATAGACCTGACTCGACGTATCGTCGGTCAAATCGAAGCCGCGCTGACTGAAACGGCGCTTATGGGCAATGGCATAGGTCCTCGCTGCGACGGCCTGAGCTTTGAGGGCTTCTTCACTCCACGATGGCGACATTTCTTTGCCGACGACGCCATAGAGATACTGTTCGACAGGCAGAACATTGACGACGGTAATCCCCCAGCGTCCGGGAGACTTCATCAGTTCCATATCGCCGCGGTAGGTATAGCCGTCGGTAATCTTAACGACGCCGTCTTTCCCTAAGGGGCGAACGCGAAGGCTGCCCTTACTGGCCGTTCCGTTGACGGCCAAATCCGTCCCCGACAAAGTCACTGTAACCGGCACATTGGCTGCCGATTTCTTCCAAAGGGACTCACCGCGATAGATACCCAATCCCTGCGGACTGGTAAGGGATACGCGGCCCTGGCCTTCGCGGATACCGATGCGTACCGTATCGGTACTTTCCTCCACCGGTTTCGCTGCCGTTGTCGTTTTTTTAGAAGCTGAGCTCGATTTTGCCTGAACCGTCTTTACAGGCTGACGCACAGTAGTCTTTTTATCGTTAGCCGATGCCGCCCAGGCACTCGTCGTAAACAAGGTGCAAACGGCGGCAATCGTACAAATAAAAGCTAAGCGGTTTCGTTTATTCATACAGACACACCTCATAAACGAAAGAATAGATTCAATACGATGGTCAAGATGACACTGATAAGGATGCAGGTAACGATGGGAAAGGAAAAGGACGTATTCCCTCTGGTAAAGGAAATATCCCCGGGCAGGTGGCCCAAGTATTTCCCGATTCCCACGGCATCACCGGCCATCCAGATCAGGCCGGCAATGATGAAAAAAACGCCGATGATGAGCAGTAATTTTCCCATAGGCCCTCCTATTCCTCAGTCGGCACGGGCAGTCCCAAATGCCGATAGGCGGCATCGGTGACGACGCGGCCGCGAGGCGTGCGATTCAAAAAGCCCTGCTGCATCAAGAAGGGCTCGTATACGTCTTCGACGGCATCGACGGATTCACTGATGGCCGCGGCGATCGTATCGAGGCCGACCGGGCCGCCGCCGAATTTCTCGATAATGACCTGAAGGACCTTGCGGTCGGTCCGGTCGAGACCGCAGGAATCGACTTCCAATCGATTGAGGGCATGATTGGCAAGGTCGGCCGTAATCGTCTCGACGTCGGCGACCTGAGCAAAGTCACGGACCCTTTTTAACAAGCGATTGGCAATACGCGGTGTCCCCCGCGAACGGCGGGCGATTTCAAAGGCCCCGCCGTCGTCGATATCCATAGCCAGGATATCGGCCGTCCGCTTGATGATGAGCACCAAGTCTTCGGGCTTATAAAATTCCAAGCGGCAGATGACGCCAAAGCGGTCGCGAAGAGGCGGTGCCAAGCGGCCTACCTGCGTCGTAGCGCCGACCAGGGTAAAGGGCGGCAAGTCGATGCGCACCGACCGGGCACTGGGCCCCTTGCCGATGACGATATCGAGGGCATAATCTTCCATGGCCGCATAGAGCACTTCTTCAACGCTGTGGGACAGGCGGTGGATTTCGTCGATAAATAACAGATCCCGTTCCTGTAAGTTGGTCAATAAGGCCGCCAAATCGCCGGGGCGCTCGATAGCCGGTCCCGACGTGATGCGCAGATTGACGCCCAATTCATTGGCCACGATGCCGGCCATGGTCGTCTTGCCCAGGCCAGGCGGTCCGTACAAGAGGACGTGGTCCAGTGCTTCCTTGCGAAGCTTCGCCGCCTTGATGAAGATTTCCAAGTTTTCTTTGGCCTTGGTCTGGCCGATATATTCTCGAAAGTAATGAGGCCGCAAACTGTACTGCCAGGAATCACCGGGCAAATCTGCAGTCTCGATGACGCGATTTTCTCCCATGTCTTACCTCCCGCTCCCTAAGGACTTCAAGGTCGCTCTCAACAGTTCTTCTACGGTCTTGCATTCCCCTGCGTGGGACTCGGCCACGGGCAGGACTTCCTGCTCACTGTAGCCGAGACCGGTGAGGGCCGAAACGGTTTCAGCAAGCATCCCCGAAAGTCCCGTCGACGCCGCTAAAGCCCCGGCATCAGCTACAGGAGCCGTTCCTTCGAGGCCGATTTTATCCTGTAATTCCAAGACGATCCGTTCAGCCGTTTTCTTACCGACGCCGGGCATCTTGGTCAGGCTCTTGATATCCTTTTGATGGACGGCCAGGCGGAAGCCGTCGGCCTTATCGGCGCTCAAAATCCCAAGGGCTACCTTGGGACCGACGCCGTTGACGCCGATGAGGAGCATGAACAGGTCGTATTCGTCCTGGGTCGCAAAACCATAGAGCAGGATAGCATCTTCCCGGACGCTCATATAGGTATAGAGCAGGGCCTCCTGACCGATGGTCAGTGTATCCAGCGTCGAGGCCGGCGCATAGGTCCGATAGCCGACGCCGTGAACGTCGATGAAGCAGGAATTCGAAAAAATATGGCTGACAACGCCTTTTACATATCCGATCATAACTGTACCTTCCGTTTCAGACTCATGGAGTGACTGGAATAAATGGCATAGATAGCCATGGCCAGGCCATCGGCAGCATCGTCGGGTTTAATCTTCTGACGGATGCCTAAGAGGCGCATGGTCATATCGATGACTTGTTCCTTTGTCGCCCGGCCGTAGCCGGTAACCCCCTGCTTGACTTGCAGAGGAGAAAACTCCAGAATCGGTATGCCCGCCTGCTGGGCCGTCAGCAAAATGACGCCGCGGGCTTGCCCGACGGTGATGGCCGTCGTAACGTTGCGATTGAAGAAAAGCTGTTCGACGCCGATGATGTCGGGCTGGTATTTTCGATAAAGTTCATTGAGGCCGTCAAAGAGCATGACCAAACGCTCTGCATCGCTTGCTTTCGATGGCGTCTGAATCGTTCCATACGTCACCGGTTTCAGCCGGCTGCCGTCGCTGTCGACGACGCCAAAACCGCAGATAGCCGTCCCCGGATCGATTCCCATGGCACGCATCTTTCAAACCTCCTATCATAACAGACTAGTGTTTATTATAACACGAAACCAGGGGACTGGTACAGACCGGTCCCCTGGTTTTTACGCAAATAAAACATTATTAAATTTCTATCTTTCATCCTCATCGTCTCTGACAATACTGATGATCGTAGCCTTGGTATCAATGATACGTCCCAGCACGTTGTCATAGGTGCGAAGGATGGCCGCTGACACAGCAGCGCCGACGAGAGCTCCGATAAGGGCACCGACTTCACTACTGTTGATAAAATATCCGAGTACCGCAGCTGCGATGATCAGGAAGACCGGTACGACGAAGCAGACGAAAGCTCCCGAAATGAGATGGGAGTCATCTACCTGGTAACGAACGCGGTCGCCTTCATCGGCGCCGAGGTAGTTATAAGCTAAAATTTTGACGTGATCTGCCGCTGCACAGGCACTGCAGGCGACATACAGAGAGTCGCGGCTAACCCTCACTTTGGCTAAGCCATTTTCCTTGATTTCTTCAATGAAACCTTCACCAATGCGCATGTGTTACGCCCCCTTTAAAACAATAAACAATAATCATTCTTTGTTACAATTTATTATAACATATCCAAGGGGATTCATCAAGCTTCGCGGTGGGCAAAACCGGCTACGATATGCTTGCGGCACATCTGATAAACGACGGCCAGGACACAGATCGTAAACAGCCAGCTGATCGGATAGGTCGCCATAAGGATCGAAAAATCAGGCTTAGCCGCAAAGGCCGTATAGAGCCAAACGATCCGGACGCCGCAGATCCCGATGAGGGCCACGATGGCCGGCGGCAGCGAGTAACCATAGCCGCGAAGGGAACCGGACAAGATGTCGATCATACCGTTCAAGTAAAAGGTCCCGAGAACAAAGAACAACCGTGTCGTCCCTAAGGCGACGACAGAAGCATCGCTGTTGAACAGGCCGATGAGTTCCGGTGAAAAGAAGAGGATGACCGCCGTGACGACGAAGAGGAAGGCCGCTTCGACACCAAAGGTAACCTTCGTAATGCGGAAGCAGCGGCGCAGGTTGCGGGCCCCGTAGTTCTGGCCGACAAAGGTCGTCGTCGCCTGGCTGAAACCATTGACGAAGCAGTACGTATTGGCTTCAATGATAAAGCCCGCTGCCGAAGCTGCCATGGCTTCCGTTCCCAGGCTGTTGATGGCCGACTGGATGAGCACGTTGGACAAGGCGAAGATCATGCCCTGGATCCCGGCCGGCAGGCCGATGCGGATAATGCGGCCCAATTCATCCTTGGAAAAATGAAGATCCCGCAAATTGACGCGGATCCGATCCGGCGTACGGCAGAGTAAAACCAAGAGAATCAGCGAGTTGGCCACATAGGCAATAACCGTCGCCCAAGCGATGCCGACGACGCCAAAATCAAAGACGGCAACGGACAGGAAACCCAGGACAATATTGACGCCGTTGGCAATGATCAGGCTGTACAAAGGCGTCTTACTGTCGCCGCAGCTGCGGAAAATAGCCGCTTCAAAATTATACAGCGATAAGAAAGGCAAACCTAATAAGAAGATGCGCAAATATCTTTCAGCCATGTCATAGACGTCAAGCGGCACTTCCAGTATCAGAAAAACCGGGTAGACGATGAGTTCGCCGATCACCGTCAGCAGTGCGCCCAGGGCCACCGACAAAATGATGGCCGTCTGTACCGTTTCCGATACCTTTTCGTCGTGCTTGGCCCCGAGGTACTGGGCGATGGTAACGTTAGCCCCCAGGGAAATCCCCATGAGCAGCATGACCATCATGCCGATGACAGGCATATTGTTGCCGACGGCAGCCATGGCGCTTTTCCCGACAAAATGACCTAATAAAAAGACGTCAGCACTGTTAAAGAGCTGTTCAAATAAACCCATGAGGCCGATTGGCATGGCAAACAGAAAGAGTTTGTCGGCAATCGATCCATGCAGCATATCGATGCCGCGTCGATGATTCTCTCGTTTATTTTCCATGTATACACCTTATTTCTAATTAATGTTTTAATAATACTCTAAGCCAAGTAAGCGGCAGTCTCTGCGACGGTCCGCAAAAAAGAGGCCCTTTCCCAGATAAAAGGCTTTTAATAGCCTAGTTCACTGAGCCAGGACAGGACTTTATCCTTGGCACTGCCGACGTCACTGGCTTGAACGCTATAAGTTCTGTCTTCGACATTGGCGCCTTTTTCAATGGACTGGACGTGTTCCGGCGTATCGCCCAGGCCGCTGCTGCCATAGGTTCCGAAGAGGATGATCTTTTTACCGCTCAAATCATGACTTTCGAGGAAGGTATAGACCGGCATGGGCAGATCGCCCCACCAAATCGGATAGCCTAAGAAAATCGTATCGTACTGGCTGAGATCACCGAAGTCATCTTTGATGGCCGGACGGGCGTTTTCACTCTGTTCGAGTTTCGCTTGAGCCGTATGAGCACTGTGGTCCGTCGGATAAGCCTTGACCGGTACGATGCGGAAGACGTCGGCACCGGTCTTTTGAGCGATGATGTGGGCGAGATACTGGGTACTCCCCTCGAGGGCATTCATATCGCTGCCCTCAGGATCGGAAAAATAGATGACCGCCCGGTGACTGTCCGTGTGCTGTCCTTCTTTCTGATTCGATGCGGCGCCTTTGATAGAGGCACTAGAATTAGCATCGACCTTGGGCTTCGTCTGCGACGTCTGTTCCGTAGCCCCGGCCTGACCGTCAGCCTGCGGACGAACGCTGCTGCAAGCCGATAAACTGACGACCATGAGCGCAGCTGCAATGATCGCTGCAATATTTTTTTTCGTCATGATAACATCCCCCTGTGTAACAGTAACTATAAGAGAAGCGGAGAATCAGTCCCCCGCCGGACAGCAAAAATCAAAAACAGGCTTGAATAAATCTATATATTGAGATATAATGATATGACAATCATGAGAAAGGATGATGAACTATGAAAATCATGGCATTTAACGGCAGTCCCCGCCGTAACGGCAACACGGCTTCTCTTTTGAAAGAAGCCCTGAAAGGCGCCGCCGCTTCCGGGGCCGACACCGAATACGTCGACCTCTACTCCTTGAATTATAAAGGCTGTATCAGTTGTTTTTACTGTAAGCGCAAAGACAAGGAACACGGCACGTGTATCGTAAAAGACGACTTGTCGCCCCTCCTTACGAAAGCCAAAGAAGCCGACGCCCTCCTCTTCGGTTCGCCCATTTACTTCATGGGCCTTACGTCGGGCATGCACGCCTTGTTAGAACGGCTCTTCTTCTCGAACTACATTTATAGTCAGGAAATTCCTTCCGTCTTGGGAAAGAAAATGCCCTCGGCCTTCATTTACACCATGAACGTCACGGAAGAGCAGGCAAAAGAAGCTCACCTGCAGCAGAACGTAGCAGCTCAGGAAGCCTTTGCCGACCGCATCCTCGGCATGCCGCCGAAGAGCCTCTGGGCTTACAACACCCTGCAGTTCAATGATTACTCGAAATATGAATCGTCGGTCTTCTCGGAAAGTGATAAGAAGGCTTACCAGGAAAAGGCCGGCCCCATCTGTCTGAAACAGGCTTACGCCATAGGCCAGAGCCTGGTCCAAGACGCCGGTAAATAAAGACGGCCAGAAAGGGTTCGCATGAAACAGCAACTGTCATGCGAACCCTTTTTTCGTCTATCCTAAGTATTAGGCTTCTCTATTCAAGCTGGCTTTAAAAATATCGAGGAGTTCCTGGCGGTCCAGCTTTTTGTAACCACCTCGGAGGATCATGGTCACGTCGGCAATGCCGTCGAGCATCGATTCATCGGCTCCCAAGTCGCGAATCGACAGGACGACGCCGATTTCCTTCATCCAGTCTTCCATCCGGTCGAGGCCCTCACGGGCAATCTGTTCATCCGTTTTGCCTTCAGGCTGTACACCCCATACATTTTCAGCAAAGCGTTTAAACTTCGGCAGGCCGTACGGAAGAATGTGACGGTAATAAGGAAGGGATACGGCCGACAGGGTCATGCCGTGCGTCGCATCGGTATAGCCGCCGACAGCCTGACCCATCATGTGGACCATCCAGTCACCGGTTTTTCCGCAGGACAAGAGGGTATTCAAGGCCCAGGTAGCAGACCACATGATGTTGCTGCGGGCTTCATAGTCCTTGGCATCCTTGACGGCAATGCGGCTGGAATGGATGACCGAGCGGAGCAGGCCTTCACTGAGATAATCGCTGGTCACGTCGTCGGTACCGGAGAAATACTGTTCACAGATATGGCTGAAGATATCGAACATGCCGGCCTTCATCTGATAATCCGGTACGGTCATGGTATAGCGCGGATTGAGGATGGAGAACTTCGGCATGACGTCGGAGCTGGCAAAGACATGACCGATTTTCTGCTTCGTTTCGCTGTTGGTAATGACCGAACCGGCGTTCATTTCCGAACCCGTGCCGGCCATGGTGAGGACGCAGCCCAGGGGAATGATGGGACAGGACGGTTCTTCAAAGCGGATAAAGTATTTATCCCACGGATCTTCATCGCAGTGGACCGAAACGGCTACGGCTTTCGTATAGTCACAGACAGAACCACCGCCGACGGCCAAGAGGAAATCGGCCTTATGGCTGCGGGCAATTTCAATGCCTTCATATAATTTCTCCAGCGTCGGGTTCGGCATGACCCCGGAAATTTCAGCGACTTTCTTACCATTTTTCTGCAAGATGTCCATGATATCTTGGTAGACGCCATTCTTTTTAATAGAACCGCCGCCATAGACCAGGACGACATTGTCACCGTAGTTCGGCAATTCCTTATTTAAAAAGTCTAAGGACTCGTCTCCAAAATAAAGTTTCGTCGGATTATGGTACGCAAAATTTCCTAACATCGTTTGTCTCCTCCTTTGTGCTTTACGAAAAAATAATGTAACAAGCAAAAACCATCAGCAGACTATATAAAGGGCTGATGATCTATCATTAAAACCATCGACAAATACGGGATAGTTGTCATTATTTTTAGAGGTACATTAACTGTACAATATTTGTTACTGATTGTCAAAAGCAGATGCTGCGACAAAATCACGATTTTCGCTGTAGCCGCGAACGTTGTCACTCTTTACGGAAGCCGGTACGTTGGTGTTGATGGCGGCCTGGTAGTCGCGGTTTTCACTGTAGCCACCAAAATCTGCCGTCTTGGTAACTGCCGGTACGCTGAGGTTTACGGCTGCCTGATAGTCGCCGTTTTCGCTGTACTGTACGGAGTTAGCCGAAACGAAGGCAGCGCCGCCAGCCAGGGACATTGTTAAAACCATTGCTGATAATACTTGTTTAAAGATGTTCTTTTTCATGATGGGTATCTCCTTTTATATAAAAACCATTGAATGGTTGGAATTTTCTATGTTAATCAATACGTTACGTTTTATTAGTGGTTGTCGAAAGCAGAGGCTGCGACAAAATCACGATTTTCGCTGTAGCCGCGAACGTTGTCATTCTTTACGGAAGCCGGGACGTTGGTGTTAATAGCGGCCCGATAGTCGCGGTTTTCACTGTAGCCACCAAAATCTGCCGTCTTGGTTACAGCCGGTACGCTGAGATTTACGGCTGCCTGATAATCACCGTTTTCACTATACTGTACGGAGTTAGCCGATACGAAGGCAGCGCCGCCAGCCAGGGACATGGTCAATACAACAGCCGATAATACTTGTTTAAAAAAGTTCTTTTTCATGATAGGGTCTCTCCTTTTATATAAAAACCATTGAATGGTTGGAATTTTCGAATTTAAAATACGTTACGTTTTATTAGTGGTTGTCGAAAGCAGAGGCTGCGACAAAATCACGATTTTCGCTGTAGCCGCGAACGTTGTCATTCTTTACGGAAGCCGGGACGTTGATGTTAATAGCGGCCTGATAGTCGCGGTTTTCACTGTAGCCACCAAAATCTGCCTTCTTGGTAACTGCCGGTACGCTGAGATTTACGGCTGCCTGATAGTCGCCGTTTTCGCTATACTGTACGGAGTTAGCCGATACGAAGGCAGCGCCGCCAGCCAGGGACATTGTTAAAACCATTGCCGATAATACTTGTTTAAAAAAGTTCTTTTTCATGATGGGTATCTCCTTTTATATAAAAACCATTGAATGGTTGGAATTTTCTATGTTAATCAATACGTTACGTTCTATTAATTGTTGTCGAAAGCAGAGGCTGCGACAAAGTCACGATTTTCGCTGTAGCCGCGAACGTTGTCGCTCTTTACGGATGCCGGGACGTTGGTGTTAATAGCGGCCTGATAGTCACGGTTTTCACTGTAGCCACCAAAATCTGCCGTCTTGGTAACTGCCGGTACGCTGAGGTTTACGGCTGCCTGATAGTCGCCGTTTTCGCTGTACTGTACGGAGTTAGCCGAAACGAAGGCAGCGCCGCCAGCCAGGGACATTGTTAAAACCATTGCTGATAATACTTGTTTAAAGATGTTCTTTTTCATGATAGGGTCTCTCCTTTTATATAAAAACCATTGGGTCATCCAAGTGGTTGGAATTTTCTAGATCTATGTATAACTCGTCGTGACGAGATGATTAGTGGTTATCAAAAGCCGAAGCGGCAACGAAGCTTCCATTTTCACTGTAGCCACGAACATTGTCACTCTTTACGGCAGCCGGTACGTTGGTGTTAACAGCAGCCTGATAACCTCTGTTTTCGCTGTAACCGCGGATGTCGGAGTGCATCGAAGCCGTCGGAACCGTTTCGATGACAGCTGCGTTATAATCACCATTTTCACTGAACTGAACCGAATCGGCCGAAACAAAGGCGGCACCGCCGGCCAGGGACATCGTCAAAACCATTGCCGATAGTACTTGTTTAAACATTACTTTTTTCATCTTTTTATCTCCTTTTTATCTAAAAACCAAGGGCTTCCTGCCGCGTGGTTGGAATCTTATCAATCTATGTGAACTCGTCGTGACGAGATTATTAATTATTCTCAAAGGCTGAAGCTGCAACGAAGCTTCCGTTTTCACTGAAACCACGAACGTCAGCACTCTTTACAGCAGCCGGTACGTTTTTAATGACAGCAGCCTGATAACCTCTGTTTTCGCTGTAGCCGCGGATGTCGGACTGCATCGAAGCCGTCGGAACCGTTTTGATGACAGCTGCGTTATAATCACCATTTTCACTGAACTGAACCGAATCGGCCGAAACAAAGGCGGCACCGCCGGCCAGGGACATGGTCAAAACCATTGCCGATAATACTTGTTTGAACATTCCTTTTTTCATAATTTATTTCTCCTTCTATGTAAAAACAATTACTAATTAAAAACCAATCTTTAGCATGGTTGTATTATACTGCACATTTCGAGATATATCAATATTACAATAAATGTATTTTTGATATTTTTTCTTAAAATTATTAACGGTATCTAATAATTACCATTAATAATTAAAATCAAGGGCCTTACTGATCGCCGTAGACTTCCTTGGCATAGGCGAAAGCGCCCCAGGCTTTCGGCCAACCGCTGTAAAAAGCGAGCTGCGTAATGATTTCAACCATTTCGTCTTTGGTCACGCCATTTTTCTTGGCCGTTTCCATATGAAACTTCAAAGGCGTATCGATAAGTCCTTGGGCAATCAAGGCAGAAACGGTGACGATGCTCCGTTCTTTCAAAGAGAGGACATCGTTCTTGCTCCAGACTTCCCCAAAGAGGATATCGTCATTATAGCGGGCAAAGTCCGGTGCGAAATCCCCCAACTGCTGCCGACCGGCAGTCTGTACAATTTTTACGGCTTTTTTCGATTGCGTATCGTTACTCATGGCATAGGCTCCTTCCGTTCCCATAAACAGTGTCCCGACCAGGACCATAAAACTCAAGGCCAGGACCAATTTCATATATTCCTTAATACACATGGCTCCACCTCCTTACGGAAGCTTATTATAATCTTCTTCAGAAACGGCTTCGCACCATTCACAGCCCGTATCCTTACCGGGGACTTCAATGGCTAAATGCTGGAAAGCGCTGTCCTTCGCGGCACCGTGCCAATGTTTGACATTAGCCGGAATGTTGACGACGTCGCCGGGGTGAAGTTCCTGTGCCGGTTTGCCCCATTCCTGATACCAACCGCGGCCAGCCGTTACCAACAGCATCTGACCGCCGCCTTCTGAAGCGTGATGAATGTGCCAATGATTGCGGCATGCCGGTTCAAAGGTAACGTTGCCGACGATGACTTGTTTCAGGGACAGCATATTTAAGTAACTCATGCCGTCAAAGTACTGTGCATAATCTACGTTTTCTCCGCCGACAGCAAAGATGCTGTTTTTCTTAATATCTTCTAATGTCATGTGAATGCCCTCCTGAAGGCCTGCGCCTATTTACTATATTTCTGTTTAATATCTTTTATCCAGTCATCGATGTCACCGGCATCGCTCACCAAGTCGCTGCCGCCGCTGCTGTCGAACTGAACTTCTATGGACGGTCCGAAAGCGGCACCTCTCGCCGCCTGTTTCATATCCTTGATGACGTGTCCCGGCCAACCGCCGTTGGTCATAAAGGGGATCACCGTCTTACCGGTAAAATCATGACCTTCCAAGAACGTCTTCACAGCCGGGGCCATGGTGTACCACCAAGTCGGCGTTCCAACGGCGATGACATCATAGTCTTTCACGTCGTAAGGAAGCTCCTGGATGTCCGGTTTATAGCCTTGGTTTACTTCTCGCTGACCTTGATTGAAGACGTCCATGTAGTCGCCTTCATAAGGTTTTACCGTTTCAATGCGGGCGATATCGGCACCCGTCGCCAGTCGAAGTTGTTCGGCAATCTTTTGCGTATTGCCATTCGACCAAGAATAATAGACAACTAATGTTTTCATAATCAGCCTCCCTTTTTTAACTGATGCAGTAAGTAATCGAGGCGGTCCAGCTGTTGTTGCTTGTCGTGGATCTTATCCAGCAGGCACCGTCGGTACTGACGCAAGTAAAGGAAGCGCTGGTTATCGTCGGTCAATCGTTTATACTTCTCAATGCAATCTTCTGAGCAGCCGAGATCGACTAAATTCTTCCATGATTCAGGTTCCATCGTCATGGCCTCCCTTCTTGCCTGTCTTACAAGGACTAATCTTAGCAGACGTTCCTTGGAATGTAAAAAGCTTATATCTTATTTCCAGACATACGCTTCAGGCATGTTTCTTAATTTCCATCGCCTCGTCCGTTCACCTTACAACTGACAGAGACGAGCTAAACTCTCAATGTTTCTAACTCCTGTCCCTTGGGACATCCTTATCTTAACAAAGATGGTTAGGAATGTAAAAGTGTTATATTCAATACCTAGACATTCTTTAAACGTATTTCAGAGCCCTTTCTTATTTCCCATCGCCTTGTCCGTTCACCTTACGACCGACTGAGACGATTTCAGCTCTCAACGTTTCTAACTCCTGTCCTTGGGACATCCTCATCTTAACAAAGATGGTTAGGAATGTAAAAGTGTTATATTTAATACCTAGACATTCTTTAAACGTATTTCAGAGCCCTTTCTTATTTCCCATCGTCTTGTCCGTTCACCTTACAGCCGACCGAGACGATTTTAGCTCTCAACGTTTCTAACTCCTGTCCCTTGGGACATCCTTATCTTAACAAAGACGGTTAGGAATGTAAAAGTGTTATATTCAATACCTAGACATTACTCCAGCGTATTGCAAGTGCCCTAAAAAAAACGTATACTAACAGTAACACATTACGTCATACGCCAGGAGGTAACTATGGAAATACGAACGTTGGAATACTTTTTGGCCGTCGCCCGGGAAGAAAACATGACCGAAGCGGCCAACACCCTGCACATTACCCAACCGACCTTATCGCGGCAGATTGCAGATCTAGAACAGGAACTGGGAAAGCAGCTGTTCATCCGGACCAACCGCAACACCAAACTGACTGAAGAAGGCATCCATCTCCGCCAGCGCGCCGAAGAAATCCTGTCCCTCGTCCGTCAGACCGAGTCTGAAATCAGTGATGATCAGACCGATTTAACGGGCTGTATCCGCCTCGGCGCCGGGGAAACGCGGATCATGCATTTCCTGACCGATGCCTTTACAGACCTCCACATCCAACATCCCCAGGTCACGTGCAACCTCTTTACGGGCAATGCCGACATCGTCGAAGAAAAATTATCCCACGGTCTGATTGACTTCGGCTTATTCATCGAACCCTTCGATGCGTCGGACTTTGAATCCATCGCCCTTCCCGAAAAAGACCAGGTCGGTATCATCACCAAAAGCGACAGTCCCTGGAGTCATTATAAGACGATTACACCAGAGATTATCGCCGACATGCCCCTTCTCGTATCGTCGCGCCGAACGACCCATTCTTTCGACTTTGAAGCCTGGTCCGAAGGCACCCTTAAGACCGAAGATATGAACATCGTCGGTTCCTTTGACCTCGTAGGAAACGCTTCACTTCTCATAAAACGCGGCCTCACCAATGCCATGACCCTGTCCGGCCTTTATCATCAGCAAGTCGAAGACCTCCTGTACATCCCCTTAGAGCCGGCCCAGTATTTCTCCTGTGTCGTAGCCTGGAAAAAATACCAACTCCTGTCCCGTGCGTCAGAAGCCTTTTTAAACTGCCTCAAAAAGCAGGTCGATGAATATAACAAAGCGAATCCTTAGACTGCATCACGCTGTCGACGCCTTCAGCTGAGTGTGAAAGCTCAATCCCCTTATAAAAAAGCACACAAAAAAGCCGGTTCATGACATTCATGAACCGGCTTTTTTATGTACAACCTTATTCGGCCGTTGTGTTGTTGACAACCTGTTTGCCTTTATAGTAGCCGCAAGTCGGGCATACGTGATGAGGCATCATTGCTTCGTGGCACTGCGGGCATTCTACGAAACCCGGTGCTGTCAATTTCCAGTTTGCGCGACGCATCTTCTGACGAGTCTGGGATAATCTGTTCTTTGGTACTGCCATGGTCTGCACCTCCTTAGATCACATGGTACGTTATTTCTAGCGCTCTTCTTTGGATCGTAATAATTGAGCCAAGACGTCGAGTCTCGGGTCAATATTGTCGGTAGGACAACTACAGGGTCCGTCATTCAGGTTTGCACCGCACTGCGGACAAAGTCCCTTACAGTCAGGCCGGCACAACACCCTCATAGGCTCGCTGAGGATCAACGTTTCTCTAATTGTCTCCGTCAAATCGATGTATTCCCCATTGTAGGGCAATACGTCCTCTGGAAGCCCTGCTTCCGTACCATAGACTTCAGACAGTGTTTCATTCCGATCCACCAATACCGGTGACAAGCATCGGCTGCAGGTGTAGCCGCCGGATACCCGTATGTTTCCATGTACAACGATATGATTGCCATCGAATCCATACGTCCCGTCGATTGCTACCGTGGCATCTTTCCAAGGAAATTCGTCCACATCACCCAGTTCGGCAGCCGGACATTCAAAAGAGAAGGGAAAAGACTTCCCCGCTTCTTTTAGTGCTTCTTCGACTTGTAGTTTCATATTTCTACCTCGACTATACTATTATATCTATCTGATTAGGCTTTGTCAATTCTTTTTTCAGGCCCGATGAATTCCCGCAAGAGCGAGTTCCGCGGTACGACCGAGGCGTCGACGCCCTTAAAGGGACGCAGGAATTTCAATAGCCGCTGCGCTTCAGCATAGTGGACGCTGTCCTTCTCGATGGATTCCAGCAAGGGTTCGGCATAAGGCTTGAGGACCGACAGTTCATACGGCAGGGCCGTATTGAAAATCTTGTCGGCATCTTCCTGATAGGGGTAGATATTCTGTTCTTCGCCGCGGCGGACGTCGGCCCAAATATCCATGGTCGCCATGGGACCGCGGTCGCGGAACTGCTGATCCCGCACCATGCGCCGGATGATGCGCGTATCCGACGTGGAAATCCGGTTGTGGTCGTTGATCCGGATCTGGGTCAGGACGCCGAGGGAAATCTTGGCCTTTTCATACCGCGGCAGCATGTAGGTCAGGGAATCGTTCAAGGCATGGAGGCCTTCTACGACGACGGGCTGGCCTTTTTCTAAGGTAACCGGCGTATCGTCGAAGTAACGCTTACCGGTAACGAAGTCAAAGCGAGCCAGGCGAACGGCCTTGCCCTGATTGAGGTCGTCGATCTGCTGATTGAATAAGGGAACGTCGATGGCCCGCAGGGATTCAAAATCGTAACTGCCGTCGGGATTTTTCGGCGTGTCTTCTCGATTATAGAAGTAATCGTCGAGAGAAATGCCCAAGGGCCGCAGACCGTTGACCCGCAAATGGGTCAATAAGCGCTTGCAGAAGGTTGTCTTCCCGGCCGACGAAGGCCCTGCGATGAGGACGACTTTGATTTTCGGACGGCGGCTGACGATGTAGTCGGCAATCTGGCCCATTTCCTTTTCCTGCAGTGCTTCGGCTACGTCGACCATATCCTGGATCGTACCGTTTTCGATATAGTGGTTCAAGTCGTAGACGTATTCGCAGCGGACGATGCGTCCCCACTCTTCCGCATCCAAAAAGAGGCGTGCCATCTTGGGGATTTCCTTGTATTCCGGCAGTTCATTGGGATTGCCGACAGTCGGCGTTTCCAAAATGACGCCCGGCGCATAAGGCCGCAGGTTAAAGCAGGTCAAATAGCCCATGCTGGGAAGGAGGGGCCCCATGTAGTAGTCAAACGTCGGCCCACACTGATAGGCCAGGATATGGGTGACGTCGACGTGCTTAAGGAGTTCCGCTTCCCGCTCCATATTGCGGTTGCGGCACATGGCCATGGCCGTTTCCGTGCTGGCGATGACCTGGGAAATAGCTTCGTCCTGGTCGACGATTTCATGCATCCGCGTCTTTATCATTTCGACGTCGTGAAAGGTGACCGTATGGCCGATTTCCAACTCGCAGTACAAGGCTTTGCGCAAAGCATGCTTGACCAGTACCTTGCCATTGGGGTAGAGATCGCTGACAGCGCGGACCAGGAGCAAGATGGCCGTCCGTATCAGGCACTGGTTGCCTTCCATCGAATTGATCGGCAGCCAGTCGACATCGCCGCTCTGATCTACTTTCGTCTTGAGGCCGACACATTCATTATTATAGAGGGCAGCGGCAATGGGCATATCGCCTTTGGGGCCATATTCCTCATAAACCTGCTGCAGCGTCGTTCCTTCTTTTACGTTGTAAGAAGTACCCGACTTCACATCCTGTAGGGTAATCACAGGCATCAACCTCCCTTTCTATCGGTTATCGTGCTCTCATTATAACATATTTCGTTCTTTCTGGCATTGAACCCCCCACCGGCTTGCCAAAAGAGAAGATTTCGGGCAAGAATAAAGGGACGAGGCTAACTCTGACGGCCTATCTATGGTATAATGAGAAAATAAGGTTTTACCATGCCCCAGAAAGGATATGCCATGAGAAAAAGAGTACTGACCCTGTGGGACGGCAAAGTCGTGCTGGCCTTGCTCATCCTTGCAGGCTGTATCATAACCGCCTTTAGCGCCTATCGCCAGATTTATGTGAAGATGCCCGATTACGCCGCCAAGCAAATCATCCGCTCCGTCCAGGCTGGCGACGTCGAAACCTTCAACCTCTATGTCGACCAAGAAGCCTTGACGGGACAATTTTTTGATGCCCTCATCCTCCATAAGACGGCCCGTGAAGACCAGTCCCTGGTCCTCAGCGTCATCCATTCTCCCCTGCGTTCGGCCTTCGTCTCTGCAGCCGACCTGTATATCACCTGGACTCTGGCGGGAAACACCGATAACGACCAGTACAACACGGTCGCTGCCAGCCTCCGCAACACCTTGAAAAGCGCCGGCCTTTCGATTCCTATTTCGGGATGGCACATCGACTCCGCCGACTGGAGTCAGGACAACACGATTACCTTTAACCTCTATAACGAGCAGCTCGACGCCACCGTCCCCTGTACGGTCACCATGGAAAAGACGCCGTCCGATACCTGGCGGATTACGGGGCTTTCCGATGCCAAAGGCTTCATAAACGACCTCCAAGCCGTCATGAATCATGAACTCGACGTCTACAATAAACCGGTCCGGCAAAAAATCGATGCCATCGTGACCCTTCAAGACGTATCGGCCAAGCTCGTATCCGATCAGGACAAGACCTTTCTCCGCCTGAGCTATACCCCCATCTTTCATCAGGACCGCGAACAGATTGCCACCATCAAGGCCATCTATACCCTGCACCGCAGCAGCGATAACGCCGTCCTCTATACGTCGCCCCTGCGCCTGTCGACGTCGGCTGCCAGGAGCACCTATGAAAGTCAGTTCCTCCTCAATCCCTTGATTCCCTCGCAGTATGCCCTCATCCGTTCGGCCAATATTGACGATACGACCAGCACCTTAGAGATTACGGCCATCACCCTCAAAGATGGAACGGAACTGGCCCTGGAAAAAGACCTGCCGCAGAGCTATTGAACGGAACCTTAAGCGCAAAAAAAATCGCCCGCCGTGGAAGAAACAACCTCCATCAGTCGGGCGATTTTTAATATGACCTTAATAGCAGATTTCAATAATTTTCGGTTTCGACGATTCTTCTTTTGACAGCGAGCGGTCGAAGAGCTTTACGCCGACAGCACCGATCATGAAACCGATGACACCGCCGATGACAGCCGTCTGAACGGTATCAAAGCCTTGGGACAAGGCCAGGAAATGGCCGGCAAAAGCACCGGCAGCACAGACTAAGAGCGGCATGACAAAGCAGATAAAAGCACCGATGACGATATTGACATCGCGGAATTCAAAGCGAACGTGCTGCCCTACTTTGACGCCCAACGGATCGACAGCCGTGACGACGATGTTGTCAGCTCCGTCGCAAGCACCGCAGGCGATACAGTCGGAATGGCGGCCAACTTTGATTTCAGCGCTGCCCGCTTCTTTTATAGCGATAATGGTCCCTTCTTCAATCTTCATAAAATCCCCTTCTTTCTGCCCTTATTATAGCATGGCTTATTTTTTCAATCAATACTATTTTCGTGTACATTAAATAGAAAATCAGCATAGAAAAAAAAGACTGCCGACCTCCGAATGAGAAGGTCAGCAGCGGCTTTCATCAATGATTTTCTGTCGTTTCTAAGAGGAACTTGCGGAAAGGTTCTGCCAAATCGGGCCGACGAAGGGCATATTCGACATTGGCCTTCAAAAATCCCAGTTTGTCACCGACATCGTAGCGTTTGCCTTCAAAGCAGTAGGCATAGACCGCCTTCTGGCAGGCCAGGGTCTGCAAGGCATCGGTGAGCTGGATTTCTCCGCCCTTGCCCGGTTTCGTATCCTGGAGGATGTCGAAAATATCCGGCGTCACGATGTAGCGGCCTAAGACGGCCGTCTGGCTCGGCGCTTCTTCAACGGACGGTTTTTCAATGACCTGTTGAACTTTCAGCACCGGTTTTCCTTCGACGGGAATCCCCTGGACGATGCCGTAGGACGAAACCTTCGGCAAGGGAACTTCCTGACAGCCTAAAATCGTCGAATCGAGTTCATTGTAAAGGTCAATCATCTGCCTTAAGGCCGGGTCGGTATCGTTATAGACGACATCATCGCCGAGGAGGATGGCAAAGGGTTCATCGGCAATAAACGATTGGGCGCATCGAATGGCATCGCCTAACCCGCGCATGTGTTTCTGACGGATATAATGGATGTTGATTTCCGAAATGCTGCGCACCATGTTGAGCAGTTTCGTCTTGCGGCCTTCTTCGAGATGCATTTCCAATCCCGGATTGGTATCGAAGTGGTCTTCAATAGCCCTTTTGGCATGGCCACTGATGATGAGGATTTCTTCAATGCCGCTCTGCAGGGCTTCTTCGACGATGTACTGGATCGTCGGTTTATCGACGATAGGCAGCATTTCCTTCGGCGTCGCCTTAGTAGCCGGCAAAAAACGGGTGCCAAAACCGGCGGCAGGGATGACGGCTTTACGAATCTTTTTCACACTAAAACTCCTTATTCAAACCAACGAGACAGATCAAATTCTTCGCCAATGATTTCTTTGACGAATCCTTGGGCCAAGTAGAGACCTAACAGGGACAGGGTCGACACGCGCAGGAGCGAGCTGTCCCAAATATCACCGAGGTCCGCCAGGACCGGCGAAATGTCTTCCATGATATCCAGGGCTTCTTCACCGCTGAAATTAGCCGGCCGTTTCTTAGCCAGACGAAGGATGTGATCCTGAATATTTCTGTCGGTGAGGCCGGTCATGCGGAAGAACCGCTTGGCCATACTTTCATCGACCATAGCCAGCTTGACTAAGGGCGAATTAAAGGACGGAACGATGAACTCGTCGGACAGGCGCATGCCTTTTAAGGCCTTGCGCAGTTCTTCTTCTGTAAAGCCGCGGTAGCGGAACAGGAGCGGATAGGAGTCGGACAGGATTTCTGCAAAGTGGGTTTCCTTCACTTCAAAAGCCGTGCAGTGCAGGTAGTCGAGCTGCTGATAGTACGGCCGTTCGGTCGGGAACCCTTCCAGGAATGGATAGATATACTTATCAATGTACTGGCAGAACGAATCTTTGTCGACATTGTGGGAGTTTCTCGAATACAGGAACAGTAAGAGGATCGCCAAAATCTGGTAATGGCTCTGAGACAGGTAGGGCATGACCTTCAAGGCGTCGATGGCGACCAGGTGGCGCGTCGAAATAGGCGAGCCGTTAATGATGTCATAAAAAGCCTGAAGGGCAATGGTGGCTACATAGTCATCGGGATGAGCGGCATAGGCCTTTTGGACGTTTTGCAGCGCTTCCTGGGCAATGAGGGGCGCCATGGCCTGCTGCCGTTCGGCATCGGTCTTACAGCCGATCTGATCAAAGGCAGCCGACGTAATGTATTCGGTCTGCTGCTGCAGTTCCGGCGATACGACGCCGTACTGACGCAAAAAGTGGGATACGCACTGGCGGACGACAGGCGATTCGACGGTGCTGTCCTGCTCCCAAAGGGACGGACGGTGCAAGTCACTGGAAGCCGGCGGCGTCCGCAGGTCGAGGCCAGACGTGCCCGCTTCCCACGACGTCTGAGCCGGTTTGACGACGGGCTTTGCCTTTTCCTGAGACTTATGGGCCCGTACGGGCGGCATGACCATCGTTTCATCGGGACTGCTTTTCTTGGCTGTCGTCGCAGCGTCGATGTGAATCGGTTCCATGCGCTGGGTCTTTTCCAGCTGGGAAGCGACGGCTTTCATGCCTTCACTGACGACGGCGCCTTCTGTAGCCGGCGTCTTCACATCAGGCGTACGGAGGACCTGCGTTTCTTCAGAAACACGATTCGCTTTCGGAACTGCTGTATTCGCAGCCGGCGCTTTTTCTTGCGGCCGTGCCGGTGTAATCTTGACATCGGCCATCGGTTCAGCCTTAGCGACAGCCGGGGCACTGCCGGCAGCGGCGCGGGTCTTTTCGGCCAAATCGGCAGAAACGACAGCGGCCATATCGGCCAATGGCGGCTTTTCTTCTTTGGTATCGGACAAATCTTCCGACCACTGGCGCCGGCCGTCACGGCTATCGGCTTCAGCCTTGGCCGCAGCGACGGCATGACGAGCCCGTTCACGGCGTTCTCGATTTTCCGTTAACTGCCGTTCCTGTTCTTCTCGTTCTTTTTCATCCTGACGCTGACGGGCCAGTTTCGCTTCTTCTTCCCGAGCCTTATAGGCTGCCGCTTCTTCCTTATCCACCTTTTCCATGGCTTCCAGGATTTCGTCGCGCGACAAGACCTGTGTGGCATCGACGCTGTCGGCGTTAGGACCTCTGCGGACGGGCACAGAGGCTTCTCGATAGACGATTCGCCCATTGTGGCGGACGGCTTCGCCTTTCGTCGTAACGAAAGCCGTTTCTTCCGGATGTTCCCGCCGTTCCCCAAGGTTCATTTTCGGAACTTTGGGCAAGGGTTCTGTATCTTCTTCGACTGCCAAGTTCGGCAGTTGTCTGGCATGTTTAACTGTTGCCGGCCGGCGGTGCTGGACCTTCCGCGGCTGCGGTTCGCCGTCGTAGCGCGTCCGCGTCTTCGTCTTCCCGTTCTGTTTCTCCGGTTGGGGACTACTCTCTGATTTTTCCCCACTGGAATACATAATATAACAAATTACAAAAAAGACGATTGCAATACCCGCTATAATAGCGTACGGCAAAAAGTTTGTCATGTCATCCTCTCCTCTATCTCATCAAACTTCTGTACCCATTGTAGCATAAGATGCCTGCCTGAGCTACTATATCTTGAACGTTAATTCAAAACATTGCATAAATAGACAGTAAAATTTTTCTTGCCTGCACCCCTGCCGAAACAGCCCGGCGACGGGGCGAAAATAAAGAAAAAGAAAAACGGCACTGCCTCATAGACAGCGCCGTCAGATGCCGCTTATCAGCACCTTCGATACTGCTCACTCTTTAGTTCATAGCGTCATTTTGGACGGACGTCACAGCCGACGAAGTCGTATCATCGAGGGCCGCTGCGTACAGTCTCCGATTGGCGGTCTGGCCAGTCGTTTCGACCGTAGCCGTTTCACCCGATGCTGCAGCGTCGACGCCGGGAACCTGGACCGTAGCCGTCTGACCGGCCGTGACCATGGTTTCTAAGCGAACCCGTCCGGCACCGACACGACTGACGAGGTCAGACAGCGTCGCCTGGCTTACGGGATGGCGAACGGTAACGACGATTTGTTCATGGACGTAGTCCGGCACCGCGCCGACGTAATTTTGGACGCCTTCCTTATCGACGATCGTATGGATGGCGCGGTTCATGAGCTGGCTGTAATCAGCGTGGCTCAAGGACACGCGGCGGATTTGAACGGCTTCGGGCTTAGACACATCTTCGGCAATCCGTTTCGTTAAGTACTTGCTCGGGCTGCCCTTGATGCCAAGGACCAGGACATCGTTGTCCCAATACATGGTGCCTCTTTGGAAGTAAGCCAGTACCGAACCGTATTCGGCATTGATGGCCTTCATCACCTGGGATTCGATCTGCACATGAGACGTATAGTCGCCGTCAGAATGCATGAACCGATAAAATACCTGTGCCGCATCGGCCCGGGTCATCCCTTCTTTAGGGCGGAAATAGTTGTCTGCCGGCACCATGATATTCTTGCTGTGCAGGATAGAAACGGCCTGAGCATAGGCCGGCGAAACCTGGGCTTCATCGGCGTAGGGCGTCACTTCCTGGTCGGGGTCAGCCATGCGGTTATACTGCAGATAACGGTAAATGACATCGGCAAATTCTTCGCGGCTTACCGGGGCTTCGGGTTGGAAGTTTCCATCCTGATAGCCCGTCAAAATGCCTTGGGCGGCGACGGCATTCATGGCATCGCCGGCCGTCCCTTGAGAAACATCTTTTAAGGCCGACGTTCCCGGCTGGACCAAGGGGATGTTTCCGGCGACATTATACAAGAGCTGGGCCAATTCACCGCGGGTCAGGATGCGGTTCGGCTCAAAGGAATTTCCGGTAATAAAAGTCAGGCACTGCGTGTCATACAAGTAATCGACGGCCTGGCGGTCAGCCATAGTCCCCAAATCGGTGTACGGGGCCTCGGCCAGGGCCGGGCTTGCCGAAAGGAGCATCGCAGCTGCCAAGAAGGCAGCGATTTTCTGTCGTACCATGAGAGACCTCCTTGATTACTGAATGACGATCTTAAGGGCACTCCCCAGCGCTTTATTGAGGTTGTTCTGCGTTTCTTTCGAAATGGAAGGAACGGTGAGGATAACTTTTTCATTGAGGTAATCCGGTGCCGTCGTGACGGCAGCATCCGTCGATTCCGTAGCTTTATAAATCTTTTCGGCCTGGGCCATGAGGTTCTTATAATCGTTATAGCTGTACGTCGACTTCTGGACATAGACCGATTCGGCCGGAATATCTTTATCGCTGGCAATGGCATCGGCTAATTTCTGACGGTTCTTAACATCTTTTACGCCGATGTGGAGCTTGTTGCCCTGCCAGTACATGATGCCGTCATTGGCAAAGGCTTTGACCGAACCGTAGACGTCTTTAATGTTGGTAAAAGCCTTGTCTTCCAAATTGTCCTGGCTCTGGTTGGTTACCTTAACGCCGGTCATGATGCGGTACAAGACGTTGACCGCTTCGCCGCGGGTGACGTACTGTTTCGGGTTGAACATGTTGTAGTTGCCGCCCTTCATATAGCCGGCAGCGGCCAAGGCATGGACAGCCTGACGGGCCCACGTCGAAATCTTGGCTTCATCGGCGAAAGGAGCCGCGCCTTCAACGGTAGTCATGCCCTGATAGGTCATATAGTTATAGGCGATGACGGCAAATTCTTCACGCGTGATTTTCTGCTGCGGCTTAAAGGTGCCGTTGCTGTAGCCGTTCATGATCTGTTTATCGACGAGGGACGCGATCGCCCGTTCGGACCAGCGGCCTTTGACGTCGCTGAATTTCGTCGTCTTGACCGTCGATTCCTTGCCGATCATATTGTCGATGACAGAAGCTGCTTCTTCACGGGTAATATCGTCGTTGGGACGGAACTGACCGTTGGCAGCGCTGACATAATGATTGTCATAAAAATACTGAATGGCATCTTTGCCCCAATAATTGCGAATATCGGTAATGCCGGTGCCGGCAGCCAAAGCCGACGTGCTGAGAGCTGCAGTTAAAGCCGTCAGTACTACTAATTTTTTGTACTTTTTCATGATTCAATCGCTCCTATCTATATTGTCGTAAGGGCTACATCGATAACATGTCTGTAGTTTATATATCTTATTTATTTTATCACACCCGGCCTCATTAGGGAAGGCGCAGGGCCCTTCGTTCCCATCAATAAGCGTCAAAGAAAGCCTGTATTTCAGACAGGTCTTTCGTCTGGCACAGGGCCAGCTGCAAGAGGATCTTGGCCTTCTGCGGCGTCAGGGAATCGGCCGTCACCGTTCCTTCGTACGCCGGAACGGGCGTGACCATCCCGCCTACGGCCCGGGCTGCCCGGACGACGACGAGACCTTCTTCTATCAGCGGCTGCAGGGCCTCCCAGACGGGAGCCGGCATCTTGCCGTGACCGAGACCGGCCATGACCAGACCTTCTTTCCCCCGAGCCAGAGACACAACGTCGTCGGCGCTGAGACCGACATAGGCGTAGACGACGGCAACGGACGGAAGGGTCGGCGGCGAAACTAAGTCTGAAGAAAAGGTGTGTTTACGCAGCGGTTTTTGATATACCATGGGACGGCCATCCTGCATATAGCCCAAACAACCCATCTGCCGTCCCTTAAAGGTGTCGACGTGGGTCGTATCAGTCTTTTCGACGAAGCGGGCACTGTGGATGACGCTGTTCATGACGATGACGACGCCGCAGTCGCCAAGGGCGGTATCAGAAGCGGCCTGCACGGCTTCCAAGAGATTCAAAGGACCGTCGGCACTGATAGCCGTCGCCGGCCGCATGGATCCGGTGAGGACGACGGGTTTACGAGTGTGAACCGTAAGATCGAGATAGTACGCCGTTTCCTCCATCGTATCGGTACCATGGGTGATGACGATGCCGTCGACGTCATCCCGGTCGGCCACTTCCTGAATCCGGGCAGACAAGGCCTGCCATAAGGCTTCGGTCATGTCCGAACTGTCGATATTGACGAACTGTTCCCCTTTCACTTCGGCATAGTCGCTTACAGCCGGCACGGCATCCAAAAGCTCTCCAATCGACGTTTTACCGGCTTCATATCCGGTCAGGTCGTCAGCCGACGCGGCCTTGCCGGCAATCGTACCGCCGCAGGCTAAGACGTAAATTTTTCTTTTTCCCATCATCGTTCCCCCTCTTATCGTAAAAATCGAGACTCAACCCTTTTTATGGACGCGAATGACGACCACTTCCGGCGACGGACCTAAACGGAATAAGGCACCCCAGGCGCCGTATCCGCTGGAGACCATAGCCGTCATCTTTCCGAATTTACGGGTCCCGTAGTCCATGGCAAAGATACGGCTGGTCACCAATCGATTGGGCCAAAACTGGCCGGCATGGGTATGACCGCTGACGTGAAGGTCCCAGCCGGCTTCAGCTGCCTGATGAATATGCATCGGTTCGTGTTCCATAAAAATCGAAAAAGCTGCGTCATCGGCCTTGCGAACTGGTGCTGCCGGAGCGATATAATAATCTTCCCGGCCAAAGAGGGTCACCCCCGGGATGGGAGTCACGACGTCGCCGTTCAAAACCCGGACGCCGTAGCGACCTAAGACGTCTGCTTCCAAGGCCAAGTTTTCACCGTACGTATCGTGATTGCCCATGACGGCAAAGACGCCGGATGGAGCCTTGAGCCCTTCAAAACCGGAAAAACTGTCTTCTTTTAAGACGTACTGCAAGTCGCCGTCGATGATATCGCCGCCCATGAGGACCATATCGGGCCGGCAGGCATTGACATCCCGCGTCAGCTGACGGCTAAAGGACGTTCCCAGGACAGCCCCTAAATGGATGTCACTGACGAAGGCGATGGAAAAGTCGCGGTCAATAGGCTTGTCGGTCTCGATATCGACGGTCCGCACGATCTGGTGATGGCCCCGCCAGGCACCGATGGCCAAGAGCAGCCACGAAAGAGCAAAGGCGAAGGCGCTGTAATAGACGGAAATCGTCCCCTGCCACAAGTCATTGCGGCCCATGAGCTGGGCAGCGATCCACAACAAGAGCCCCGGAATGAGGAGCATCGTCGCGTAGTACGAAAAGGAGAACCAATAGCCGGCAAAACGGGTCAGTCCCCGCGTCACCAACGGCGGCAAAACGGCCGAAAAGACGTAGGGTATGACATATAGGACCGGCAGCGCCATAAAAATCGCTAACAGCGGCATTTCCGGTATGGGCAGGCTATGGCGAAAAAGCGACCATTGACCGATTACGAACAATTCACCGATAAAAGCCAGGATCAAATAAAAATAATGGCGTTGTTTCACAGTGTTTCCCCCTTCTTATACTCATATCATAACGTGTCACCTTATCATAAAAATTTCCATGGCCCCTGTCAAGGCAGGCTTTCAAAAAGGGCTAAAAAAAACAACAACGGCAAAGACGAAATGCGCCCGGCCTCATCCGAAAGGATAGAAAGCTAAGCGTCCGCGTCCATGCGGTTGTTGTTTTCATAGTCAGGGCCTACGGGTAATCGTCATCATGATCTACGGTGGCAGATTAGGCCTTCAATTCCTGATTGAGCCAAGCAGCGGCATCGCCCATCATATTGGTCGTGACGAAGTGGCCGAGGCCATCGTAGACGACGGACTGAGACTTGACGTCGCTGTGTTTGGCTAATTTTTCAAGGTAGAGCTCCTGCGCGGCTCCATCGACGACATCGTCGGCACCGCCGCGGAGCGACAAGAGAGAACGGCCGCTGAGGCGATCCATATGCTGATAAGGATCCATGGCGGCAAACTGCATCTGTAAGAAGCGGTAAGACCGGGGCTTTTCGATGTGAAGAGACGAACGGAACCGCCGTTCCGATTCTTCCCACCAGCCCGAGCCGTTCATGACGATGGCCGTCTTGAACTCGGTAAACAGACTCCAGGCACCGAGGGCCGTAAAGCCGCCCATGGAATGGCCCATGACGGCAATGGGCGTATTCGGCCAGTGTTCCGAAATATATTCCAGCATGAGGGGTACTTCCATCATGTTTTGGAAAATCGTCTGCCAAAAATCAGCGTAGACGGCCTTGCTTTCATAGTCAAGGGTACCGCGATGGCCGTGATTGACGGCATCGGGAATGACGACATCGTAACCATAAGAGGCTAAGATGCGGCCGCGGACGGCCTGAAATTCCTTCTGCGACGACCAGCCGTGATAAAACAAGACGACGCCTTTTGCTTTTTCACCGGATGTAATAACGAGACCGGGAATCCCTTTAAGACCAACTTCTCTTTCTTCAATCATTTATGGTTAAATCCTCTCTCTTTTTTTATAAATCCCTTGCGGTGTGCCAGCGGCTCCTGCCAGATTTCTGACCAGACGAAGCCGGCGTACAGTTCTCTGGCCGGAGGCGTCAATTGGCTCCAAGGCCGGGGACGAACGCGCTGAGGCACGACGACCGGCACCGATCGCAGAGGCGCTTCCGCAGCACGGGGCGAGGCGGCTGCTCTTTGCGGCATCGGCTGCGGCTCATCGGGCAAGTCGAATTCATCGGCCAGGTCCTCCCATTCGGGAAAGGACGGTTCCGGTTCTTCTATTTTCGGGGCCGGCTTACGCCGCGGCGGCACGGGAATGGGACCTTTGCTCCGCGGGTACTTCCGCTTGCGGCGCAACAGGTCGGGCAATACCGCCATCAGGACGACGACGATAATCATCCATACAAAATCCATGGTCATCACCTACTGTTCCGAATGGCTTCCATCGTGATGGTCGTGGTGGTCATCCTTTACGGTCGGCGCCGACTGGGTCTTAGGCACGCCGGCCTGGGCGACAGCCGTCCGCATGTCCGTATCGGCCATGATATTCTTCATGTTGTAGTAGTCCATGACGCCTAATTTTCCTTCGCGCAGAGCCTGGGACAGTGCCAGAGGAACTTCTGCCTGGGCTTCGACGACTTTGGCCTGCATTTCCTGGGTATAGGCCTGCATTTCCTGTTCCTTGGCGACAGCCATGGCACGCCGTTCTTCGGCTTTTGCCTGAGCAATCTGCTTATCGGCTTCGGCCTGGTCGGTCTGGAGGCGGGCACCGATGTTGCGGCCTACGTCGACGTCGGCAATATCGATGGACAAGATTTCAAAAGCCGTCCCGGCATCGAGTCCCTTATTGAGGACGGTCTTACTGATTTTATCCGGGTTTTCCAACACTTCGGAGTGATCCTGAGCCGAGCCGACACTGGTAACGATCCCTTCGCCGACACGGGCAATGACCGTCGCTTCGCCGGCACCGCCGACGAGGCGGTCGATATTGGCGCGAACCGTGACCCGGGCCCGTACCTTCAATTCAATCCCGTTTTGAGCAACGGCCGAAATGAAGGGCGTTTCAATGACCTTCGGATTGACACTCATCTGAACGGCTTCCAAGACGTCTCGACCGGCCAGGTCAATGGCGCAGGCCCGTTCAAAGGTCAGGGACATCGTCGCCCGGTGGGCGGCAATGAGGGCATCGACGACGCGGTCGACGTCACCGCCGGCCAGGTAATGGGCTTCCAGCTGATTGACGTTGACATCGAGGCCGGCCTTATTGGCCTTGACCAAAGGCAGGATGATCTTCGACGGGACGACACGGCGCAGGCGCATGCCGATGAGGTTGACAATGCCTACGGAGACGCCGGCGGCCATGGCCGAGATCCACAAGCCGATGGGCACGAAGTGCAAAAATAGTGCGATGACGACAACCGCCAGGGCAATGATAAAGATGGGCACGGCTAAGAAAGATACAAGACTCATAACGCAGATGCTGCGCAAAACACAGTCCGCACAGGTACTTGCGGACACGGTGAACCCTTCTGTGCTGCAGAGGCCGCAGCAAACTTCGCCACCTTTCTCTTTTCACACGAACCATACGGCCCGAGTGCCTCTGCCAGTCCTCGGGCAGCTCCTTCCGCACAGGGGAAGGCATTCCTATTTTGAAAGCTTTGACTATGATAATACCGTTTATACATAGTCTTATTATAGCTCACTTTCTCCTTTTATTCTATGCTTCAGTCTTTCGGATGGCGTTCCGGTTCCGGCTCGACGACGATGCGGCCGCCTTCGACGCTGATGACGCGGACCGTGACGTCGCGGTCGATGAAAGACCCATTGGCCACGGCATCGACGCGTTCCTTGCCGATGCGGATCGTTCCCGACGGGCGCAGAATGGTAATCGTCGTCCCCCGTTCGTAGAGGTAACGGCTATAGTCTTCCTGCGACGTATAGCCCTTTTCCTTAGTCGAACGGTTCTTAAGGGTCAATTTATCAAAGAGAGAGCTCTTGGGCAAGTGGCGTCCCAAGAAGTAGAATACAACGATGGCCAAGACGGTCCCGCCGGCCAGGATGTAGACCGACTCATACGTCGCTCCGAGCATAAAGAACAGGCTGCCAAACAAGAGGACGACACCGGCCAGGCCAAAGATACCGATGCCCGGCGAAGCCAATTCAAGGCCGATACACAACAGGCTGACCAAAAAGGCGGCGATAATCTTGAGATCTGCCACCAGCGGTTCATTGCCGGAATAGAGCAGCAGACCGCCAAAGACGACGGCCGTTGCAATGCCGGCACCGATGCCGGCCATCTTGATTTCTGCCAAGAGGGCGGCAATGATCAAGGCTACGAACAAGGTACGTACATAGGGATTCTGTAAAATACCGATCATATCATCACGCCAATCTTTATCTACGTAAATCGTCTGGGCATCGCCGAGGCTGTAAAGGGCCAAGGCATCCGACAAGGTATCAGCCGAACCGTCCGATACGTTCAATTCTTTAGCCTGTCCGTCTGACAAGGCCAGGATTTTTCCCGGTTCTGCATAACCCGGATAGCCCTTGGTCTTATCGACCATGGCTTCCGCCACACCGGGATTATGGCCGGTTTGAGCTGCTGTCGCGCTGAATTCAGCCTTTAAGGCAGCGATGTTCTTTTCCGTGTCCGGTATCGGTTCAGCCGCCCCGATACTGCTTCCCGGCGCCATGATGATGTGGCGGCTCGAGAGGGCGATAAGGGCGCCTGCCGACCAGGCCCGCGACGTGATGTAGGCGATGACCGGTACGTCAGAGGCCATGATCATATCGCGTATCTTTAAGGCACTGTCGACGCGGCCGCCTAAGGTATTGATAGGAATGACGACGGCCGTGTCGCCGTTTTCTTCAGCCTGACGCAGGCCTCGTTGAATAAAGGCCACCTGACTGCCATCGATGTCACCAGAGATGGGCAGTACGCGGACCGTATCGGCCTGGACAGACGCTGCCGGAAGGGCAGCCGTCAGCGAAAACATAAGGACCAAGGCGGTTATCATGCGCAGTACAAAAGTCATTCCCTCACCTGCTTTCATTTACTCACTTTCGGGTACTTTATCCGGTGCCGCCACGCATTGAAAATAACCGGCACGATGGAGTTTTTCCAATTCTTCCGGCGAAATGTTACGGGCAGCTTGTTTTTCTAATTCCTCAATCGGTTTCTCCTCAATCATATGGATTTTGTCGACGACGGCATCATAGACGGCCGGCGGTTTATTGGCCTTGATCCATTCCAGCATGTGATCAAACCAGGTGCGGCACGTCCAAGCATCTTTGCCGTGGTTGTGGCCGCAGAGGATCTTGATCTGATCCTGTTCCGGAATTTTAGCCAGTAACCAGTTCCACCGTTCCCGGGCAATCAAATAATGATAAAAGGCATCGACTTCACGCAAATGTTGCTCCTGCAGTTCCAACGTATAGCGTGACCAAAATAAACTGAGAGTCATAATGACTACCTCCAAGCAATATATTAAAACCTAGATTACCTTACGATAGATATTCTACACCATCTTGTCAAATTCCTTCTCGGCGAAAGAAAAAGAACGCCCTCCGGCAGAGCTGTCCGGCCCCCAAATACGCCCGATGGCAAAGCGATTTAGAGCCTACCCAGAGTATACCATAGCTGTCAATAAAAGCTACTCTTTCCTTTCCCTTTCAGAGAGAATCTCATCGCTCATCATCTCCCTCCTCTATATAATACATTAAAAGAATAAAGCATTCCTAAAACAGTAACCTGTCACTTACTACTCCATCCCCTAAAGAGTCAGACATAATTATGTCACGAATCTCCTGATTCATCCTAAAAAAAATATAAAAATGACAAAATTATATTGACACATACCGTTATATAGGATAAGATAAATCAGGTTTAATAAGTAGTATTTACAATCCATAGATATTAGCTTGTTGTTATTTGCTATTTATTTGCAATCCGAAGTGTGTTTATCAACTATAATCTTAAGTCATTATTCATCGTTTAGGCAGTGCCGCATTTCATAATTCGGCAAACATTTTATTTTTATTAATTTACGCCCATATTATTCTTATTTGTATTCATATATAAGCTATTTCAAGTTAATATTTATTAATCGTCTTTTTCTCTTAAATCCACAATATTTTGTTTTAAGACGATAAAATGTCACTTCCATCGCTTTTACAGCTCAAAATTACGATTATCTATCCAAAAAAGATATACATACTCCTTAAAAATATCTTGAACTGTGTCTTAAAAGTGATATAATAGGCTTGAAAAAATCACACCTTGTTGTACCATTCTCGTATCAAAAAACCTTCATACCCATTAAGAGCCACTGGATTCATTATAAAATTTCACGTGTCTATATTGAAACAAGATAGACTTAAAGCGACTGATTATGGCGATTGTGAAGGTTTTTATGATAGTATAAATCTGACCATTTTCATCAAAATCATACCACAAGAAAAGAGGATTTCACTATGAACACCAAAAACGAAAAGCACCTTCTCGCGAAAGTCGCCGCCGTCATGCTCCTGGGCATGGCTACCATCGGCGGGACGTCCTCCGTCAATGCTGCCGGCTTGACCGGCTCTTATGTCGGTGTCGGCAAGGCACCTACCAGTACGCAGGTCGTCGATAAAGGCGCAGAAGTCAAGTCGACAGAAACGAAGATCGTCGACTATCGCCAGACCTATAATTCTTCAAGTGATAGTACTATGAAAAGAACACCGAAAAACAACAACGCCAACGGCGAAGGCGTCGACGGTGTTTCAGAAGGTAATGACATTGACGGCGCCGGTACGGGCAATACAGCCATCGGCCTCGGTACTTACGCTGCCCGCGGTTACGCCACAGCTATCGGTACCTATGCTACTGCTATGAGTAACTCCACGACCGTAGGCGCCGGTGCTTTTGCTGCTCAAAAGAGTGTTTCTTTTGGTCAAAATGCCTATTCCAACGTCAACGGTCTGTCCATCGGCTTTGGGGCCCGTTCATCTTCAGGCCTCGCCATCGGCCAGGGCGCTACGGCAGGCCTCTTCTATAAATACCTTCAAAATGACGGCGTTCAAAATACGAGCGTTATTGTCGACAGCATGGCTATCGGCAACGGCGCTACGGCTATCGGCGGCATCGCAATCGGTAAGAATGCCCAGACCAACAGCTTATATGGTGTCGCCTTAGGTCAGAGCGCTAAGGTTGCTTACAGCGGCGTCGCCTTAGGCACGAATGCGAATGTAAAGGTTTCGACCGGTGTGGCCTTAGGCCTTTCCTCAGTCGCTGACCGTGCAGCTAACACCATCGGCTACGTTCCCTTTGCTGACGATGGCAACGGCAGTTACGTACCGAGCACGGCAGAGGCCTTGGCCGGTGCCATCAGCGCCAGCGACGTTTCCAAAACTTTCGCTACCACCTATGCCACTCAAATCGCAAAGTATAATGAATTGAATCAAGCTTATTATACAGCTTCGGCTGAAGTTGATAAACAAGACGAAATTATTAAGAATACGAAGGGCAGTACCATTGCATCTGAACAAGAAGCATATGCAGCAGCCGTAACGGCCAAGGCCGCAGCTCAAGCTGAAGCTGTCGCTGCTACCGATGCCATAAACGCTTGGACGGCTCAGAATCAGGACTTTACGACGGCCTTAGGCCAGCAGCGTACGGAACTGGGCGTCTTCAAATCGACTGGCGGTGCCGTCAGCGTCGGTGCTACGACCTACACCAGCGACGGCCGCGTAAGCTCCATCTTGACTCGTCAGATCACCAACGTCGCAGCCGGCACGACTGATACGGATGCCGTCAACGTCGCTCAGCTCAGACGTGTCGCTGATGAAACCGCTAAAAAAGCTAACCTTGATGCCAGCAACATTACTCCGGACCAGGTTGCAAAATGGCAGGAAGCCTTAGGTATTGAAACCAATACGGTCGGCTACGTCGATGCCATCACCTTGTCTGAAGGGGATAATGTAAAAATCGAAAGCACTTATAACGACGATAAATCCCGTGTAAATTATAAGATTTCTGTCGATGACAGTGCCATTAAAGACGCTATCCAGCCGGAACTCGACCAGAAAGCCGACCGCGACGGCTCTAATTTGACGGAAACGGACATCAAGGGCTGGAAAGATACCTTGGGCGTCAGCAACTTGAACAGTGACGTCAGCAACTTGCAGGACCAGGTAAGCAGCTTAGACGGCCGCGTCAGCAGCTTGAACGACCGCGTCGACAAAGTCGGTGCCGGTGCTGCCGCATTAGCCGGTCTCCATCCGTTGGAATTCAACCCGGAAGATAAATTTTCAGCCTCTGCCGCTATGGGTAACTACAAAGGTGAAAACGCCTTAGCCCTCGGCGCCTTCTATCGCCCCAATGCAGATACGATGGTCAGCTTCGGCACGACCCTTAGCGATGAAAAGATGTTCAACGTCGGCGTTTCCTTCAAATTCGGCAACAAAGGCGACCGCATCTATCGTCAGGGTACGTCCGTCGATGTCAGCGCTCTGACGTCGGAAGTCAATACCCTCCGTCAGGAAAACCAGGCTTTGGCCAGCCAGGTCAGCAGCCAGAAAGCTGAACTCGAACAGCAGCGCGCTCTCATCCAGCAGCTGATGAACAAAGTCGGCATGTAAGCACCTCTCATATAGGCAACAAAAAAACGAGACCTTCGGGTCTCGTTTTTTTTGTACCTGTTGTATGAAGTTATTTACGGAACAAGCCCATGGCTTTGCAGGCCTTTTCATAGGTAAGGCTGGCTTTGGCATGTGCCTTGGCTGCCCCCTTGTCGAGGATGTCGTCCAGTTCCGGTTCGCTGACCAGCTGGCGATAGCGCTGCTGAATCGGTTCCAGGGTGCTGATGATGGCTTCGGCAACGTCCTTTTTAAAGGCGCCATAGCCTTTGCCGACGTAAGCCGCTTCGACCTGTTCATGGGTCTGGTCGGTCAGGGCCGAGAGGATTTCAATGAGGTTTGAAATGCCCGGTTTCTGTTCTTTATCGTAGTGGACGGAGTTTTCACTGTCCGTCTGAGCCCGTTTGATTTTCTTTTCAATGGCCTTCGGTTCGTCGAGGAGATAAATCGTCGCCGTTTCGTTGTCATCGGACTTACTCATCTTCTTCGTCGGTTCCTGGAGGCTCATGACTCGCGTGCCGTCCTGGCCGAGGTAGATGTCAGGAACGGTGAAGATATCTTCGCCGTAGAGGCGGTTGAAGCGCTGAGCCAGGTTGCGGGTGATTTCCAGATGCTGTTTCTGGTCGTCGCCGACGGGAACGAAGTTGGTCTGGTATAAGAGGATGTCGGCTGCCATGAGGGGCGGATAGGTCAAGAGACCGGCCGGAATGGAGTCGCCCTGTTTCGCGGCCTTGTCCTTATACTGGGTCATCCGTTCCAATTCGCCGACGTAGGACGACGTGATCATCATCCAGCCTAAGAGGGCGTGTTCCGGTACTTCGGACTGGACGAACAGGGTCGATTTATCCGGATCGAGACCGGAAGCCAAATAGATAGCAGCCAGTTCCCTCGTCCTCTGATGCAAAAGCTTCGGGTCCTGGGGCACGGTGATGGCGTGCTGGTTGACGACGCAGTAGTAACATTCGTTGCCGTCCTGGATTTTTGAAAAGTTGCGCAGTGCGCCTAAATAGTTGCCTAAGGTAAGATTACCGCTGGGCTGAATGCCAGAAAAAATAACTGCCATGATGGTACCTCCTGATTCATAAAAAAAACCTTCCATCCCCTATAAATAGGGACGAAAGGAAAGTCAGCTCCGCGGTACCACCCTGGTTGGCCAATATGGCCCGGCTCTTATGCACAATAATGCATCTTTTCAAGGTAACGGTGAAAATTCCGGCGGAACCTACTGACTGCGTTCAGTCCGCATCTCCCGGGCCCATTCCCAATCATGGCCTCTTGCCGGACTTCCACTGCCACCGGCTCGCTGTTAAGGGTGTCATGACGGTACTTGCTCCCGTTCATCGACGTTATATATCCTATTTGATGCATCTATCTTATATCGAAGGCCGGACCTTGTCAAGTTTTTCTTGACTTGGAGTTGGCTCCATCGTCTATAATAGCTACAATATTGAAAATAACTCTAATTACGCGATCCTTGAACAGGAGGAATACATGAAATTCACCCGAAAAAAACTAATCATCCCCATCGTAGCCGTCCTGGCTGTCGCCGCCGTCGCCGCCTATCTCTGGCTGCCGGGCACCAAGGCCGTCGCTAAGCAGGGCCTTCGAGCCACCAAAGCCGCTGCCGCCCACTACCTGCCGACGGAATCCGTCGATGCCTCGAACATCCGCCAAGTCATTACGGCTGACAGCACGACGTCGCGGACCTTTATGTGGCAGTCGGATTACGCCGAAGACAATCCCGTCGTGGAATACCGCAAGACCGGCGATGACGATACGATCATGGCCCTACCCGCTTCCAGCGACGCCTTCAACGATGACGGCGTGACGACCTATATCCACACGGCCACAGTTACCGACCTTGCACCGGGCACGGCTTATGAATACCGCGTCGGTTACGGCGACAAACGCAGTTCCTGGACGTCCTTCCATACGGCCGAAGGCAGCAGCTTCAAGTCCCTCATCTTCCCCGATTCCCAATCCAGCGATTACAGCGGTTGGTCTTCTATGGCTCAAGCCGCCTGGCAGCGCAATCAGGATGCCCAGTTCTTCATCAACATGGGTGACCTCGTCGATAACGGACAGTCTCATTATCAGTGGAACGCCTGGTTCGACGCCGTGGCCCCCATGATCTCCCGCATCCCTGTAGCGCCTCTCATGGGCAATCACGAAACGTACAACACGGATTGGAAGATGCGCATGCCCGAAGCCTACACCCACCTCTTCGCCCTGCCCTCGATTGACATGGAAAAATACCAGAACCAGTTCTATTCCTTCGATTACGGTGACATCCACTTCGTCGTCCTCAACACCCAGGCCCAGGAACTGGCCGACTTCGAGCCCTCATTAAATGACGATGAAGTCGCCTGGTTTAAAGAAGACATGGCCAAGACGACGAAAAAATGGAAGATCGTCTTGATGCACAAGGATCCTTTGCAGTACGGCTTTGCCAACCGTCCGGAACCGCGGGAAGAAGGCTTTTCTCCGGAAGGGCGGCTGTGGATGCCCTTATTTGACCAGTACGGCGTCGATGCCGTCTTGTCGGCCCATCTCCACACCTACCGCGACCGCGGCCATATCAAGAACTTCCAGCGCGATGAAAGCGGCCCCTTGTACATCATCACCGGCGTCGCCGGCAACGTCCGCTATCCTAGCCTGTGGAAGCAGCACAGCCTCGATGAATACGTCGCACCTCAGCCGGAAACAGATAACTACATGACCTTGGAAGCAACGGCAGACATCCTGACCTTCCGTAGTTTCCTGCCCGACGGTCAATTATTAGAGGAACGAAGCATTTCTTCACACAAATAAAAAAAGTGTGATATAATAGATTCAATCCGGACGTTCCTTCAAAACCATCCGGGTTGTATTTAACCAAGAAGGAGGAAATATACTATGGCACAGATTACCAAAGATACGGGTATTATTGAAGCCGTTCAGAAACACCCGCAGATCATCGAAATCTTCCAGCAGTACGGCCTTGGCTGCGTCGGCTGCATGGCTGCTCATTTTGAAACTATCGGTCAGGGTGCCGGTGCTCACGGCATCGACGTCGATGCCCTCATTGCCGACATCAACGACTGCATCGCAGAAAGCGGTAAATAAGATAAAAACAGCAACCTTCTGGCTCTCACAGCCAATCGAAAACTATCGACTGAGAGCTTAGAAAACGCCGGAAGCCCGTATGAACACTAGGTTTATACGGGCTTCCGGCGTTTCTGTTATCTTTTTAACAGGCCTTGCTCATTGTATATGGTTAACGAGCTCCAGCGGCCATCTGCTTTTTAATTTGACAGGTAATAATGCCGTCACCAAAAGAGTTACAGCAGCGATTGCAGGATATGCACGCAGCCGGACGTCTGTCCCGTTTCCAGCGATTGGGAAGGTCCGGTTCCCTCACCAGAGGCCGCCCCAAGGACACGGCAGACACCTTGGTTTCACTCAAGGTGCGCTCTACCACGTCAGGCGTCCGATAGCCGCAGACGCTGATAACCGGGACCGTTACGCGGTCAGCAAGAAGGGCTGCATATTTTAAGAAGGGCGCCTCGTTATCCCTACCGACAACAGGAGTAAAGGAGGCCTCAGAATTGTCCATGACCATCCCCGAAGATACTTCGATAAAATCGATGCCTTGGCGCTCAAGTTCTTGGCACACAAAAAGGGATTCTTCTTCCCGAATGGAATGCTCATTCAAATCGTTGAAGGGAAATTTCACCCCGACAATAAAGTCACTTCCGACGGCCTGTCGAATGGCATTATACACTTCAAACAAAATCCGAGCCCGGTTTTCAATGCAGCCGCCATATTCATCCGTCCGATGATTCGTCGATGGCGAAAGAAAAGTATTGATTAAAAAGCCATGGGCGCCGTGAATCTGGATTCCGTCGACACCGGCTTGTTTACACCGCAGGGCAGAAGCCGCAAAATCGGCAGCCACTGTTTGAATTTCTTCTTTTGTCGCTTGGTGATATGTTCTGCCGTCGGATACTTTTTTATCGCATACAGCCAATCGATCATAGCCTTCACCGGAATACGTTTTATCTCCGCAGTGCTGCAACTGCACCAAAATCGTTCCGCCCCGTCCATGGACAGCTTGCGCAATCTCAGCCAGGTCTTCGACATACCCATCGCAGCGGGTATTGACCATCACCGGAGCGACGGCAGCCGATGCGCTGACAGCGTGCATTCCCGTAATGATTAAACCGCTTCCGCCGTCGGCGAGTTCAACATAGCGTCCTTTGATTTTTTCGGTAATTTTCCCCTTGTCGGCGCCATACTCAAACATGGCACTGGCCACCAGACGATTCGAGATTTGCTTTTTCCCCAAATAAAAAGGTGTGTACATCATCGTTGCCATAGAAATTCCTCCTATTTATGTTGTATATACATCAAAAATAACAAAAAAATAATACCTACTTCGTGTAGTACATGGTAAAACTGGCGTCAGCAATGCTCTTATCTTTGTCATTATATACTTCAACAGAAAAGGTCGAAACCGTGCGCCCCTTTTTTCGTTCAAACACCTTGGCCAGCAGCGTATCGCCGCAAAAGGCAGGTCGGAAAAAATGGATGGTACTGTCCAGGGTAACCGCCCATTGATTTTGAAGGGTAATGTAGGTACCGACAGCACTGTCACATAAGGCAAATAAGGTTCCGCCGTGAACGGTCCCTTTAGGGTTAAGCAGCTGCTCTGTGACCTGCAGCTCCAACGTAAACAGGCCTTGTTCATCCCAAAAAGCCCGATGTAAATCCAGCAAATTATGCAATCCGCCAGCCCCTGGCTGAAGATTAAAAACCTCTTCGATCGTCATCCAATCACACCTCCCATGTAAGTCCTCATCTCGACACTCCTTTCTCATCGGTATGTATGTTGTATATACATCAAACAAGGTAAAAAAAGATTATAAGTCCTGCAGTAGTGTCAAAGCCCCTTCTAAGGCTGCTAATTGTTCTTCGCTCAATTTTTCTTCAAACTTGCGCTGTGCCTGTTCCCACAAAGCCGCCGCTTCCCGGCAGACAGACACCCCTTTCTCGGTCAGTTCCAACACACTGTCTCTGGTCCCTGCCGCTTTATTATCTGTGATATAATCAGATTGGATAAGCGGCTTAAGGCTTCTTGCCAGCGTAGATCGGTCGAGCAGGGTGATTTCCGCTAACGCGCGAACGTTGCAGCCACGATGTTCGGCAATGGCATTGAGCAAAGAATACTGCCGTACCGTTACCCCAGAAGGCGCAAGAATGGTGTCATAAAAATGAATTACATTTTCGGCACTTCTTCGCATTTTCAGACAATGGCAGACCGTGTTGTCGATTCTCTTGCCCATGCTTCTATTCTCCTCCCCATTAGATGTATATACATCATAAAGCAAAAATCCCCTTCTTGTCAATCCCCTGCCGCTGGAGGCCTAATCCCTACCGAAAATCTATTTTAAATCTCATGAAAAATAACGCCAGACAACTTCAAAGAAACCAGTATTTTTCTTAATGCTTCCCATTTAGACAGTATCGCACTTTTAAGTGCATACTTCCTAAGTTTATCGATCTATGGTATCATACTTCTATCCTAAGAAAAGACATATTTAGTTATTTATATATATAAGGAGAGATTGCCATGAAAGAAAAAATCAACGTGTTTGAAAAAGCACCGGAAATCTTAACCAATCTGCCCAAGGGCGTCTTGTTGACGACCAAGGCCGGCGACCGTGTCAATACCATGACCATCGGCTGGGGAACCCTCGGCGTCGAATGGGGCAAGACCATTTTCACGATCTATATCCGCCAGAACCGCTTCACCCATGAACATTTGGCTAAGAACCCGGAATTTACGGTCAACATCCCGGTCGGCGCCTTCGACCGCTCCATCCTGGGAAAGGCCGGCACGACCAGCGGCCACGACGGCGACAAGATTGAAAAAATAGGTCTTACCCTGGAAGATCCCGAAGTCATCTCCGTACCGGGCATCAAAGAACTGCCCCTTACCTTGGAATGCAGGGTCCTCTTCCAAAAAGACCAGGAATTAGCCGATATTCCCAAAGACATTAACGACGAATTCTACCCGCAGAACGTCGACGGCAGCTTCCACGGTGCCAACCGCGACAGCCACACGGCTTACTACGCCGAAATCGTCGCCGCTTATATCATCAAATAAATAACTACCGAAAGGTAAAGGCCCTCGAGAGCCGGACTGAGTCCGACGCCCGAGGGCCTTTTTAATAGCCTGGGATGGCTTTCTATGAACGTTTTGCAAAATCAGCCGCTGCCGTAAACAGGATATCCGTCGACGAGTTGAGGGCTGTTTCCGTCGAGTCCTGAAGGACGCCGATGATGAAGCCGACGCCGACGACCTGCATGGCAATGTCGTTGGAGATACCGAAGAGGCTGCAGGCCATGGGGATCAGGAGCAGAGATCCGCCGGCAACACCCGATGCGCCGCAGGCGCCGATGGCCGACAAGACGCTGAGCAGGAGCGCCGTCGGGAAGTCAACGGCGATACCCAAGGTATGAACGGCCGCCAAGGTCATGATGGAAATGGTGATGGCCGCACCGGACATATTGATAGTAGCCCCGAGGGGAACGGTGACCGTATACGTATCGGGGTCGATGCCGAGTTCTTTCGCCAGAGCCATGTTGACCGGGATGTTCGCTGCCGAGCTGCGCGTAAAGAAGGCCGTCACGCCGCTGGTCGAAATACACTTCCAAACCAGGGGATAGGGATTTCTTCTAAGCTTGGCATAGACGATGATCGGATTGACGACGAAGGCAAAGATGAGCATCGTCCCTACGAGGAGGGCTAAAAGCTGAGCATAGCCGACGATGGCTTCGATGCCGTTAGAAGAAATGGAATCAGCAACGAGGCCCATGATGCCGAGGGGAGCCAGGCGGATGACCCACTGGACACAGGTCGTGACCGCATTGGCACAGTCGTCGAGGACGGCCTTGGTCGATTCCGACACGCGGCGGACGGCGACACCAAAGAGGACGGCCCAGCCGAGGATACCGATATAGTTGCCGGTCATCAAGGCGTGGACCGGATTATCGACGATATTCTTCAGGAGCGTCGTAAGGACTTCGGCAATGCCTTCCGGAGCCTTATTGTCGGCAGCCGATACGTCGAGCTGGAGAGTCAGCGGGAAAACGTAGCTGATCATGACGGCGAAAAAGGCAGCTAAAAAGGTGCCGATGAGATATAAGATGATGACGTCTTTAATTTTCGACTCATGATTTTCTTGTTTCCGGCTAAGGGCCGAAGCAACTAATACAAAGACTAAGACCGGAGCAATCCCCTTCAAGGCGCCGACGAAGATAACCCCTAACAGGGACAATTCGCGAGCGGCGGCAGGGAAACCCAGGGCTACGGCAATGCCGATGATCAAGCCGACGATGATCTGCTTAATCAAGCTGATGCGATTCAGGGCACTCCATAAACTATGCATACCAAAAACCTCCCATAGAACATATCGTTCCAAAAACACAAATGTACATTATAACAGAACACTTACTTCATTATAGAATAAAATCTACAAAATTTCAATACAAAAAAAATGAATAGCCTATGCTGTCAGAGACAGACACAGGCTATTCATGATAAGTAAATTTGCGATAGTCCCGCGGACTAAAGCTTTATGGTGTGAAAAATTATTCGCTCAAGACACCGGCGCAGCGAGCGCAGAGTGTCGGATGGCTGGCATCGGAACCGACGGTATCGGTGTGCATCCAGCAGCGTTCGCATTTTTCGGCATTCGACGGTTCTACGACGACCTTCATATCGCTGTGGTCTTCACCGGCAACGGCATCGGCCGGAGCTTCGCCTTTGACCAGTTTAGCTTCGCTGACGATGAGCAAGGTTGCCAGCTGATCCTGCCAAGAGCTGAGGAAATCGTAGTCTTCCCCATCGGCATAGATGGTGACGGCAGCGTCGAGGGCGTGGCCGATCTTGTGTTCCTGACGGGCGCCTTCGAGGATACGGGTCAGGTCGCGGCGGTAGGACAGGAAATGGTCCCAACGAGCGTCGAGGTCGGCATTCAGGTATTCTTTATGGGCTTTCGGCCAATCCGTGAGGAGGACGCTTTCTTCTTTCCCATCGACGGCCGGCATATTCTGCCATACTTCTTCTGCCGTAAAGGACAGGACCGGAGATACGATCTTGACCAGCGTATCCAAGATGATGTACATCGCCGTCTGGGCGCTGCGGCGAATCGGAGCATCGGTCTTTTCCGTGTACAGGCGGTCTTTGATGACGTCGAGGTACATGGCACTCAGATCGACGGTGCAGAAGTTGTGGATGGCGTGGTACATGACGTGGAACTGATAGTTTTCATAGGCGTCGGTGACTTCTTCGAAGACCTGTTCCAAACGGAGGAGTGCCCATTTATCGAGTTCGGTCATATCCTGGTAGGAAACAGCATCTTTCGACGGGTCGAAGTCGGCCAGGTTGCCCAAGAGATAGCGGAAGGTATTGCGGATCTTGCGGTAGACGTCGGAGAGCTGTTTCAAGATCTTCGGCGACAGGCGGATATCGCCCTGGTAGTCAGCCGACGAAACCCACAGGCGGAGGACATCGGCACCGTATTTTTCGATGACTTCCTGGGGAGCTACGGTGTTGCCGACGGATTTACTCATCTTGCGGCCTTCGCCGTCGACGGTAAAGCCGTGGGTCAGGACCGATTTATACGGAGCGTAGCCGTTGACGGCCACGGACGTTAAGAGCGAGCTGTTGAACCAGCCGCGATGCTGGTCCGAGCCTTCGAGGTACATTTCGCAGGGATAATCGAGATCGGGATCGTGCTTCAGGACGCCCTGATGGGTGCTGCCGCTGTCGAACCAAACGTCCATGATGTCGCTTTCCTTGCGGAAATGGGTGCCGCCGCAGTGCGGGCATTTATAGCCTTCAGGCATCAATTCCTTGACGTCGTACATCCACCAGGCGTCGGAACCGTCTTTGGCAAACATCTTCTGCAAGTGGCCGATGGTGTCATCGTTGATGATGTGTTCGCCGCAGTCTTCGCAGTAGAAGATCGGGATCGGAACACCCCAGACACGCTGACGGGAGATGCACCAGTCGCCGCGGTCGTGGATCATATTGTAGATGCGGTCATGGCCCCAGGACGGAATCCATTTGACCGTATCGATGGCTTCGAGGGCTTTCTGACGGAAGCCGTCGACAGAAGCAAACCACTGTTCCGTCGCCCGATAGATGATCGGGTTCTTGCAGCGCCAGCAGTGCGGATACTGATGGCGGAAGGTGTTTTTGGCAAAGAGAGCACTCTGTTCAGCCAATTTCTTGATGACCGGTACGTTGGCATCGAAGACGAACTGGCCTTCAAAGCCGGGAACCTTATCGGTATAACGGCCGGAACCGTCGACAGTGCCCATCGGTTTGAGGCCCCAGGCTTCATACTTCATGCAGACGTCAAAGTCATCCTGGCCGTGGTCAGGAGCCGTGTGAACGAGGCCCGTGCCGGCTTCGAGGGTGACGTGGTCGCCGAGAATGATGGGAACCTTGCGGTCGTAGAAGGGATGCAGGAAGACCATGCCTTCGAGCTGCTTGCCGGTCATGACGTCGGGCAGGACTTCGTAGTCCGTTACTTTCCCGGCCTGCATGGTGACGTCGACCAATTCCTTGGCCATCAGGAGATATTCATCGCCGACGCGAACCCAGACGTATTCCAGATTTTCGTTGGCGCTGATTGCCTGGTTACAAGGAATGGTCCAGGGCGTCGTCGTCCAGATCAGGGCAAATACCTTTTCCGGATCGGCATCTTTCGGCATGTGGCCGCTGACGTCGACGGATTTGAATTTGACGTAGATGGAGAACGATTTATCGTCGTTATATTCGATTTCGGCTTCAGCCAGTGCCGTTTCGCAGTGCGGGCACCAGTAAACCGTTTTCAGGCCTTTGTAGATATAGCCTTTCTTGGCCATTTCGCCAAAGACGCCGATCTGTGCGACTTCGACGTGTTTGCGAAGGGTCAGGTAGGGATCTTCCCAGTTGCCGAGGACGCCGAGGCGGATGAAGTCCTTCTTCTGTTCTTCGACGCGGGCTAAGGCGTAGTCGCGGCATTTGGCTCGCAAGTCGAGGGGCGTCATTTCATGGCGATTGAGGCCCGTATCTTTGATGACGGCGTGTTCAATCGGAAGGCCGTGGGTATCCCAGCCGGGAACGTATTTCGTATAGCAGCCCTGCTGGGTCTTATATTTCAGGATAATGTCTTTTAATACTTTGTTTAAAGCATGGCCGATATGGATCTTGCCATTGGCATAGGGAGGGCCGTCGTGCAGAATGAACTTAGGCGCTCCGTCCCGTTTCTGCAAGCGTTTTTTATAAATGTCATGATCCTGCCAGAATTTCAAAAAGTCCGGTTCCCGTTTCGGCAGATTGCCGCGCATGGGGAATTCCGTCTGAGGCAGATGTAAAGTCTTACCGTAATCCATGATGCTTCCTCCTCTGTCTGTGTGAAAAAAAATAACGTCTCCGCCCCAAAAAGGGACGAAGACGTAATCACCGTGGTACCACCCTATTGACTGCTCATGCAGCCACTTTGACGCGCAATAACGACGCGGCCCGGCAGCTGGTTCGCAGCTGCAGCTCCCAAGTGATCCGCCAGTATACAGCCTTTGCCGGGCTCTCACCATCCCCGGTTCGCTAAAAAAGCTGCGCCATACTGGCCGTCTTGTTCATAGCTTTTACACTTAATTATTTAATACAATTTTCATTGTATATAAGCGTATTGTAAGGTCTCTCCCCCTATTTGTCAAGAGGATTTATTTCCAATACTGTACAGTACTTTCGTCAATACCGATCGAGGCCGCCTTAAAGACCGGAATCTGTCCGGCATCACGCTGCTGCTGGTAGTCTTTCATGGCATTGACGGCGACTTTACTGAGGATAAAGCAGGCCGGAATGTTGATGAAGCACATGATGGCCATCAGGATGTCGTCAATAGCCCAAACGGCAGCCATGGACATGCCGGCGCCGATGAAGACAACGGCGATGCAGACGATGCGGAAGGTATGGACGAAGCTCTGAGACGGAGCCCCTTTATGGATGAAGCGGATACAGTTGTCGACGTAGTATAAGTTGCCGATGAGCGTCGAGAACCCGAAGAGGAGCATGCAGACCGTGATGAGGAGCGGTCCGAAACCGCCGAAGACGGCTGAAGCGGCGCCCTGTACGTAAGCGGCACCGGCAGCTTCTTTGGTGATGGGAACGCCCGAGAAGAGGCCCATGAAAGCCGTAGCACTGCAGACTAAGAGGGTATCGATGAAGACCGACAGCATCTGGACCAACCCCTGTTTGACAGGATGGCTGACGTCAGCAGCAGCTGCCGCATTCGGAGCCGAACCGATACCGGCTTCGTTCGAGTAGAGGCCGCGTTTGATACCGTAAATGAGGCAGGAACCGGAAACACCGCCGAAGATAGCTTCAAAGTCAAAGGCATCGGCGAAGATCATGGTAAATACCTGAGGCAGGCTGGAAATGTGGGCCACGACGACGACCAAGGCTGCCAGGATGTAAATGGCGCCCATGACCGGAACCATGATCGACGTGACTTTGATGATGCGCTGGCCGCCGCCGATGAGGCAGTAGCCGACGAGGGCTGCAAAGACAGCGCCGAGGATCCACGGCGTCATCGTAGGATCATAGAAGTCGTAAACCAGGAAGGTCGACTGCATGTTAAACGAACAGAGGAGATTGAAGCCGCCGGCATAGGTAAGGATCAAGGATAAGGCAAAGAGGACGCCCAGACCCCGATTGTGCATGGCCGTTTCAATGTAGTAAGCCGGGCCGCCGTAGCTGTGGCCTAAGGCGTTGCGGCGTTTGTAAACCTGAGCCAGGGTACTTTCGATGAAGGCCGTAGCACCGCCGATGATGGCGATGATCCACATCCAAAATACCGAACCCGGACCGCCGAGGCAGATTGCCGTCGATACGCCGATGATGTTGCCCGTACCGACGCGGGATGCCGTCGAAACCATGAGGGCCTGGAAAGACGATACGTTTCCGTCTTTCGTCGGTTTTTCCATGACGACGCGAATACTTTCAACGAACATGCGAAGCTGGATGAGCCGTGTTTTCCAGGAGAAAACGAGGCCGGCTGCGACGAGGATGACCATTAAAATCGGATAATAAAGGACATCGTCAAGGTAATTCAGGACGTCCATGACCATAAAACCACTCCTAACCATAGTAAAAAATGATAAATAAATGTAACAATTCCTATAAAAAATCATAAGATATAAATGGACACTTTGTCAATGGTTTTTGACAAATTAGCACAGGATATTTTTATATTCATTCATTGTGTAGTATAATGGCGGTAGAAAGGCAGGCGTTTTTATGATATCCATCGAGCAGGTCATCCAAAAGGCTATCGCCTACGATAAGGGCGACGCCAGACGTATCCACCATTTCCTTAAAGTCTATGCCTATGCCGATACCATCGGCCGGCTAGAAGGTCTCTCCAAAGACCAACAAACAGTCCTCCAAACGGCTGCCGTCCTCCACGACATCGGCATTCATCCGGCCGAAGAAAAATACGGCTCGTCATCCGGCCATTTTCAAGAGCTCGAAGGGCCGGCACCGGCGCGGGCTATCCTGGAAGAACTGGGAGCTGATGAAAAGCTCATCGACAGGGTCTGCTTCCTCATCGCCCACCACCACACCTACCGCGGTGTCGACGGCGCCGATTACCAGATCCTCCTGGAAGCCGACTTCTTGGTCAATGCCTATGAAGATCAACTAAAGCCCGAAGCCATTCGGACTTTTAAAGAAAAAGTGTTCCGCACTCCGGCGGGACTCGACTTATTGAAACAGACTTATGGCGTGTAACGAAGGGAGTTTTTTTCTATGACAGCAATTGAAACATTCGTCGACATGGTCAAACATTCGGACAATATCGTCTTTTTCGGCGGCGCCGGCGTTTCCACCGAAAGCGGCATCCCCGATTTTCGCAGTACCGACGGCCTCTATAACCAGCACTATAAGTATCCGCCGGAAACGATCCTGAGCCACACCTTCTTTAAAGAACAACCGGAAGAATTCTACCGCTTCTACCGCGACAAGATGCTGGCCCTCGACGCCAAACCCAACATGGCCCACCTCAAACTGGCCGAACTCGAAAAGGCCGGGAAATTAAAAGCCATCGTCACCCAGAATATCGACGGCCTCCACCAAAAAGCCGGCAGCCAGAACGTCCTCGAACTCCACGGCAGTGTCCACCGCAACTTCTGCATGCACTGCCATAAATTCTTCGACGCCCAATATATGAAAGATTCCACCGGCGTTCCCAAGTGCGACGCCTGCGGCGGCACGATAAAGCCTGACGTCGTCCTCTACGAAGAAGGCCTCGACAACGACGTCATCGAACAGTCCCTGCACTACATCAGCCAGGCCGACATGCTGATCATCGGCGGCACGAGCCTCGTCGTCTACCCCGCCGCCGGCCTGGTCCGCTACTACCGCGGCAAAAAACTGGTCCTCATCAATAAGTCGACGACCGATATGGACAGCGCGGCAGACCTGGTCCTCCACGATGCCATCGGCGACGTCTTCAGCCACATTGAACTCTGATCGAATCATCTTTCACGCAAACGAAACAGCCCCGACAGGTTTCCTGATTAAACCTGTCGGGGCTGTGTGCTGTATATAAAGATTAAAAGTTAGGAAGCTGCTATAGCCGCAGGCTGCCAGTTTTTGCAAACGTCGACAAAACCCTTGGCGTTCGTACAGTCGAGGAGTTCATCCATGGTGAGGCGTACGGTGCTGTTGAGGCTGCCGGCAGCCGTGTACAGGACCTGATAACGCTGAAGCGACACGTCGAGGTAGACCTCGGTCCCCGCCTTTAAGAGATACGGCGAAACGGCGCCCGGCGCGTAACCGGTGACGTCTTCAACCTGGGCAAAGGGCACCATCTTGGACTTCATGCCGAATTGATGCTGATACTTCTTATTATCGACCTTGGCTTCGCCGGACATGAGGATGATGACGACTTTTCCGTCCTGTAAAAAGGACAGTGTCTTGGCAATCTGCCCGATGTCACAACCGATGACGGCTGCCGAATGTTCCGCCGTATCGCTGACTTTATCGCGGACGGTGATCCGATCGGCAAGCCCCTTCCCTGCAAAAAATAAACGAACCTTATCTGCTGTCATATTGAATTCCCCCTTGTGTTTTATCCCTTTCACTGATATGATGATAGCACCAGTTATACATACATTCAACAATTTTATTGTATGCATTATAAAAAAGAGGGATTTCTATGGCAACCTTTCACTATGATTATGAATACTTACTGACCTGGAAACCGGAAAGAGAGCGGCTCACCCGTCCGGTCTACCAGTCTCTGGCCAAAGCGCTCGAAGACGATATCGCCAGCGGGGCCCTTCCGGCCGGAACCAAGCTGCCGCCTCAGCGGGAACTGGCCAACTTCCTCGATATCCACTTTACGACCGTTACCCGGGCTTATAAAATCTGCGAACTGAAGGGCCTCATCTATGCCGTCACCGGCAGCGGCACCTTCGTGTCGGCCAGCGAAGCCAATGAGGTCACCCTGGCAGCAAATTTAGGCTCAGCGCCCCTCATCGACTTAGGCTTCGTCAGTTCCTTTGAAAGCTGCAATGAACTGTTGACGGCGACGGCCAAAAAGGCCTTGGCCCAGCAGAATTTCTCCTCCCTGGCGACTTACGACTTTCCGACCGGACTTCCCCGGCACAAGGACATGGGCCTGCGCTGGCTCGAATCCTTGGGCGTCCATACCGATGCCAATCACATGGCCATCGTTTCCGGCACCCAGAACGGCCTGGCCCTGGCCTTGCTGGCCCTCTTTTCACCGGGCGACCGCATCGCCGTCGATACCTATGCCTATGCCAACTTCATTGAACTGGCCAAAATGTACCGCCTGCGCCTGGTCCCCATCCGCGGCGACGCCGAGGGCATGTCGCCCGAGGCCCTGGAATTCCAGTGCCGCCAAAATCCGATCCGGGGCCTCTTCTTAGTCCCGTCGTGCAACAATCCGACGACGGTCACCATGACCGACAGGCGAAAAAAGGCCTTGGCCCGGATTATCCGAGACCATGGCCTTATCCTGATTGAAGACGATATTATGGCTTTTTTGACGGCTGGCCTGCTCCCTGATTACCAAGGACCTTTATACCGTTTGGTACCGGACCAGACCGTCTACCTCTGCGGGACGTCAAAGTCGATCTGCTCAGGTCTGCGCGTGACCTATATGGTATTTGGCGAACCCTTTCGCGAAAACTTATTAAAAGCTTTATACAACATCAACGTCAAGACGTCGTCCGTCGATGCCGAAATCATTTCCGCCGTCATCGCCTCCGGGAAGGCCCGGGAAATCGTCGAAAAGAAACGCCTCTTAGCGAAGAAACGCCAGGCCCTGTTCGACCGTTATTTTCCAAACGGTGGCAACTGCGGCCATCCCTACAGCTTTTTCCGCTGGCTGCCCATTGCCGATACACGACGGGGAGCGGAGATCGAACAAGAACTTTTGACCCACGGCATCCGGGTCTACCATTCCGACCGCTTTCTCAGCGGTCACCATGAAGACGCCCGCTACCTTCGCATCGCCCTGTCGACGGTCGATACGGAAGAAACCTTGTCCCGCGGCCTGGAAATCCTCCGGCAGTATGCGCAGGTATAACAGGGTATTTCTCGGGCACCCCAACGTTCCTTCAACCATTCATGCGGTTATTTTCCTTTGAAGCGAGCCGGCCGCTTTTCGAGGAAAGCCCGGATTCCTTCGACAAAATCGTCAGACTTCGTCGAACGGACTTGAATCGCCGCTTCGGCCATCATAAAGGCATCAAAATCCGGAAAAGAGCTCTGCCACAACAATTCTTTAATCCCCTTATAGACGAGACTCGGCCCGGCAGCCAGCTTTTCGGCCATCTTCATCGTTTCTTCAAGAACCTCTCCATTCTTCGTCACCTTGGTAATGAGGCCGAGATCATACATCTCTGGTGCCGAAAGGGGCCGGCCCGTTGCAAACAGTTCAAAAGCCCGGGTCCTGCCGATGAGGCGCGGCAGGATATAAGCGCCGCCCGTATCAGGCGTCAGGCCGATATTGACGAAGGCCTGCATGAACTGCGCCTTTTCTTCGGCATAAATCATGTCGCAGGCTAAGGCCAAATTACAGCCTCCTCCGGCAGCCGCTCCTTGGACGGCACAGAGGACGGGCTTACTGTATTGGCGCAGACGCTGGGTCAAAGCCGTCAGCGTCCGTACCAGGGGCCCGATATCAAAGTTTCCGGCCTCGACTTCATCCATCATGTAGCGGATATCCCCGCCGCCGGAAAAGACGCGGCCAGCCCCGGTCAGGACGATGACCTTGACATCTTCATGCTGCTCACAGGTTTCAAAGGCCTTGGACAAGTCTTGAGCCATCTTCAAATCCAAGGGATTGAGCGTGTCCGGAGCATTCATTTCAATCGTAGCTACGCCGTTTTTAACGGTAAAACCAGCTTTTGTGTACGCCATATTCTATTCCTCCCGTCTCACGAAAAAATAACGGTTCAGCAAATACCGGCGCGACGTCCCCTTCACCGGCAGATAGACGTATGTCCATGTTATACGTCGATAGTAGCATAGCCCAAGCATATATTCAATGAGATAATTGTATGTATTATGAAAAACCGGCATATCGACACGACTTTATAATCCATACAATATTTCAATTGATTATAGGCATCTTCCATGATAGGATAAAATCAAACTATATTTACGGCACAAAAGGCACCGCCGCCCCTAAAGGTTCGGGCCTTTTCCAAAAGCAAAACCATCTTTAGGAGGTAAATTCCGATGAAAATCACCATTCTCATGAGCAGTCCCCGAAAGAACGGTAACACCAAGCAGTGTCTCGATCCCTTTTGCGACGAATTGAAAAACCTCGGCCACGAGTACCAAATCTTTTGGCTCTATGACTACCAAATAGATCCGTGCTACGCCTGCCGCGGCTGTCAGAAGGATTGGCAGCACTTTGCCTGCGTCCGCCGCGATGACCTCGAACCCATTGCCGACGCCGTCTTCGCCAGCGACCTCATCGTCCTGGCCACGCCCATCTACTCCTGGTACTGTCCGGGCCCGATGAAAAACGTCCTCGACCGCTTCGTCTACGGCTTCAACAAGTATTACGGCGACGAAGTCGGCCCGTCCCTCTGGGCCGGCAAAAAGGTGGCCCTGTTTGTGACCTGCGGCTATAAACCGGAACACGGAGCCGACCTCTTTGAAGAAGGCATCAAGCGCTACTGCAAACACTCGAAGCTCCAGTACCTTTCGATGTTTGCCGAACGCCATTTAGGCTATAAGACGGTCTTTATGGACGACAAAAAAGCCGACCACGCCAGAGCCTTTGCCCGCGAAATCACAGAGACGGCCGAAGCATAAGCGCAGACGCAAAAAAAGCTTCCATGAAAAATCATGGAAGCTTTTTCTATGGAAGTCCTTATGCTTCGACGACGCTGATGCGCTGCTTGATGTGGTTCCCCTTTTCGATTTCATCGACCATGGCGATGGCGTAATCGGCATAGGAAATGATCGATTCGCCTTTGCCGTTCAAGGTAAATTCTTCACCGGCCAGGATGTACTTTCCGGTCCGTTCGCCATCGGCACGAAAATCAGCAGCCGGGCTGACATAAGTCCAGTTGACGTCGTCATGACGGCGCAGTCCGGTCAACGCCTGGCCCATGGCCCCGGCAACGGGTTTGTAGTCATCAGGGAAGTCCGGCGTTTCCATCAAAGTCGTCGTGTGTTCTTTGTCGACAAAGAGGGATCCGGCACCGCCGACGATGAGCAGACGGACCGGGCTGCCGCTGAGGATGCTGCACAGGTGTTCGGTCAGCGTCGAATGCTGGGGCAGCGTTTCTGGCGACCAGGTGCCAAAACCGTTGACGACGGCATCGAAGCCTTTCAAGTCATCGGCCGTCAAGTCGGCAATATCTTTCTGGACGTAATGCTGGGCATCGGTCATGTTTTCCGGTTTCCGGGCAAAAGCCGTTACGTCAAAGCCTCGTTTAACCGCTTCCGTAATCACCTTGCGAGATACTTTTCCACTAGCTGCTAAGACCGCGATTTTTTTCGTCATCATACAACACTCCTTCTGTTTGTAATACCTTATTCCATCATAAACCTCGGCGATGATCCGTCGTTAGTTGTAATATCTTTAGTTACATTTATTCTAGATGTAATATATCATATTACATTATCCTTGTCAATTCGTTTTATAAAAAAGCTCCCTCCCCTCGATGAAAATACTCATCGAGAGGAAGGAGATCGTAATTAAAAATAAACTAAGGTAACGCCGGCACCGCCGCCGTCGACGTCGTCGAGTTGATACTTTTTGACAAAGGGCTGGTCGTCCAAAAAGGAGTGGATCTGGCGGCGCAGGGCCCCGCTTCCCTTGCCGTGGATGATCTTTACCGGACTGAAACCGGCGGCCAGGGCCTGGTCGAGGAAGCGTTCGACATCGGGCAGGGCTTCGCTGAAGGTCTTGCCGATGATGTTGAGTTCCGTCGCCACGCGAGACGAGCGGATAGGCCGATAGGAAGAGCTGGCAGCGGCCTTCTTTTCCGCCTGTTTTTCTTTCTTCAATTCGTCAAGGTACGGTGCGCTGACGTCGCTGAATTTGACGCGGACCGTCATGCCCCGCAGGGACACGGTCAGCTGTTTGCTGCCCATTTCTTCGACGGTGCCGATGCTGCCCAAGGTATTGACGAAGACTTGCTGGCCAACTTTTAACTGGCTGCGGTCAATGGGATCGCGGTGCGGCTTTTCCGCTTCGGGCAGGGAAATCTGCTGGATGGCCCGTCGGGCTTGTTCGATAGCCCGTGCCTTTTCGCGGTCCGTCGTATCTTCCTTGGTCTGGGCCTTGAGTTCGCGGATGATCTTTTCAGCTTCGACGCGAAGGCTGCGCTTGAGGTCGACGGCATCGCGGCGGCTGGCATCGATGATGTCCTGCCGCTTGGACGTGACCTTGTCTTTTTCCCGGCGCAGGTCGTCTTCCAGTTTCCGTGCCTCTTTCAGGCGATAGGCCAGTTCTGCCTGTTCTTCGTCCAGCTTCTTGGCCTGGGCATTGAGCTGGGTCAGGACCTTTTCCATATCCATGTCCTGGGCCTTGCTGCGCAGTTCCTTGGCCTTTTCGAGGACAGTCTTCGGCATGCCCAGGCGTTCACTGATGCTGAAGGCGTGGGAACTGCCGGCCGAACCGATGCGCAGCTTATACGTCGGCTTCAGCGTTTCCATATCGAATTCGACGTGGCCGTTTTCAATGCCCGGCGTATTGTAGGCGTAATTTTTTAAATCGTTGTAATGGGTCGTGACCATGACGTAGGATTCCTTCTGATAGAGGGAGTCCAAAATGGCAATGGCAATGGCGCTGCCTTCTGCCGGGTCGGTCCCGGAGCCCAGTTCGTCGGCCAGGATAAGGTCGTCCGGACCGCAGTGCTTCAAGATATAGACCAGCTGCTTCATGTGGCTGGAAAAGGTACTCAGGTTCTGAGAAATATCCTGTTCGTCGCCGATATCGGAAAAGACGTCGCGGAAGACAGGCAGTTCTGACGATTCTTCGACGGGAATGAAGAGGCCTGCCTGATGCATGAGGACCAAGAGACCCAGGGTTTTCATGGATACGGTCTTGCCGCCGGTGTTGGAGCCGGTAATGAGCAGGATCCGGTAGTCGCCGCCGAGGACGATGGTGTTGGGCACGACGTACTTGGCATCGATGAGGGGATGACGGGCCTGAATGAGCTTGATCTGCCGCGTCTTGGATACGCCGGGACGGCAGGCCTTCATCTGCCGGGCGAGCTGGGCTTTGGCAAAGATAAATTCCAGCTGACCGACACACAGGGTGCTGTCGTGGAGGTCGGTATACTGCTGTTGGACCTTAGCCGTCAGGCGGCGGAAAATGCGTTCGATTTCCCGCGTTTCTTCAATGCGGGCCGACTGCAGGTCATTATTGGCATTGACGATGGCCAAGGGTTCGATGTAGAGGGTCGAACCGCTGGCTGACGTATCGTGGACGATGCCGGGAAAGGCGTGGCGGTATTCCTGCTTGATGGGAATGACGTAGCGGTTGTTGCGCACCGTGACCAGGGCATCTTGGAAATATTTCTGATATTCTTTATTTTGCAGGACGTTATTGACGTAGCGCTTGGTCTGCCGTTCCAGTTCTACGATACGGCTGCGAAGGCGCATCAGCTGGGGCGATGCATTGTCGCGGATCTGGCGGTTATTGTCAAAGACCGTGGCAAAGGCATGGGAGAGCTGCGAAAAGTCGCCGATGACGCCGGCCTGTTCGGCCAGATGGGGGTACTCCCCGGCCCGATCGGCAAAAAAGGAACTGATTTCACCATAATGCTGAAGGTTGTTCCATATATCGATACACTCATGAGAATCAAGGGTGACTTCCCGCTTGGCTTTTTCCAGGGCCGGCCGGATATCGACGATGCCGCCAAAAGGAGTACTGGTCTCGGTCTGGGTGCAGCGGACGGCTTCTTCCGTATCGGTCAGCTGCCGGTCGATGGCCTCGGCATCGCTCATCGGTTTGAGGCGACGGGCGATTTCCTTGGACAAGCGGGACGGCGCCAGGCGCACCAACATGTGCTGAACCTGGTAAAATCCCAAAATTCTCATACTTCGTTTATTCATCTATTGGTTGCTCCTGTATTATAAAATTCCGTGAAAGAAGTGGCCCCGGGTAACGGTCTGGTCTTCTTTTCCCAAGACCAGGGTTTCCGTCCCGTCACAGAGACGGCGATAGCGGGAAACCTGTTCGGCCAGCCACTTAGGACTGCGGCCCCGGCCTTCAATGCGAATGGCAGCGAGACCGGCCCGGACGAGGTCTTTATAGTAGGGCGCCATGTCGAGGTCACGGCTGTTTAAGATATGGTTGCGGCAATACTGGTCGGTGGCGACGGGAAAATCTTCATCCCGCCGGTCACGCAGGGCGTAGGCCCCGCCTTGGCAAATGTTGGGACAGCCTTTCTTTTGGCCATTGCCGGCAAAGGACGAGATGACGCACGATTCGGTGACCATCATTTCCACCCGCCCTTCTACGACGGCTTCAATGGGACAAGGATCCTTGCGGGCCATATCGCGCATCTGGCGCAATGTTGCTTCCAAAGACGCCGTGACGCTTTGGCAGCCCAGGGCGGCATAGGCCGACGCGGCCTGACTGTTAAAGATATTGAGGGACCAGTCGGTCCTTACGGGAAGGCCTTTTCCGACTCTTTTCGCCATGGTAAAGACGGCCATGGCCCCGGCGTAGATCCCATCGATGCCGGAATCGACGGCCCGTTCGAGTTCCTGCTGTACAGCAGCCCGGTGGCTTTCGTCGACGATGCGCGGCGTCCCGGCCCATAAGGCCGTCTGGTGATCGTGAGCCGCCTTCACGGCTTGCTGCCAGTCTGCATTAAGGAACGGACGATGGTGGTACGATTCGCCGCCAAAAATGATGATGTCAGCCCCCTGTTCAGCCGCTGCCCTGACGGCGTCGACGGTATCACAGCGGACGACGAGTTCCATGGCCTTGCCTTTTTGCGGCACATCGGCCCTTTCCAGCATAGGTGCCGCCGTTCCGGCTGCCGGCCGCTGGTAGTCATCCAAAATCGTTTCCGTCAGCTTGGCGACAGCGTCTCGGCGCAGTTCGTTCAGGACGCTGGCCGGGATCATCTTGGTTTCATCCCAGGCCGTCACTTCCGTAAGGGCAAAGGGCGTCTCACCAAGACGGCCCAGCTGTTTTTTCAGGTAATCGATCGTTGCCGGACGCTTCGAAGCCGGCTGCGGCTGAAAGTCTGCCGTAACGACTGCCGTATGGGCTTTTTCATCCCAAACCGTAAGTGTCAATCGCCCTTCTCCATCGACGTCGACGTAGGCGTAAATGGGCAGCTTTCGCGTCAGACCGATGGCGGCATCGTCTGCCGTCTGCCGTCCCGAAGGATTCTTCTCGGTCAAGGTCCGACGGCTGACCGTATCTGCCAAAAAATCGTCCTGATAGCTGCGGTTAAAGGCCGCCGTCAATAAGGCCTGCGCTTCGGCATGGGCCTTTTTGCGAGCCTTGGGGCTGCTGTAATGGGCGTCGATGACCTTGCGGTAGGCCGTAACCACAGTCCGCACGTAGGTATCGCCTTTCATACGGCCTTCTATTTTAAAAGACGTGACGCCGGCATCGAGGAGGTCGTCGATATAATCGAGGGCCTTTAAGTCCTTGAGACTGAGCACGTAAGCCTCTTGTTTCATGACTTCTTTGCCGTCGCGGACCAAGGTATAAGGCTGACGGCAGGGCTGGGCACAGGCACCGCGATTGCCGCTGCGGCCGCCGAGGAAGCTGCTCATCAGGCACTGGCCGGAATAGGCCATGCAGGACGCCCCGTGGATAAAGACTTCAATAGCCAGGGGCGAAGATGCGCAGACGGATTGTATCTCAGCAAGGGATAATTCACGGGATAAGACAGCCTGCGTAAAGCCGTTCTCTTCCAAGAAGCGGACGCCGTCCGCATCGGCAACGGTCATCTGCGTACTGCCGTGCAGGGGCAGGTTGGGCACGACGCGCCGGGCCAGGAGAGCTACGGCCAGGTCCTGGACGATGATGCCGTCGACACCGGCCGCATCGAGGGACTGTAAATAGGCCGTCAGGGCCTCGAGTTCTGTATCGGCCATGAGAATATTGACCGTGACGTATACTTTTACGCCAAATAAATGAGCCGTTTTTACGGCTTGGACGATTTCATCATCGTCGAGATTATGTGCAAAGCGGCGGGCATTGAAGCTCTTACCGCCAAAATAAACGGCATCGGCACCGGCATCAATGGCCGTAAGTACGTTATCCAAAGAGCCTGCCGGCGCTAATAATTCTGCCATACTATTCCTCCTATACTGAATCAGGCCCGGCCCGATTACAGCGCTTTGTAAATCGTCGTCAAATCAGCGGCCGTTACGTCATAAGGCGTCCGCTTGATGCCGCTGGTCGGCATGGTCATGGTCACGAATTTTTTAATTTCATCATCTTTAAGGCCGACGGTGTCGCCCATAAGGTCTTTCATGAGGGCCGCAAAATCATCGCTCCCGGAAAGGCCGAGGATGGACCAGACCCGTTCGGCCTTGTCCGCCATCGATTCTTCCATGAGCTTCATATAAGCCGGCAAAAGGAGGCCGTTAGCCCGGCCGTGGGTAATACCGCGATAATAGGTCAGCATGTAGCCCATGCTGTGAACCATGGTCGTCCCGGTCTGGGCAATCGTAAGGCCGGCCAGCATGGAACCGTAGAGCAGGTCTTCTCGGACGGGATAGGCGATAGCGCCCTTCAAGTCGGTCAGATGGAGGCCGATAAAGCGCATGGCTTCTTCAGCCCAAACGTCACTCATAGGCGTCGAGAGTTTCGACATATAGCCTTCCACCGCATGGCTCAAGGCATCGATGGCCGTATCGATGGTAACCGTCTGAGATACGCTTTCCGTAAAGGACGGGTCGGCAAAGGCATAGACCGGGAAAATCAAAGGCGTATTGATGGACTGCTTGGTCCCGGCATGAACGTTGGTGAGGACGCTGACTTTGGTCACTTCGCTCCCCGTTCCGGCTGTCGTCGGCACGGCCACGATGGGCAGAGGCTTTTTATAAGGCCCCTTGAAAAGTTGTTCATCATCGAGATCATCCGTGCAGAGAAGGGCAATGGCCTTAGCGGCATCCATGGGTGAACCGCCGCCGATACCGACAACGAAATCAACGCCTTTCTCCTTGGCAAAAGCAGCCGCTCTTCGAATCGTATCGATAGAAGGGTTGTTTTCAACATCGTCAAACAGATACCAAGAAATGCCCAATTCATCGAGTTTTCCGGTAAAGGCATCCTGAGAGCCGTTGACCTTGGCCGAATGGCGGCCCGTGACCAATAAGGCCCGCTTCCCCAAATCGGCTAAGACCTGACCGGATTCAGCAATACAGCCTTTTCCAAAAAACACCTGCGTCGGCATATAATAGGTAAACATACGAAGTCCCCCTTCACGGCAAATCACTAGTTTATTTTCTTATCCATTTTATCATCTTTGAGGCCCTGAGGCCAGTTTTCCCTACGCCAAAAAGGCCCCGCACCACGTGCCGGGACCCTTTCGGTCAACCAAGGGCTTCCCTTCAAAAAGATACAAAAAAGGGGTCCCAGAATGGAAATCCATTGTGAGATACCCCTTTTTAATTGCATAGGTTTGACGAAAATATCTTGGAAAAATATTAACGTTTCGAGAACTGAGAAGCTTTACGAGCTTTCTTGAGGCCGTATTTGCGGCGTTCTTTTTCACGCGGGTCACGCGTGAGGAAACCAGCTTTTTTCAGAGCCTGACGGAAATCGCTGTCGACTTCCAACAGAGCGCGGCTGATGCCGTGGCGGATTGCGCCGGCCTGGCCGGACGGGCCGCCGCCCTTAACGTCAGCGATGACGTCGTACTGTTCGGTTACACCTGTGAGTACGAGGGGCTGTTTAATAACCAATTCCAGCGTTTTACGACCGAAATATTCGTTCAATTCTTTTTTATTGACGGTGATATTACCCTGACCCGGAACCAGACGAACTCTAGCAACGGATGTCTTTCTACGGCCAGTGCCGTAGTACTGTGCTACTGCCATGAAATCTTCCTCCCGGTATTAATTAGCGAATGTTTAACTTCAAAACTTCAGGTTGCTGAGCCTGATGCGGATGTTCAGCGCCTGCATAGACGTTCAGTTTACGGTACATCTGTTCACCCAATTTATTTTTCGGGAGCATACCGCGAACTGCCATTTCAACAACACGTTCCGGCCGCGTTTCGAGCAGATGGCCGGCCTGAGTGAATTTAGATCCACCGGGATAACCGGAATGATGGAAATAGGTCTTCTGGATTAATTTCTTACCAGTCAATTTAACTTTTGCTGCGTTGACTACAATTACAAAATCGCCTGTATCGACATGCGGGGTAAAAGTAGGTTTATGTTTTCCCCGAAGAACTTTAGCTACTTCGGCAGCAAGACGGCCTAATGTCTGGCCTTCAGCGTCAACAACAAACCATTTACGTTCGATGTTGCCTGCATTGGCCATAAATGTAGTTTTCATGCTGTGTAATTCCTCCCTGATTAACTAACTGACCAAGCTTTTGGTGCTCTTTCTCCGGGGCTAATGGAGTCCAAGTGAAAAGCTTACTTATTTATTTTACAGATTTCACCGGTCCTTGTCAACAATTATTTTACTTTTTTCAGCTATTCCCCGCCTTCCGCCCGAGGAAAGCGGCATTTCTCCTTGGGCATAATCGTCGATACATCTTTCGCATACCGTATATATCATTATATATTTAAGCAGTACCTTTATATTAGAACGTTTAACCTAAAATTTCTTTTATTTTTTTCGAAAAATTATTTGACAAGGCCTTCATTTGGTGATAGACTTACGTCAACAACTTGATAGTGTTGCAATGAAGAGAAGAGTACACGATAGGACTTGGCACAGAGAGTTCCCGATTCGGTGAAAGGGAAAGCAAGAAGCATGGTGGAAGATGGACTCCGAGCAGGCTGGTCGAATAATTAGACCGTCCGGGCGCACCCGTTACAGTGCTATGGTATTGAGGGCAGTTTTGCCTGCGTACCTGAAGAGGCTTATCCTGCGAAGGATAGGTGAAATTGGGTGGTATCACGGTGCTTCCGTCCCTTACATAGGGATGGAAGCTTTTTTTATTACAAGGCTTTCAAGTTTATACTACATTATATTTTTTTAAATATCAGGGGGAAATGTATTATGAGCGAAAACAAAAACTACAAATTCGAAACGTTACAACAGCATGCAGGTCAGGTTCCGGATCCGACGACGGGTTCCCGTGCCGTTCCGATTTACCAGACGACATCTTACGTCTTTAAAGATACCCAGCAGGCCGAAGACCGCTTCGCCTTGAAAGATCCGGGCTTCATCTACAGCCGCTTGACCAATCCAACCCAGGACGTCCTGGAAAAACGAATCGCCGCTCTTGAAAACGGCACGGCCGGCCTGGCTACGGCCAGCGGCGCCTCGGCAATTGCCTACTCGATCATCAACTTAGCCGGTGCCGGCGACGAAATCATCGCCGCTCCGACCCTGTATGGCGGCACGGTTGAACTGTTCACCGAAACCTTTAAACATTTGGGCATTACGACGCACTTTGCCGATCCCGATGATCCGCAGTCCTTTGCCAAACAGATCAACGACAAGACCAAGGCCATCTACCTCGAAAGCCTCGGCAATCCGGCCATCAACATTCCCGACTTCGAAGCCATCGCTGCCATTGCCCATGAAAACGGCCTGCCGGTCATCGTCGACAATACCTTTGCTACGCCGTACCTCTTCCGTCCTCTCGATCACGGCGCTGACGTCGTCGTCCACTCGGCTACGAAATTCATCGGCGGCCACGGCACGACCTTAGGCGGCCTCATCGTTGAAAACGGCAAATTCGACTGGGCTGCATCGGGCCGCTTCCAAGACTTCGCTTCGCCCGATCCGTCCTACAACGGCGTCAACTTCGCCAAAGACATTCCCGGCGCTGGTTTCGTCACCCGCATCCGCGCCAAAGCCCTCCGCGACCTCGGCGCCTGCATCAGCCCCTTCAACGCCTGGCTCCTCATCCAGGGCCTTGAATCGCTGTCGCTTCGCATCGAACGCCACGTTGAAAATGCCCAGAAAATCGCCGATTTCTTAGAAAATAGTCCGAAAGTCGCCAAGGTCAACTATCCGTCCCTGCCGTCTTCGCCGTACTACAAATTGGCTCAGAAATACTTCCCCAAGGGAACGGGCTCCATCTTCTCCTTTGAACTCAAAGACGGCTACACGGCTGCCCGCAAATTCATCGACAGCGCCGATATCTTCTCGGATCTGGCCAACGTCGGCGACTCCAAGTCGCTCCTCGTTCACCCCGCTTCGACGACCCACCAGCAGCTTTCTGAAGAAGCCCAGCGCGCCTGCGGCATCACGCCGGGCACGGTCCGCATCTCCATCGGCCTCGAAAACATCGAAGACCTCTTAACGGCCGTCGAAAAAGCCCTGGCTTCGATCTAATCTCGTATTGTAAAGGAGGGACAGACGATGCCGATAAAAATCGCCGACGGCCTGGCCGCCAAAGAAAAACTGCATGACGAAGGAATCTTCACCATTGATAAGGGTCTGGCCCTCCATCAGGACATCCGGCCCCTGCACATTCTCATCCTCAATTTGATGCCCTTAAAGAAGCCGACGGAGCTGCAGCTCCTGCGCCTCCTCGGCGACTCACCGCTCCAGGTCGAAGTCGACTTCTGCCATACAAAGACGCATCAAAGCACCCATACCGATGCGTCGTACCTGGATGAAAACTACTGTGTCTTCGACGACATCAAGGACCGCTATTACGACGGACTCATCATCACCGGCGCACCGGTCGAACAGATGCCCTTCGAATCCGTCGACTACTGGCCGGAAATGAAGACCTACCTCGACTGGGCCAAGACCCACGCCTTTTCGACGCTCCTCTTCTGCTGGGGTGCCCAGGCCGGGCTCTATCACTACTACGGCATCCACAAAAGGGATCTCTCAGCCAAGCTCTTCGGCATCTTCGAATACCAACTGACCCAGAAGCACCATCCGCTCCTGCGCGGCTTCGACGACCGCTACTTCATTCCCCAGTCCCGTCACACGGCCATCGACGACATCGCCGTCTACAATAGACCGGAACTGGAAATCTTGTCACGGTCAGCCGAAAACGGCATCAACATCATCGGCACGCCGGACCACCGCCGCTTCTTCGTCCTTGGCCACTTCGAATACGACCGTCGGACCCTCGAGGAAGAATACCTGCGGGATAAGAAAAAAGGCCTTCCTATCGCCGTTCCCAAGCACTACTACCCGGGCGACAACGATACTAAGGAACCGTACTTCACGTGGTGCAGCTATGCCCACCTCTTTTACCACAACTGGCTGAATATCGTCTATCAGGAAACGCCCTATGAATTAACATCGATTCAAAGCCTGGCGTCCTGCGGCCATTAAGAGACAGAAAATCACCTCCCAAGCAAGATGGGAGGCGATTTTTTTATATGTCCGTAATAAAGATGTCTTATTTCGTACCGAAGATACGGTCGCCGGCATCGCCCAGACCAGGAACGATATAGCCTTGATCATTCAAGGTATCGTCGAGGGCTGCGACGTAGATGCGGACGTCGGGATGGTCGGCATTGACCTTCTGGACGCCTTGGGGAGCCGCTACCAGGCACATGAGCTTAATGTTCTTGATGCCCTTTTCCTTGAGCAGGGTAATGGCTGCCGAAGCACTGCCACCAGTAGCCAGCATGGGGTCGACGATGATGAAGTCACGGTTTTCAACGTCAGGCAGTTTGCAGTAATATTCAACCGGTTCCAGTGTCTGCGGGTCGCGGTAGAGGCCGATATGACCTACTTTAGCCATGGGGATGAGGTTGAGCATACCCTGAACCATTCCCAGACCAGCGCGGAGGACGGGGACGATGCCCAGTTTCTTGCCGCTGATCTGCTTGCCGTTCATGGAGGCCACCGGCGTTTCGATGGCTACATTTTCCAGCGGCAGGTCCCGCGTGATTTCATAGCCCATGAGCATGGTAATTTCTTCTAAGAGGTTGCGGAAATCCTTCGACCCCGTTTCCTTTTTGCGCATGAGCGTGATTTTATGCTGAATAAGCGGATGATCCATTACTTGTACGTGCATGTGTGAATACTCCTTCCTCATTTATCCATGTCGGCAATTTTGGCAACGCGTTCAGCGTGACGGCCGCCGTCAAAGCCGGTGGACAGGAAAATACGAACGACTTCTCGAGCCAGGCCCGGTCCGATGACACGGCCGCCCATGGTCAGAATGTTGGCGTCGTTGTGGCGACGGCAGAATTCTGCCGAAAAGGTATCGTGGCAGAGCGCTGCCCGGATGCCGTGAACCTTATTGGCAGCAATGCCGATACCGATGCCGGTGCCGCAAAAGAGGATGCCCCGGTCAAAAGTACCGTCGGCAATCGCTTCCGCTACTTTTTTAGCAACGTCGGGATAGTCGCAGCGGTCGCCGGTCAAGGTACCGTAGTCGGTAAATTCAATGCCTTCTTCTTTCAAATATTCTTTGATATTTTCTTTCAGTTCAAATCCGCCGTGATCGGCGCCAAGTACTAATTTCATCAATGATTCCTCCCCTGTGTATGCTGGTATAATTCAAGTTTATTATACATCTTCCCAGGCCTTCGGAAAAGCCTTAATCGACGAGGATGACATGACCGCCGGCTGCTTTCTTCATGCGGTTCATGATGGCCAGGCCCAAACCTTCATCATCGACACCTTCGGCTAAGATGACGTCGACGACGTCGCTGTCAAAGGAAAGGAGTCCCGTATAGAGCTGGTTGGCCAGGGCTTCTTTATCGTCGTGATGGCCCCAGACATACATGTTCTTGTGCGGGAAATGGCTGCCCACTTCTTCACTGACCAAGAAGCCGACGGTCTTCCCTTCTGCCTTAAGCCCTTCGTACAGGGACTGCAGTTTGGCCGTTACCTTATCTTCCGTCCCGACGACGACCGTCATCGGTGCCGACGGGGCATAGTGGCGATACTTCATGCCCGGCGCTTTGGGGACGCCTTTGCCGGTCACCAAGGTCGTATCCATTTCGACGACGGGTACGATCTCCTTCAGCATTTCAATGGTGACGCCGCCGGGACGAAGGATGGTCACCTTGTCGTCGCCGCTGCATTCGACGATCGTCGATTCGACGCCGATGTGGCAGGGTCCGCCGTCAATGACCATATCGACGCGCCCGTCCATGTCGTGCATGACTTCGGCTGCCGTCGTCGGGCTGGGCCGGGTCGATAAATTGGCACTGGGTCCGGCAACGGGAACGCCGGCATAGCGCAGAAAAGCCCGGCAGATATCGTGATCGGGACAGCGAAGGGCTACCGTATCGAGGCCTCCCGTCGCCGCATCGGGAACGATAGGTTTTCTGGGCAGGACGATGGTCAACGGGCCGGGCCAGAAATAATCCATCAATTTCTGTGCCGTCGGTGAAATCTCAGCCGCCGCCTGGAGGGCCCCTTCTTCGTCGGGAACGGTCAGTATCAAGGGGTTGTCGCTGGGACGGCCCTTGGCTTCATAAATGCTGCGGCAGGCGTCGGCATCAAGGCCATTGGCACCGATACCATACACCGTTTCCGTCGGAAAGACGACCAGTCCGCCGTCGCGAATAATCCTTCCTGCTTCTTCAAGAACTTCTTTCTGTTGCTCTATATCCGTAATTTCTACAAGTTTCGTCTGCTTCATAGTCTACTCTTTTCTTGTAAATAATAGGACTCTGTCGATACCGCCGTAATCCTTGACGGTCTTTTCATGATCATAGGAACCGGTCCGGCAGAAAATATCGATGACATCCTCGGCTTGGCCGGCACCGATTTCAACGGCGCAGTGACCGCCGGCTTTGACATAGGCCGGCGAGGCTTCAGCCAGTCTCCGATAAAGGGAAAGGCCGTCGTCGCCGCCGTATAGGGCAAGTTCCGGATCATAGCGAACTTCAGGCTGAAGCTCGGCCATATCCTGAGCCGTCAAATACGGCGGATTCGATACCAGCCAGTCACAGGCCATGGACGGAACCTTGGTGAAAAGGTCGCTTTCCATCCAGGTCACGCGGTCCGTAAGACCTAAGTGTTCCCCATTCTCGGAAGCCATGGCCAGGGCTTTTGGAGAAATATCGACGCCAAATCCCGTCGCCTCCGGCAAATAGGACAAGAGGCTGAGGATAATGGCGCCACTCCCGGTGCCGATATCGATGATGACCGGCGCCGTCCCCCTGGCCGCTTCGATTACGGTTTCGACGAGCATTTCCGTTTCCGGACGCGGGATGAGCACATCTTGACTTACCTTAAAATCGAGGCCCATAAAAGCCTGGGTACCCAGGATATGGGCAACGGACAAGCGGCTTCCCCGTTTCTTTACGAGTTCCCGATACGCCGCCAGTTCGTCACCGTTCATGGGTTCATCGTAATGGGCATACAAGTAAATCCGCTCTTTTTTTAAAACGTGGGCCAAGAGGATTTCTGCATCCAGGCGCGGTGAATCGATGCCTTTTTCTGCAAAGTACTGCTGAGTCCATTGCAGCAAGGCACCGATCGTCCAAATCTTATTCATTTTCCGCTTCTTTCATCAGTTCGGCCCGGCGGGTTTCGGCCAGAGCCTGGATAAATTCGTCGATATCGCCGTTTAAGATGTTATCGAGTTTGTACAGGGTCAGGTTGATGCGGTGATCCGTTACCCGGCCCTGCGGGAAGTTGTACGTGCGGATTCGTTCACTGCGGTCACCCGTACCGACCTGGCTGCGCCGTTCTTCCGTCAATTCGGCATCGGCTTTCTGCTGAGCCTGGTCGAGGAGGCGGGCCTTCAAGACGCGCAGGGCTTTGGCCCTATTTTCCAACTGGGACCGTTCATCCTGGCATTCGACGACCAATCCCGACGGGATATGAGTCATGCGGACAGCGGAACTCGTCTTGTTGACGTGCTGGCCGCCGGCACCGGAGGCACGGAAATAGTCGACGCGGACGTCGTCCATATTGAGGTCGATTTCAACATCTTCCGCTTCCGGCAGGACGGCAACGGTCGCCGTCGACGTGTGGATACGGCCGCCGGCTTCGGTGACCGGGACACGCTGGACGCGATGAACGCCCGATTCATACTTCAGCTTACCGAAGACGCCGGAACCTTCGATGGAGAATACGACTTCTTTAAAGCCGCCTAACTCCGGTTCGTTAGAGCTGATGATGCTCGTCTTCCAGCCGGGCTGTTTCTCAATATATTTCATGTACATGCGGAACAGATCGCCGGCAAAGAGGGCCGCTTCATCACCGCCGGCACCACCGCGGATTTCCATGATGACGTTCTTATCATCCCGCGGGTCTTTCGGCAGCATGAGGATGTGCAGCTGATCTTCAAGCTCAGCCTGTTCCTTTACCAGGCCGTTCATTTCTTCCTTAGCCATGGCCAGGAGATCATCATCACTGTCGGGATCGTTTAAGATTTCCTGATCGCCTTCAATCGTATGGGTGATGTCTTTATACTTGCGGAACGTTTCGACGAGGGGCATGAGCGACGCGTGTTCCTTCGTCAGTTTCTGCCATTCTTCCTGGCGGGCGATGACCGAAGGGTCGCTGATCTGCTGTTCGAGGTCCATGAATTTATTTTCCACGGCCTGTACTTTATCCATAAATGAGCTCATAATTCTCTCCTTACTTTATTTCAGTTACGTCGCCTTCGTCGGCGGGTTTCGCCGCCTTCATGGCTTCGATGGCGACTTCGATCTGGTCGGCGTGCGGTTCGCGGGTCGTCAGGTACTGGAGCCACAGCCCCGGACGGAAGATGGTTTGAATGACGGGGCTTGTCGTCCGTCCGGCCAGGCGTATCATTTCATAACTGATGCCGGCGACGACGGGCATGAGGACGATACGGGATATGATTCGTTCGATAAAACTCGGCCAGCCCAGAAAGGCAAAGACGAAGATCGAGACGACCATGACGATGAGCAGGAAATTCGTGCCGCACCGCGGGTGAAGACGGCTGTGACGCTGTACGTTTTCAACGGTCAGCTCTTCGCCCGATTCATAGGTCCAAATCGTCTTGTGTTCGGCCCCGTGGTATTCAAAGACGCGGCGAATGTCCGACGTCAATGAAATAGCCCATATATATAATAGAAATATAGCCAGGCGCAAAACGCCTTCGACGACGTTGAGCCGGAAGGCACTATCAGAAACGCCGGGAATGAATTTAGCAGCATACGTAGGGATGACCAGGAAAAAGACGATGGCCAAGAGCACGGAAATGCCCATGGTAAGGGCCATCTGCCAACTCGACAGTTGTTCCTCTTCTTCACCGGCAGCCTGTGCCGAATAAGAGAGGCTCTTCATACCGTATATAAGGGATTCGACCAAAGCAACGGTGCCCCGCAAAAAGGGCTTCTTCAGAATCGGATACCGCTCGGCAATCGATTGAATGGCATCCTTTTTTACCGTAATTTCACCAGACGGGGTCCGAACGGCCGTCGCAATCGTCTTGGGACTACGCATCATGACCCCTTCGATGACCGCCTGGCCGCCGACATAAATCTTCGGTTTCTTCAAAGCGCTACCTCCCTTTCTCTACATACAAATAGAGCAGAGCATTTCTGCTCTGCTGCCCACTTGTACTGCTGATTATTTACCTGTTTTACCATAACGTTTATTGAACTGTTCGATACGGCCACGAGCCTGCTGAGCGCGCTGCTGACCGGTAAAGAACGGATGGCACTGAGAGCAAATTTCAACACGCAGTTCCGGTTTCGTAGAACCTGTTTCAAACGTATTGCCGCATGCGCAAGTTACCTTGGCATTCGGATAATACTTCGGATGAATACCTTCTTTCACCACTTACACCTCTTTCTATGATCAATCATTCAAAACCTATGCTAGAATAGTTTATCACATCGGGTCTTGAAATGCAAGGAAAATATCGATGGGTTCATAGAATGGCGGTCATCTCGTCGAAGGCTTCATCAGGCCCAAGGCTTAAAAAGCGACGCTTTCGCCGTCTTCCGGCATGACATACCCGACTACGCCGCGCATGGCCAGGAGGCCCCGCAATGAGCGGCGCGTCAAGGATGCGTGAGAGACCGTATCCATATGGGTCAGGAAAAGTTTGGCCGAAGGCAGGGTCTGAGCCACGCAGGCCACGTCTTCATCGCCCATGAAAAGCCTACCGTGTTCTACCGTTTCAGCGGCGCAGGCATTGAGGGCTACGACGCCCGGCTTGTAGGTCTTTAAAATCTGTTCGACACCTTCATACCAAATCGTATCGCCGGCAATGTATAACTGTTCTTCATCAGCTGCGCTTAACAGGACGCCCATGGCTTCGCCGCAGGGAATGATGGTGCCGTGACGACCGGGCATCTTTTGAAGTTTCACACCGTCGACCGAAAGGCCTTCCGACGTCACTACCCGGACGTCTTGGAAGCCGGACTTTTTCAAGACAGCGGCATCGCCTTCATGCTGCGTAAAGACCGGTACGCTCCTATCGAGAGGTGCCCCGACCGTACCGTCGGCTACGATGTCGATGTGGTCTGGATGAAGGTGGGTTACGACGTAATAATCGACGCCGTCCAGGACGTCGCGGACATCCATGGGGAGCGGAAAGATGGGCATGGCAATCTGCATCTTGACCGGGTCAGGAATGATGAAAGGCTGGCCGGGAATATCGCTGAAGCTGCCCGTTTCTCCCTTGCCGCAGAGCCAGGGATCGAGTAAAAACGTTTTGCTGTGATACGTAATTTTAAGGGTTGCATTGCGAATCTGTTGAATGTTCATGGTAGATTTCCTTTTGGGACTATCAGGTAATTTATTAAACACTATGAAAGTTTATTGGCACTCTGTTCAATATCTATTATGCTCAGAGCAGAAAGTTAATCAATAATCATTTTCCATAAAGTGTCAAATAATAGACAGTATTCAAAAAGTGTCTAGAAACGATGGGAGGAAGACCATGGAACGAAAGACAGACCGGCGCACGCGCTATACGCGACAAGTCATCAAGCAGTCCTTCTTAGAGCTCCTGTAGAAACAGCGTTTCTCGAAAGTGACGGTCACGGCCATTTGCAAACAGGCGGACATCACGAGAGCGACCTTTTACCTGCATTATGTCGACATCTACGCCGTCTTAGATGAGGTGCTCACCGAGGCCCTGGAAATATCCGAAAACGAAGTAGCCCCGGAAACGATGCTGGCTATGGTCCTGCAAGCCGGCCAAAAGGCAGACAGCACGGCTTTTATCAAAGAAAATTATGCCATGCTCCCCATTTGCCAACGCGTGGCCGATCACGGCCAATACCAGGCCCTCTTTGCCGATGAAGACTTGGGCCCTTACATCCTGCAGTATATTTTCAGTCACCAAAAAGACAGCGTCGTCCCCCTCTTTCAAAAGCAGTTTCATCTCGATGAACGATTAGCAGAAAATCTCTACCTCTTTTTAGTCAGCGGGGCCTTTGCCATCAACCAGCACCACAAATGGAAAAAGGATGACGACTGGTTTGCCATCCAGGCCATGCTGCTGCGCTTCATCGGCTACGGCAGCCGATCCTTTGAAAAAGAGACATAAAAAAAGACGATCACCGTTGTGATCGTCTTTTCGTTTATGGCGGAGAGCGTGGGATTTGAACCCACGATAGAGCGTTCGCCCTATACATGATTTCCAATCATGCTCCTTCAGCCACTCGGACAGCTCTCCGCGTCTACATATCCTTAGCTGTATCTTCGGGATAGATACGGATATGTAAAATTTGGTCGGGGCGACAGGATTTGAACCTGCGACCTCTTAGTCCCGAACCAAGCGCGCTACCAAACTGCGCCACGCCCCGTTACCTGACTTATATATAATATCACACTGAAGGAAAATGTCAAGTTTTTTCTTTCATCAAGCCGCCGCCGTTTCCTTCTTATGAAAGGCCTTCCAGAGAAAGCCACCGATAACGGTAACGGCCAGCAAAATGCCCTTCATCGCCGACGGATTGGCAGAGGCCCAGCCGACATATTGGGCTAAATAAGGATCGCTGGCCACCATGCCGCCCGATGCCCAGCCGAGGATGGCTCCACCGATATAGACCAAAATCGGAAAGCGATTCATGACTTTCACGACGACAGTACTGCCAAAGACGATGATGGGAACGGAAATAAGCATGCCGAACATCAAAAGGCCCCAGTGATTATCGGTGACCCCGACGATGCCCAGGACGTTGTCTAAACTCATGAGGGCGTCGGCCATCATGATCGTCCGCACAGCTGCCCATAACGAGTCCTTGGCTTCGACGTGAACGTCTTCTTCGGCATCATCGGCTCCGATGAGCTTGATTCCGATGAAAACCAGGAGGACGGCGCCGAGGGTCTTCAAAAAGGGTACCTGGAACAGCCAGGACACGATGAAGGCCATGATGAAGCGCAGGATAATAGCCCCTGCCGTACCGTATAAAATAGCCTTTTTTTGCAAATGTTTCGGCAGATTCTTGGCGGCCATACCGATGACGATGGAATTATCGCCGCCTAAGGCCAAATCGATGAGCACGACCTGCAAAATCATCGTTACGTCAAATACCAATGCTGATTCTAATCCTGCCAAGGCAATTCCTCCCTTTTCTCCTATGCCAATACCATAATCTTACTCATTATATGATACTTTATGGGTCATGGCAAGAATCAAAACCACCAGTTTAACTGGTGGTTTGCTCGGGCCCTATAAGGGCCTATCT